>Ga0182016_10002966_pt1 | contig 19592 bp, 14 predicted proteins | sample 712S2MmetaG_FD_120491 | JGI IMG/M metagenome (GOLD analysis project Ga0182016, IMG submission 120491) | Permafrost microbial communities from Stordalen Mire, Sweden - 712S2M metaG | ecosystem: Environmental > Terrestrial > Soil > Wetlands > Permafrost | place: Sweden: Stordalen | collected... | reverse complement strand
TTTGGGCAGTGCGACGACGCCAGCGTGGAGCTGGTGAAGAAGGTCGCCCGCCAGCCGCGTGACCGTCAGGACCGCCCCGGCAATCCAGTGGTCATTAAGCACATCAAGATTGACGAGGGCATGACGATTACGCGCGGTGGGCCAAAGGCTGCGCCGAAAGCCGACGCGCACTAAGGCACCGGCACTTGCAACGCTTTCCGGCGCGGAGTTTGCTCCGCGCCGCCTCACTTGCGCAGGCTGGATGCAGCAGCCCAGCGCTTTCTGTTAGTCTGACGAGTCAATATTTATTAAGGAGCCACCATGGCCGAACGCACACCGGGACTGTACGCAACATTTGTCACCAACCAGGGCAGCATCGTCTGCCGTCTATTTGAAACCGAGGCGCCGAAGACGGTGGCCAACTTCGTCGAGCTGGCCGAGGGCAAGCGCGATTGGAAGGACAGCGTCAGCGGCAAGAAAGGCCCTGGCCCGCTTTACGATGGCACCATCTTCCACCGCGTGATTCCGCAGTTCATGATCCAGGGCGGCGACCCGAGCGGCACTGGAATGGGCGGCCCGGGCTACAAGTTCGAGGATGAGACCAAGGGCTCGGCGCACAAGTTCGACAAGACGGGCAAGCTGGCCATGGCTAACTCCGGACCGAATACCAATGGCAGCCAGTTCTTCCTCACCGTGGCCGCCACGCCGTGGCTGACGGGCAACCACACCATCTTCGGTGAGATCGTCGAAGGTCAGGATGTTGCCGACAAGATCAGCATGCTAGCCCGCAACGGACAGGACCGCCCGAACAAGGATGTCGTGGTGGAGACGATCAAGATCGAGAAAGTGTAGTTCTTCGTTAGTCAAACAAAACCCCGAGGCCTAGGCCCCGGGGTTTTTCTATTTCAGTGCAGCGCCGTTACACGCCGATGACGCCGGTCAGTTCCTTCACCGAGGCAGCGCTCTTGTTGAGGGCGGCCTGCTCGTCGGCCGTCAACTTGATCTCGATGATCTTCTCGAGGCCGTTGGCGCCCAGCTTGCACGGCACGCCGACGAAGAGTCCGTTGATGCCGTACTCGCCTTCCAGGTACACGGCGCACGGCAGAATCTTCTTCTTGTCCTTGAGGATGGCCTCAACCATCTCCGTGGCCGAAGCCGAGGGCGCGTAGAAGGCCGAGCCGGTCTTCAGATACTTGACAATCTCTGCGCCGCCGTTCGCCGTGCGCTCTTCCAGAGCTTTCAGCTTTTCGGGAGCGATCAGTTCGGTGATCGGAATTCCCGCAACCGTCGAGTAGCGCGAGAGCGGCACCATGGTGTCGCCGTGTCCGCCCAACACAAAGGCCGTCACGTTCTCCACGCTGACGTCCAGTTCCTGGGCGATGAAGGTGCGGAAGCGGGCGCTGTCCAGCACTCCGGCCATGCCGATGACGCGGTTGCGGCTGAAGCCGCTGAGCTTGTAGGCGGCCTGCGCCATGGCATCCAACGGATTGCTGACGATGATGAGGATGGTGTTGGGCGAGTACTTGACCACCTTGCTCACCACGTCCTGCATGATCTTGAAGTTGGTGTTGAGCAGGTCGTCGCGGCTCATGCCGGGCTTGCGCGGAATGCCGGCGGTGATGACAACGATGTCGGAGTTCGCGGTGTCGGCGTAGTCATTGGTGCCGATGACGCTACAGTCGCGCTTTTCAACGGGCATGGCCTGCAGCAGGTCCAGAGCCTTGCCCTGCGGAATGCCCTCCATGATGTCAATCAACACCACATCGGCCAGTTCCTTGCTGGCGATCCAATGGGCCGCGGTGGCCCCCACATTGCCAGCTCCAACGATTGAAACTTTCTTCCGCATGATCTTCCCTTTCGTGCCGCTCTCCGGCGGCGGAGTTGATGTCGAGTGAGTGCGGTGTGCCCGGCGGCGTTCTGGCTCGCCGGGCAACCACTTATTATCGCGCGAGTCAGCCCTTCGTGGCCATGTTCTCAATCACGGCCGAGGCGAACTCGCTGGTCTTGAGCTTGGTGGCGCCCGGCATCAGGCGTTCAAAGTCATAGGTCACGCGCTTCTGCTCAATGGTGGTTTCCATGGCGTTCTCCACCAGCTTGGCGGCCTCGCCCCAACCCATGAGCTCCAGCATCATCACGGCCGAAAGAATCACCGAGCCCGGATTGATGACGTCCTTGTCGGCGTACTTGGGAGCCGTGCCGTGGGTGGCCTCAAAGATGGCGTGCTCGGAGCCGATGTTGGCACCGGGAGCGATGCCCAGTCCGCCAACCTGCGCGGCACAGGCGTCGCTGATGTAGTCTCCGTTGAGGTTGGGCGTAGCCAGCACCGTGTACTCGTCGGCGCGGGTCACCACCTGCTGGAAGATGGAGTCGGCGATGCGGTCGTTGATGATCAGCTTCGTCTTCCACTGGCCGTTGCCGTGGGTGGCGTAGATGGCGGCAAGAACAGCCTTGACCTCGGCGTACACCGACTGGCGGAAGTCCTCGGGAGCGAACTCCATGCCGGGCTCGATCAACTGCGCGTTCTGCTCCACGGTGATTGCTGGGTTGGCGTCCTTGTTGCCCAGAATCCAGCTCTCGCGCTCGGTCACGGTCTGCGCGCGGAACTCCTGGGTGGCGACCTCATAGCCCCACTCGCGGAAGGCGCCTTCGGTGAACTTCTGAATGTTGCCCTTGTGGACGAGGGTTACGCTGGGGCGCTTGTTCTTCAGCGCGAACTCAATGGCCATGCGCACCAGGCGCTTGGTGCCGGTAATGGAGATAGGCTTGATGCCGATGCCGCTGTCCTCGCGGATCCGCTTCTTGGTGCCCTTCAACATTTCGTTGTTGAGGAAGTCAATCAGCTTTTTGACCTCAGGCGTGCCTTCCTTCCACTCGACACCCGCGTACACGTCCTCGGTGTTTTCGCGGAAGATGACCAGGTTCATGCGCTCAGGGTGTTTGACGGGCGAAGGGATGCCCTTGTAGTACTTCACCGGGCGGACGCAGGCGTAAAGATCGAGAATCTGGCGCAGGGCCACGTTCAGCGAGCGAATGCCGCCGCCGATGGGAGTGGTCAGCGGCCCCTTGATGCCGATGCGCAGGTCGCGGAAGGCGTCCACGGTCTCATCCGGCAGCCAGGTGCCGAACTTTTCCTTGGCCTTTTCTCCGGCGAAGACCTCGAACCAGGCGATTTTGCGTTTTCCGCCATAGGCCTTGGCCACGGCGGCGTCCACCACGCGCACGCTGGCCTTCCAAATGTCCCGGCCCGTGCCATCGCCTTCGATGAACGGGATGATTGGATTGTCAGGGACGATGAACTTGCCGTTCTTGAACTCTACCGCGCGGCCTTCGGCCGGCACGGCAACCCCATTGTAGGAAGCCGCCATTCGATTTCTCCTTCAGAGAATAGACATGGGAGTGGCCACGGCGCGCCATAAAACGCCGCGACAATTGCCACACGCAAACACAACGGAGGCACCCCACAAATCCCCCGTAGCGCATAAGAGTAGAAAGTCTTCCGCGAGTGAACAGACGAGCCTATCACCGGAGCGCTGGCGGTTCAATCATTGTCAGCAGGAGGCTGCGTCAAAAAACTTATCGAATATGGACCTGACCGCTCCCATTTGCCAGCGGAGTTTCTCGTCCAGTTCCGGCTCGCCGAGCAGGGCCAGAACAGCTGCGTGGCGGAGGTCGTTTTCCGGCAGCCAGCGCAGGCTGCGCCCCTCCACGATGCGCACGGCGTGATCGGCGCGGCGGTAAAGCTCCAGGGCGCCGCGCAGCGTCAACTCCTGCTGCGGGCTGAGCGAGCCGTTCCGGCCGAGGCGGCTGAGGCGCACAGGGGCCTGTAAACCGGCGCTGCTGAGGCCACAGAAGGCCTCCAGCAGGCCGAGAAGGAAGTCGAGGTCGTACAGGCCTCCAGGACCGTTCTTGAAGCTCTCCGGCTGCGCAACGCCTTCCAGGCGCTTGCGGATGGCGCGGAGCTGGGTGGCAAACGCGGGCGCAGACTTTTCTGGAGCGGGCGAGCTGGATTCACCGACATGGCGGCTGCGCAGGAGGCCCAGCGCTTCCTCCACCTCGGCGCCAAGCGACGGCTCCCCGCAGATGTGCCGCAGCTTGGCAAAGGCGATGACCTCCCAGGCCTCGGCCTCGGCGGCAAAGTACTGCGCCAGCCGCCGGGTGCTGACGACCAGTTCGCCCTCTCCGCCGTGGGGACGCAGGCGGGTATCCACCGAAATCGCCGAGCCCTCGCGGGTGTAGCCACTGAGCAGTGCCACCAGGGCTCTGGCGGCGCGCTCGCACCCCTCCGCAGGACTCTCCCCGGCGCGAACAAACAGCAAGTCGGCATCGCTGACCACATCGAGCTCGCACGTGCCAAGGCGGCCGACGGCATACACGGCCATCCCGTCCGGCGCGTCAACGCTGGCGAATGCCTGTTGCAGAATGGAGTCAAAGGCCGCGGAGTGGGCGGCCAGAACATCCCATACCGGAGCGCCTTCCAGAAGCGTTCGCCCGGCGTTGCGCAGCATGGCCGCGCGAGCTGAGCGGCGCAGGTGGTCGGCGACGTTCGCGCCAGCCTCTGCTTCGATCGGAGCATCAAGTGCCGTGCCGGGGGCTCCCGCGATCTCCTCAAAGAGCGCAGCGATGTCCGATGGGTGGCGCGCGAGGATATCCGTGGCCAGCGCGCTCTGGGCAAAGACGGGCAAGGCGCGCTCGATGAGCAGGGCCTCGGCAAGCGTGGCCCGCAGGCGATCCTCATCCGTGGCGGCCGCGGCGATAAAGCGCATCAGGTTACGCCGCGCCGGGTCAGCAATGCCGGAGGCGAGAGTCCGGGCAATCTGTGGCGAGCGCGAGCACAGCTCGGCGGCCAGGCGCTCGGCTCCGGGCGAGCCCAGCCGCGCGGAGAGCGGCGTCGCCACACTGGAATCCGCCCCCAGGCGCAACACGCTGGCACAAAGCTGCGCGGCCTCGGCCATCAACTCCTTCAACTCGCGCAACGTGTGCGAGGACTCCTTGGGCATGGTGCGGAAGAGCGCGGACTGCTCTGCGGGTGCGGCCGGCAGGCGATGGCTGGCGGTGCCAAGGCGGCATTGCAGGCGATGCTCGATGCCACGGAGTTCGGTGTAGGCGCGGCCCAGTTGGCGGAACTCGGCGTCTCCGATGTGCCCCTTGTCGTGGAGCTTTTGCAGCGCCGGAAGCGTTCCGCTGGAGCGCAGCCAGCTTTCGCCTCCACCATGCACGCGCTGCAAGCACTGCACGGCGAACTCGATCTCACGCAAGCCGCCGGCTCCGGTCTTCACATCCAGCCCCTGCGTCGCGCGGCGTGCGGCGCCGCGGCGGATGCGCTCGAGCGAGCGCGCGGCGGTCTCGATGGCCTCCAAGGTCAGGGCCTCGCGATAGACCAGCGGTTGCGCGAATCGGATGAACTCGCGTGCCAGCGTGGCGTCTCCGGCCGAGTGGCGCAGTTTGAGGAGCGCCTGCAACTCCCAGTCATGCGCCTGGCCGGTGTAATAACGCGCGGCCTGGTCAAGTCCGACCACCATCTCACCACTACTGCCCTGCGGACGCAGGCGAAGGTCCACGCGATAGACCGGACCCTCGGCGCTGACGGAATCGAGGGTGCGGGTCAGCTCCTGCGCCAGGCGGGTAAAGAACTCCGCCGAGGTGATGGCAAGCGTTCCGGCGTCGGCAAGGTCGTCGCACAGGTAGAGCAGGTCCACGTCGGAGCTGTAATTCAGCTCGTTGCCGCCCAGCTTGCCCAGCGCCAGCACCGAAAAGCGTGCGGGAGCCACGCGGCCGTTGGCCAGGCGCAGCTGCGGCCAGCCCTGAAACTGGCGGCGCAGCACGCTCTCCGAGTATTCCAGGGCCTCGCCGATCATCACATCGGCCAATACCGAAATCTCTTCGGTGATCTCGGCCAGAGTGGCCAGTCCTAACAGCTCGCGTAGAAAGATGCGAATGTACTCGCGGCGTTTGAAGCGCGCCAGCAGAACAGGCAGCGGCGACTGGTGCTGGCGCAGGCGGAAGCGGGCAAACTGCTCGCGCAGGTCATCGGCCTGCCGAGCCATGGTGAGCCCGGCCGGACGCGCAAAAAATGCCAGCAGGTCGGGGTTCTGCAGCAATGACTGCGTGAGCCATGGACTACTGCCCAGCAACAGAACGGTGGCGCGCAGGGCAAGCGGACTGTTCTCGACGGCCGCGCTGAGTTCCGTCGGGTGCTGCTGGGCCAGAGCTTCCAGTTGCAGCAGCGCGTGGTCGGGGTCTCCGGCCTCGGCCAGGGTGGCGGGCAAAAGGGTGCGCGCGCGCTCCGGCAGCAGTTCCAGCACGCGGACGAAGCGTGGGGTGGACTCCGCCTTGGCAAAGCCAGCGGAGGCCTTCACGCTCTTCGCCGCCTCCGTTTTGGGACGAGCCTCGGGATTCCCGCGCATCGCAGTCACAGGCAGATGATCCTTGGCGACGGCTATACGTCGTAGTACATGGAGAACTCATAAGGATGCGGACGCAGGCGCAGGGCGTTCACTTCCTTTTCGCGCTTGAAGGCGATGTACGTCTCCAGCATGTCCTCGGTAAAAACGTCGCCCTTGAGCAGGAACTGGTAGTCCACGCTCAGCGCTTCCAGAGCCTGGTCGAGCGTGGGCGGGATGGAGGGCACGCGCTGCAACTCCTCGGGACCAAGGTCGTAGATGTCCTTGTCGAGCGGCGAGCCGGGATCGAGGCGGTTCTCAATGCCGTCGAGTCCGGCCATGAGCATGGCGGAAAACGCGATGTACGGATTGGCGCTTGGGTCCGGCGGACGGTACTCGACGCGCTTGGCCTCCGGCGCCGAGGAGTACATGGGAATTCGGCAGGCGGCCGAGCGGTTGCGCCGCGAGTAGGCCAGGTTCACCGGAGCCTCCAGGGCCGCCGAGAGGCGCTTGTAGCTGTTGGTGGTCGGTGAGACCAAGGCCGCCAGCGCGGGACCGTGTTTGATCAACCCGCCGATGTACCACAGAGCCGTCTCGCTCAAGCCCGCGTAGCCATCGCCGAAAAAGAGCGGCTTGCCATCCTTCCACAGGGATTGATGGGTGTGCATGCTGTTGCCGTTGTCGCCGAAGACGGGCTTGGGCATGAAGGTGGCACTCTTGCCGTGGGCGCGCGCCACGTTGCGCACAATGTACTTGTAAAGCATCATGGCATCGGCCGAACGCAGAAGAGTGTTGTAGTGCAGATCAATTTCGCTCTGGCCCGCGCTGGCCACTTCGTGATGATGGCACTCCACGTCCAGGCCGGCATCGCGCATGGTCAGCAGCATCTCCGTACGCAGGTCGTGGAAATGATCGGTGGGCGGCACCGGGAAGTAGCCCTCTCCGTAGCGCGGACGGTAGCCGAGGTTGTTCTCGCGGCGGGCGGAGTTCCAGCGCCCCTCGTCGGAGTCAAGATAGTAGAAGGCCTGGTTGGGCTTCTGGTCGAAGCTGACGCTGTCGAAGAGGAAGAACTCGGCCTCGGCGCCGAACATGGCCTCGTCGGCCAGTCCCGTGCTGGCCAGGTACATTTCAGCCTTGGTGGCAATGTAGCGCGGATCACGCTCGTAGCGCTGGCGCGTCACCGGATCAATCACGTCGGCGATCAGGCTGACGGTGGGCACCTCGGCAAAGGGATCGAGGCCGCAGGTCGAGGCATCCGGGATAAGCAGCATGTCGCTCTCATGGATGGCGGCCCAGCCGCGGATGGAGGAGCCATCCATGCCAAAGCCGTCGCGGAAAGATTCCTCCGTGAGCTTGGAGATGGGATAGGAGATGTGGTGCCAGAGGCCATGCAGGTCGGTAAAGCGCAGGTCAAACATCTGCGCCCCCTGCTGCTGAGCGAACTCGAGGACCTTGGCGGGGCTGGCATCTGCAATCGGCGGCATGAGAACGGTTCCCTTCCGTGCCAGGTACGGCACACGGCGTTAATCATACCGGAGATGGCCACAGTTTTCTCTGGACGAATGGCAAGAAACGAAGCACGATAACTCGATGCTCCGCCAATGGGACGCCAGCCGCGGAGGCAGTGTTGTGCCAGAGCTTTGCGGACGATCGCATGGCCGGGGTCATGGCCTTTGCTGGAGTTTTCGTGAGCCTGGCTTTCTAAGCCCGTCCTTGGCACGCCCTGCATGGATTACACTGAAAGCAGCAGCCGCAGGCCGGCCGCGGCGTAAATCGCCATACGGACACCACACAGATTGCGGATGAGGGTGCGATGGATTTCGATCAGCTGGAGACATTCCTGGAAGTAGCGCGCAACCTGAGCTTTTCGCGCGCCGCCGAACGCCGCTTCCGCACCCAGCCGGCCATCAGCGCCCAGATTCGTGCCATTGAAGAAGAGGTCGGCGCCCGCCTGCTGGACCGCACCGGTGGCAAGGTCAGCATCACGGCCGCGGGCAAAATTTTTCTGGTCTATGTGGAAAGCGCGCTCGACGCGCGCCGGGCCGCCATGCGGGCCGTGGCCGAAGCCGAACGCGTTCCCGGCGGTGAAATTGTGGTGGCCGCCAACGAGGGAAGCTGTCTGCACATCCTTCCCGAGGTCTTCGCCGAATTCAAGCGCAGCTATCCGGACGTCGGCATCACGGTGCGGCGGCTGGAAACCCGCGAGATCCTCGAAAGCATCATTGATAACTCGGCCGACTTCGGCGTGGCCGCCATGCCGGTCACCGATAAGCGCATCACGGCCGTACCCGTGCATCGCGACGAGCTGGTGCTGATCGTCCCCACCGGGCATCCGCTGGCCAAGTTCAAGGAAATACAGGTGGCGCAGATCGCCGACTATCCCCTGCTGCTGCCCAAGATGGGACGCACCCGCGACAGCATTGACCTGATGTTCGAAGAGCGCAACATGAAGGTCAACGTCAGCATGGAGTTGGACAGCAGCGAGTTGCTGAAGCGCTTTGTCGCCGCCGGCGTCGGCATTGGCTTCTGCGCGCACTCCAACGCTCTGGGCGACCTCCGCCTGGGCATCATCGCCGTGGTCAAGCTGGCCGACATACAGATTCGCCGCGACATGGCGCTGGTATTTCGCAAGGACAAGGCGCTCAGCCGGGCGGCCCTGGCCTTTATTGACATTGCAGTACGGTTAAAGACGCCCCAGGCCGTGCGGAAATAGACCGCGCGCGGGGCAATTCCTGATTGCGCCGCACCCCTAAATCATTTACTTTCGATAAGGCCGCCAAAAGCCCCAACCGGGCCGGCGCATGTTCTGTTAGAGGAGTGACCTGAATTGGGCAAAGACATGGTCCCCAAACGCATCTTCCTGACCAAGGGAGTGGGGAAACACAAAGAGCGTTTGACTTCGTTCGAACTGGCGCTGCGTGACGCCGGCATCGCCGCACAGAACCTGGTGCGGGTTTCGTCCATCTTCCCGCCAAACTGCAAACTGCTGAACCGCGCCCAGGGCTTGAAACATTTGAACCCCGGCGAAGTGGTGTTTGCCGTGGTGGCCGAGAACTCCACCCGCGAGCCGCACCGCCTGGTTGCCAGCAGCATTGGACTGGCACGCCCCGCGGACAGCAAGACCTACGGCTATCTGAGCGAGCATCACAGCTTTGGCGAAACCGATCAGGTCGCCGGCGACTACGCCGAGGAACTGGCGGCCGAGATGCTTGCCACCACGCTCGATGTGGAGTTTGATCCCGACAAGAGCTGGGACGAGAAAAAGGAAGTCTACCGCCTGTCAAACAAGATCGTCAGCACCTCCAACATCACGCAGAGCGCGGTGGGCGACAAGAAAGGTCTGTGGACGACCACCATCGCCGCAGCCATTCTGATCTTCGAGTAATTCGCAGTCCGCAATGAATCAGGCCCCGGACACCCGGGGCCTTTTTGCGTGCGACAAGCTAGCGGCCACAAAAATAACCGCCCGCGGTATCCGGCGGACGGTCTCGACGTTCCTATTGCAACACTATTTCTTTTTCAGCCGTTCCAGCACCGCGCCTACAACAAGCGGCATTGCCACCGTGGCGTCGTCAAATACCTCGGCGAACTTACCGCCCTCGGCTGGTGGCACAAACTTGCCCCAGCTGATGGCCTCACTGTAAGGCGAGCCGCTCAGTCCGCCCCAGTGCACCGGCTCCGGACAGATGCGCAGGCCGTAATGATAGCGCTTGAGCGGCAGATCCTCGCCGCCGCGGCGATGGCGCAACTCAATGTAGGGTCCGAACTGCTGCGTCCAGTTGCGCGGTACGCCGCCGCCGATGGTGAAGATGCCCAGCCGCGTTTGCAGCAGGTTCTTCTCGGCAAAGTGGTTGAGGTCAAGGAAGGGGTCAAAGCGAATGGGCTCGCGGCCTTCCTTGATGCGCTTGCGGTTGTGCAGGGCCACGTCCAGGCCCATTTCACTGTCGGTAAAGGCGGGAATGTAAACGCTGACGCCCTTTTCATAGGCCGAACGCAGAATGCCGCGGCCTTCGGCGTGCTCGCTGAGATACTTGCCGATGGCGTGGGTGAACTTGTAGCTGCACATCACCTCGCTGGAGTCCCACTGTTCCAGCATCTGGCTGACGATGCCCTCGACGAAGTTCAGGTTCGACTCCGGCTCCAGCGTGTCATACACGCGGTTGTAGCCGGCCTCGTACAGCTCGACGTCGTTGAGCTTCTCATCCCACACAAAGTGACTCTTGCCGGCCGCTTCCACCAGTCCGTGAGCCATCAGGGCGCCGGTGCTGACAATGGCTTTGACGATGCCGGCGTCAATCAGGTCGGTGACGATCAAACCCTGCTTGGCCACGGTCATGGCGCCGGCCAGGGTCATCACGATGAAGGCCTCTTTGTCGCGGGCCATGGCCTCCAGTACGTCAGCCGCCTGGCCAATCTGGCGTCCGGTAAATGCCGTGCGGCCCATGGCGCGCACCAGGTCGTCCACCGTGTGAATCTTAGAAAGGTCGAGCGGTTCGAGCGCTACCAGTTTGTCGGAAATCGGGTCGTGCAGCTCGCGCTCAATGCCGGAGCCTTCGCCGTGGGGATCGTGATGGGACAAGAAACACCTCGTATGGAATGAACTCGTAGTACCAGAATAAATGACCGGGCGCGGCTTTGAAAGCGCCCATGAAAAGCCCCCACGGAAGGCACTCCGTGGAAACCATTCCGCAAAGGCAGTGATCCCGCGCACAGAGCGAAGCCGAAGGTACATGTCCCATGGGCCGGGCGCTTAGACCTTGGTAATTATCCTGAATGACGACTTTCAAGCATGATGGGACATGGCCGGGAGGTACGCACCGGCGATGTCCTGTTACGCGGCGAATTAGCGCTGCCAAGGTTGTCATCAGTCATGTTGCACGGTCGTTTTCGCTCTCTTTCCCTTTTCTGTCTCCTCTGCTGCCTTACATTCGCGCCCGTTGCGGGCCGCGCGCAGGTGGCTGGGTCCGGCGGCAGTCTGCGCAAGGTGCGCATTTCTCCACACCCGGAGTACCCGGAACTGGCGCGCAAGCTCTCCATCCGCGGAGTTGTACAGCTTTGGGTCAAGGTCACTGCCGAAGGCACGGTACGTGAGGTGAACGTCGTGGGCGGCAATCCAATCCTGGTGGATAGCTGCGTGAACACGGTAAAGAAGTGGCGCTACGAGCCTACGGGCAAAGAATCTCTGGAGCCGGTGCGCTTCAACTTCGACTGATCTCCTACATTTCTTGTACCTCAATATGAAACCGCCAAACTTTCGGCTGAAGCCGACCGGAAATGGCGGTTTTCCTGTCTTAAATCGGAGTCCCAACCAAGCCTGGGGCGCTGAGGCGGCAAAAGTCCCGGGGATGATAGCATTGGAAGTTCTGTAACCCTCTTTAAGGACTCCCCGGTGCGCATCCTGTTCATTGGCGATATCTTTGGCCGTCCGGGCCGCAACATGGTGCGGGAGCACCTTTCCGCCCTTTTGCGGCAACATCAGGTGGACCTTTGCGTCGCTAACGGCGAAAACGCCGCCGGAGGCTTCGGCCTGACGCCGCAAATCGCCGAGGAGTTCTTTGACCAGGGCGTGGACGTGCTGACCACCGGCAACCACGCCTGGGACAAGCGCGAACTGAGCGAATACTTTAACGCCGCCGCCAACGAGCCTTACAGCCCGGCGCGCCGCGTATTGCGTCCGGCCAACTATCCTCCCGGCACGGCCGGAACCGGCATCTACGAAGGCACCTCGCGCGCGGGCGTCGCCTACGCGGTAATCAACCTGCAGGGACGGGTCTTTATGGCCAGCATTGACGATCCTTTCCGCGCCGCCGACCGCCTGCTGGCCTCTACCCAGGCTAAGGTCATCCTGGTGGACTTCCACGCCGAAGCCACCAGTGAGAAGGTCGCCATGGGCTGGTATCTGGATGGCCGCGTGACGGCCGTGCTTGGCACCCACACCCACATTCCCACGGCCGATACCCGCGTGCTGGCCGGGGGCACCGCTTACCAGACCGACGTTGGCATGACCGGTCCCTATGACAGCGTGATTGGCGTGCAGAAGGAACAGATTGTGCAGCGCTTCCTTACCGCCATGCCGGCGCGATTCGAGGCCGCAACGGGCGACGTGCGCCTGTGCGCCGTGCTGGTGGAGTGCGACGACGCCACCGGCCGTGCGGTCAGCGTGCGCCGCATTGTGCGCAACCACCACGGCGAGCCCGAAGCGAGTTGGCAGGGCGGCGATGGCAACTGACCGGGAGCCCGTCCTACCGGGCGAGGCCTTTGACTGGCGCGCCTTTGACGCTTATCTCTTTGACATTGACGGCACCCTGCTGAACTCTCGCGACCGCGTGCACTACGAGGCCTTCCTCAACGCCATGCAGGCCATGTACGGCCGTCCCATCAGCCTCGAGGGCATCACCCTGCACGGCAGCACTGATCCGCTGATTCTGCTGGAAGCCATGGAGCGCGCCGGCATCAGCCCCTCCGCGGGCCGCGCCGCGCTTCCGGAGGCCGTAGAGCGCATGTGCAACGAGGTGGATGCCCGCGCCAGTGAGCTGCGCCCCGAGCTCTGCCAGGACGTTGCCCGCCTGCTGGACGAACTGGACTCGGCCCGCAAGCTGATGGCCCTGGCCAGCGGCAACGTGGAGCGCATCGGCTGGGCCAAGGTTCGCGCCGCCGGCATTCACCAGTACTTCCGCTACGGCAGCTTCGCCGGAGAGCGCGAGACGCGCACGGAGATCTTCCGCTGGGGAGCCAACGAGGCGCGCCGCCTGCTGGGTGCCGATGCCCGCGTCTGCTGCGTCGGCGACACTCCTTCGGACGTGCAGGCCGCGCACGCCTGCCAGCTTCCGGTCATCGCCGTGGCCACCGGCATCTTCACCTCCGCACAGCTCTGCCAGGAGCGGCCCGAGTTGTGCATTCCAGCTTGCGAAGTCCTTCTGCGCTCGGCACGCTGAGCGGTTTCCGGTAAAATCGGGCGTATGCACCGCGCTCCGCTGCTCACCTCCGCGCTCAGTCCTGTTTTCACGTGCGTGGCACTCGCCTGCGTGTTTTGCGTGGCGGCTCCGCTGCGTGCGCAGGAGTCCGGGCTGGCTAAGAGCGCAGAACCGACGGCGCAAGCGCAGAGCGCAACGCACACAGATGCTACGCAGAACGACTCTGCGCGTAACGACGCAGCGCGGAACGATGCTTCCCAGAAAGACGCCGCGCAGACGGTCGTCAACACTTTGTCTGATCCGCTCCCCTGCTCTGATGTGGAGAAAAGTTTCCCTGCCTGCGGCGCGCCGCGTGAGGCCCGGAAAAAGGCGCGCGAAGCTTACCGCCGCGCTCTGCGCCTGGAGCGCCAGCATGACTACGAGGGCGCGTTGCAGGCCGCACGCGAGGCCCACACCGCCGTGCCGCGCGACACCATCTACATCTCCGCCGAAAAGACGCTGACGGAGAAGGTCGTCTCCGCCTCAATCAAGGCGGGCGACCAGGCCATGCTCAAAAGCGATGCCACCGCCGCGCTCAAGGACTTCCAGCGCGCCGCCGAGCTGGCACCGGAAAACATTTATGCGTTGCAGCGCCTTGGCGATTCGCAGCCGCGCCCGGCCCCGAAGGCTCGCGCCTGGCGCGCTGAGGATGGCGGCGAGGTCCGTCTGCAACCGCTTGCGATCCGGAAGAACTTTGAATATCGCGGAGCCTCATCCTCATTCTTGCAGCAGTTCGGCAGCGCCTTCGGTATCAGCATCCTGATCCAGGAGGGCGTGATCCAGCACTCGCTGCGCATCAAGCTGGATGATCTGGATTGGGAGACGGGCCTGCCCATCGTGGAGCAGATGTGCAAGGTGCTTTTCATCCCGCTGGACGAGCACCAGGCGCTGGTGGTGAATGACACGGAGGAGAACCGGAGGGCCTACATGCGCATGAGCCTGCGCACGTTTTATCCTCCGGCGCCGGCCAGCCTGCAGGAGCTGAATGACCTCTCCACGTCCCTGCGCGTGCTGTTTGACCTGCGCTTCGTCAACACCAACGCCAAGGCCGGAGCCATCATCGTGCGCGCTCCGCAGAAAACAATGGATGCCATCGCCGAGTTCCTGGACGGCTTCAGCGAGCCGCTGCCGGAGGTGATGCTGGATGTGCAGATCTACCAGATCTCGCAACAGTTCAACCGCCAGATCGGCACCACGGCTCCCACCAGCTTCACGGTCTTCAATATCGCCAGCGAGCTCAGCAAACTGGCCACGAGTGCGATGTACGGCCAGATCGTCAGCGAGTTGGAGGCGGCCGGGCAGACGGTGAACGAAGCGACGATCCTGCTGGCATTGATCGCCTCCGGCTCCTCATCGGGCGTTAACTCCCCGCTCAGCAGCCCCTTTGCCACCTTTGGCGGCGGCCTGACATTGAGTGGCGTCACCATCCCCTCGGTGAGCGCGGAATTTTCTGACGTCAACTCGCAGACGCGCCAGGTGGACCACGTGCAGTTGCGCGCGCAGTCCGGCAAGGCGGCCAACTTCAAGTTCGGCGAGCGCTACCCGGTGGTGACCGCTCAGTACAGCGCCGCCAGTGCCACCAGCAGCCTGTTGGCGAAACTTGGCGTCAGCGCCGCGGCCCTGGCCGGGGTGACAGGAGGGGGATCCACAACAATCCCCGCTCCGCAGTTCACCTATGAGGACATTGGACTGGTTCTGAAGGCCACTCCCCGCCTGCACGGAGACCTTGTGACGCTGGAGTACGAGATGACTCTGCGCTCGCTGGAAGAGACGACGGTCAACAGCCTGCCCATCATGAACAACCGTGACATGAAGGGCGTCATCAGTACCCTGAATGGCCAGCCCATCGTCATCGCCGGCATGGTGGACAGCGAGCAGATGAAGAGCATGACCGGCATTCCGGGCGTCTCTTCCGTGCCCGTCCTGGGCGACTCGCTCACCAGTAAATCCATGTCCAAGACCTACACTGAGCTGATGATCATCCTGACCCCGTATCTGACTTCATCGGCCAAGACGCAGGGCACCTACATCCTGCTTCCGCAGGCCAGCCCGAAGTAGAGGCTCCGCCGCAGTTCGGCACAACAAAAGGCGCTCCCGCGGGAGCGCCCATTGCGTGCAGAGTGTTCGCTTACTTCCCGGCCTGCTCCACTTCAAACTGCACAATGGCCTTCAGGGCCTCATACGGAAGCGATCCGGGATTGCCGATGAGGCGGCCATTGACGTAGAGCGTCGGCGTGCCGCTGACGCCAAGGTCGCGGCCCACCTCAACGCTGCGCTTGATGCGCTCGGCGGTCTCCGGCAGATCGGCGCAGGCCTGGGTCTTGGCCACATCGGCCCCGGCGACCTCAGTGTAGTGCTTCATGCGCCCCGTCACCTCGGCATCGTCAATCTTGACCTTGCCGTCGTCGCCGGTGCGGCGCACGATGCTCTCAATCTCGCGCTGATGGCCATACACGCCGTCAATGAAGGCGAAGGCCTTGTCCTGGTTCTGCCGCGCAATGCAATCCACATAGGACGCGGCGCGCGCGGCCCAGGGATGCAGGCTGGCCAGCGGATAGTTCTGGAAGATGAAGCGCGCGTCGGGAAAATCCGCGTAGAGCTTCTGCATGATTGCCTGCGCCTCTCGGCAGGAGGGACATTCGAGATCGGCAAACTCCACGATCAGAACCTTGGCGTTCACCGGACCGCGCGTCGCTCCAAAGGCCTTGGCGGCCAGCACTGCGCGATCGGGCGCGTATGGATCGGCGCCAAAGGGACGAAGCTCGCCGGCGATGACGTGCTTCAGATCGCGCGTCACATACCAGCGCACCACCTGCTGCCCATCCGGCGAGGCGAAGATCGTCACCACCTCGAAGAGCTCCGGCGAAGTGGATGCCTGGATGGCGGCGACGCTCACCTTCAGATTCGGATCGTAGCCGTAGGCGCGTTGAAAGTAGTTCTGCACCAGCTCGACGCTGGGCGCACCCGCCGGCGCCACGGGCTTCGAATCTTCAGCGGCCTTGACCGCCTGGGCGAAGAGAGAAGAAGAGAGCAGCAGAGTGACGGCAAACGTCGTGACGGAAAACTTCGTAATGGCGAACTTAAAGAGGATACGCATCCGGTTCATCCTTGACCTTTTGGCCGCGCGTGGCGCGGGGTGAGAGTGCTTACAACTGCGAATCTGTTCGAGCTTACTTCCCTGTTACGAAATCCTTTTCTACGAAACCTGGTGGTGCGCCGCAATCGGAAAGCGGCGTCCAATGCCAAATGCCTTGGTGGAGATGCGAATTCCCGGCGCGGCCTGCTGCCGCTTGTACTCGCTGCGATTGATCAGCCGCACGACGAAGCGCACGGTCTCGCCGTCGAAGCCCGTAAGCCGGATGATCTCCTCCACCGACTTCAGGTTCTCCACATACTCTTCCAGAATGCGGTCCAAGACCTCGTAGGGCGGCAGCGAGTCGCTGTCTTTCTGGTCGGGGCGCAGCTCGGCGGAAGGCGCTTTGGTGAGAGATGATTCCGGGATCACGGCTCGTCCGGCGTGCTGGTTGATATACCGCGCCAGGCGATAGACCATCGTCTTCGGCACGTCGGAGATGACGGCCAGCCCGCCGACCATGTCTCCGTAGAGTGTGCAGTAACCCACGGCAACTTCGCTCTTGTTACCCGTGGTCAGCACCAGCGCGTTGAATTTGTTGGCCACGGCCATCAGGATGGCTCCGCGTGAACGCGCCTGCAGATTCTCCTCAGTCACGTCCTCTTTCGTTCCGGCGAAGACCTTGCCCAGCGCCGCGCGGAAGCTGGCGAAGATATCCTTGATGGGCACAACCTCAAAGCGTATGCCGAGGTTTGCCGCCAGTTCGCGCGCGTCCGTAATGCTGCCCTCCGACGAATACTCGCTGGGCATTCCCACGCCAATGACGTTCTCCGCGCCCAAGGCGTCCGCGGCGATCACCGCCGTCAGCGCCGAATCAATTCCGCCGCTCAGGCCGACTACCACCTTGCCGAAGCCGCACTTGCGCACGTAATCCCGCGTGCCCAGCACGAGCGCGGCCAGCACGCTCTCCTCTTCGCCTTCGGTGGCCGGGTGCAGGTCGCCGGTCATCCCCTCGGTGTCCACCAGGATGAGGTCTTCCTCAAACGAGCGCCCCGTGGCAAATACCTCACCCTGCGGGTTCAACGCCAAACTGGAGCCATCGAAGACCAAACTGTCATCGCCGCCCACCTGGTTCACCAGCAGCACAGGCACCTTATGCCGCCGCGCCAGAGAAGCCAGCATCGCCCGCCGCAGCGCCTGCTTGCCAACGTGGAAGGGCGAGCCGCTGATGTTGAGCACAATCTCGGCTCCGGCGCGCACAAGGTCCTCGACCGGATCGGTGCCATACAGGCGGCGGCTCCAGAAGGCCTTGTCGTTCCATGCGTCCTCGCAGATGGTGAGCGCCATGCGGTGGCCGTTTAGAGTGAATAGCTCCTGCGTGGCGGCCGGGGCAAAGGTGCGAGCTTCGTCATAGACGTCATAGGTGGGCAGCAGCCGCTTGCTCTGCACAAAGTCAATGCGCCCGCCGCGCAGCAGCGCCGCCGAATTCATCACGCTCTTGCCCGTCTCACTCGCCGCGGGAGACGGAAAGCCGGCGATGATGGGCAACTCGGGAAACTGACCGGCAAGCTCTTCCAACGCCAGCCGGGCGCCGGCCACAAACGACGGCAGCTCCACCAGGTCGCGCGGCGGGTAGCCGCAGATGGAGAGCTCGGGAAAGACGACCAGTTCGGCGCCGCGCTCCGCGGCCCGCCGAGCAAAGTCGGCGTGGCGGGCAAGGTTGCCGCGGAAGTCCCCGATGGTTGGGTTGATCTGTGCCAGAGCAATCTTCACGGAAACAGTGTAAAGCCGCGCGGGGCGGCCCTCCAAACATTGCGGCAAACAAGTTGGGCGGCGCACATGGCGCCGCCCGCACTCTGCCCGAAAAGGCTAGTTGATGTAGAGCACATCGTAGGCCTGGCCCTTCACGTCCGTGTTGTACTGCGACGTGATGGTGGCTCCGGCCTGCGTGTACATGTAGAACTCGCCGCCTTCGATGGTGTACACATCGCCGCTGTTGGCCGCCAGCGTGATGCCTGTGGCGTCTCCCTTGGCGGGTTGCGGCAGCGGGGTGGCCGTGCTCAGCGCGCTGTTCACCGTGGTGATGCAGGTCGCCACGCCGCAGTTCTGGGCGCCAATCCACCACGTGCCCTTGATGTTGCGGATGATGCGTTTGGTTCCAGGACCCAGGGCGATCACCGTCGGCGTGCTGCTGAGGGAGGCCAGGTTGATCTGGGTAAACCAGCCGTCCAGCACCGTGTTGCCGCCGGTATCCACGCTGGTGGCTCCGCTGGAGCCCGCCAGGTAAAGGATGTTGTTGGTCGTGTCCATGTAGCCTGCCTGCGCGCCCTTCACCGTCCACTCGCCCAGCACGGTGGCCGTCAACGTAGTGATGCCACTGGTTGGCGTGCTCGGCGTGGTGAAGCTGGTCAGGTCCACCACGGTGACCTTGGCCGAGGTCGGCCCGCCGCACTCCGGTCCGCAGCTCAGGATGTACGCCTTTGTGCTATCTGAGGAGAAGAAGACTATACGCGGCTGGCTGAGCTTCACAGGGCTGTTGGATGCGGTCACCAGGTTCAGCGGGTAGTAGCCCGGGACGCCGGTCGTCGGATCGTCGGCCGTCAGGTCCACCCAGTACGGCAGGTAGTCGGTGTCGGTAAAGGCCAGCAGGTGCTTCTCCAACCCATCCATGCCGAGGTAGTGCACGCTGGGAAACTGGATCTGCGTGTTCAAGCTGCCATCGGTGGGGTTGAAGCGCACAATGGCGCCTGGCGTCCGGTAGGTTCCGTTGTTGTAATTGGAGACCGCGGCAAAGCCGAACTTGTTGTTCACGGAGCTGACGAAGCTCTCAGTGAAGCCGCTTAGCGAGATCGTTCCCTTGACCGACTCCTGCAGGTTGTTCAGCGAGCTGATGGCTTCCGATCCCGTGTCATTGACCAGGGTCAGAGTGCCGTCCGGCGAGAGTTGCATGTAGGTCGGTTCGCTGCCCACGGCAAAGGTGTAGTTGGTCAGCCGGTTCTGGGTCGCATCCATCACAGCCAGGTTCCCGGTGTAATGGTTGGAAACGACGGCACGGTGGGAAAGATGCGTCACCGGCTTGTACGGCTGATCGCCGGAGCCATTGTTGTAACTGCCCTGGCTGGTGGTGTCACCGTTACCGCAGCCCGCCAGCAGGCAGGCGCAAAAAAGGGCAAAGAACAGGATAGCTCGCTTCAAGCAACGCACTCC
>Ga0182016_10002965_pt1 | contig 19592 bp, 18 predicted proteins | sample 712S2MmetaG_FD_120491 | JGI IMG/M metagenome (GOLD analysis project Ga0182016, IMG submission 120491) | Permafrost microbial communities from Stordalen Mire, Sweden - 712S2M metaG | ecosystem: Environmental > Terrestrial > Soil > Wetlands > Permafrost | place: Sweden: Stordalen | collected... | reverse complement strand
TTATCTCTTAATATTTTATGATTCATATTTATAAATAATCCCCATATATATTTTTTTCCTTTTTCAATGTCTACTAAATATGTGTTCTTATATTTCATATAAATTTCTATTAATGCCTTTGTATCTATTGGTATATGTTTTGGATATATTGTGTGTCGTAAAGGAAAAAATTGTATCCCTTTTAACATATTTTCTTCTAAAAATTTATTTATGTTGAACATATATTTTAAATATTTTTGAGGAGTTGATACTATACTTTCATATATTGATCTGTCTATCTTTGGTACAAATATTTCTCTATATTTTTTTATCCATGTGTGATATTTTTTGTCTGCATTTAATGTATTTTCTATGAAATCGTTTTTTATTACATTTATGTCTTTTATTATCTGTTTTCTTATTTCTTTTTGTTCTTTTTGAGTTTTATTTTCTATTTCTTTATCATTTTCATATTCTTTAATATAATAACGTTTTATTAATTTCCTTAAATTTTCTATATAATGTAATTTTATATTATTTTCGATATTTGTTAATATATCAGTACATATATATGATATAATGGATGACATACAACGTCCATCAAATTCGGTTTCATTTAGATTCAAATCTTTATATTCATCTTTGTAAAATGTTACAAATTCATTATATATCGTCAAATTACCTCCTTTTGGTTTAGGACCCGCTGAATCTTTTAGAAAAATTTTAAAACACATCTTAATTACATCTGTAGTTATTGTTATTATTTCTTCTTCATTCGTAATTTTTTTTATTAACCATAATCTTAAAAATTGACATACATGTATTACTAATTTATTAATTGTGTTTAATGGTAATTTGTCAATTAATTTATTATCAACAATGATATTTTTTATTGGTATCTTTAATGTTCTGTACTTATCTGGTGGTTTTTTTAATTCTTCCATTGTATTTATACATTATTGTTGTGTATTGTCTTTATATAATTATTATTAAAATAAAAAAAAATGCAAAATAAGGTTCCCTTATATTAATATTAAAAAGCGATATACTTAATATATCACTTATTGTATAAATTATTAAATGATTTCTGAAAGAAATTTTTGAATCCAATTTTATTCATTTTTTTAACATATGATTCAATAAATATTTTTAATTGTTCACATGTATCAATATAACTATTTCTTATTTCTGATTTCGATGTATTAAAAACATATTCGATCGGATTATATTTGGGACAATAAGCTACATTATAAATGATAATCTTATTATTATCTTTCAATATGTTATCTAATTTTTTTGTTTATGGATCACAGCATTATCCATAAATAAACTTGCTTTTTTTGATTTAGGAACAACATTTTCTTTAATAAATAAATTAAAATTATCAGTTTTAAATGTGCCATCAATTATTTTGTATCCGATAACTTTTGTTTTATTAATCGCTAAAATTAGAGAATAACGTTTACGCTTATTTGTCACATTAAATTCACATATTTTACCTTTTTCCGACCAACCATAATTGGGTCTTGATCCTAATTCAATAGAAGTTTCATCTATGCTTATAATATTTCTGCATACTTTTTTAATATTATTTTTAAGGTTAATAATATCTTGTTTATGTTTTTCCGAATCAATTTTATATTTATATTTTTGCATTTGTTTATATGTCAAATTATTATTCTTTAAAATACGATAAATATAACTTACAGAAATGGAAATATTAAAATTGTCGAATATTTGTTTTCTTAATTTTTTGATACTTATAATTTTATTACTAGAAACAATACTAATAATAAAATCAATAACACAAAGAGAAAATTTTTTATTATTCAATGGAGTTTTGGATAATTTTCGTTTGGAATTAATGAAGTGAATATCTGTAAAAAATGAATCAGAATAAAATAAACTAATCCATTCATATAAAGCAGATCGAGCGATTTTAATTTCAGCAAGTATATCAGAAATAGAAAAGGAATGATTATGTCTTAATTTGTACATTAAAAGAGCACAATAAATGACAGATTTTTGATACATTATACATATATAATATATAAAAAACCATATACACAATAAATTATGTACGTGTATAATATTTTATATTTATTAACGAAAAATATATATAATTAAAAATAAAAAGAATATTACGCGTTTAAAGTTTGATTTTAAATTAGACTAGTATTAATTACCGTTACCGATATGTGATCCATTTTTCTGGGTAATAATGAAAGCAAGAATCGATACCATTATTACAATGAATATAATTAATCCAATACTCAAGCCGATACAACATTTGCTGGTGTTTTTTTGAGTATTTTCTGAAACAATTAGATCTTTTTTTGCTGCGATTGTTTTTTCTACCGTGCTTATAATATGTGCATCTACACGGTCTAGCATCTGACCCTGTTCTTCGATCATAATTTTAAGATCCAAAAACATTTGTTGCAATTCTGAGATAGATTTTAAAATACTTTCTATTTCAAAATTGCGTTGATCAAGTATATCGGTATTTCGAGACATTATATCGAGTTCTATCCTCCTTTTTTGTTGTATATCTTCATGTGTACCTGAAATCTGAATTTGAAGTTGTTCTCCTTGGTCTTGATTTGGATCAAATTTGATAATATCTCCGGCACTATAACTATGTGCTCTTGAGTGTGAATTCCCCCCTTTATTTTGTCCCAATTGATCCTTTTTTGGATTCTGTTTAATAATATCAGTAGGTATTATAGTTATGGTTGGTAGTTTAATCACCGTTGGTAGTTTAACTACCGTTGGTAGTTTTGGTTCAGATAAATTATATACGTCAAATTGTCTGGATTGATCTTTTATTTTCATAAATTTTGAATTAGTTGAATTAATTCTTTCATTATATTTGGTTAGTCGGAACAATAGATTGCTATAAATATTATTATACAATGGATCTCTTTTATCCATACCCTTCAACATATTGTAAGATTTTTGCATTAATAATTTAATTTCATTGACACAAAAATCATATCTTTGTGTCAAATTATTTGTATCAGAATTGAAATCATAAAATTCTTTTAATATATTTTCTAAATTTACTATTTTGACATCGAGATCAAAAAATATACTTGTAATATATTCTTGTGTCTTGTAATTAATTGAATGTTCTTCCAGGAGATCCATTTCGATTATAACATCATCACTATCAGAACGTCGTTTACTTGCTTTAGGTTTTTTAATATTAATTAATGTTTCGTGATCAGTATTAAACCCAGTGAAATGGTCGTTATCGTTATCGTGATCATTATCATTACCATTTTCAAATGGATTATTATTTTTATGTAAGACTTCGCTCCAATCTTTTACCGGAAATTGTTTAGTTAGAGTAATAATTGTATCCATAATTTAATTAATCCAACTAAATTCGATCAAAAGAAATATAATGAACGTAATCAATCAAGTGAATTAATCAGTATAAATAAAGATTTTTTAATAAACAATGTAATTATTCAGTTAATCAATTTTTTTTTAAATTTTTTATTTTTTTAATGAAATAAATTAATTTGTACTATCACTATGTAAAAGTATATTAATGCCGTTGTTTGATGAACTCATTTTATACGTAGAAATAATACGTTTTTCTTCGTATGTTATATTATCATCTATGTGGACAATAAGTGTTTTTATTTTATTCACGTCGATTACCTTCGAAATATTTGCCATGAATACCGGCGTAAATTCTGATCCATTTTTTTTAAATATGCAATCGAGAACAGTCAACATATGTGGTTTGAATTGTAAATAAATACTATCTTCTACCAAATTATTTAAACTATTTACGGTATCTGTAACAGTTTTAAATATATTTTTAATTTTAGTTTTTGTATTTGTTATGGTGTCAGTAGTAATTGGTTTACTCGAATTGGAGATCATATTCATATCATTTCCATCAATTTTAATACCACATCTTGTCATCATTGCTGATATTTCAAGTCTATTCGGAACAAATATATAATAAGCAATATATAGAGTATTATATAACGATTTGCGGTGTTTAATATTCGAAATCTTATTTTTGAAATCATCGAATGATATAATATTTAGTATTATTTCATTTTGTAATTGACTTGCATCAAATGCATTATGTTGTTCAATTTGTTTATTTAAATCATGTAATATTTCAAGATTTGCAGTCAATGAATCTAATTCTTTCTTTTGTTCAGGAAGATCTCTAATCATTTTGCGCATCATTTCAATATATGTTGATAAAGATACTTCCTCCAATTTTATTTGTTTAGTCTGTCCATTGATTGCATGAATTCTTTCTGTTACGAGCTTGATAACATCAACATAAGTCATATAACGAATTTTTTCATATAATGGATCATTAAGTGGATCAAGTCTAATTGTCTTTCCATTGACAACGATATAATTATCATTAATTTGGTAGTAATAGCGAAGCATAGATTCGTAATACCATGGAATAACAAGTGGAGTAAATAGATCGTAATTACGTTTGAGCATAATAAAGATTGTACTATAATTTGCTCGGTAATCCCTGAGACCTTTATTTATGTCAATATATGATTGATCTTTTGTAAAGACATCCCATAAATCGTGATTTAAATCATGTCCTGGATTATGATCTAGGTCATAATTGTTTTGACATACATAGTAACCTCTACGGATCAAAGAAAGAAAACAATTCAATTGGCTCATATTATGTGTAATCACAATATTTTTATCACTGATTCCAAAATAGAATGGGACACTTTTAATATAAACGATATTTGAAGAATAATCGGCATCAGATAATTTTTTAATGTATTGTTGTGTCACATTATCTGAAAAAATAATATTAACATTTTTTTTGAACATTTTTAGTTGTGCTTTTATTAAAGATAAATTATCTTCTGTTGGCAATACAAAATAATAAATTTTTCTTTTTGTTAATTCTTTTTTAAAATCATCATCGATATCATCAAGTGTTTTATTTGCTGGAATGACTTTATTGATATCAAAAATACCAACGATACCAAATTGGATAAGTGTTTTAAACACATATAATTTTGTTAACACATCGAGACAATACTTGTCTACAACAATATATTTAAATTCAATATTGTTCGCTTGTATATTAAACAAGAGTTGAATAGTTGATACAAACGATTTATATAAACTTGGTTCATTATTTTGTACAGAAGTCATATTTAACTAATTCAATTAAATTCGAGGAATAAAATATTTACCTGTGTTATTTGTTGTATATAATTCATATTCGATTTAATCATTGGAATAATATATGTATTGTATTTCAATTTTTGTTATCTTTTGACAATATACCAATAAATATTGAAAATATATCTATTTATATTAAATATAATAAATAGCTCATACCATATAATATCATATCGAGAACAACCTATAAATGGAGTTAGCAGAATTACGAATGAAATGGATATGGTCCATTTTATTTATTATGTTATATATTGGGACATCGATTTTAATTCAGTCAAATGTATTACACGAGACAGAGAAAGTACAACATGTTTTATATTTTTGTAATGTTATTTTTTTGATCATATACATTAAAAATACTGTTTTTTTGATTAAATATGCAGATGACGTATTACTCACTAATACATCATCTCTTAATAAAATTCTGAAGTATTTGTATTTCATTTCAAATGCATCAATCATTGTATTCATGGTAATATATCTGGTAAATTTTAGTTATGAATGTGAACAAAGTCAATGTTATAAAGTTGCGGGTTATAATGAAGTTTTTGCACTAATTTATAACAATGTAATGGTCATTATGATATCATTGTTACTGTCATACTATAGTTTTTTTGTCTTTTTTCCATCATGTATTTGTCTTTTTCCAGTGAATAGAAATGAAAACAATACAGTAAATTTACAAAATGTTGATGTTAAAAGTTCGGATGATTTAATGGGAGGACTTTTTAGTTTGATTACAAGAGGACCATGGTCAAAATCTAAGTACTTGATCATATTAGAAAGAATATTAGTTTTAGTATTTAGCGTCCTAAATATATTCGCCATCAGTGTAACATTAATAAATTATCCCAACGAATTACAAAAAATACAGTACTTTTGTATTGTTTTTCGCATCGCGTATAGTATTTTTGCAGTGAGAATGACTTTTGAAGGTAATAATAATACTTTTCGTTCTTTTGTATTAGTAGCATTGAGTGTTATGTTTGCAATTATATCATTTGCATTCGATACGACAACAGTTATTCAAAAATGTCAAAATAATACAGTGGGAGAAAATATTGATTTAAATAATTGTTTCCAAGAGAATGATTACAGCGGAAATTATCATCAATACATATTAAATATATCAAATATTTTTATACTTTGTTTGTTTGTGTTGATAAAATGTGTACAACTCATCGCAAAAACATGCGGTCATTGTAGTGAAAGAGCTCGGTATCGTAAATTAATTAACGACGACAAATATCCACTTGTTTAAAAATTGAATCATTAATTGATTTATTTATTTATTATAATATAAATTTGTTAATGATAATACATTATGATTAAAATAATGAAAGATTCAAGATTAACTCCAATACAGGATGAAGCTATCGTATTTTTTAAAAATAAATCTAAAATTAAAAAAACCATTATAAAATTTTTAGTATATTTAAAATTTAAACGCCTGGGTTATACAAAAAACGACATAAATAAAACGATCGAATATATTACAAAGATACCTGCAATAATACACGTTAATTTATATAATATCATAGATTTTTTATTGGACGACACTCATTATCGTAACTTATTTGAGACTAAGACGAGCGGTGGATGTGATTCGCAATCGGTCAGATTTGATGATGAGCAACGTATATTTAAAAATATTTATGATAAAAGTGAAAGTTATGAAAAGGTGAAATATGGTGTATTAAATATATTTAATGATCAGAATGGTGTAAAATCTGCTGATCAATACGGTGATAGTTATCTACAATTGAAGGAAACAGTGAAACATAGAATATCCTTTGTTAATGGTGATTCGACGATTGAACAGAGATTATGTTCGGTTGATTTTCCTGAAGAAATATTATATTATGTTAATAATGAGTTATTCAAGTACATTGTAAATAGAGCAAAGGGTGAAAAAATGTATATTAGTTCACACGAACACATATATTTAGGTCATTACATTGAAATGCAAATACACGGACCAGTAGAACTAGGAAAGGATATTGAATTTTTGGCTGTTAATAAGAAACATATTGATGATAATGAAATTATGGAAAAAATTCAAAAATTTTGTAATACAAATAATATTCACCATAAAATTATTGATGGAGTTTTAGAAACTAATTATTTTGATACAACACCAGAAATCATTGAAATATCATAAAATTGAATCATTAATTGATTCATTTATTTATTATAAATAAAATTAATCAGTAATATTAAGTTGCTATAAATATTTATGGTGAAAGTATTAAATATTAGTATCTATAAATATGACGAGGAAAATCCTATAAGATTAGCATCATCGATGAACGATGAAGAATTTTCGTATAATTATTTCAGTAGGATGTATACAAGTAAAATATATGAAATAATTAATTTTTCAACAAGACTAGCTGTTAAATGTACGCCACCTGGTTTGAGACAAACTATAGAAATAGACGACATTGATTTTGTGACACATACATACGTGGCACAATATAATAATAACATTCTTGGTGCAACATTTGTAACAGATAAATTATATCCTAAAATTAATGCCTATAGGATTTTATCACAAGTATTAAATTTTTATTCAAAAAATGGTAATTCAATCAACATTAACAACACGAAAGAAGATAAATTTGGTTCTGAATTACGGTATGATTGGCTTGATGATTTATTAATGAAATGTAAAAAAACAAATGAGATGGACAAAATTACTCAAGTCAATATAGCATTGGACGAGGTTAAAGAAATAATGACGAGGAATATTGAAGAGGTACTTAAACGAGGGGATAAAATAGATGATTTAATTAAAAAAAGTGCCGAATTAAGTGACGACGCAAAAAAATTTAAAGATAATGCAGCAAAGTTGAATAGTATATGTGGAAGATGTGTTATACTATAAAACAAATTTTTGTTTATTATGATAAAAATCGATAAAAAATCGATAAAAATCGATAAAAAATTGATAATATATTGATCTGTATTGATCATTAAATTTTGGACATTTATACATAAGAGAATTTTATTCAAACCGAACTAAGCCTTTATTGATCTTGAAGTATAAGAAATGGTGAAAGTAATTATTACCTCAAAAAATCCTCTCAAGGTTGAATGCGTTAAACAACTGCTTACTGTTACAAATAGCAAATGGAAAGTTGTTGGTTATGAATGTTCTGATAATGAAACTACAGAGCAGCCTTTGAACAATGCACTCGATTGCGCTCATCATCGTGTAGGAATTCTATTGGGAAAAAAAATTCCTATCGAAAATGAAGATATAATTTTGACGATTGAAAATAGTCTCGAAGGAACTCCAGAAACTGGTTATTCAGATGTTTGTTATCTGGCTGTATTCAATGCTGTTATGGGAAAAAATGATGATGGAACAGAGATAAAAAATCCATCAGTAGAATTGAAACATCCTACATTTTACAAATCTTTTGGTGTTAAACTTCATGACAACCTCGCCAAGGAATTTTTCAATGAAGATTTTCAGAACGGAAAAAATACTTATGGATCATTCCTTGAGAAACGCTTTGGTGTAAAGGGTGGTAATTGGATGAGTGATGTGCGATTTGGTAACGTTGATCGACGGGAACAGATTACAAATGTATTATGTCAGTGGTTCCTTGACTATAGTACAAAACGATATCCAGATTTCCCCAAACAAGGAATTCTTTTCAAGGATATCAGTTCTTTGATGGATAAAAGTGTTCTTAATAAAATGCTGGTCGACATTTGTGCTAAACAGATTGATTCAGCCTTAGATGTAGAAGATATTGATTATATCGTTGGATTGGACAGCCGTGGCTATCATTTGGCTGCTCCTCTTGCACAAATATTCAAAAAAGGATACATTCCAATGAGAAAGATTTCGAAAACTCCAGAGAAAGATCCATCGAAGATTGTTCGTGAGAATTATAGTACTGAATATAGTGATGATTCATTTGGTCTTATCAAAAACGTCGATTATATCGGTAAACAATGCCTTATTGTTGATGATCTTCTTGCGACAGGTGGAAGCATTGAAGCAGCTTATAAGGTCCTAATAAATGCCGGTATGAACGTTGTTGGTTTTATTACTGTTTATGATGTTGAACCTTTGAGAAGTGTCCGAAAGAAAGTTATTGATAGTCTAGATTGTCCAGTGAAGATTATAATTATTCGACCAAATGACCATGATACACCGTATGTATTTGCACCAGTGACGAATATTACTTTGAATCCACAACCTGACCAATTTGTTGGAGATTGGGATATGGATATTCATGCTGATAAGGCTGTAGTTATTGCATGCAGCGGAAGCAAAAAACTTGCAGAAAAAATAAGTAAACAATTGGGTACTGTACAATGTGAAGCCATTATTGGAAAATTCAATAATGGGGAAACACGTGTTGAAATCGATACAAATATCCGAAATACACAAGCAATTATTGTTTGTTCAACTCGGACTGGACATGTTAATGATGATATAATGGAACTGATGCTCATTTTAGATGCGTGCAATCGGTCGGAAGTTGACAAAGTACATGTTGTTATTCCAGAATATCCATATGCTCGGCAGGACAAAAAAGACAAATCTCGGGTTCCCATTGCTGCAGCAGTGATTTCACATATGTTGAATTCTATGCATGTCAATACTGTTATCAGTCTTGATCTACATGCACCACAACTTCAGGGACTTATCGACAAGGGTTTTCATAACCTTAGCATCAAGAATTACATGGCAAGATTTTTGGTGAATAATTATATTTCTGAACTTGGTAAACAAAATTGTGTTCTAGTAGCACCAGATGTTGGCTCTGCTAAACGTGTCGAAACTTATGCGAAAATGCTCGAAATGAAACATGTTATCCTACACAAACACCGGGATTACGATCAACCAGGCACTGTTGATAAATCCATCCTTATCGGTAATCCGGACGACTATATTGGCAAAACAGGAATTATTTTCGATGACATCGCTGATACAATGGGTACAATGATTTCAGCAATTAATGAACTTGTAAAAGCTGGGATTAAGGATGTTATTGTTGCAGTAACTCACGGTGTTTTCTCTGATCAAGCACTTTCTCGAATTAAGAAATGTGACAAGATTCTCGCAGTTATTGTAACAAACTCACTGCCACAAAATGATAATATTCAACATTGCAAGAAAATTATCGAACTCGATGCAAGTCAACTACTTGCTCGTGCTCTCGATGCAATCATGTCTCATGGAAAAAGTGTCAGTACACTTTTCAAATAAAATAAATTAATTAATTGCAGTTATTTGTGTTTCCATTTTTTTATCTTCTTGAGTATCAATTATTTGTTCAATAACTTGTTGAGTATCAATTATTTGTTCAATAACTTGTTCGATAATTTGCTCAGTATCTTGTTCGGGAAATATTTTTTTATCAAGAACCATTTTAGGTAGATCATTTTCAGGATCTATTGTCATAATTTGTTTCGAACTCAATGAACTATTGCGAGAATGTGAAGGTGAATTAAACGGCGTTTTCCCAACATCAACAAGTTTTTTATGGTTATGCATTAATTTTTAATGGGAAAAATATAACGATATATAATAATATAAATACATAATTTATCTGATTATCGATTATTCTATTTTTTTCAATTTTTATAAAATCTATTTCAGATTTTTGCAAAAAAAATGAAATTTATTATATCTATAGACATTATTGATTAAATAAGATTGATATCAATTAATAATAAACAAACACAACATAAAACCTAGAATGACAACATATGACACTGATGCTGATACTACATGCCATGGAGCATACAGTTTGTTAAAAGCTTTAAATTATGCAACATCATTATACGCAATCAATGACAATAGTGATGAACCGACAATTAATCCAGTAATCAAAGAAGTGTATGAATTATCACTTTACGGCGTCGTCGATCCTGTTGGATTATGCGGATTTATTTTGTTCAAATGCTCACAAAATAAAGATATTAGTCAAACTGAAATTATAAATCTATTTGGCGTAGATATTTTTGTTGCCAGTAAAAAAATAACTGAAAATAGTAGTATTCCATATAAAGTAAATGATGATGAAGGAGTAACTAAAAAACACAATAATATTCAATTATTATTGAAAGCAACTGATTTTGCAGCACACAAACACAGAAACCAAAGACGCAAAAATGAAAGAAAATCACCATATATTGAACACCCCATTCATGTTGCATATACATTGTCACAATGTGGTATTAATGATATAAATGTTCTATGTGGATCTCTTCTTCATGATACAGTTGAAGATACCGAAACGTCACTTGGTGAAATTGAAGCTAAATTTGGTCAAAAAATTGCTAAAATAGTCAGCGATGTTACAGACGATAAAAGTCTTCACAAGATTGAAAGAAAACGACTACAAATTGAACATACTCAAGAACCAAGTCATATCCTGTATGAATCCAAGTTAGTTAAATTGGGCGACAAATTCTCAAATCTTAGTTCACTGCAAAGCACTCCTCCTAAAAATTGGACATCAGAAGAAATCAATGGTTATGCCGTTTGGTGTTATAAAGTATGTCTGAACTTGCGAAATATTAATACAATGATGGATAGTTTATTGGAAACTGTGTTTAAAGATTTTGGTTTGTATAATATAGAAAACGAAAGAAATGGCGAGATGTTAAATGAATTATTAGAACAGTATTACGAATGTATTTTTAACAGTGAATAACTGTTAAAATAACCCTTTTAATAAAGTTTGCAAACGTATAATCAATTTAGGTATTTTTAACAGTGAATAACTGTTAAAATAACCCTTTTAATAAAGTTTGCAAACGTGTAATCAACTCGGGTATTTTTAACAGTGAATAACTGTTAAAATAACCCTTTCAATAAAGTTTGCAAACGTATAATCAATTTAGGTATTTTTAACAGTGAATAACTGTTAAAATAACCCTTTTAAAGTTTGCAAACGTGTAATCAACCCGTGTATTGATAAGTCTGAACAGATAAAAATAATTTACCCCTCATAAGATATAGTCAACGTTAAATTTAATTTATCAAGTAAAGTTATATGGAAGCCTTTGTAGTTGATAGTATAAAGAGATTTCTGATTAAAGTAGACTTACCGTCAGTTTTTTGTATATATAAACAAAATCTAGATGTTTATAATAACGGTATTGATATAAATCGATCAGATATTGATAAATTGCAGGATCTAAATGATAATAATTCAAAAAATTCATTATATTTGCAGGGATTACATATTAATGACAATAAATTTGTTGTAGTATGTATTGAGGAATTAAATGGAATTTATTACGTACATTCGAAATCTAAAGAAGAAGGGTTAGTTACAATCGTTGGTGATGATTATTCACTATTTATTTATTATGGAGATGAAATTCTCCCAATGTTACATTGTATCAAACTAGACAAATTAAAAAAACATATTCATTTTATAGATAGATTACTAATATAGTAAAAATTAACACAAATACATAAACAATTAATAAATAATAATAATATATACTAATATGATTTCTATGACACAAGAAGGAGATACGCTAAACGAATTAAAAACACTTAATACATCCGATACTCTAACTAGTTTAAATAGTTCAGATAGTTCGGATAGTTCAGATAATTCAGATAGTTCAGATAATTTAGATAGTTCAGATAATTTAGATAATTCAGATAATTTAGATAATTCAGATAATTCAGATAATTCAGATAATTCAGATAATTCAGATAATTCAGATAGTTCAGATAATTTAAATTGTTCAGACAATAAAATGAATAATTCTGGCGAACAAGAAACTTGTAGAATGTCAACATGTGGAATAGTATTTTACTGTTTTGTTGGTTTTTTTTATGTATTTGGACCAATAATAAAATTTTATTTAGATAAAAGTATAGAAGAAGACCAAAAATTAAATAGATAATTTATATTTATATTTATTTTTTTATTATTTAGTGCATAATAAAAGTTGATTTTAAAACATATTGGACTCTAAGCCCTTGATAATAAAAAGATCATACATCAATCATAAATAATAATAATTTTTACTAATTATTATTAACACTCCCCCAAACTGTGCATTTACTGCACAGTTTAATATAAATAATTTATATAATCGCAGTTATGATCAACCTCGTGATTTAAGTTATTTATCCATCTCTTGATAGATGATTTTGATCTGACTTTAGGAAAGACTAAATGATATTTCATGATTTTTGTGAATTTGTAGAATCAAACATTCAATTCATTATATGGAGCTGCACATATTAAAATGATCGAATATTGAGAATAATTTATATTAATACACACTATAAATCTAAAACTATCATTGACTGTTAGCAAAGACTGACACGCCTTTTAAGATATACTTAATCGGCACTTACACTTGTTAAAAATTGTGAGTCCTTATTATTTCCTATCAAGAGATAAGAAACTGAAACAAACATAAAAACAAACATAAAATAAACATAAAAACAAATATAAAAACAAACATAAAACAATCATATGACAAACATAAAACAACCATGTGATAAAAAAATTAAATATTAATTCAGAATAAAAAAATAAAGTATTAAATTATTCGAATATTAAAATAATCATTAAACAGGCAATAAGACAGTAATTGATTAAAAAATATGATAAGGACATGCAATTGCTAGAGCGATGTGCGTCGGAATTATTTTTTATTTATAGATTGATGAAAAGTCAAACAGTAAAACAGCCACTAAATTGACACTAAATAAAAAATTTATTGAAAAAATTATTAAAAGTTTAATTTATAAGAGGAGGTTGAATTATTGAAAGAAGTAACTTAACATCAGAAGTATTTTTAACATCCAACATATAATGATGTATAGAATCATATATATTATCTAATTTTATGATGGAACTATTAGATACATTTTTAATAATAACAATCATTCCATCCGATTGTATCTTAAAATTATATATAAAGGATTCAATATCACAATCGGATGTTTCTGTGTATAAGAAAATACCAAGATCAGATCCTTTATAATAACTCTGTATAATAACTCTGTAGCGTTCATAACCAGCAGTATCCCAAAATTGTACTTTAAATTTAGTCTTCGAAATTGGATCCTCAAATTCTTTAATGAAAAAATCGATACCAATAGTACTAATAGGTTTATAATTTGTCCCATCGACAGAGTCTATGAGTGATATAGTTTTAACTAGATCAGCTTTTCCGGTTTCCTGTTTACCAATAATGATATATTTTAATCTATTGCGAATTTGTACAGGTCTCTTTATAAGTTCGGAATTAGCATGATTTGTTGTTTCACGTGAAGACATCGATCCCATTATTGCTGTTTAATTTAATTAATTAATATTAATGATACTTTATAATTTTCAAACTTTAAATATTATTAAATATTTAATAATTTAGTGACTTATCCATGTAATAACATTCGGATAATTTTGTTTATCAAAAAAATCTTTTATTTCGGTTCCTTTGTATCTTTGACTGAAATGATATACAATGAAAGTTATTTCTGGATGAGATAGTACAAAAGGTCCTAAGTGATTCCAATGCATGTGTTTTGTTTTTTCAGCATTAATCAAATCATCCTCAAGAAGGAAAGTACATTCTATCATAATAGTAGAATATTTTAATAATTCTTTGTCTTCAAGAACTTCGTGTGAAGTATCTCCAAGGAAAACAAGAAAATAGTTTGTAATAGTATTATAAATATCGACACCATCCATTCTCAACTTAGCGATTTCTTTGCCAGGTAATTGTTTGTATTCTTCCTTTAGTTTTTGTTTATTTTCTGAAAATCCATAGCCCACACATGGAACTGTGTGATGACATTTAAATGTTTCGACGTTAATTGTATTCTTATTCTTGAATGAACCTAAATTTGAAATATTTTTTAATTTACCCATTGAAGTCAAACTAAAAAATGTTTTTTCATCATCTGAGACAGGATAGAATTTGTAAGTTTCACTTTCAGCCAGTGAATCAACATCATACGTCAACATAAAACTTGATTCAACATATTTTTTAAAATTTTCTATTGATTTATCTGGGACGTATACTTGAATTTGTATATCTTTCTGAGTATACAAATGGAACGGTAAATTAGCTGTATGATCTGAATGACAATGAGTTATAAATATTGCATCGGGTGACATATTGCCAGAAATTCCTGCATCCAACATTATATCTAATTCTTTAATATAGAAATTTGTACGTAGTGCAGCAATTGAATAGCCAATTAATGTATAAATTGTATTAGGTATTTTAAACGGTTTAGTATGTTCCCATACACGCCACAAGGGATTTACAGTACTTATTGGTGTTTCCATATTTTTTTTGTCTTGGTATTTTTGTAATTAACTTATTAATTTATTGATTTATTAATATATGATGAATATTATTTAAATAGGTTCAATTTTTTTCAGGAAATCTTCAAGGTTTTTTGAATATTGATATGATATATTTTTTTATTTTTTTTATTGTTTTTATTGCATTTACTGTTTTTTTACTTTTTATTTTTTTATTATTTGAATAATTATTAATATTATCTTCATATGTATTGTTAAAATATAAATCTCTGATAATTAATTTATGTATATCATTATCTTGACTAAATTCTATATCATCATCGTGACCACATACAGAATTTGCCCTCAGTCCATCATTACAATGACCTGATAATATGAATTCATTTTTGAGATTCAATGGATTATATGGATCAGATTGATCAGATTGATCAGATTGATCAGATTGATCAGATTGATTATAATTAGTGTACCTGGTGTTTATATCATCTAATTCAATTTCAACCGGATCATTTTTATTAAAATTATGTGGTTTTTCTTTAATTTTATAAAGAAAAATTTTAATTACGCCTGTCATTTTTTTCCACATTTCACTATATAATATGTTGTTAATAATATTTTGAATACTTTTCTCCCCCAAGTTATATCAATTAATTTTAAATTAACTTTGAATTAATCATATGTACGTTAGAATTTAAAATAAAAAATTATAAACTAATATTATAAATTAATAATTAATAATGTCAGCTATCAAGGAACAATTTAAGTTAAGTATTGAATTAGTAAATGGTTTGAAAAAAAGACCTGTGGATGACGAATTACTCAAACTATATGGATTATATAAACAAAGTACAGAAGGTGACTGTAATATACCTGAACCCAGCATGCTTTATTTTAAAGAACGTGCTAAATGGACAGCATGGAATTCAAACAAAGGCAAGTCCAAAGATAAGGGAATGGAATTGTATACAAACACCGTGATGAAATTAGTTGAAAAATATGGTCTGAAGCAATAACCGGCATAAAGTTCTATACAAAAAATTGATTATTCTAAATGGCTGTAGGATCCATTTCATTTGACACATCCGACCATCTTCTATCGGAATCTTTTCGATCAAGCTTTTTTGCACCAGCAAACAACTTCAAGCAACAGTTTCAAGCAAACAACCAAAGCAACCAACCAAACAACAACAATGTCTCCTCGTATCAACTGCAAGTTTCAGGGAGCCTGCAAGAACGAGAAGTGTACTTTTGTTCACTTCACACCTCAGCCTCTCGTCCGTGCTCGTCCCATCTGCCATTTTGGCGTGAACTGCACAAAGCGTGAGTGCGCGTTCGTCCACATCGCACCCCAGATGCCACCTTTCGTTGGACAGCCTCAGTTCGTGCGTCCTCAGATGGTTCAAACCATCTGGGCACAGCCTCAGTTCGTGCGTCCCCAGATGGTGCATCCCCAGATGATGCATCCCCAGATGGTGCGTCCCCAGATGATGCAGCCTCAGATGGCTCGTCCTCAAATGCACCCGATGCAGCCAACGCAGCCCGTTCAGCCGATGCAGCCCGTTCAGCCTCAGGTGTTTTACACCGAAATGCGCCGCGATGCCCAAGGCAACATGGTCATGGTTGAGGGATTCATGGACAGCACCGGTCATGACGAGGCAAACCGTGAGATGGATGACGACGAGGAGGAGTTCGCGAACGAGATGGAGGCACAGGATTGTTTCGACGAGCTGATCATGTCCGAGATGAACGGTCAGGAAAAGATGGTCGAGGGTGACGGCGATTTTGACTTCGAGTCAAGTGGTTCCGAAACTGTCTCCTCCGCTTCTCCTGTGTCTTCCCAAGAGAAGAAGAAGAAGCAACGTCCCCGTGGTTCAAAGAAGTCCAAGATAGTCGAGTCCGAGATTCAGGAGGTCCAGGAAATGGAGGAAGCGAATCATGACGATGATGAGGACGATGACAACGACGTTCATGTCATGGAGGACAAGAAGAAGAAGCAGCGCCCTCGTGGTTCTCGTGGATCAAAGTCAAAGGTGACGAAGGCGAAGGAGGCTTTTACCGACTAAGTGTTTTTCATTTTCTGTTTGTTTATTTTATAATTTTCTAATTTTAGAATTTTCTTTATTTTATAATTTTATTTTGAATATATTCGTGGGGACATATTCAAATGAATAAAAAAATTGAATTGTTAAAATAACTGATAGACTATATAAATTTTTGTATAGATCACACAACAAGTTCAAGAGTCAGCATATAATTAAATTAAAATGTTGCGAATTGTCAGTTCACATGGATTCCGTGGTTCCAGATTTGCGAATATGAATATTGGCAAATCAACATCTGTTCTTCCATCTCTTCATTATAACCGAAACGATCATAATGACGAAGGTATCCCAACTGGTATTAGACACTACAGTAGTTCATCATCTAATGTTCTCGATCTTCTTGCTACACCAGCCGGTGCAACTGTTGGTCTAACAGGATTGGCGGCAGTTGGTACAATGGGTTGGCTGTTGACTCGTTATAAGGTTGCGCGACCAAACGAATATCTTGTTAGAACAGGACCATTCCTGAAAGACGATATCGATATAAGTAAGCAAGCATTTTGGCTACCATATCAGACATTGACACGCATCGATCTCAAACCTGATCCATATCATTGTGAAATTGATTCAATGTCAGCAGAAAAAATAGAACTGATGTTACCAACGAATTTCACGATTGGACCTAAAGATGATATAGAATTTTTGAGAGATTATGCAAAATATATGCATGGTTCATCAATGGAAGATTTACGAAAAAAAGTTATTTCGGTCATTCATGGTGAAACGAGAGCTTGTATCAACAAAATGAGTATGGAAGAATTATTCAGTGATAGAGATAAATTTAAAAAAACAATTGTCGATGAAATTAATGACAAACTTCAAGCATTTGGTCTAGTAACTTACACAGCAAATTTTGATGAAATGCGTGATAAAAAAGGTAATGTGTATTTTGAACATGTTAAAACAAGAGCACTCGAGTCAGCTATTAACGAAGCAAAGGTGGCCACAAGTGAAAAAAAAGCATATGGTGACATTGGTGAGAAACAATATACGACAAAAGCACGAACAGAAGTTGCTAGTTATGAAAAAGATGCTATGCTTGCCGAAAATGAGCGTGCAAGAGAAATTTCTTCATCTGTCAAAGATCTTGATATTGCCAAAGTTGAGTTTCAGAAACAGGTTAACCTAGCAAAATACGAAGCAGAAGCAGAAGCCGAAAAAGAAAAACTCAAATGGCAAACAGATGTTGAAATCTTCCGTAATAAACAGGAGATTGAACGATTGAGGGCAGCAGAATTAGCAAGGACAGCTGTTGATGCAGAAAGGGCCATAAAAGAGGCTGAAGGAAAATCGTCTGCTCAACGAATTGAAGCAGAAGGTTTCTCTCAAGCGACTCGCTTGAGGGCTGATGCTCTTGCTTTTCAAACAATTCGTGAAGGGGAAGCACTTGCAGAATCCATGAAAAGAAAAGCCGAGGCAACTTTCATCGAACGAGAAAACGAGGCAAAAGGCATAAAATTACTCAGAGAAGCTGAATCTCAAGGGCTGAGTAAATTGATCGATTCAGCAGGTGACATTGAGAAGTTGAATGGTTATCTGATGGTACATAGAGGCATGATTACTGAAATTGCTGGAAAACAAGCAGAAGCTGTACATGGTATGAAACCAACTATTACTATTTGGCAAGCGGGACAAAAAGGTGGTAACAATCTTTCTGGAGTAATGGAAGATCTCGTTACATCAGCCGTTCCTCTCGCTAATGCAATCAAGAATTCAACTGGTGTTGATCTGTTGCAATCATACAGACAGTCAAAGTAATATTATAATTGTTTTATTTATTAACAAATTTGATAAAAGATTGAAGTTATAATTAAATTCATTTAAATGAATCTTGATATAATAAATTATTAAATAATGAATTGCAATTATGGAGGAAATGCACAAAAATTATGCAAAGAAGATTGTATCATCTGTTTTAACAAATCATTTGCATCGCACGAAAAAGCTAAATATTGGTCAAATAAAAATGAATTAAAATCTAGAAATGTATTTAAAAATTCCACTAAAAAAATACTTTTTG
>Ga0182016_10002962_pt1 | contig 19599 bp, 21 predicted proteins | sample 712S2MmetaG_FD_120491 | JGI IMG/M metagenome (GOLD analysis project Ga0182016, IMG submission 120491) | Permafrost microbial communities from Stordalen Mire, Sweden - 712S2M metaG | ecosystem: Environmental > Terrestrial > Soil > Wetlands > Permafrost | place: Sweden: Stordalen | collected... | reverse complement strand
GAGCTGGCTCGCCGTGCACCTGTCCCAGCCGCCGTTGCTTGGAGCCTCGTTCTCGTCCTGCCCGGCCTCTGGCTGCGCGCCTATGCCGCCGGATACGTCAAAAAGAACCGCGAGCTCACCCAGACCGGCCCCTACGCCCACACGCGAAACCCGCTCTATCTCGGCTCCATGCTCATGGCCTTCGGGTTTGCCCTGGCCCTGCTTAGTTGGCCGGTCGCCTTGGTCCTCGGCCTCATGTTCGCCGTCATCTACATCCCCGTCATCGCCTCTGAAGAGCGTTTTCTCCGCGCCACATTCCCTGAGTTCAATGACTATTGCCGCCGCGTCCCCCGGCTCATTCCCCGCATTTTGCCCTCCACCCCTCCAGGGCGCGACAGCCCTCGCGGCGCCTTTGCCATGTCGCTCTATCTCAAGCACCGCGAGTACAATGCTGCTATAGGGGCTGCTCTGCTTTATCTCTGTTTGCTCCTTCTGCGGCCGCTCGCCCAGCAGCTGCTTCACCGGTAAAAGAGGGGTCCGGTCCGCAATCTAGTCTGGTTGATCCTTCCCCAAAGGGTCTTCCGCAACGTCCAAGGTTCTGAACCCCATCCCGCACGGCAGGGTCTGCGCGCCATTTGGCCGCAGTTGCTCAGCCCCACTGGTAAAGGGTCAACATTCACCACCACAAGGAGTTCCGTCTGAAGGTCAGGACGCGTAATACGGGAGTCGGCATCCTCTGCGCCCTTGCAGCGGCCCTTTTGGCTCAAAGCCAGCAGATGCCTACACTTACCCCGCCACGCCCGGGCTTCAGCTTCCCGCGCAAACAAACGCTCACCTATACCGTCGACTGGCGCGTCTTCCCCGCCGGCACCGCAGTGCTCCACTTTGAAGACACCGGTGACCAGGAGCGCATCACCGCCAACGCCGACACCATCGGCGCCATCAACCTGCTCTTCCACGTCAGCGACCGCTTCCAGTCCACCTTCGACCGCGAAAAGGGCTGCACGACGGAGTTCGATAAGCAGACCATCGAGGGCCGCCGCCAGGTCAACTCCACCCTCAAGCTCGACTACCCCAACTCCAAGTCCATCCTCGACGAGAAAAACATGGTTACCGGCAAGACCAAGCACGTTGAGACGCCCGTCCCCGGCTGCCTTACCGACCTGCTCAGCGGCGTCTATTACGCTTCGTCGCAGCCCATGGAAGTCGGCAAGTCCTTCGCCCTTCCCGTCGCCGATCCCCTCCGCCCAGTGCTCGTCACCATGAAGGTTGAGGGCCGCGAAGAGATCAAGACCCCCCTCGGCGTCTTCAAGACGATCCGCGTTCAGCCCACCGCCGACGCCGGCGTAGTCAAAAACCGCGGCAACATCTGGATCTGGTACACCGACGACGACCGCCATCTGCCCGTCCAGATGCGCGCCCGCCTCTTCTGGGGCACCATCACCTTCCGCCTCACGGCCAACGAGAACAAGTAACGCGCCTCGCACGCTTTACCAACAAGCGCTGTCATCTTGAGCGCGGCAATCCGCGCTTTTTGCGGAATGCGAAGTCGAAAGATCTGCGGTTGCTTCTTGGTGGCACCGCCGATCAAACTCCAGCCGGTGTACACTTTTCCTTCACTCGGACGAGCCTTCCGCTCCACACGATGAGGAGTCCCATGCGCCGAATGTTGCCCGCTTTTGTTCTTGCCCTCGTTACAACCCCGTTCTTTCCGGCCCAAACCGCCCAGGCCCAATCTCCCGCCGCGCCCAGGCGCCCCATGACCTTCGAAGACATGATGCATATGAAGCGCCTGGGCTCGACCGCCGTCTCCCCTGACGGCAAGTGGCTGGCCTACAGCGTTACCACCGTCGACCTCGACGCCAACACCAAGACGCCCGAGCTGTGGCTGCAGCCAATTGCAGGCGGCGAACCCCACAAGGTCACCGTCGCCCAGCCCGGCGACGATGGCATTCAGTTCTCCCCAGACGGCAAGCGCATCCTCTTCCTTTCCAGTCGAAGTGGCAGTCAGCAGATTTGGCTCGCCTCCTTCGACTCCGCCACCGGCACAACGCGCAATCCTTATGACGCGGCTCCAGCCAACGGTCCCTTTCAGCTCACCCACAACTCAGTCGAGCCCGACAACGCCCTCTGGTCGCCCGACGGCAAGTTCATCGTCTTCACCGCCGACGTCTACCCCGATTGCCCCGCATTCAGCGAATCAACAGCCGCCTCCGAAGGGTCCGAAGCAGACACGTGCAACAGCAGCCGCGACAAGGCTGCGGCCGACAGCAAGGTCAAGGCGCAAATCTTCACCCACCTACTCTATCGCCATTGGAACCACTACACCGGAGCGAAGCGCAGCCACCTGTTTTCCGTCACTGTAGAGAATTCATCGCCAAGGGCGTTGCTCTTGCGCGACCTCACGCCCAACGATCCCCACGACGTGCCGCCCTTCTCGCTCGAAGGTGGCGGCGGATTCGACATCTCTCCGGATTCTAAGGAGCTGGCCTTCACTGAGAATCCCGACCCCGAACCGGCTATCTCCGTCAGTGCGCAGATCTACACGCTCGACCTGACCAACCCCGCCGCCAAACCGGTGAAGGTCTCCACCTCCGCTGGCGGCAACTTCAACCCCGCCTACTCGCCCGACGGCAAGTACCTCGCCTGGCGTTCCGAAGCCCGCGCCGGCTACGAAGCCGACAAGTTCCGCCTGATGCTCTACGACCGCGCCGCGAAAAAGACTAGGGATTTGCTCGAGGGGTCTAAACTACCGAACCTTGCCCTCTCGCATTTTGATAACTGGGTTGACGAGTTCATATGGTCGGAAGATTCGCGTTACATCCACTTCGCCTCTGGAAAGCATGGCGAATCGTACCTCTACTCCATCGGTGTCGATGATCGCGACCTGCGCCCCCTCGAGAACATCAAGGGCGAATGGGGCGACATACACGCTACTCCGATGACCCACGGCCATGCGATTGAGTGGATCGTTGGCTCGCTAATGAAGGTGGATCGGCCATCGGAGGTCGTCCTTGCCGATCTTGACAAGGCGTCAGATGACAGCACCGAATACCACCCACTCCAACTCACCCACCTCAACGACACCCTCCTCGCTCAGCTCGACCTCCCCGCCATGGAGTCCTTCTGGTTCACCGTCAAAGACGGCACCAAACTCCAGGGCTTCGTCATCCGTCCCCCCGCCTTCGACCCCGCGAAGAAATACCCGCTCAAGTTCTTGATCCACGGAGGCCCGCAGGGCGCCTGGGGTGACGCCTGGTCCTACCGCTGGAACGCCGAGCTCTTCGCCGCCAACGGCTACGTCGTGGTCATGATTAACCCGCGCGGCTCAACCGGCTACGGCCAGGCCGTTGTCGACGGAGTCAACGGCGACTGGGGTGGCAAGCCATTCACTGACCTCATGACCGGCCTCGACTACGCCGAGCAACACTACCCGCTCATCGACAAGTCCCGCGAGTGCGCCCTCGGCGCAAGCTACGGCGGATACATGGCCAACTGGGTCCTCGGCCACACCGACCGCTTCAAGTGCATCGTCAGCCACGACGGCATGTTCGACGCCGAGTCCGCCTTCGGCACCACGGAAGAAGACTGGTTCAATATCTGGGAGTTCAAAGGTCATCCCTGGGACTACTACGGCAAGCCCGACGCCGAAAATCCCTTCCGCAAGTGGTCGCCCTCGCTCTACGCCAAAAACTTCAAGACGCCCACACTCGTCGTCCACGGCCAGCTCGACTACCGACTCGACGTCAGCGAAGGCTTCCAGCTCTTTGACACGCTGCAGCTACTCCACGTCCCATCCAAGATGCTCTACTTTCCCGACGAAGGCCACTGGGTCCTCAAGCCCCAGAACTCCCGCCTCTGGTGGAAGACCGTCAACGACTGGGTAGACCAGTGGACGAAAAAGCCATAACAGCGCAGAAGCCGAGCAGGTGATCACGATGAGCCAGAGAACAGACAAACTTTGGTCATGGCTTGACTCCGTTGCCAGCCCGTTTTATCCGCCCGGAATCCGACGCTGTCTGACGCTGGGATGGTTGACTGTCTTTGTGCTTCTACTTGTTGTCGGAAATATCCTCCTGCGCCTCTTGACACCAATCGGCCCAGCAATCGCCACGCAGGCTCGCATTCTGAAACCCATCGTTTGGTCGCCATTCTTTCAGGTTCCTTTCGTCATTGTGCTGGTTTTCGCCGCATGGCTCGTCGTTGCGTCCAAGCCGCGCCCCGAGCACCAATACCTGCGTGGTCTCTTGTATGGAATGACATTGGCCGCAATTCTCGGAGAGTTCATGATCTTTCTCGATCCAGCATGGCTTTGAACTTTCACGGATCAGTTGGAGACATGAAGTTTGAGCGAGCTAGGTGTAGTACAAATCTTATCTTTGTAGTACAGTGAAGATATGCCCACTACGGTTCAAGCACGGTTGGACGAGAAGGCGGAGGCGGCGCTCCTGAAAGTTGCCCGCATCGAGGGGTGGACGACTTCGCAGGTGATCCGCGAGTTGATTCTTGAGGGTGCAGAGCGGCGTGCAACCAAGCCGCGTCCTCGGCTGGTTGGCATCGGCTGCGTCAGTTTTGGCCCCGGTGATCTCGCGACTAACAAAAGGCACATGGAAGGCTTTGGGAGGAAATGGCGAGTTGATAAGCATGGCAAAGGAAAATGGGATTGGTAAAGCTCCCGTCGCCGTTTCCGCCGGTCCTGGCTGATGCCAGCTTCTTTGTTGCCCTGTTCAACGACCGCGAACATGGGCACACGCGTTGCAAAGCCGCCTACAACGCGTTCGCCGTTCCACTCTTCACAGCTGAGTCCTGTATCACAGAAGCGCTTCACTTGCTTCACCACGCTGAAGCGGCCGTCGAAGCAATCCTGGCAAATGTACAGCAGGGGGCAATTGTGATTCCTTTTCGGCTCGGCGAATGTGCGTCGGACGTCGCCCATTTGATGTCCAAATACGCTGACACTCCCTGCGACTTCGCCGATGCCTGCCTGATCGCCATGGCTGACCAGTTGAACACCGGCGACATCTTCACCCTCGACAGCGACTTCAAGCACTATCGCTGGCGACGGAATAAGCGCTTCCGTTTGCTTATCCCACTCGACTAACCTCCGAGCCCCATCCTTTCGCAGCCTTAGAGCGAAAGGATGGGATAAGGCAGAGCAAGTCCAATCACCATGCCCTTCCAACGCAAATCCGCCAAGCCGCGCGCCTTTCTCGATGAGGCCGGCCTCTACACATACGCCGTAAGAGCCCTCGGCAGGCAAATGCGTACCGAGTCCGATCTGCGCCGCCTGATGAAGGCGCGCGTGGAACCAGGTGAGCGCGGCGACGAGATTATTGCGACTACTGCGGCGCGCCTGAAAGAATACGGCTTCCTCAACGATGTTGCCTTTGCCGAAACCTACGCCCGCCTGCGCCAGCAGAATGAGAAGCTCGGCCAGCGCCGCGTGCGCCAGGACCTGGCCCACAAGGGCGTGCCCAAGTCCATCGCCGCCGAAGCCATCGAGGCCCGCTATGCCGACACCAGCGAAGAGGCCCTTGCTCGTGAGCATTTAGAGCGCAAGCGCCTGCGCAAGCCGGAGAACGAGAAAGAAACCGCCCGCGTCATGCGCCGCCTGGTCGCAGCGGGTTTCTCCATCGGCGTCATCTACAAAATCCTCCGCCAGTGGGACATCCCCGAAGAAACGCTCGCCGCCCTCGACAACCTCGAAGAAGACCCCCACGAAGAATAGTTCTATGGCAAATGGAAAAGCTTGAGGCCTTGAATCTGAAAGTCCCTCAGGTTGTCCGTAGCAACAGAACCTCCAGAAATCAATGCGGTCGCGGCAATAACCATATCCGTGATGCTGCGGGTCTGCCCCTGACGGCGAAACTCCGCCTTCAAGTTCCCTGCCTCCGCTGCGATCGCAGCAGAAACAGGAATCCACTCGAGACCCGCCAGGAGCGCCTGCGTGGCTCCCTCTTCACCCGGCCGAAGCCCGCCGTACAGCTCGGCAATACAGATCGTCGAAGTAACCAATTCCTGTCCGGACGCAACCAGACCGGCAAGCAATATTCGTCTCTGCTTCCGATTTCTGAGCGCGTCGATCAGTACGGTTGTATCCAGCACAATCTGAGGCGGCTGGCTCATAGCGGATCGAGGTTCTCATCCCGTCCCGCAAGCCGCGCACTGGGTTCGTTCCGCACAGCACGCACCCATTCAGCCGTGCCCAGCTCAACCAAATCCGGATGGTCTTCATCGCGCCAAGCCGGCTCATCGCTCGCCAGAAAGGCCAACAGCTTTCGCCGCCTGACCTCTTTAGCAGCCGTCTCTACAAGAAAGTTGCTTCGGCCGCGAGGCCCCACCAGCTCGTCAATTTCTTTGGCCAGTTCAGCAGGCATTTGGATGTGGGTTCTGAGTGTGGCCATTGCGTTGGCCCACTCCTAATGGGCCTATGCTGAGTATAACGCCAGATTAAGCTCCTTTGGGAATCCTCTGGCGCACAAGCGCCGTCTGCCCCAACGCAGGTGGTAATTCATACCAACCAGACCACTGCTGATGCGAGCGAAAAGCGAGCCTCCGCCCCACCGCAGGTGGTTACACTAAAAAAGTCATGCAATTCAGATCCGGAAACGAAATCCGCGAGCTTTTTCTCCGCTTCTTTGAGACCAAGGGCCATCGCCGCGTCCACTCCTCTTCACTGGTCCCCGCCAACGACCCCACGCTGCTCTTCACCAACGCGGGCATGAACCAATTCAAAGACCTTTTTCTTGGCGCAGAGAAGCGCGACTACAACCGCGCCACTACCTCGCAAAAATGCGTCCGCGCCGGCGGCAAGCACAACGACCTTGAAAACGTCGGCTTCACCCGCCGCCACCATACCTTTTTCGAGATGCTGGGGAACTTCTCGTTCGGAGATTATTTCAAAAACGATGCGATCCGGTTCGCCTGGGAACTGGTCACCAGCCCCGAATGGTATGGCCTGCCCAAAGACAAGTTATACGTGACCATCTTCGAGGGCGATCCCGCCAACGGTGTCCCCCGCGACGACGAGGCCGAGCAATTCTGGCTCGACGTCGGCGTCCCCAAAGAGCGCATCCATCAGTACGGCCTCAAGGACAACTTCTGGCAGATGGGCGAGACCGGTCCCTGCGGCCCCTGCTCCGAAATCTTCTACGACATGGGCCTCGAAGCCGCCGAGACCCCCGGTGTCGACAAGCCCTTCGGCCACGACGACGCCCGCTACGTCGAAATCTGGAACCTCGTCTTCATGCAGTACGACCGCGCCGGGGTCATGGACCCCGCCACCAAGGCGACGACTTACAAGCTCACCCCGCTGCCCAAACCCTCCATCGACACCGGCATGGGCCTCGAGCGCGTCAGCGCCGTCCTTCAAGGCAAAGTCAGCAACTTTGAGACCGATCTCTTCACGCCACTAATCGAACGCGCAGCCGAGCTGACCGGAGTTTTGAAAGGGCACGACTTTAGTCGTGCCGATGAGGCCCAAAAAAAAGTTGGGGCTTTAGCCCCTGAGGGAATTGCGGCCCTCGTTTCCAACGCCAGTCTGCGCATCATCGCCGACCACGCTCGCGCCGCCACCTTCCTCATCAACGATGGCGTGATCCCGGCGAACGAAGGCCGCGGCTACGTTCTGCGCAAAATCCTTCGTCGCGGCATCCGCCATGGCCGCCTCCTCGGCCAGGAGCAGCCCTTTCTCTTCGACATGGTCTATGCCGTCCGCGACCTAATGGAGGGTGCTTACCCGGAGTTGAAAGGTTCAGCTCCGCGCGTCGCCAAAGTTGTCGAAGCCGAAGAGAAGCAGTTCGATCGCGTGCTCAAAACGGGCATGACAAAGCTGAATGAGCTCCTTGGGCTTTCCAATTCCGTAACTCAGCCTGATGAAGGTGCAGGATATGGAGATGGAACAGGCTTCGGAGGAGGCTCAGGAAGCGGCGCGGGATTTGGCGACGGTTCAGGATTCGGTGGACGCGCACTGAATGGCGTGCAAGCTTTCCACCTCTACGAAACCTTCGGACTGCCCCTCGATTTCATGGTTGACGCCGCGCGTGACGCTGGTATCGCCTTCGACATGGAAGGCTTCGAATCCGCCCGCGCCGAAGAGCAAGCCCGCGCCCGCGCCTCCTGGAAAGGCGGCAGCCAAAAGTCCGCCAGCCCCGCCTTCCGCGACCTGCCGAAAACCAACTTCCTCGGCTACAAAGCGCTCACCGCGGCCAATGCCGAAGTCCTCGCCATCGTGAAAGATGGCGTCGGCGTCCCCGCCGCCGCCGCCGGCGATTCCGTCGACGTTGTCCTCGACCAAACCACCTTCTACGGCGACTCCGGCGGCCAAACCGGCGACACCGGCTTGTTCACCTCCCCCGACGGCAACACAACCATCGCCGAAATCACCGGCGCCGTTCTTCCCGTTCAAGGCGTCCGTGCCCACAAGGCTCTTCTCAAGCTCCCACTCGCTGTCGGCGACCACCTCCGCACCGTAGTCGACGGCGACCGCCGCGACGCGATCCGCCGCAATCACACCGGAACTCACCTGCTCCACGCCGCACTGCGCCAGGTTCTCGGCACCCATGTCAAGCAGGCCGGCTCATCCGTCGAGCCGGTGCGGCTCCGCTTTGACTTTTCTCACTTCGCGCAAGTCGCCGACGAAGAGCTCACCGAGATCGAGTCCATTGTCAACCGTGAGGTCCTCGCCAACGCCCGCGTAGAAACCCTCGAAGACGTGCCCATCGATGTGGCTGTCAACGAGTACCACGCCATGGCTCTCTTCGGCGAGAAGTACGGCGACAAGGTTCGCGTGGTTAAACTCTCAGACGGTTTCTCGACTGAGCTTTGCGGCGGCACACACACCGCGGCCACCGGCGAAATCGGCCTCATCAAGATTGTGAGTGAAGGCTCCGTCTCGTCAGGCGTTCGCCGCCTTGAGGCCATCACCGGCTTCGGTTCGCTCGCGACCTTTCGCGAAGACTTCGAACTTGCAAAGCTCACTTCAGAACTCATTCCCGCGGTCGGCAGTCTTACGAATGGCCTGCGCGCTAAATTCGCTTCGCAGGAAGAAGAGCTCAAGCGCCTCCGCCGCGAGCTCGAAGAAGCCCGCATGAAGTCCGCCGCCGGCGCGCTCGACGAAGCGCTCGGCAAAGCCGTCGACGTGAAGGGCGTGAAGCTCGTAACGCTCAGAACCGACTCGCTCGAACGCGGCCAGCTCCGCACCCTCGTCGACAACCTCAAGCAGAAGCTCGGCGAAGGCATTGTGGTTTTGGCTTCTTCGCAACCGGACGGCAAGGTCGCCCTCATCGCCGGCGTCACGCCCGGGCTCACCAAGCGCATCCAGGCTGGCAAGCTCGTAGGAGCAGTTGCCAAACTTGTCGGCGGCTCAGGCGGAGGCAAGCCGGAGATCGCCGAAGCAGGCGGAAAAGATCCCGCCCAGATCGACGCCGCGCTCCAGGCCGCGCCTCAACTCGTCGCGGAATTGCTCGGCTAACCTCCGAGTCGCCTTAGTGCGTCTTGAAACTATAAGCCACGCCGCCCGACACAATCGGAAATGTCTTCAGTGGGCTCAGGTCGTGGGTGTACTTGGCCACCTGCGTCGCCAGGTTCTGCTGCACGCTCGCGTCCGTCGCCACGGCCACGCAGTTCTGCCCGTTGACATCGCAAATCTGCCCTGAGGTCAGCGCGATGTTCAGCGTCGGGGCGCCAATGAAGCCAACGCCGATCTCAAACGGGAACGACAAATGTCCATGCTTGCGCGGAATCATGTTGCCCCATCCCGTGGTCACAGTGAAGGCCGGGTTTTGCGAGTGCAGTCCGAGAGCACCAGTCCCCAGTACTGGATTGGTCGATGACGCGTAGTAGGTCGTGTTGTTCAGGCTGAAACTCGTTCCTCCGGCCACCGTAAACGCAGCGCTGGCCGCGTTCTTGTTGTAAAGAAGCACGCCGGGGCTCAGCCGAAAGCCGTGTCGCGGAGATGGATAGAAATCCACTGACGCGCCCGCTGAGGCGAGGTTTACCTTGCCGTTCACCGTAAAGCCGCTGGTGGTGATGTTGTTGATGTTGTAGTTGAAATAGTTGCCACTGGCGCGCAGGTTGATGAAGCGATTCAGATTCGTTGCCGCCTGCAGATTGATCCCCATCGTTGATATGCCCCCGCCCAGCGCGATATGCGAGAGCGGCCCCATGCCGCCCGCGATTCCCCTCACAGGCGAAACCATCACCTGGCCTCCGCCTCCATCCGCGGCAGCCGGGTCGGCCATCGGCGCAAGTGAGGTCGACTCGAGCGACGGTGCCATCACCTGTGCCATCAGGACCGCGGGCGTCGCAAAAGAAAAAATGCAGAAGATAAGTGCGGCGTGCTTTATCAAAAAATGCCTCCGGTTAAATCCAAATCCGTTTGAATGTAGTCCTGTTGTGATGATGTCGGTACGCGTGTGCCTTTGACGGTTGAAACTGCGCGGAGTGTATTGAATTCGTACACATCCTTAGATTGAGGAATCAACTCAGCACAATCAACCCTCTTCTGTTTTCAAACGCTGCAACTTTCGTGTCGCAGCATGTGAATTGGGAAATGCTCCCGGATTGGAACCGCTTAACTGCATTTGCCCTCTCACTTGCCCGGGGGTTCATGCCTTAATCTGACCCCATGGCCAAAGTGGCCCCCAAATCATCAAAAAGCGAAGCAGCGAAGCGGGATCCGGCCCACCGGGACCCTGCAAAAATCGCCCGCATTCGCCGCAACCTGCTCGATTGGTACACGCTTTACCGGCGTGACTTGCCATGGCGTCGCGATACCAATCCATACGCAGTCTGGGTCTCTGAGATCATGCTCCAGCAGACGCGCGTTGCCGCCGTCATCGAGCGTTATCGGTCATTTCTTGAGCGCTTTCCCACAGTGCTCGCGCTGGCCCTCGCTCCTGAGCAGGATGTCCTCGCAGAGTGGAGTGGCCTCGGCTACTATCGCCGCGCGCGCATGCTTCACAAGGCGGCACAGTTTCTCGCCGCCAGCAACGAAGGCAACCTTCCCACCACCTCCGCGGAGTTGGGCACCCTCCCCGGCATCGGCCCTTACACGGCCGCAGCCATCGCCAGCATCGCCCACAATGAATCTATTGCCGTCGTCGACGGCAACGTCGAGCGCGTCCTGTGCCGCCTTGAGGGATGGGACCATGGCCATTCCGGCGGTGCCGCAGCTCTCGCGCGCAAGATTGAGTCCCATGCTCAGGCTCTTGTCGATCCCACTCACCCCGGCGACTTTAACCAGGCCATCATGGAGCTTGGCGCCACCGTCTGCGCACCGCGCAATCCCCAGTGCGTCGTCTGCCCGCTCGTCGCCGACTGCACGACCAAGGGCGAGCACAAGACCGCGCCCCGCCCACGCATGCTCAGCCGCGAGGTAGCATTCGCCCTTTGCCTGCGTGACACCCCAGCCAAGGCCTGCGCCAAAGGCAGTGCCAAAAGCGGCTCCAAGCGCAAGGCCATTGGCCAGGCGCTGCCCCAGATCTTTTTGGTTCAGCGTCCAGAGTCCCAAACCGTAATGCCCGGCCTGTGGGAGCTGCCCGCCCTCAAAGAATCCGCCGTCCCGGATGGGGATCTGCGCATGACCGTCCGCCACGCCATCATGCAAATCAACTACTACGTCCGGATTCGAACTGTCCCCGAAAATGAAATCGACACGCTCGCGGTTCCTTCCTCAACCAGCCGCTGGGTCCCGCTTGCCGAGGCTGCCGCCATGCCGCTTACTGGCCTTGCCCGCAAGGTTCTCATGCGCGCTCATCTGCTTTCGAGCTAGCGCAACGCCGCACCCTGCCGCGGAGCGGCGATTGCCCCACCGAAGGTGGTCAGTAGTAGTCCGCGCAGCTCAGGTAGTACCCGCAGCGCGTGCACACCAGCTTGCAGTGGTGCCCGGTCAGCCGCTCGCCGCAGTTGGGGCAGATCTGGCAATGGTGATCGATCGGCTTGCCCGGCTGGCGCGCCTGGCTGGGCTCGCCATCAACTCCACCATGTGAAAAATCACCCGCATTTTCACCATTCAGCGCCGATGGAAGCTCCGGAAGCATGGGCTGGATATTAGCATAGGAGTGTAGGCCTCGCGCGGCGAAAACACCTCGCTGGCGGCCTGGAGCATCTATCCAACTACCCGCCCCTTAATAGCTTTGCGTTTCGACTTCCTCGGAGTTCAACATCGGAACCCAGGCATCGCAATCATGGTGGCGGAAAATTATCCACACGCTTCAACCCCAGGAGGGACTATGGCTAGCAAGGCAAGTGCAGTTTGGACAGGTTCATTGAAGGAAGGCAAAGGCGTCATCTCCACCGCAACCGGCGTTCTCAGCAATGCCAACTACTCTTTCGCCACTCGTTTTGAAGGCGCTGACTCCGGCACCACCCCCGAAGAGCTCATCGCCGCGGCCCACGCCAGTTGCTACTCCATGGCTCTGGGCGCAACCCTCGGCGGTGAAGGCTTTACCCCGGAAAAGATCGAAACCCACGCTGCTGTCACGCTGGCCAAGGTCGAGGGCGGATTCGCCGTCACCAAGATCGCCCTCACCACCACCGCCAGCGTTCCCGGCGTCAGCGAAGAGGCATTTCAAAAGGCTGCCGCAGGCGCCAAGGCCGGCTGCCCCATCTCCAAGCTCTTCGCCAACAACACCGAAATCACCCTCGACGCCAAGCTCGTCTAAGGGCTGTCCTTCGGCCACTCGGCCTGTCGAACAGTCGGCCCATCCCTGCCAATCCTCTCCAACCTGGAGCAGCGGCAAGGATGGGTCTCTGTTTGCGATTCCTCCACAACCGAACATCCATTCCTTGTTGCCGTTGGAACCCCTTGAATCGGCCCGCAGTGTAAGGCAAGATGGTTGAAATCCGGTGCAAAGCTGGACATGCCATGAAGCAATACAATTTCAAGGCCAAAATCGAAGCAGGCATCGGCGGCGGCGCGGCCGTCATTTTCCCCTACGACGTTGAGCAGGAGTTCGGCACCAAAGCCAGGATTCCCGTAAAGTCGACGCTCGATGGAGTTCCGTATAGCGGCTCCCTATGCAAATGCGGCCCCGAGGGCCACATGCTCGGCGTGCTCAAGGCCATTCGCCAACAGATCGGGAAAGGTCCCGGTGACACCATCGACGTTGTCCTCTGGAAGGACGAGGATGCCCGCACCGTTGAAATCCCGCCCGATCTAAGGGCCCTGCTGAAGAAGGAAGGCCTTCTCGGCTCGTTTGAGAAGCTCAGCTACACCCACCGCAAAGAATACTGCCGCTGGACTACCGAGGCGAAGAAGGAAGAGACCCGGCAAAACCGGCTCCGCAAAGCGATTGAGATGCTTCGGACAGGCGTAAAAACACCGGGCTGAGGCCGGTCCGGATCGCGCGCTTGCCTGGGCGCATAACGCACTGGCTTATTTGACACCACGCCCGGCAGTTGCGAGAATCAAAGTTGCTGCCGGATGAGCGGATTCCGCTTGTTCTCATTTACCGTGCCGAAGTGGCGGAATTGGCAGACGCGCGTGGTTCAGGTCCACGTACTCGCAAGGGTGTGGGGGTTCGAGTCCCTTCTTCGGCACCATTAAAGATCTCGTTGCAATCAGAGTGAGCCGCCCTCGGGTGGCTCTTATCGTTTTGATCGCATCTCCCGCCGCATTCCAACTCTATTTCTGCACCGTCTGCGTTCCTCCGCTTCCCGTTGCCGCTGGCGTCTCGGCTTCCGTCAGAATCCTGATCTCCGAACCCAGCCGGTGATAGTCAGAAAAGCTGGTCTCGTTCACATAGAGCGTCCCCTTCGGCACCAGCGACCGCGGGATATTGATCGGCAGCTCCGAGGCAGGCTGACCACTCTCTTCCGGGCCCATCCAGATATACATACTCCGCAGCGGACAAATAAACTTGCGATCGCCAATCGCAACCTGCCCATACTCAATCACGGTGTCTGCGCGCTTGACCGTGCCGTCTCCCATCTCCCCTTCCAGCGTCAGGCGTCGGACGATCCCTGTTGCTGGGTCGATAAACAACGACCCATGGTAGGCCGGAACCATTTGCAGCGAGATCTGTTCGCCCGTTGCAACGTTGCCGACTGCGTTCCTTCCTCCTCCGCCCCTGCGACCGCCTCCTCCCCCTCCCCCTCTGGTTCTGAGATTGTCATCGATGCAGCAGTAGTTCACCGAGTAATGCGAGTCTGCCTTGGCCACCGCATAACGGTACACGGCGACCAATCCGGCAGGTGTCTGCTCCCAGTGGTGGAAAGTTGGAGCGTGTTTCTCCGTGTCAACCAGGATGAGCCTCAGTAACTGCCCGAACTCCCCAAATGATTGAAGTCCCCGCTCCTCTGCCGGTGCGGGTGCCGCAGTCACCGCGGTAGTTGAAGCCGGACTAGGACCTGCGGTTGCGGGCGCTTTGGCATCCTGCGTCGACTCGGCGACACTGGCCGCGGCCCCGGTGCTGTTCGCGGCCTGGTTCGCGTGCGCCTTTGCCCGTTGCGAGGTAGCAGGCTGCTGCTCTAAATGGTCGTCCCGGTAGGTCAACTCGTGGCTCGTCTTGTTGATAAAGTGCAGCCCGGCCTGAACCGGCCACTCATTCACCTTGAAGACCTGCGGCGTGTCGTTGAAGGTGTAAGTGGTGCGCGTGGCAAGAAAGTCGGGAAGATGAGCCAAAGTCTTATCCATAAAAATATTGGCCATATCCAGAATGTGCTTCTGCGCCTCCGCATCTGGTGCCGCCTCCCTGGGCAAATCGCCATGGGGCGGGTCAAGCAGTGCCGATTCGTCGGCAAGAAGCTGGAGTGCAAGCGTAGTTTGCGGACCCAGGTGCAAAGTGGTTGAAATCCTGGTGCGGGTCGCGTCAGTCAGCCGCTCGGTCAGGTCAAAGTTGCCAAACTCCTTCATCATCTCCGCGTCGGCGCGGTGCTTAGCCACAGATGAGGCCAGGGTCTTCTCCAGTTGCTCCACCGTCAGGTGCCGCGTTGCGCTGGCAGGGAGCACCGCCATCGCCATCAGTGCCGGCAAAATCGACCTGCGCACTGCCGCGCTTAGCCCCGGTATGTTCGCCATGATGCGCGATTCTACCAACCATGCGGAACGGTTGTCTCTGCCCCAATTTCGCAGCGGCTCTTTAGCCCGCAACTATGGAAAGAATCGCCGTCATCGTGTGCGCATGGCCGGCTCCGAGTGCAATCGTCGCGCTCCGAACATTGCTTGCTTCCACGCACACCATGCTCTTCCACTCATCGTCCCCCAGATCGGCGAGTGCCTCCGCACCCGCCTGCCCTGGGTTCCACACAACCGTCGTTGTCGAGTTCAGCTTTTCTGTGCGAATCGCCCGCCTTAAGTTCGGATCCACCACTTCCACCGCGCCCCGCGTATTCAGATACACGCGGTCAGTCGCGCCGTCGAATGTCAGATCCCCCGCCTGGATCTTCTCGCGATAACCATCCACCTTATCCTGATACGTCACGCCGTCCAGTCCTCGCGCGCGCACCGTCCGTGAGTCTCCCACTCTGAGATACGTGTGCAGCGCCTCGGCTAACTCGAACCCGCCGCTCCCCGTGTTCATCATCGTCAGCTCCAGGCGAAGACTCGTGCCGATCACCACTCGGTAAATCATGCGAAACTCGTGAGGCCACCAAACACGGCTCGCTTCGTCGCTTTCCGTCGAGCAAGTCACGGCAACTGTCCCGTCATCCTCGGCGGTCACCGAATCCAAATGCCACTCAATCGTTCGGACAAACCCATGCGACGGCGCTTTGGGATTGTCTACCTTCTCGCCAAACCACGGCGCGCAGATCGGAATCCCTCCGCGAATCGCGCGGCCATCCTGCCAATACGAACGGCTGCTCAGGAACATCACCTCCTCCGCGCCCGCCGGCTTCCACGAAGTCACGTGCGCCCCGTGCAGGTAAATCTCCGCCGTCGCCAGTGGCCCTGTCACGCGCACCATCGCCAATCCACCATTCCCAGCCACCACCTCGGCAACTCCAGCCAAACCAAACCGGCAATTCAACTCATCAATCTGCAATCTCTTATCCATCCCACGCAGGATTCTAACCGAACAAGCGGACATCCTTCGTTACAGCTTGTCGTCGGAGAGATGATGCGTGCCCCTGCCCCAAACTTGACACCCGCTTCTGGGCCCTGGGATTCATCGAGCCTTGCATGTCTTGATCGCTCATCGCGGCCGCCGCTCGTTCCAATGCAATACGATTGGGCCATGGCCCCGCTCCTCGAAGTTCACGATCTGCACATACGCTTTGGTGCGGCCCATGCCGTGCGCGGTATTAACCTTCAACTCGACGAGGGAGAAGTGCTCGGCATAGTTGGTGAGTCGGGCTCAGGCAAAAGCGCCACAGCACTCGCCATCCTCGGCCTGCTCGGCCCCTCTGCATCCGTAACCGGACAAATCCTCTGGCATCGCCCCAACTCCGCTCCAATCAACCTGCTCCAGCAGCCCGCCAGCGCCCTTCGCCGCATCCGTGGCCGCGAGATCGCCATGATCTTTCAGGAGCCCATGACCGCGCTCAACCCCGTGATGACCATTGGCCGTCAAGTGGCGGAGGCATACGAGGCTCACGCTCCCTCATTCACGGGCCGCGAAGCTAAGCGCCGCGCCATCGTCGCGCTCGAGGCAGTGTCCATTGCCGACGCCGCCCAGCGCTATGGTGACTATCCCCATCAGTTCTCGGGCGGCCAGCGTCAACGCATCCTCATCGCCATGGCGCTCATGCACCGCCCCCGCCTGCTCATCGCCGATGAGCCCACCACGGCCCTCGACGTCACAGTGCAGGCGCAGGTGCTCGAACTTCTTCGCGACCTTCAGCGCCAGCACGGCCTCGCCATGCTCTTCATATCCCACGATCTCGCAGTCGTCGGTCAGGTAGCCAGCCGCGTCGCCGTCATGCGATCTGGAGAGGTCGTCGAGACCGGCCCCTCCCAACGCATCTTAACCGCCCCCGAGCACCCCTACACCCGCAGCCTGCTGGCCGCTGTACCCACGCTGGTGACTGATCGCAGTAAGCCGCTCGCCATGGTGGGCTAAGCGACCAAGCTTCGTCCAAACGCGACCGCCTCTCACCGTGACGAGCGCTCGGCTGGCGAGAGCCCGTGTCATGGCGAGAGGCGGCGTCGTTCAGACAAAGTTGGCGTTACTCGGCTGCGGCGGTTTCGATTGCTTCATCTTCCGCGGCAACGTCTTCGGCAATTTTCACCACCGCTGCATCGGATGCTTCGCCTTCGGTTACCGCCGCTACATCGGTCAGAACCTTCACCTTGAGTTGCGCGGTTACTTCGCGATGCAGCTTGACTGCAACCTTGAAGTCTCCAACGCTCTTCAGCGGTTCGGGGAGCTGGATTTTGCGGCGATCTACCTCGAAGCCTTGCGTCGCCAGCTCGGCGGCGATGTCAGACGAGGTCACTGACCCAAACAAGTGACCGTCTTTGCCTGACTTGCGCGTAAAGCTCAGCGTCAACGGCTCCAGCTTGGTCACCAGCTCTTCAGCCTGGACCTTCTCCGTGGCAGAGCGACGTGCTGCAGACGACTTCATCTGCTCGATCACTGCCTTGTTCGCTTGGGTGGCCTGGAGCGCCAGTTTGCGCGGCAGCAGGAAATTGCGGGCATAACCATCGGCAACCTTCACCACGTCGCCGCGGTTTCCCAGGTGCTCGACTTCTTCTTTCAGAATCACTTCCATCGGAATCTCTCCATCTATGCAGGCTACCCGGTTGGATTGCGCTCCAGTGTCATCGACTGAGGGGCAGGGAACCGGGAACCTTCTTGAGGTTCATTGTGTCGGCGCGCGAAGGAAATGCGCGTGCTTGCTTACGATCGCGATCCCTCGCCCAATTCGCCGAAGTTGAGTGCACCCAGGCTTAGCCTCTGGTAGCAAACGGCAGCAGGGCGATATTCCGGGCCTGCTTGATGGCGCGCGTCAGGCGGCGCTGGTGCTTGGTGCAAACGCCGGTCAGACGGCGGGGCACAATCTTGCCACGCTCCGCAACGAACCCCTGCAGCAGCCGAACATCGCGATAGGGGATCGCATCGATCTTCTCGGTGCAGAACTTGCACACCTTCTTGCGGCGGAAAAACTTGCCGCGTCCGCCGGGACCGCCGCTGGGCCTTCCGCCAGGGCCACCTGCCGGCCTGCCGCCGGGCCCGCCGCCTGGACGGCCGGTTGGCCGGGGACTGTGACCCGACTCCGATTGCGCTGGTGCCGCGCCCGTCTCGGGCGCACTTGCTGGAGTTTCATCAGACATATCGTTTCCTCTTCGCTCTCTTCGAGCTCTTCAATCCTGGCTGGCCTTCCGGCACTCCAGGGCATTTGATCTTTTCCACTGTTTCCCAGTCCGGCTTCCCGGTCTGGAATTATCGAATCCAACCGAGCCCGAACAGGGCGCTGACCTTGAAAACCGCTTAGACGCTGGCCTGAACCGGCTCCACTGCTTCGACCGCTGCGGGTGCTTCCACCGCGACCGCTGCCGGGGCTGAGGGTACGGGTGCTGGGGCCGCGTGTTCTGTGCTTACCTTGCGCCGGGTTCCGCGCAGGGCCTTCACCTTGGCCAAACGCTTCTCTTCCTCGTCGATGCGCACGGTGATGAACTTGATCACCGGCTCAGTTACGCGCAGACGGCGCTCAAGCTCAAGCACCACCGCTCCGTCGGCCTCAATGGTCAGCAGAACGTAGTTGCCGTCGGTAAACTTGCGCACCGTGTAGGCCAGCTTGCGACGGCCCATCTTCTCCACCGTCTTCACCGCTCCGCCCCCACCAGTCACGGTGGTGGTGAAACCGGCAATCAGCTTGTCCACATCTTCTTCAGCCACGTCGGGCCGAACAATAAACATCACTTCATAAACACGTTGCATCCGCATTCCTTTTCCGCCGGAGCTTCAACTCCGGCTAACAGTTCACGGTCCGGTTCTCATTCGCGAGTAACTGATTCCGTTCCCTGTTTTTCTAGACCCTAGACCCTAAACCCTAGACCCTGGTTCTTTGTCTTTCCGGTTAAACTCGTTCATCGCGGCCGCCGGTCCTGCTTCGAGAATCCGGCGAGTCGCCGTCGCAACCCGATCCAGAACCTCATCCAGAACCGCCAACTCTGCTTTGCGCATCGGCGAAAGCAGAAAATCTCTGCCTGGCCGCCTTCCACCCTGAGCTTCTTTTGCCTCCGATGGAAGATCAGGCCCAACCCCGATCCGCGTCCGCAACCACTCCTGACTTCCCAGAACCGAGGTCACGCTGCGGGCTCCGTTGTGCCCGGCCGGTGATCCGCGCTCCTTGATCTTGAAGGTGCCCAGCGTAAGATCCAACTCGTCATAAATTACGAGCAGGTCCTGCGTCGGGTCCGCTTCAAATTCTCGAATCAGCGCGGCAACTGCAAGCCCGCTCAGATTCATAAACGTTTCCGGCTTGGCCAGCACCACATCGCGTCCAGCTATACGGCAGGTCGCGGTGACAGCCCGGCAGCGCCGGTTTCCGACCACCACTCCTTCTTGCTGGGCGATGCGGTCAATTGCCATGTACCCCGCGTTGTGCGGAGTCCACAGATACTCCAGGCCGGGATTGCCGAGGCCCACCACCAAAAATGGGCCGCGGCGCTCTCCGGAGATACTCGCGTCGGCCAAGGCTTACTTCTTGGCTCCCGCTTCGGGCTTCTTGGCG
>Ga0182016_10002959_pt1 | contig 19604 bp, 18 predicted proteins | sample 712S2MmetaG_FD_120491 | JGI IMG/M metagenome (GOLD analysis project Ga0182016, IMG submission 120491) | Permafrost microbial communities from Stordalen Mire, Sweden - 712S2M metaG | ecosystem: Environmental > Terrestrial > Soil > Wetlands > Permafrost | place: Sweden: Stordalen | collected... | reverse complement strand
GGCGCGGGATCGGTGCCCTGGGGCGGCACAACGCTGGTCTGGATCGGCACCATCACCATGGCCGTGGGTGTGATGTATGCCATGGTGCAGACCGATCTGAAACGCATGTTGGCCTACTCCACGGTGAGCCAGATCGGCTACATGATGATGGGCATCGGCATCGGCACGCCGCTGGCCATTACCGCCGGGTTGCTGCATTGCCTCAATCACGGATTCTTCAAGGGTGGCATGTTCTTGACGGCGGGCTCAGTGCAGCACGCCGCGGGCACCCGCGACATGAACAAGCTAGGCGGTTTGGCGCAGCGCATGCCGCAGACCACGCTCTCCTGGTTGATCGGCGCGGGCAGTATGATGGGCATTCCGCTGATGAGCGGATTCGCCAGCAAGTGGATGCTCTACGCAGCGGCCTTGCAGGCCGGCTGGGCGGTCCCGGCCATGGTTGCCTGGGCTGTGAGCCTGGGTACGGTCTTCCTATGCGCCAAAGCCACCAGCGCTGTCTTTCTGGGCCCACTAACTGAGGCCACAAAAGATGCGCATGAGTCTCCGCCGACCATGGTCTGGGGCATGGGCTTCATGGCAGCGGGCAGTGTTGTTCTGGGCGTCGCGCCGCAGTTGGCCGTCAATTACCTTCTCAATCCCATCCTCGGCGCGCTGGGGCTGGGCGCGGGTGTGCATGTCACCTGGCTTGGGCTGTCGGCCGATGCGGGCAGCTTCTCCACCATGGGCGGCCTGGTGCTGGCAGTGGTTTCGCTGGTTCTGGGCGGTCTGATTTACGCCATTGCCTATGTTGCGCGTTCACCGCAGGTTGTTGCCACGGTCGGAGGCGGCGCTGCGCTGTCTGGCGCCGGAGGCGGAATATTTACTGGCGGAGAGCCTTTGTCTGAGCAGGATAGGCTCACAGCCGGCGATTTCTCCGATATCTTCTTGCAAAACTGGCATGAGTTCTTCCGCTGGTCCAATGTGGACCAGGTTTATCTCGGCGTCTGGCGCGGGTTGCAGGCTGTTTCGCGCGTGCTGGGCATTGCAGTCGGCTGGATGGAGCGCTACGCGGCTGTCCTGGTTGTCGGGGGAGCGGCGGCAGTGCTTGCTTTCGTGCGCCGGTTTGCGCCGGAAGTGGTCATTTTCGGAGCGCCAACTTCATTTCATGTGCCAAGGATGCTTGCGGCAGCCTGCGCTGTGGCCGCAACCGCATTGATTCTGGCTGCGCTCTACAGCAAGGCGCGTCGCAGTTTCATTCCGCAATTGTTTGTTCCACTGATGGTTCTCATCGGTTTGTCTACAGTGGCCGGCCTGGTTGTTGCCGAACCTCGGCTTCGCCTCGGGCTTTTGGAACTGGGCGCGGCGCTGACGATTCCCCTGGTCTGGCAAAGCGCGCGGACTACGTCAGCCAAGGTCACTTACCTCACTGTTGTCGTCCTACCGGCCGGGTCTCTGATTGCCAGCGACCTTCTGACGGACCGTGGCGAGGGAGGATGGGCGCGGGCCCTGCTGCTCACCAGCGTTTGCGTCAAGCTGGCCGCAGTCCCGCTCTTCTTCTGGCTGCTGAGTCTTGCCGATGAGCTTCCTGCCGTTGTGCTCGGACTGATCATCGCAGTCGTCGATATGGCCGCTTTCGGCGAGTTCTGGTTGACCGTGCGGGCAGTTCCCGACTTCTTTGTCCCTCAACAAGGCTTGCTGGGCGTGGCCGCCGCCACGTCGCTGCTCGCCGCTCTGCTGATGCTCACGCAGCGCAGCCTCAAGCGCCTGCTCGTTCTTTCAACAGTTGAGGATGTAGGTTTCCTGATCCTGGGCCTCTCCTCCGCCAGCATTCTCGGCTCCAACGGAGCGCTGGTTGCCGCCACCACCCACGCCCTCGCCAAAGCCCTGCTCTTCATCTGCCTCAGCGGCCCCGAAGCCGACGGCGTGCTCACCCCCGAAGCGACGGGCCTGGCCACGCGCTACCCGGTCAGCGCCTTCGGATTCCTCTTTGGCATGTTAGCCATGCTCGGCATTCCTCCCACGCTGGGTTTCATCGGCCGCTGGAGGCTCTATGAAACCGCGCTGCAAATCAACCCTCTTTTGCTGACGGTCTTTGTTCTCTCTTCCATCCTCGCGCTGATCGCCTATGTATTGGCGCTGACCCGCGTATGGTGGGGTCCGGCGCAGGACTCCGATCCGCCGCTCGCGAGTCCCGCGCAGCCAGCCGCGCATCCAACAAGGGAGCCGATGGTTCTGCAAGGCGTGATTGTCCTACTCGCCGGATTGTTGCTGGTTGGCGGTCTTTGGCCCAGCCTGATCGGAATGCTCGTTGGGGGGAGACCATGAACCTCTGGACCAAATTGATGTGCTACTCCCGGCGTCGCAGCCCCTGGCTCTTCCACATGAACGGGGGCAGTTGCAACGGCTGCGATATCGAGCTGATCGCCAGCCTCACCCCGCGTTACGATGCGGAGCAGTTGGGAGTGCGCCTTGAGGGCAGTCCGCGCCACGCCGACATTCTCTGCGTCACAGGCCCCATCACCCACAACGCGGTGAACGCCATCAAGACCGTCTACGATCAGGTGTGCGGGCCCAAGGCTGTGATTGCCATCGGCTCCTGCCCTGCCACGACCAACGTGTTCATCGACAGCCGTACCCTTGCCGGTCCGCTCAACAAGCATCTCCCGGTGGATGTGTTTGTCCCCGGCTGCCCGCCCCGTCCCGACGCCATTATCCAGGGTGTGGCCAAGGCCGCTGAAATCCTGGCCGAGAGAGCCGCGAAAAAGCAGCCCGTCGATCCAGTCGTCATGCCTTTAGTCGGTCCAGGATGCGGCGGCGCTTGCGGATGCGGAGCCAAAACCGAACCTGCGGCGGCGGAGGTGAAGCTATGAACCTGACCACTGCCCTCGCCCGCCTGCTCATCTTTCCGGGACTCCTCTTCGCCGTGCCGGCCGCGTGGTTCCTGCTCTGGGTCGAGCGCAAAGCTGTCGCGCTGATGCAGGGGCGCGTCGGCCCGCCCTTCATGCAGCCGTTTTTCGACTTCATCAAGCTGCTCGGCAAGGACACGCCGCCGCGCGCCGGCGTCGGCGGCATGTTGATGAAGCTGTGGCCGCTTATTGCCGTTTCGGCCGCGGGGGGCGCGGTGGGCCTGTTGCCGGTGTTGCCCTCCTCCGGCGGATTCGAGGGCGACCTGATCCTGTTGCTGGCGCTGCTCGAGCTCCCTTCCATGTGCATCATTGCCGCCGGCTTCTCTTCGCGCTCCATCTTTGGCGAAATCGGCTCGGCCCGCGAAGCCGTTCTCAGCGTTGCCTACAACGTGGTCTTCCTGCTGGCCATAGTCTCCATCGCCGCCTCGCAGCATACCTTCCGGCTTGAGGCCCTGGCGCAGCTTCCCGCCTCGCCCTTGCGCTGGCTCGGTGTGCTGGCCATCCTCGTCTGCCTGCCCGCCAAGCTGCACATCAATCCCTTCTCGCTGCCCAACGCCGAGCAGGAAATCTACTCCGGACCCATGACCGAGTACGCCGGCCCCGAGCTTGCCATGTGGGAGCTGTCGCACGGGCTCGAGTGGGTTGCGGCCACCGGATTAGTAGCCACGCTGGCCGCTCCTTATATCGGAATTTGGTGGCTCGCCATCCTCCTCTTTCTCGCGCTCTCCTGCCTGGTCGTGCTGCTTTTGTCCGTGGTCGCAGCCGCCACGGCGCGTCTGGCCATCGATACCACGGTGCGTTTTTACTGGCAGGTCACGCTCATCTTCGCGGTTCTGGCCATTTCGTCCGCGCTCTTCCTGAGGCTCAGATCATGAACATTCTCGCCTTGCTGTGGAATAACCTGCGGGGCGGCTCCCGGACCATGCTTTTTCCGGCGCGCCCTAAAGTGACCAAAGGGTTCCGAGGCCTGGTGCGCTTCGATCCCGCTCTCTGCACCGGCTGCGCCATCTGCAAGATGCGCTGCACCGCCCGCGCCATCGAGTTCAAGAGCGCCAAAGGCACATTCAACTGGAGCTACGATCCCGGCCAATGCACCTTTTGCGGGCGCTGCGTAGAGGGCTGCAAGACCCATGCGCTCAGTCAGGACGAGGAATGCCCGCCCGTGTATACGACCATAGGCGAGTTGAAGCAATCCTACGATGTTGCCCGCAAGCCTGCTCCCAAACCAGCCGCCCCGCCGCCTGCCGGCGCACAGGCCGCTGACCCCGCCCCCGGAGGTACACCATGAACGCGGTTGAAACGCCACCAAGAAAAGAAGTGTATGAGGACTTGTCGAAAAAGCTGGGCATCGTCGACCCCTGGATCGAGCAGGGCGGCGTTCATTGGCTGAACCCCGGCGCATTGAGCGTGCGCGAGCTGGCAAAGACGATGAACGCAGTGCAGGCTCGCTTTGTCACCATCACCACAACACAGTTGCCCGGCGAGACAGGCTTTCGCCTTGAGTATCACTGGGATCTCGACGGCCAGTTGCTCGGCTTTCCCTATCTCATCTCCGGCAAATCCATCGAGAGCATCTACGACCTGAGCGAGGCCGTGGACTGGATCGAGCGCGAAACGCACGAAGGCTTTGCCATTAACTTTACAGGGCGCGAGTACGAACCCCTGCTGCTGCGTCAGGGCGAAACGCCGGGAGTCAACCTGCGGGACGCCGTGGCTGTGAGCGGCGCCGTGGCCATGAGCGAGGTAAAAAAATGAGCTACAAGATTCCCATGGGTCCCTATCATCCCGCGCTCGAAGAGCCCTACAAGCTTGACCTCATCTGCGAAGGCGAAACCGTCTCCGACGCCAAACTGCATATCGGCTTCAACTTTCGCGGCATCGAGCATCTGGCCGAAAGCCGCAACTACATCCAGGTCATCGCCCTCATGGAGCGCGTCTGCGGCATCTGCTCCAACATTCACACGCTCACCCTTTGCCAGGCCATGGAGAAGCTCACCGGCCTTACGCCGCCGCCGCGCGCCCAATACATTCGCGTCGTCATCGCAGAGCTGGAGCGTCTGCACTCGCACGTCCTCTGGGCCGGCATCGCCGCTAAGCTCATGGGCTTCAAAACCATGTTCATGACCTGCTTTGAACTGCGCGAAAAGGTCATGGACATTCTCCAGGCCATCTCGGGCAACCGCGTCAACTACTCCATGAACCGCATCGGCGGCGTCAATCGCGACATCGAAGACCCCCTGGCCGTGCTGGCCATGGTTGAGGCGCTTGAGCGCGAGATGGTGCGCACCGTCATTCCCATCTTCACCACCAGCACCACGGCCATCTCGCGCTGTGCCGGCATCGGCGTGCTCACTCGCGAGAAAGCCGTCTCCTGCGGCGCTGTTGGCCCCGTCGCCCGCGCCTCCGGACTGCCCCAGGATCTGCGCCGCGCAGCGCCCTATGCGGCTTACGCCGAGATGGAATTCGAAGTGCCCGTGCAGCAGGGCGGCGACGTAAAAGCCCGCCTGCTGGTCCGTGCGCTTGAGATCATGGAGAGCTGCAAGATTCTCCGCCAGGCGCTCACCAAGATGCCCCCAGGTGAGTTGAACGCGGGCGAAAGCAAAGTCGTCTTCTCCACGGGAACGGCCACCAGCCGCGTCGAAGCCCCGCGCGGAGAAGTCATGTACAGCGTCAGTTGGAAAGAAAGCTCCAGGAATCCCAGCCGCGTCCACGTCCGCACGCCCACCTTCGCCAACATGCCCGCTATCCGCTATATGGTCATCGGAGCAAGGCTAGCTGACACGCCCCTGATCCAGGCATCGATTGATCCTTGTTACTCGTGTACGGACCGGTAGCGTGGCACAAGCCGAAACTTCTCAAAAATCGTAGCGCCTTGCGCATCAGAATTCCGAACCCTTGACGCGTAAGGCGCTACGCGCTACAGTGTGGATATGATCCGGTCATTCCGGCACGCTGGGCTGGAGAAGTTCTTCTTCACGGGAAGCAAGGCGGGCATTCAGCCCTCGCACGCGAAGAAGTTGAGCCTTCAACTCGGTACTTTGAACATCTCCAGAGATGCCACGCGCATGAATGTTCCTGGATGGAATCTGCACCCCCTCAAGGGGGATTTGATCGATCATTGGTCGGTCAAGGTGAATGGAAACTGGAGAATGACCTTCACCTTCGATGGAGAAGACGCAATTCTGGTGGACTACCAGGATTATCACGGCCGATAGGAGGCTCCCTATGCCCATGATGTATAACCCGCCCCACCCCGGCGAACTGCTTCGCGAATATCTCGGCTCCATGCAGGTTGGCGTGGCGGCAAAGAAACTGCGCGTAGCGCGATCCACGCTCTCGCGTCTGCTCAACGGACGGGCGTCGTTCACGGCGCCAATGGCGCTGCGGCTGGCCGATGCTTTTGGCACCGAGCCGGGCATGTGGCTCGACTTGCAGCAGCAATACGATCTGTGGCACGCCGCGCAGCGCAAGCGGCCTAAATTGGAGAAGTTTTTCAAGGCGGCGTGAACTTCCCGGGTCTCAAAGGCGAGACCCGGGGCACCCAGCAACACTGTCTGTCTTTCGGACGTGGTATGACAAGGTTCCCTAATGGTCAATATTTGGCGGCGAACTCTCGGGTTATCTGACTGGTAGGGTCACCTTTATAGCCCAAAGTTCAAAGCGAGGCTTGAATGAAGCGACGATTGATTTGTCTGGTTTTCTCTCTAGTGTCCGTTCTCATCGTCGTAAGTGTGCGATCTGCATCCGCGCAGTTTCCGAATCCGAACCAGAGAATAGCTCGAGCAATTCGACTTATTCGGAGCTCAAGAAGCGCAAACGCGCAGGTAGATGCGGCGCAGGGTTTGCGGAATATTGTGCTCGATACAGATCCACGCACAGTCGACGATGAAACAGTCCATTCAATTGCATCGCTTCTTGAATTTCGGAACGATGCGATTCGTTATTGGACTGCGGAGGCATTGGGCCATTTTGGCGCTCGTGCGAAATTCGCCGCGCCGAAACTCCGCGCCATACTCGACGAGCGCGAATGCGTGGTCGCTGAGACTTCATCGGTTTCGATGATTCGAGATACGTTAGAGCACATTGGAGAGCCCGCGTCTGAACGGAAGTGTGACCACTATATCCTTCCGAAGTAGGCGGGTGGCCCCGGTCCCGGTAAGATTTCCAGGCCACGGTGAGGGTGCGGGGTTGATATACGATGAGGGGGCAGTTGGCCCGAGTACCCCATGTCCCATTTTTGGGACATGGAATAGCACCCCAGAGAACTAGACCGTGGCTGCGTTCCCGGCCGCATCCGGAAAACATCTGCCCTTTTGCAGTGAATTTTGTGCCCGCGGCGCATACTGTAAATGGAGTTGAGCGTTGATCACCCGACCGCAAGGTTGGGGAGCACTCCCAGTCCAGGCACAGGTCCGGTACCTGCGCACTGGCCGTCGCGGAAGGCAAAGGCCTTCTCCAATAAATACCAGGATGGGTTGCCGGGTACCCCAGGTCTCGTTCTGAGACCTGGGCTCCTGCTGTAGCGCCAATCTTCGCATTCCCCTACGGATATTCGCAAACGGAGGCGCATGACATCGCGTCATCCGCGTTGGCCGGCGGTCCCCATCGAGGAACCCGCCATGAAGGATTTCGACTTCTTTCTACAGAACCTAATTGTTGAGTAATTCAAATTGCCGGGCGCTCACGTCTTGCTTTGGAAACATGGAGCGCCCCGGCAACAACGGAGCTTACTTCTCCGCCGGCTGCGTTGCGGAAGGCAGCATCGCCTCAATAGCCGCAAGCCTCTTCTCCAACTGCTGAATGGTTTCCTGTTGCTGCTGGACGGTAGTTTCCTGCTGCTCCAGGAGCTTGTGCTCCTTTTGCACTTCGTTCAAAAGCATGGGAGTCAGCTTCTGGTACTGCACGGTCTGAATCTGGCCATCCGCGTTTCGTGCTACCAGATCGGGATAGACCTCGGCGACCTCTTCGGCGATCAGGCCGTAGTCCATCGGCTTGGAACCGTCGGCATAGGGCTGTATGTAGCGGTAGGTGACCGGGCGCAGGCGCATGAGCCCGTCGCTGGCCGCCGCCATATCGTGAACGTCTTGCTTGAAGCGGATCGACGAGTTGATGGTACCCAACTGGCCATTGCTATCGATCACAACCTCAACCGCATTGTTGGCTCCGGTTTTCGTTCCTCGAATCCCGGCGGCATAGAAGGCGGTTTGGGTGCCGGCAGTTCCAATGCGGACGATGCCGTTATTGTCGTTTGCCGATCCCATATGGCCGATGTCGATGTTGTTGCTGGCTCCGGCAGGAAGGTAGTAGCCGGCAGCATATCCAATGCCGATGTTCTCACCCCCCGTTGTAATGGAACCGAGCGCCCAAGGACCAATGGCCGTATTCCCGCCTGCGGTGGTGTTGGAATAGAGCGCTTCGTAGCCGTTGGCCACGTTGAAGGATCCCGTGGTGTTGTCAGCCAGCGCCGAAGCCCCCGTGGCCGTATCGAACGCGCCGGTGGTGTTAGCTTGGAGCGCGTAGAAGCCGGTGGCCGTGTTGAAAAAGCCAGTGGTGTTTAAATTGAGCGCCTCGTAGCCGGTGGCCGTGTTTTCAAAGCCGGTGGTGTTGGATTGAAGCGTCTGAGTGCCGATTGCCGTGTTGTTCGATCCGGAGGTGTTGGAATAAAGCGCATCGTAGCCAAAAGCCGAGTTTTGGACGCCGGCTTGGTTTGGAAGCGCGCCGCTGCCGTAGGAGGTGTTTTCTTGCGCCTGGAGCGCAAGACCGCCGAGCGAGCCGATGCACACTGCAAGTATGGCGATTTGGATGTTTTTCATGAAATCAATTCTCCTAATTGCGGTTGAGTAATACTGCCGCGGTTGCTTACGCAGACCAGCAGGCCAGCAGCCCGGCGCGAGCCGGGAATTATGGGGGAGGAACTGCTTTTGTTCTTCTGGCGATATTGCGAGCAGCTAAGGAAAAATGCCTCAGAAAACTCGAAATACCGTCTTCCGGCGAGAATTTACGGCGGCCGGCAGATTCCTTACTTCGTAACAAGCCTGGTTTCAGACGGAGCGGAAGTCTGCGCAGTCTCCAACGCCGCGAGCCTCTTTTCCAGCAATTGAATTGTTTCTGCCTGCTTATTAATGGTTGTTTCCTGCCGCGAAATGTTTGCGGCCTGCCGCGCAATCGTTGCTTCCTGCTGCTCCAGGAGCTTGTGCTCTTTTTGCACTTGGTTCAAAAGCATGGGAGTCAGCTTCTGGTACTGCACGGTCTGAATCTGCCGTTCCGCGTCCTTGACAACCAGGTCTGGATAGACCTCGGCGACCTCTTCGGCGATCAAGCCGTAGTCGATCGGCTTAGAGCCGTAGGCGTAGGGTTGCTTGTAGCGGTAGGTGACTGGGCGGAGCCGCATAATTCCTTCGCTGGCGGCGGCCATATCGTGAACGTCTTCCTTAAAGCGAATCGACGAGCTCCTTGTGCCCGGTTGACCATTGCTGTTGATGTACACCTCGGTGCCGCTGCTTGCTGCCTGTCCGAAGACTCCGGCCGCATAGAAGGCAGTATGGGTGCTATTCCCGATGGGAATGGTGTTATTGTCGCCTGCGGTTCCCCAACTGAGAATATCGACGTTGTTAGTGGCTCCGGCAGAGAGGTCGTATCCAGCCGCATATCCGATTCCGACGTTGTAGTTCCCCGTGCCGATCCTGCCAAGCGCCCATGAGCCGAAGGCCGTATTGTAGTTGCCGACTGTGTTTTGCATGAGCGACATGTAACCAAAACGGGGCTGCCGTCCCAGGCCGACCCTGGGCGGGACCGCGGCTGACGACGCAGCGCTTTACCCGAAAAGCTTTACACTACACCGTCAATAACACAAAAGTGGGATTTCTATTACTGTAACCTGGAGCCCGGACAACGGAGTGTAAACCTCCGATGAATATTCTGCTCATTCGCCAGACACGAGCGGCCCAAGTCTCATTCTCCGGCGGCGAATGAGACCTGGATTCCTTCTACTGCATAAACCTTCGGATTTCCCTTTCCCGATAGTTGCTCGCGTAGATGCGCTCACGGAAAGGCTTTCGTTCGCCTTCAGCCCTCCCGTTTGTCGAGGTCGCCACGCGAGGGCTGCGCGGAGGGATTTCCATTGGCCTCGGAAATCAATGCAATGGCCTGTAGAATCAACTGCGCATTCCGGCCCGATACGCCGAGAATGGCTACGGCCAGCCCGCCGATCCACAAGGTCAGCCCCACATAGGTCACGATGTACAGCATCCTCATGTCTTGCAGGTAGACCATGCCGAGCGCCGCATTGGCGCAGGCAAAAACAATCATCACAATCGCGACGATCTTCATCCACTTCTGCCTGCGGTCGACTGAGTCCAGCGACTTGCGGAGAACAGTTTCATAAGCTTCTGTCATGGAATTCACCTTTTCCTTTCGGTTGCGTTTCTTAGACATTTCAAACCGTATGCGAGCCGCGACTTGACCGTGCCCGCGCTGAGTTGCAGGATTGCGGCGATCTCCTGAATGGTAAAGTCTTCCAGATAGTGCAAATCGAGCACCGCCCGGCTCGCCGGGGATACCCGGTCCAGAAGAGAATGGAGCTCGGCCGCCAGGATCGCCGCGCCCTCTTCATGGCTGGCGGAGAGATCGTCTACTTCGATGCTTTCGTCATGCCTTTCCTCCCAAAGATGCTTTCGGCGGAGAAACGCGAACGCGGCGCGCGTGGCAATGCGGTAGGCCCAGGCGCGAAAGAATCTGGGCTCCTGGAGCGACCGCAGCTTGCGGCAAATCTGGAGGAACACCTCTTGCAAGACATCCCCTGCTCCCTGCCCACCTACCAGACGGCGGACGTAGGGCAGCAAGATGGCTTGCGTTCCGCGCAATAGCTCCTCAAGAGCGTCTCTGTCACCGCTCTGCGAGCGGAGAACCAAAAGCGTCTCATGGATGCGGTTGTCCAAATTGCCCTCCACTAGATGAGAGGCGGCCAAGAGCCTGTCTGTTCGAAAGGTTGTTGAAGAATCCCGATATTTCTTGAAATATGCAGCGACGCACAGGGTTTTCCAGAGTCTGTCGATGGACTAGATTTTGCGACGTAGGTTTCAGCTTCAGCTTGCGACTACCATCCCGATTGCCTCTTCCGCACGTGCAGCCACTCGCAACAACTCGCGGTTCTGCTGCTTCAGGAACCCCGCCGCGACCGCCGTATCCAGAAACGCCAGCAGTCCATCCCAATACCCCGCAGTATTGATCAGGATGCAGGGCTTGGCGTGCAGGCGCAACTGCGCCCAGGTCACGGCCTCCAGCAGTTCCTCCAGGGTTCCGTAGCCACCGGGCAGCACCAGAAATGCATCGGCGAGCTCCACCATCCGCGCTTTGCGCTCGTGCATGGTGGGAACCTGTTCGAGCGTAGTCAATGCGCCGTGAGCGATCTCCCGCTCCACCAGCACTGTCGGCAACACGCCAATAACTTCCGCGCCGGCGGCCAGCGCCGCATCGGCGACAGCGCCCATCAACCCGACGTTGGCTCCGCCATAGACCAGGCCCAGCCCAGCCGCGGCAATTGCAACGCCCAGCGAAACGGCCTCCGCGCGAAATGCGGGATTGTTACCATCCGCCGAACCGCAGTAAACGGCAACTCGGCGCGCGGGCTGCATTGAAGGTGTCATGATGTCTTCAGGATAACGTGACGGCTGCACAATTTCGTCGCCAGTCACGCGCCCAACTAGCTTTCTGCTTTCGCGGCAATCGAACCAATCGAGTAAAATTGGGTCCAGCACGAATCGGCGCGAAAAGAAAATCTCCGCAGTTCCCAAAGGGACAAGTCCTTGATCTCAATAGAGTGGTAAGCAGCGATGGCGCTGTTCCGAGCTTGCAGTACGTCCAAAGGTGAACCATGGAAAATAGCCTGGGCAACTTGTCGGTAAGTGCGGTGATTCCCGCGTACAACGCGGAGGGATTCATATCCGAGACGATCCAAAGCGTTCTTGCGCAGACCTACGAAGTCGCTGAAATCATCGTTGTGGACGATGGTTCATCCGATCGCACAGCCGAGGTTGCCGCACGGTTTCCCAGGACGCGCGTGATTCGGCGGCCCAATGGCGGGCAGGCAGCGGCGAGGAATACCGGGATTCACGCGGCTTCTGGAGAGTGGATCGCGTTTCTCGATCACGACGATCGCTGGCATCCGCAAAAAACGGAGATCCAACTTGGATGCGTCACGCCGGAGGTCGGGGTGATTCACTCCAATCGATTCGATCCCATTCATTTCGGCAACCTCTGGCACAGGCAGGTTCATATAACGCCCAGCGGCGCGATCGTCAGGAGACAAGCATTGCTGGATGTCGGCGGTTTTGACGAGTCGCGGGCGGTCACAGGCGTTGAAGACCTGAATCTGTGGCTGAAGATTGCGCTGACGGATTGGCGCTTTGTTCGATCGCAGCTTGGCCTTTTCGAGTGGCGCCAGACAGGGCAAAACTATTCCGCAAATGACTTCAAAATGGCGCAAGCGGAACTGGTGACCATTGACATGGTGGGCAAACGCGTCGGTTGCCAGTTTGAGGAAATCGAAAGGGTGAAACAAGCCAGCAGGCTCGAATACGCGAGAAATCTAATTGCCAATAAACGATGGGACGAGGCAGCCCAATTGCTTCAAGAATGCAAGCCCGGCTTGGTGTCTCAGTGGCTATCTCTGGCGAATGTTCTGAAGGTAAACCGGCTGGCCCGCGTGAACCTGGTCAGATGGCTCCATTCGGTTGAATGGAAATACGGTTGCGATGGCGACTGTAGTCTCCCGGAAACTCAACGCAGGCAGTGTAAGGAGTCGTGTCATAAGCCCTATTGGCGCCTTCCAGCAGCCGAGTAACCGACCGACAATTTGGCTGCTTCAGGCCTTCGTTGCGCGCCTGGATCGAGGAGTTTTCCGGTAAAGCTCCATGTAGGCGTCAACCATGGTATCGAGAGCAAAGCGCGTATGGAACGCAGTTTCGGCATTCTTCGAGAATTGTGTCCGATCCGCTTCGTTGCTGGCTAGACGTAAGATCGCCGAGGCCATGTCCGAGGGGTCTGTCGCAGAAACTGTGAATCCAGCATTTCCGAGACGCACGACTTCCGCCATTCCACCTACATCCGTGACGATTGCCGGCAGCCCCAACGAAAAGCCTTGCAGGAGCGACATGGGCAACCCCTCGGACTTCGACGACATGATGAAAGCATCCGCCGCGGAAAAAAACTGCGCCACATCGAGTTGCTGTCCCCAGAATGTCACCTCCGCAGCGATGCCCAATTCGATGGCCAAGTCCTCCAGCGCCTTGCGTTCGCTGCCATCGCCCACCACCCACAGGCGAAGGCCCGGCATTGAAGAATGCGCGGCGCGAAAGGCATTGAACAGCAAGGCGTGGTTCTTGACCGGCGCAAGCCTGCCGACGTAGACCAGCGTGAACCCGCTCTTTGCCGGCCACTTATCTTTTGGCGCTCGCACCAGCGGGACTGCGCCATTGTAAACGCGCACAATCTTTCGCGCCGGAACGCTGCGAATGCTCTTTATATTGTTTGCCGTTGCTTCGCATATGCCTACGATCCAGTCGCAAAAGATACCCGCCAAGGCGTACTTCAGCTCCGCCACCATATTATGCGGGGGGGCCACGAGGCTATGCCGGGTCGATACTACGCTTGGTACGCCCGTCATTCTGGCTGCCATGGCCGCGTAGATTGTCGGCGTAGGGTTATGCAGGTGGACAACGTCGGGCTTAGAATCTTTGAAAATCCGGAAGAACTGCCATGTGACATCTGCAAGATGCTTGCCCACGTCCGGCTGCACAGCAAAGCCCTCGTTCCTCATTTGCTCGCCAAGATCGCCGAGTTTAGCGATAGCAAAGATGCACGGGTTGTGCCCCTGTTCGCGCTGCCGCCGGCACATCTGTGAAACAAGCGTCTCGGCGCCGCCAACCTCCATGCTGTCCACCACGTGTGCAATCTTCATGTGGGTTTGTCGGAGCCTCTCACACGGCGGCAGTGTCCGTCTCCTTCCCAGCTGTTTACCGCGAGGATATCTTTCGACGGCTTGAATTAACGCGTCAGGTTTGTGACCCGCAGCAGGATGTACATCAGCACGACCATGGAAACCGCTAAAATACCTGAATAGAGCAAAACACGCCCGAGCCTCATGCGGGGCGCTACCATGCCTCGTTGCAAAGCCATCTCGAAAACCACCTCGGCCATGCCGCCTAACAAGAAAAGCGTCATGACTAAAGCCCGGGAGAGAAACCATCCAGCGACAAGAAAACCAGTGAGAGACAAAAACATCAAGCGTCCCAAGCGGTTAATCTCCGTTTTATCGATTGTCTCAATCTTACTAGCCGGTTGAGGAAACAGTTCTTCCTCGGCAACAATCGGCTTTCCTTCGCTTACCAGTTTGGGTGAAGCGATGACCCATGAGTTCCACATCGTTGGAAATAGAAACAGAGACCAGAAATACAAGCCGAACATGCCAAGATCCGCGGCACAGACTACCAGAGAGTTATGCGCGGTCAGTCCCAGATAGTCCTGCAGATTTCCGTAACCCACGCCAAACAATGGATGTTCCTTTAGAAGTTCAAGCCCACTCCCCCAGAGACTTAGACGGTCATAGCCCGATTCGGCCGAAATATCTCGTCCTCCTGTGAAGTGCAAGGCCATTGCTGCCGCAAAGACTCCGCAAGCGATAATAAGTGCGGGAATCGTGCCGATTCGGCGCCGCGCCGCCAAAAGCACCACTGCAACCAAGGCCAGCAGCGCTCCCCGCGAGCGCGTAAGGAATATTCCGTACAGCAGGATGCATACCGGCAGCAGCACAAATGAAATGTTGCGGGATGTTTTCTTGGTTTGCCAGAAGATAAAGGGCAGCGGCAGCACGCAGACGAGCAACTGGCCAAAGTCGTTCGGGTCGTTGATCTCCCCTTGTCCTCTTATCCGATAAAAAGTGTCTCCCGCGTCGTTCCTCATTGACAGAACATAAGACGTTGCATTGGCGGCTGCCGGGTTGGCCCCTGTTCCAACAGCTCCCGCTTGAGACGTGTTGGTATCCGATATGCCATGCCGCAGATCGATGTACCCGCGCGTAATCACAAACAGGCAAACGAAAAGCAACATGGCGACGAGAACTTGCAATTTCTTTTTCGAGTTGCAGTGCAGACACACCAGCATATAGGCGAAAGCGTTTGGTATGAATCCAAGAATAGAAAACAGGGCCCTGCCAGGCCAATTCATCCCGATGAGCACCGACAAAAACACTGCAAGCGCCAATCCAAGCAAGGCCAGAGACTGCGGTGTCTTAAGTATGAACGATCTCATCAGCGCAGGCAACGAGACCAAGGAAACCAGAACCGCAAGAATCATCTCAATATGAGCAGCCGCGAGCGGCCCAAACATGGTGGTGGGCGTGAGGTAGTATGTAACGAAATAGAGGATGCTTAGAAAAAAGCCCATCGTGAATGGCCTGAGGAGACGCGGCTGGATTAAGCAGAGCAACCCAGACAATGCCGGAGCCATTCATTTCGACGGGTCTGAGGCAAGGGAGTCTGCAACCTACTTGTGTCTGTCCAAGGCTTATTGTAGCAAAAGCGCAAAAGCCGTGTGTCCTCAATGTGACAGAGCCCGGCGCTATGGAACGGGCGGGTGAGGAAGCTGCGCCGGCATATTATATTGCGGCCTTAGCTACCATGAGCCGGTTGCGCAGAGGCAGATTCAAGCGGGAGCCTTCATGGAGACTTGACGGTAATGGGAACTGCTCTTCAAGAATCGGCTCTCGATTAGATGCCACATGAGCGCCGAAGCCAAACCAACGAGAGAAAGGCTGAGCAGAAAGAACGCGGCCGGAGGCAGTCTGGTGAGTCCGAAGCATATCATGGTCTGTAATATAGGCCAATGAACGATGTATACACCGTAGGAGAAATCTCCGTATTTCGAGAAGTTTCCAAAATAGCGCCAAAATCCGAATACGAAAACCAGGCCGGATATCCATAGAACGTCGAGTGTGCCTTTCGTAAGCCAATGGTCGAGGAGGAATAGACATGCAGTAAGGCAGGAGATAACTGCAAAATGATTTTTAAGCTGGTCGAAAAAGAGCAAAAGCAATATACCAGCTGTGAAGTACAAGAGTTGCGCGGGGAATTGAGCCCCCAGTTCCGAATAAATGCTTCGCGCGCCGCTCAATGGAGATACGCTGCTCATGCGATCCATCGATTCCAGCCATGCGAAACCATACTTCCATGCACAAGAGAAGCAGAAGATTGCCGCTACGACTATTACGGTTCCGAAGCGACGGCAAAGATAATGAATAACGGGAACGAACAGATAGAATGCCACTTCAATTTTGAGTGTCCAGAGCGCGCCATTGACTGGGGTCTCAAAATTCGAGGTAAAGACCCCAGGCAGGGAAGGCGCCAGAAAGTTGAGAAACGCGAGATTGGCGCCAAGATATTTCCAGAAGCCGGCGGCAAAATATCGCGATGGAGGAAAAGTACTCAACGGCCATAGCGATATCGCCGCGAGAACAACGATCGTAAAGTAAGCCGGATAAATGCGCCGGACCCGTTTTTCGAGATAGGAAGCGACAGACGAGGAGCGGGTATAACTGCGATAAATGAGCAGCCCGCTGATAACAAAGAACGACCTTACGGCAAACTGAGCGGAAAGGAAAGTTCCGAAGGCAGAGAAGGCCGAAATTTGCGTCAAAGCATAGACATGAAATAAGACAACGATCGAAGCTAAAATCAGGCGCAGACAATCCAGGTTATTTCTGTTGAAGTCCGCGCCGCCTCTCAAACTGCCGCCTCCTTACATGTTCGGGGAACCCACGCGAACCGCGATTGTCCCGCTCAAGTCCTTTCCTGAACTATAACCGAATCCCGATCGGCGAAAATGCGGCGCGGCAGGCGTAAATGCAGAAAACAGTAAGCTGCAAGCCCTCCCAACCACGGCCGAGGGCTTGGTGCTTGCTGGGACGGCGTCAGGCGACGCGCTCGATGACGACCGACTCCAGGACGACGGGTTTGTGGGGCTTGTCCTGGCCGCCTCGGGGAACAAGGGAGATCTTGGTCACGATGTTCTGGCCCTCGACAACTTCGCCGAAGATGGTGTGCTTTCCGGTTAGCCATGCGGTGGGCGCGACCGTGATGAAGAACTGGGAGCCGTTGGTATTGGGTCCGGAGTTGGCCATGGCCAGCTTGCCGGGCGTATCGAATTTGTGCTTGGAGCCTTTGGTTTCGTCCTCAAAGCGGTAGCCTGGACCGCCCATGCCGTTGCCGGCAGGGTCGCCGCCCTGGATCATGAAGTCGGGAATGACACGGTGGAAGATGGTTCCGTCATAGAGCTTGTTGCTGGATTTCGCGCGGGTGGTGGGGTGGGTCCACTCCTTGGCGCCTTCGGCAAGAGCAATGAAATTGGCGACGGTGATGGGCGCGTCGGTCTCGAAGAGACGGACGGTAATCTTGCCTTCGGTGGTGTTGAAGACGGCGTAGGTGCCTGCTGCGAGTGCCATGAAAGCTCCTGATTGGGTGGGCAGTGGACGGTGAACAGTGGACAGATTTTCACCCGCCCCTTTATTTTCCGAGTGTGAAAATCACATTGATCGTTGTCTTGACTTCAACAGGTTCACCCTTGAGAAGATAGGGCCGGTATTTCCATGTCTTAACTGCATTGAGTGCCGATTGCTGGAGTTCTGGCGGGCCACTGACGACCTGAAGCTCAGACACTTCTCCAGCTTTTCCAATCATGCCCTGTAGGACAACCGTGCCTGAAATCCCTTTGGCCTTCGCCAATGGCGGGTAAATTGGGGGGGCGGCGTCCTTGCACTCACAAAGACTTGCGGCCATGCCTGCCGAAATCGCAATTGGCTTCGGCTTTTCTGTGTCCGTCACTGCCTGCCCCTCGGGCACAATCGTCACCTTCTTGAGCACCACGGGCGTCAGCGGCTTGTCCTGGCTGTCGCGCTGAACGCGGGCGATGGCCTTGACGACAGTCACGCTGGCGTCGTCGCATTGGCCAAAGAGCGTGTACACCTGATTGCCCGATTCAAACGGCGCCTCGGTGATGAAGAACTGGCTGCCGTTGGTATTGGGGCCGGAGTTGGCCATGGCCAGCTTGCCGGGCGCGTCGTAGTTGAGGTTGGGATCGAACTCGTCGTTAAAGGTATACCCAGGGTCGCCCATTCCGGTACCCAGAGGGTCGCCGCCCTGGATCATGAATTCGGGAATGACCCGATGGAAGATTGTGCCGTCGTAGAGCGGCTTGTGGTGCTGGAGCTTCTTGGTGGCGGGGTCGGTCCAGTCCTTCGTGCCCTCGGCCAGGGCGATGAAGTTGGCGACCGTTTTTGGAGCCTGCCGCTGATAGAACTGGCAGGTGATGCGGCCCATGGAGGTATCCATGACCACGGTGGGCCCGTTGGGACGAATAAGAGCGGCGGCGGTAGCCTGAGGAGCGTCGGGCAGATCCTCCGCAGGCTTCGCGGACTGCTGGGCAACGGCCGAAAAGAGGCCCGATGCAGCAAAAGTCAGAGCGGGAAATAGAAGTGCGCGCTTGATGTTCATGCCGAGTTTGAGGGTAAATCATCCGGCGGGGGCAAGACCAGCGGCAGCTCAGACCAGTCGCAGGAAGCCGCCCGGCCTCAGGCGGGCGCCGGGAAAGACCGCGTCGAGATTGCTTACGCCGAGCGTCTTGGCCGCCACTTCGCCCAGAACCTGGCGGAAGTCGGTGGTGACTGTGAGGTCGCGGCCTTCATTCAGCTGCTCGTCGGCAAGCCCCGGCCAGCGGCCGTAGACTTTGCCCCCTTTGACCTGACCGCCAAGGACAAACATGGCGTTGGCATGGCCGTGGTCGGTGCCGCCCGTGCCGTTCTGGCGGGCGGTGCGGCCGAATTCCGACATGGTGACCAGAATGACGTTGTCCGCGCTGTCGCCGAGGTCGCGCCAGAAGGCTGCGATTGCCGTAGAAAAGTCGCGCAGGCGATCGGCGAGCTGGCCGTTGACTCCGCCCTGATTCTGATGCGTGTCCCAGCCGCCTACGTCTGTGAAGGCCGCTTCGACGCCGAGGTTTGCCTTAAGCAGTTGGGCGATTTGCCGCATGTTGTTGCCGAAATCGGAATTGGGGTATTCGACGCCCGCGACAGGTTTGTACTGGGCGGGATTGGCGGCGCGCAACATCTTGACCGCCTCGAAAGTCTCTTCTCCGGTGGCGTGCAAGATACTGTCCCCGCTGTCGCCGTACATGGCTTCAAAGGCGGTGGCGGCAGGGGATGGAGCTGGCCCCTTGCTTTGTCCGCCGACGGCGAAGTTGTTCACATTGGAGAGTGCGATGGCGGGAATGTGGCCGGCCAGAGTGCGCGGCACCGCAGAGCCTAGGGCGAGGGCGCGAAATGCGGTGTGTTCCTGGCGATGGCGAAGATCCTCGGCCTGGAGAGCGCGATTGAGCCAGCCGTCTTCAGTGCTTTTGACGCCGGGCGTGCCTGATTCCATGTAGTCCTGCGCATCAAAGTGGGAGCGGGAGCTATCGGGCGAGCCGGCGGCATGGATAACGGCAAGATGGCCCTGTTCATAAAGCGGTTTGAAGGCAGCCAGCGCGGGGTGCAGGCCGAAGAAACCGTCCAGGTCGAGAACCTGATTCTGGGGAATCGCAATGGCCGGGCGCATGGTGTAGTAGTTCGGTTCGCTGTAGGGGACGACGATGTTGAGGCCGTCTGCCGCGCCGCGCTGGAAGATGACAACGAGC
>Ga0182016_10002955_pt1 | contig 19613 bp, 8 predicted proteins | sample 712S2MmetaG_FD_120491 | JGI IMG/M metagenome (GOLD analysis project Ga0182016, IMG submission 120491) | Permafrost microbial communities from Stordalen Mire, Sweden - 712S2M metaG | ecosystem: Environmental > Terrestrial > Soil > Wetlands > Permafrost | place: Sweden: Stordalen | collected... | reverse complement strand
CTGCAATGCCCCGGCACGCACTCGGACCTCGGCTCAACCGATCTCCACTTGATTTCAGATTTCTCCAGCCTTTGTTGACGCCGGGTGCCCCAGGGTCTCGCTTCTGAGACCTGGGAAAGAACACACTCAATGGTGGTGCCTTTAGCTGAGAGCTGAAAGCTAGAAGCTAGAAGCTAGAAGCTGCCTCACTCACCTGGCCGCCACACTCACCGAAGCACTCGCCGGTCCAACCTTCCCATCAGCGGATACATAGCTGATCCGGTAGGTCGCCGGTCCTGACGCCGGAATCTTGCTGTCAACCGCGCTCGTAGCCATCATCGGTCCCGCGATCCTGATCCAGTTGTCCGTCTGCCCGTCCTGCCGCTCCACAATCACGCTCAGCCCCGAAGGCGGCATGGCAAACTGCAACACAAAATGCGGAAATGGATCGGTCGTGTAACTCGCCGTCGGCGCAGCCGGAGCCGACATCTCGGGCGACCCAACGTGGATCGCCACCGGCCGCGTCGGATCGCTGCGATTCCCGTTCGCGCCCACTGCCACCAACCGGTAATAGTAGTTATCGCCCGCGCTCACATAAAGATCGGTAAACGCGCGCGCACTCCCCGCGAGTGGATCGCCAATCACCACGCCCTGGTCCGTCTCCGATCCTGAACGCAGCACCAGCAATTGCGCAGTCCTCCCCGCCGGCGCCGCAGGCACAAAACTCAGCTGCACTTTTCCGCCCGCCCCGCTCGACGCCGTAATCATCGGCGGGTCCGGAATCGACTTGTCCGCCACCGTCACCTGCACCGCATTGCTCGGCGCTCCCATCGCGCTGTCAAACCCCACCGCGCTCACGCGGTACTCCATCGTCACGCCTGACGTCATGCCAAGCGCATCGTCGTAAAGCGGCTCGGGCGTCACGCTCGCATTCAATCGCGCCCACTGCTCTGCGTTGCCGGCCGCGCCCAGAACCCTTCGCTCCACAAAATACCCGGCCACCGGAAAATCCACGGCCTTCCACATCAGTCGCACCCGCGTCTCGCCCGCATCGGCCGCAAGCCCATCCACCTTTGGAATCGCCGCCGCGTTCTTCGCCTGTGCCTCCGCAGCGCTCGACGGAGTGCCCAGGTCCCCGCGCGAGTTCACGGCGCGCACGCGATAGTAATACGTCGTTCCACCCCGCACCGTGTCGTCCTCATACTGTGCGGTCCCTGGCGGCAACGCCTGCGTCTGCAAAGCCTCATACGGCCCATCCGCAAGAAACGCGCGCTCCACCAGGTATCCTGCCAGGTTTGGCTTCTGCGCCGCCGGCCAATTCACTGTCACCTTGCCCGCGTCGCCCGTCGCCGTCACCGGCTGCGGTGGTTCCAGCGCGTGATAGTCCGGGAAAAACATCTTGATCGTCGCTGGCGGGCTTCTCCGCCCAAACGCGTCCACTGAGTACAAGCGATACGTCAGCATCTCGTTGGCTGGCGCATTGGTGTCGAGCAGCAACGGAATCTTCGCGTCCCACTGCACGCCCGGCACAATCGGCCGCGCCGTCACCGCCGCTCCTGTCTGTCCGCCTCCATCGCGTTCCACCACGTAGGCAATGGCCGGCAGCTGCCGGTTCTCCGCCGGCGGCGCCCACATGAGCAGAACGCCGCGTTCGTCGCTCTTGCTCTGGACGCCGTCAGGCGCGGGCGCCAACGGCGTCGCCACGCTCGCATCCACCGCCGGGCTGGTCAACTGCACACTTGTCGCGCTTCCGCCCGCATTCAGTCCTTGTACCGTATACGTCCGTCTGCCCGCCGCCACGCCCGTCAGTGTCCATGCAATGCCCAGCGCCTTGGCATACGTCGGATCGGTCAGCGCGCGCAATCCAACAATGTTGAACAGTTGTTGCCGCTTCTTGCTGCCATCGTTCGTCGCCAGCACTGGAGGCAGTCGCCGGATCGCGTCCGCATCTTCAACTGACAACGCTCCGAGCGCCATCTCGTCGGCCATCGCAATCTTCGCTGCCAGCGTCTGTCCCGTCGAGTCCGTCAACTTCCATCCGCCTGCGGGCCACTGTGTAGCCGGCGGAAACCACAGCAGCGAAATCTGTCCCTTGCCGTCTGAAGCCGCAAACATCGCGCCATTCGCCTCTTGCGCCTGCGCGCCACCTTCGGCCGTCAACAGCACGCCCAGCACCAGCCACGCGATTTTCTTTGAAGCAGTCATCGTCGTCCTGTCACCCTACATATGCACTGAGAACGAAACCGATCCCAGTGGCCACGGCAGCCCAATACTCGCGCTCGCGTTCATCTCCACCGGCAGCGCCTCGGCATGGATCTGCGCCGAAACCCCCGCACTCACGCAAACGCTGTCCACGCATACGCCGGCAGAAACGCTCGCCGAAAAATCTCCTGAGATATGCGGCTGTGGCGTCACCGTCAGTCCAACATCCACATCGCCCCGCACATATGCTGATGCAACCGAATCGTCGCCCACATCCAGGTTGATGCCCTCTCCGCCGCCCAGCGAAAGCCCCGCATCTGAAAGCATCACGTACATGTTCGCCGTGGTGTACAGCAACTGCCCACTGATCCTGGGCCCCTGCTGCTTGCCGGCGTCAACATGCCACGGCCCGCTCGGTCCAAAATGCATATCCACCGCGGCATTGTTCGCGCTGTTGCCCATATCCACCTGCGCAACCCCGCCCAGCAGGTTCAGGTGTCCCCATAGGCGCGCGTCAAAGTTGCCGCCCGCATATTGCAGGTATCCCTGGAAATCCCCATTCCCGCTGTCGGCCATCTTCAGCAGCCACGCATGAAAGTCCAACCGTGCGCCAGAATCCTGCCCGCCCGCTTTGATGGATAAGTCGCCGTCCAACGTATAAGTAAACTGGTCCGGCATCCCCACGCGAATCCCCGCCATAAACAGGAAAGAGTTATCCATCGAAGGAACTGCGGACTTCAGCGAGCCTGTATCTTCAAACGCACTTATCGGGAAGTTATGACCTATTCCACCCTGCACGCGGTAAAGATTCATCACCGGCGGCACTGAGATAAGGGGTAATCCTGTCGGCCCAAGCAAGTAAGTCACGCGTGTCAGCCAGTAATCGTGTCCTCCCTGGTAACCAAGCCGGAACTCGCCAGTGATCGGCGGCCCTCCTAACTCCGAAAGATCTACGCTCCCTGATATCTCGTCCCCGCTCGTGCTCCCATCCCCCGAATAGACCGGATGAATCTTGGCATCGGAACTCGGCTGGCCGGCAGGGTAGGGAACATCGATCGTGAATGGCGCAAACGACGGCCCCGTCGCCGTGTAGTTATTCCCGCTGTTGTCCACCTGGTAGTTCACCTGCGCCGTCGCCGCCGCCATCACCTCCGACAGGTGCACGTTGGTATTGAACAGCGCGGCCAGAACCTGCGGCCCTGAGCTCGGCGCCGTCAGATGAACCGACGCCACGTCAACCGGCGTTTGGCCGAGCGTTGAGCTTCCGCCAAGCGAAATATCCTTGGTCGGATTCCCCTGCGCAAAATAGCCGCGCCCATCCATCCCGAAGTTGAACACCGTATCGAAAGCTGAAAACGTCTTGTTCTGTGCCGAGAACACAAAATGCGTGTTCGCCTGCACAACCCACCCAAGATTCTGCGCCTCGGTAAACACGAGGTTGCTCGCCGTAAAGCCGAAATTCCCATAACTCTTCGTCACGTTCGGGCTACTCAGCGGGAAGCTGATGTCGGCCTGCTGGCCACCGCCTGACTGCAGCGTCGCATTCCCCGTCAGGTCCGTATCGAGCCATGGAACGCGCACATCCATACCGGTGTACTGCGCCGTAAATGTTCCATTGAACGCCGTCGCGGTGATCGACTTGAAGCTCACCGTCCCCTTGCCCAGGGCCGCCGTGAACGGCCCGGTATTCAGCGCCCCGCACAGCCCTGCCCCCGTCACGCCCCAGTCGTTCACCACTGGCGAGAGCGACGAACTCGATACCAGGTTCATCGTGTACGGAGTGATCGCAAGGCTCGGGAAGCGCACGCCCACCCAATCCTTGCCGCTCAGCGGTCCGCAAAGCGTTCCCGCCGCGTCGCCATCATGATGACTCAAATCCAGCCGCACCGCATTCGACTGCATCGTAAAAGCGCTCCAGCCAATCAGCGTCTTCGGCAGCGTCAGCCCATCCTTCATCCAGTCGCCGTTCGCATGCAACTCCGCCTGTACGTTGCTCCACGTCACCGGCAGTTCGCCCGGCTGTCGCAGCGTATCGTCGCTCAGTTGCACGTTCAGCGTCGCCGTGAGCGCGCCTCCGGCTTGTCCATTCAGCCGTTGGATGGCCCCCGTCAGTCCCGGCACGCTCGCCGCCAGGGGGATATTGGGCGAAACATCAATGCTTCCCGTCTGCACATGCAGTCCGTCCGGCACGCTCCAGTTCTTAAGTTGTATCGGCACCGTCGGATATTGGTCATACCCTCCGCTTCCGGAGTTAGCCATGTGAATAATCAAGTTACCAGTTCCGCTGTAAGTGCTCCCAGTCTGAGTTACGTGGTTCTGCAACCCACTTATTTCAAATGCGCCACCGCTTTGCACCTGGAAAAGGAACTTACAAGGCTTCGTCGGATCAGAGGCAACGACCTCATACACCTTCGTATTTGAGGCTACATGCTGGTCCGGAAGCGAGTTACCCAATTGCGCAACGGCTTGCTTTAAGGCTCCATTTACATACTGCACAGCGCCTAGCCCTTGCACGCTGTGGTTCGAGCCCGATAAAAGTCCAATCTTCAAGGGCGGAAGATTGCTTCCTGCGGGTGGTGACAGTGTATTCAGGAGCGACTGCGCCTCGGCAAGATTCGGCCCCGTGGCCGGAGTCGCTCCTCCTCCACTCGGTTCATTCGCCGTGAGCCCCGAAGGCATCAGCGAACCGAGTGCCTTGGTTACTGATCCTGTAAGATTCGGCTTCGTCGGCTCGGGCAATACATCTGCTTCCACCATCACGTTGTGGTTGCCCAGCGTCTGCACCTGCAATCCGGGCGAATCAACTGGCGAACTCGTGGAAACAATAATCGGCGGCTCGGGAATCGGAATCTGGATCGCGATCCCGCCGAAATTGATCGTGGTAAATCCTTGTCGCGTCAGGTTCATGCGCTTGGTGGACGGGCCCAGCGAAAACGTCTGTTGCGATTGCACGCCATCCACAACCCACGTCACACGCACTGGGCCGTGGCCATAGTATTCGAGAGCCGTCGTCGCATCCACGCCATCGTCGCACGTACTGCAAATAGCCGTCGGCTGCAGCTGTCCTGGCCGCATTGGCTCAATGGTCATGTGCGCCGGTACATTTGCTTTGTTCCCGTTTGCCTGCTGTTCAATAGGCGCGCGCAACGCCGGTGCTGCCGCAGTCGCATTCGATTTTCCGTCTTGCACGTCGACGCCAACGTGATTCATCACCGGAGTCTTGAACTTCGAGATGTCGTAAGCTCCGAAATCCGGATCGTCAATGCCCTTCAAGTGCAGCGGGCCGTCCGCCACCAGGTCTTCGAGCACGGTAATGTTCAATGGCTGGCAATACAGCATGTACGCATCGCTGGCCGCCTGTTGCGCCGGAGAACTTCCGCTTCCCGGCGACATCATCTGCTTGAAGTTCGACTGCACGCTTGCCATCGTCAACCCGGTCTTCGTCACCGCGCCCTGCGCAGTCATTTTCGTCAGCAGCGCCGCCTGCAGAAACGGAGTCGTCGGTCCGTCCACGCTCGACGAAATCGCCTGTTCGCTCACGTGCTGCAAGTCGTCGTTTGAAATCTGGTAAACGCGCACCGTAAAGCTGCCGGTGGATTGATACGCGTGTTGAAGTGGGCTCGTGTTGTTTGTAGGCAGCGCCAATTGCTGGCTAGGATCCCAGTTCGTCACATTCTGGGCGGCCGGGGGCGCTGCCAGTGGCACCACCGTTCCATCTCCCCAGTCCACAAACACGTTGCTGAAGTCGACCTGCGTTACATCCTTCACCAGGCATTGATTGCCGCACGTCGAACCCGGCGGCACAGCCGTCTGTGGCGTGTAATCCGGTTGATAGGGCGACCGCGAAAGATCGATCGTGCCGCCCAGCGACCATTTGTCTCCCGCGTAGCTGTTCGGATCATTGCTCGTCTTCGACAGGTTCTGCACCTGCAGATTTCCCGTCGTGATGCCCGTGCCGTTGCACGCCAGGCCGTTCGGCGCAAGAGGTGCCATCAGCGGCCAACGGTCTGAGATCTCCACCTGCACATCCACAGTCCCGCCCTGCGCGTTTTGCTGCGCATTCGCATTTTGCAGGGCATTCGCGTTCTGCGTTTGAGACACGCTTATCTGCTTTACCTGTGGCTGTGTCGTCACGCCGCTCTTGTTGTACGTGTGGAATCCCGCCACTTCCCACTGCAGATCGCCCTGGCTGAGTTTGCCGCTCAACTGGTCTCCACCGGCAGGCGGCGGTGCGCCGCTTCCCGCTCCGCCGTTCGACGGAGAAGTAATATGGCCACCAATCCCAATCACGCCCGCACTGCCGAACACCATCCTTCGCGTTGGCTCAAGCACCGTCTTCAAGAATGCCGGGTCGGGCCGGAAATACGTGGGCACCACGTTGATGAATCCGCCCGGCGCGCCCAGCGCCAGCGTCTTCTTGCCGGGTATCGTTTGCGTTGCCAGCAGCGTCTTCCCGTCCTTGGCGTACACCCGCAGCACAAAATAGTCCGCCAGTCCAGGATTCTTCTCGTGCCACTTGAAGACTGAGTTGTCGTCGAGTAGCGGCACCGCGTACGTCACGTATTGGTCGCTCTGCGATGCGGCGCCCAGCGGCGCATCCAGCCCGATCACGCCCATCGTAAATTTCTGCAGCGTGATCGGCACAATCTTCAGCACCGTTGGCGGTCCTGACGGCTTCACGGCCATTACGTTCAACATGCCCTTGCCAACGAGCACCTGCGTCGCATTCTGGTTGGCCTTAGTTTCAACCGACGCCAGTCCCGGCGGTTGCAGAGTGATATCGCGTCCGCCTGGCAATGCGTTGGGCAGCGCGTTCACGCTCACATGCATCTCAGTGCTGTCCACGTAGCGCGCAGGCCCATTTGCAAACACCGCCGCCGGAACACCCGCGCCAATCGTGAACGTTACCTGCGTCCCGGGTACAAAGCCTGTCCCCTCCAGCGTCAGATCAACATTCTGGCTGCCCGCTGCAATCTGGTTGGGAATCACGCGCAGAATCTGCATCGGCGTCATATGGGCGATAGTCGCGCTCGATGTCACAGTAAAAGTATTGGCCGCCGTCAGCCGGGTTTGTCCGCCAACGGCCAACACCACGGCGCGCGCTCCCAGCGGCGCATTCGGCGCAATCATCACCTGCGCCTGGATCTGGTTGCCGTTCGTCACCGTGGCCGATTGCAGAGTGATCCCCGCGCTCGGCGTGAATTGCAGCGTGGCCGGAGATGTAAAGTTCGCGCCCGCCAGCGTCAACGCAACAGTCGTCCCCTGCGTCCCCTGTACCGGCGTAAATCCGCGCAGCGCCGGTTGCGCATTCGGTGCAGTCCCGCAGGCCGTGGGCGAAAGCATGCCCGGCGGGCAATTGTTGTTCGCAGCCGCAGTAATCGTGAACGGCGTTGAAATCTTCAGGTCGTGGTCTGCGTCGACCAGCATCACAGTTCGGCTGCCCGGCTGGGCATTCGCCGCAATCTGAATTTGCGCCGTCATCTGCATCGGCGACGCCACGTTCACTCCGCTCACCGTGATTCCCTGCGAGGGCGTAAAAACCACGTTGAACGACCGCGCCACAAAATTCGCGCCGTTGAAGGTCATCGTCACGGTCGAACCAGCCGCGGCCTGTGTTGGTGTGTACGACGTAAACGAGGGCGGAACTCCGGGCTGCGCCTGCACCACGGGCCTTGGTGTCTCGCGCTTGTTCTGCTGCGCCGACAGGCCGGTTGCGCTCAGGACGCAAAGCGCCCACGCCACTCCGCTCAGGCAACCCGCGCCTGCGAAGAGAGAATGCGTCCCATCGCTCACTCGCCTCATCGTCTAGTTCTCAGAACGTATGCTTCTGGTTCCACGTCAGGGTCCACAGCACCAGCAGCTGGGTCGTGTCCAGATCAACGTTCGTCACGCTGTTGTGGTTCTGGTTGTAACTACCCTGTGCCGAAAGCGTACTGAACTTCAAATGCCCCGGCATCGTCCACGAGAGTTGTCCGCCGTACTGGCCCGTAAATGTGTTCGTCGTTGCTGTACCGCCCGTCAGCACCGTCATCGACTGCGTCAGCGTCACCAGCGGAGAAACCTGCACTCCCGGCCGCTTCCACGTGAATGCCGGCTGCACATTGATCGTGTAATTGCGCGAGTCGCCCACCGTCGCTCCGGCCGCCGCCACCCAGTTCACATTGCCCTGCGTGTTCAGCTGGAAGAAGCTCTTGCCCGCCAGGCTTGCGCCGCCGTTGATGCTCGACGTAATCGTGTCCGCGCTCGTCATGTAGTTGTTCCTGCTCCAGTCGCGCGTCCCTCCCGCCGTCAGTGAAACTGTGCCGATGGTGTGCGTCAGGTTGATACCGCCGTAAAGATCGCGAAGGCTCTGCGCGCCGGTCACCGACGGCGGCATGCCCACCAACGCGGCGGGAATCGTGCCCGTTCCCGTATACGACTGGCGCGCCTCCAACGAGAGATTGGTCTTCACGCCCAGTCCCTTGCTCCACGTCTCGTCAAAGCTGTTCATCTCGAGCTCCGCGCTCGTCGTCGGATGCACATTGTTGTCGAGCAGCGTATAGGTCATTCCCAGGGTCCCCGCGCGCGTCTTGTCCGTGATCGATGCATCCACACCGCGAACATTCGGCTGGCTCGACTGCGTAAGGCTTGGATTGGCCGGCGTGCCGAAGTTCCCGCTCACATCACGATAGTCGCCGCTCACATTGGCCTTGCCCGCCTGGCCCGCAATCGCACTTCGCCACGCGCGGCCGAATTGTCGCTTTGAAGTCGGATCGCTCAGGTTCGCGTTCAAGTAGCTGATCGCGTATTCCGAGGTCCACAACCAGTTCTTGCCCAGGTGCAACTTCAACAGCGCGCCGGTTGCATCGCCCGCCGACACCGGTGCAACCGGATTAGGCAGAATAATCGGATTGCCCATCGAATCGTAGCCAACCGTTGTCGGCGCCCCGGTGTCTTTCGCGTTCAGCCACATGCCGCGCAGCTCCGCCCACTTGGGCAGAGGCGCCTGGTAGCTCGCTCCCTCAATCTGTTGATGGAAGTTGATTCCCGAACCACCGCCAAGTGCGGTGTCGTCTGTATTCACAAATCCCCCCAGCGTCCCGGCCGGTGTCTTCAGCATCAACTCCGCACCCTGCCGCGGCGTCGCCGCTGTCACATACTGCGCATCGGTATAGAGTGAAGGGCTCACCGTGCCGAAGCGGAAGTTCATGCCCCACCCTCCCTGCTTCTTTCCGGCCTGCAGCACATAGTCGCTGAACTGCGCGTGGCTGGTGCGCATCTGCGGCGGATTCAACGTTGAATTGAGCGTCCCGCTTCCGTTCGCCTCCAGGTGCCAACCGTTCTTTTCATACGTCACATGCTCGGCCGCTGACACCGTGTTCGTGTCAGGTGGATTCGATCCGGAAACCCACTGCGTATTCACGCCGATCTGGCCATCGAGCGACGGCCGCGGGCCTTTCTTTGTCTCCGCGCTCTGCGCAGATGCCGCAGCTTTGGGCGGTGTATTCACTGCACCCTGATTGGTCGCCCCGCCTTGAGTAGTAGCTCCCGCCTGGCTCTTTGCTCCGGCCGCTCCCGCCGTCTGCCCTTGCTGCGCCGCTGCAATCGTTGCCGGCGTAGGCATCGTGCCCGCCACCTGCGCAGGCGGAGCCTCGGCATCCGTTCCCGTCTGCAGCGCTGGCGCCGAGGGTTGTTGCGCAGTCGGCGTGTTGTTCGCAGCCTGAGGTGCATTCACCGTAAACTTCCACGTCGTCGCGTCGCTGCCCACGCTCAAGTTCACCGTGTGGTCTCCACCGGTGAGAGCCAGTGGTGGCGTAAACGTCACCTTCTGTTCCGTCACCTGCGCCAGCGTGGTAATGTCCACGTCGTCCACCATCAGGCTTACGTCTGCGGGATTGACCGGCGTCGAGAAATTCACAGTGATCTGCGGCTGCAACTGAATCGTTGTGCTGTTCGGCGCTGGTGTCTCGCTGCCGATCTCGCTCGTCAAGTCCGGCGGGCCCGGCATCAGCAGCGCCAGCCCGACAGGCTCTTTCAGCGACGCCAGCAGAATCGTCTTCTGCGTCTTCACTCCTGATTGCGGGCCCGGCCCCGGTTGCGCAATAAAATTCTGAACAGGTCCCGCAAACAGTAACTGCCCCGTCGCTGAAATCGCGTCAACCTGCCAGTAGTAGGTCATCCCCATCAGCAGTTTGTTCTCCACGGCACGCAGGTCGAGCTTCGCGTCCTTCGTCATGTATTGCCGCACAATCTGCGTGCCCGCAAAGTCGTGGCTGATGGTTACGAAATAGAATTCGCTCTGCGCTCCCGGCATCCACTGCAGCTGCATGTGGCCTTGCGGCGTGCGTCCAGGCCGTGGTTGCATCAGGCCCAATTCGTCTTCTCCCACACGCGTAATCGCTCGCAATGGCAGAGCCTTGCGTGCCACCCCGTTTGAGTCAATGGCACGCACCGTCCAGTAAAGTTGCCCCACCGGCAATTCCTTCCAAACTTCCGCCGGCACATCCCAGCGATTGTCCTCGACGTCAAACCACCTACCGATCGTGCTCAAATACGGCTGGTCGGTAAAGCCCACTTCGTACTTCTCCGCCCCCGGCACCGGAGCCCACTTGAGCGATGGCGGATTCGCGACCGTAAACGCGCTTCCATACGCGGGCCACAACAACTGTTCCAGCCGCCAGTCTCCCGGATTCACAACCACCGTAATCGGCACGCTCGCCAGTTGGTTCGGCTCCACCATCCGCAACTGCAGTCTGTGCCGGCCCAGCAGCGACGTCGGCAGCGACTGGTGCGTCGTGATCGTGGTGCTCGTCCCGCCCACGAGCGATGCCGAGAATTGTTCCACCACATTGCCATCCCACACCCACTGGCCGATCACGGTGCCCGTTCCTGAACCGGCCAGGATCGCGTCCGCATACAACTCCTGGTTGCGCATCACCACCGTTCCGCTGCGTGGATGCATCAGGCTCAGGTTCACCACGCTCAGCGGCGCGCCCAGCGAACTTGCAACTGCAACGCGCACCGGCTGCGAACTTCCGCCGGCTGCAAAGGGTGTTCCCGTTGCAGTATTGGTGCCGTCCGCGTTCAGTATGTCCACAGCACGCAATCCCGCCGCGGCTGTCGGGCTCACATTGATCCGCGCGGTCATCAATCCGGCGTTGATCACGGTCTCGCTCGCCACCTGCACGTCCGAGGCCTGCACCGTGCCTGTCGACTGGCTCAGTGCCGCGAGCGGTGGCGAAATCACTACCGTCGCACCCGGCCTGAAGTTCGATCCCACCAGCGTCATCTGCACCTGGCTCGCGCCGCGCACGTCCAGCCCCGGCGTTGCGCTCGTCAACACCGGCGCAGCTCCAGGCTTGGCCACCGTCAGCGTCACGGTGTTCGATTGCAATGGAGCAGGACCACTGTTGATCACCACCACGGCCAATTGCGCAGGAGCCGCTACCAGGTTGGCCGGCACCGTCACCTGAAGCAGCGCCGCGGTCTCCGAGAAGGGCGTAAGCACCGTCCCGCCCACGCTCACCGTCGAAGCTGCGTTGTAATTGGTTCCCGTCACTTGCAACGTAAATGCCGCGCTGCCCGCGGCCACCGTTGAAGGACTGATCGAAGTGATCGTCGGATTCTGCGCCATCGCCATAGGACCGGCCACGCTCAACGTCAGCAGCAGCGCCGCTCGGCGCCAACCAGGCGCGTGTGAGGTCGGGCGTTTCGGCCAGTCTTGCTCGCACGTCATTCGCAGCCAACGAGTCATATCCCGGTCACCGCCCTCCAGAATCTTTCCTCACCGTGCAATCCGGCCCGCATCCGTCCTGCGACTTAAAAGGCCGAACGCCCGAACGCCCGCGGCAAAGCGCAGAACCAAGGCAAAAGAACTACAAGGCAAGCGGAACCCCGTCTGCTCAAGAGCTTCGGATCCGGAGGATGCGGCCACTGGCCGTTCCTCTTTCAACCACCAAAGCAGGCGAAAGATCACTCACATTTCATCGGGATAGGGAAGGTCGCACTATTTGAAAATGCGCTTTTTTGAGAACGACCCGCCTGCAGGCAAGAAAAGTCAGGGTCCGGGGGAAAGTCGATCCCTGCAGTCGCGGGTGCAACCGTTCTGGAATAATTACATGAACTTGCGGCCGCTGTCATCAAAAACATGCAAAGCGGCCGTCCGTTATTTCGCCGTCATTTCGCCCATCATTTGCTCTTTATTCAGCCGCCGTGTTCAGCTTGTCCAGAACGCGCTTCAAATCGTCCAGCTTCTGCCCGGCCTCGGCCAGCTTGCCCTCCGAGGTCAGCCGCTGATAGTCACTGAAGTCCCGGCCTGCCTCGGAAATCAAGGAGCCTTGGCTTTCTACCTTCGGTGCACCGGCCGCCGTCGTCATTGCCGCCTGCGGCGCCTCCGCCGCACTCAATGTCGAGCCCTCGTTTCCAAACAGCGAAGCCAGCGCTCCTTCAAAGTTCGGCGCGTAGGCCAACCGGTCCTGCAACGCCAGCACCACCAGCCGCAGTTCTGGCATCGGGCTGCGTTGCGCCTGCAGATAAATCGGCTCCGCATACAACAGCGCCTTGCCGCACGGAATCACCAGCAGGCTGCCGCGCCGCACATGCGAGCCCTGCTGGTTCCACAACGTCAACTGTCCTGAGAGCTGCGCGTTCTGGTCGATGCGCGCCTCAATCTGTTGCGGCCCGTCCACCAGCCGCGTCTTCGGAAAGTCGTACACCACGGCGGTTCCGTAATGTTCGCCGTCGCTGCGCGCCGCAATCCAACCAATCATGTTGTTGCGGTTGGCCGGCGTAAAAGGCAATATCTCCACAAACTCCAGTCCGCTCTCGCCGGGCAGATTCATCAGCACAAAGTTCGGTTCCATCGCCTCCGTGGTCTGTTCTCCCTGGTCGCCCATTCCCGCCTGCGTCGCCACCGTCCACAAATCCTCGCGGTTGTAAAACACTTCCGGATTGGTCATGTGGTAAAGCCCATAAGCCTCGGCCTGCAGGCTCAGCATCAGCTCTGGATAGCGCACATGCTTGCGCTGCCACGAGGGCATCTCCGCCGCGTCTTTGAATAACCCCGGAAAGATCTTGCGCCACGCTGCGATAATCGGGTCCTGGTTGTCGAATACGTAGAACGTCGTGGTTCCGTCGTAGGCATCCACCACCACCTTCACGCTGTTGCGCAGGTAGTTGATCTCCTGCCCGTCCAGGGTATACGTCGCGGAATATGGATAGCTGTCCGACGAAGTGAATCCGTCCATCATCCACGAAAGCCGTCCGTCGTCGCCCACCACAATGTAGGGATCCTGGTCGAAGCTCAAAAACGGCGCCAGCGCCGCCACGCGATCGCGAATATTGCGCCGCATCAGCAGCCGGCTGTCCGCCGTCACATCGTCGCTGAAAGGCAGCTTCGCCAGATCGCCCCGGTCGAATGCCAGCACAATCCGCCGCAGGAATCCGCCCACCACGATTCCGCCGTCGCCCTTGTACGACGTCAGGTTGTTCGTCTGTCCTTCGGGATAGTTGAACTCCTGCTGGCCGGTCTTCACGTAGACGTCGGTGTTCGTCATCTCGCCAAAGTAAATCTCCGGCCGCGTCACGTTGATGCCGGGCACTGTGCTCTGCACCGGCATGTTTGAGAGCAGTAGCGTCGGCAGCCCCTCCGGCGTAAACCCGTTCACCGGGTTCATCGTGATGCCGTAGCCGTGCGTGTAAATCAGCTTGTCGTTGATCCAGTTCCGGCTGCTCTCCGGCAGCTTGTCCACATTCAGCTCGCGCACCCCCAGCATCACCTCGCGCAACGAGCCGCCAATCTGGTAACGGTCGATGTCGATGTCAGGAAAATCGTAGTACGTCCTGATCTCCTGCACCTGGCGCAGCGTGTCCTTCAGTGCCTGCACGTCCCACAAGCGAATATTCTGCAACGTTGCCTGGTTGTTCGCCGGATCGGCGGCGCCGGGCGTCGTCTCCGCCGGAAATTCGTGCTGCGCAAACTTGTCGAGCGCGTAGGCCTGGCGCGTCATCTCAATGTTGTCGGCAATATATGGCCGCTCGCGATCAAGCTGATTTGGTTTCACCAGGAACGTGGTCACATACCAGCCCGCCAGCCCCACGATCACGTAACAGATCGCCGCGGGAGCCACCGCCGCAGCCAGCCAGCGCCCGCGCAGATTCACGACCGCCGTCGCAATCGCAATCGCCGCGCCAATCACCAGAGCCGCGCACACAAACAACAAGCCGTTGATCGTCACATGCGCATCCGTGTAGGTCACGCCGCTGAAGATTGTGTGCGGTTCAAACATCATCGCGAAGCGGTCCACATACACACGCGCCGCCAGCACAAGCAGCAGGAATCCACCCGTCGCCGAAAGGCCCCGCCACGGCAGCGGAACCACCGAGCTCAGCCGTCCACCCAGCGCCCTCGCTCCGCCGCTGATCAGCATGAACACCCCGGCAATCACGCAGGAAATGATGGCCAGCGTCATCAGCCAGCCCACCAGAGCCTGCCACGCGGGCAGCGTGAACAGGTAGAAATCGAGCGGCCTGCCAAAAATCGGATCACCCGCGCCGCCTGTCCTCGGCGCATACCACCACAGCGCCAGCGACGGCCACTGGGCAGCCATCGCCGCGCCGGTCACCACCGCTATCAGCAGCGATCCCACAATCGCCACCACCCGCAACACCGTCGCCACAGGCAGATCCACGGATTGCCCTGCCAGAATCACCGTGTGCGTCGTCGGCAGGTCGTCACGATGTGCGCGCTTCAGCGCTGTAAAAACTCCCAGCAACACCGCAAACGTGGCCGCCGCAAAGCCCGCGAACACACCCCACTCCAACCCGCGCGTCTTCCAGAAAACCTCGCCGTAGCCCAGCGAGCGGAACCACAGCAGGTCAACCCAATACGAGATTGCCGTACGGCTCGCCAGCACCAGGACCACAAGCACTGCGATCAGAAAAAAGAATTTGAAGTTGCGCGGCTTTCTGGGCTGCGAATGCAACGGCCAATCTATCGTTTCGGGCAATTTCTCCACCCCACTGTGCGGGTCGCGTCACGCAACTCCGCCTCATCTACTCTAGTCTTCCCGGCCCCGCTTTGCATGACTAAACCTGCACACCATACTCCCGCTTTTCGCGCGGGTGGCCGGGCCATCCATCTCCAAAATCCAACCTCAATGAATACTGTGGGTGCCCCATCCTCGCGACGCTTTTGTTTTTGTCGCTAGGGTGGGATACGAAGAACTCCCCTTCGCGCTTTTCGCCCCCACACAAAAAAACGCGCCGGGCCAAAGCCCGGCGCGCTCGTTTCCCACGCATCCTCAGATCAAATCCGACCGCCCCGTCAAGCTGAGCTCCTTCACAATCTTGCCCACATCCTGCGAGTGATCGCGATGCACTATCAGCAACGCATCCTCGGTATCCACAATCACCAGGTTCTCCACGCCCACCAGCGCAACAAACTTCTTCGGGCTGAAGATGTAATTGTCCGTCGCTTCCAGCGCCATGTGCCCCCTTGAGTCCGCCACGTTGCCCTCGGCATCCCCGCGCAGCCGCGTCTCAAGTTGATACTCATAGAGCGACGCCCACGATCCAAGGTCGTTCCAGCTGAACTCCGCCGGCAGGCAATATAAATGCGACAGGTGCTCGCCCTTGGCTGAGCGCGGCTCCAGCACCGCGTAATCCACTGAGATGTTCTCGCACTTCGGATACAACGCGTGAAACACCTCTTCGAACTGCGGCGTTCCAAATGCCGCCGCAATGCTCTCCAGAAGCGGCGCCGTCTCCGGCAAATGTTCCCTTACCGCATTGGCCAGCGTTCGCGCCGACCACAGAAACATCCCCGAATTCCAGTAGTAGTTGCCCGCCGACACAAACTCTTCGGCGCGATTCTGATTCGGCTTTTCAGTAAACCGCCGCACGTGCAGCGCATCATCGTCCTTGGTCAGGTCGCCGGTCTCAATGTAGCCGTACCCGGTCTCAGCCCGCAGCGGCTCGATGCCCAGCACCACGATGTTGTCTCCCTTGGCCGCCAGCGCAATCGCCTTTTGCAGCGCCTTCAAGAAACGCGGCTCGTCCGCGATCACGTGGTCCGAGGGAAATATCCCCAGAACCGCGTTCGGGTTCTCTCGCTCGATCAGAAACGCGGCCAGTCCGCACGCCGGCGCAGTATTCCGAGCGCAAGGTTCCTCCACAATCTGGTTCCGCGGCAATCCTGGCAGTTGATCGGCAATCTCCTGCGCAAGGTATTCGTTGGTGATAATCCAGGTCTTGTCCAGACCCGCAATCGGCTTCAGCCGTTCCAGGGTCTGTTGAATCATCGAGCGTTCCCCGTCAAGCGCAAGCACCTGTTTGGCGCGCGCGCGGCGGGAACGCGGCCAGAAGCGGGTTCCGCTTCCTCCCGCTAGGATCACTGGGCGAAAATCAATCGGCTTCGGCATCGAAAAGCCATCCTATCCGACTCACACTACGTTTGCCCAGTGACCAATCGCACATTATGCAATAGAAAAACCCAAACGGCAGCATTGTTTTGAAGGGGCGCGGCTTTAGACGCGCCATTATTGGTGCAATATGCACCTGGGCTTTAGCCCCTGAGGGACGATCTTTGCGCCGCTGGCTCAGGCTTGGCCCTTTTGATGGCAGTCCGCCCCGCCCGAGCTCTCCAGCGGGGTTTTCGTGCGAAATCGGCGCCAAACAGGCCCTGGTCCGGCGTTACTTCAGTCCGGTCAGGAATTCTCCCATCCGCTTGGTACCTTCGTCGATGTTCTGCTTGGTCACCGGGTACGAAATCCGGATATGTTCGCTGGTCCCGAACGCCTCGCCCGGCACCGTCACCACGTGGCCTTCATGCAGCAGCCGCGTCGCCAGCTCGGTCGCCGTGCGAATGCCGCCCTTGCCGATGTAAGCCCCCACATTCGGATACACGTAGAAGGCCCCCTCGGGTGTCGTGCAGGTCACACCCGGAATCGCCCTCACCTTCTCCAGCATGTAGTCCCGCAGGTCGATAAACTCCGCGCGAAACTCGCTCACGCACTGTTGCGAGCCGGCCAGTGCCGCAATCGCCGCCTTTTGGACGAAACTGGTCGCATTCGACGTCGACTGAGACTGCAGCTTGCTCAGGTTCGCCACCACCGGCTTCGCCGCCAGCGCATACCCCGCGCGCCAACCTGTCATCGCGTAGGTCTTTGAAAGCGATCCCAGGATCACAAGGTGTTCTTTGGCCCACGTAAACGACCCGCCCGACACGCACTTGCCCGTGTAGTTCAGGTACACGTAGCACTCGTCCAGCAGCAGGTAGATGCCGCGGTCGTGCGCCAGGTGCACAATCCGTTCCAGGTCCTCGGCAGTCACCACACTCCCCGCCGGGTTCGACGGCGAGTTCAGAATGATCGCCTTGGTCCGCGGCGTAATCGCCTTCTCAATCGCGTCTGCCGTAATCCGCCAGCTCTCTGCTTCGCTGGTCTCAAGAAACACCACCTTGCCGCCCGCGTACTGGATGATGTCCTTGAAGCTCACCCAGTAGGGAACCGGCAGAATCACTTCGTCGCCGTGATCCACCAGCACCTGGATGGTGTTGAACAGGGCCAGCTTGCCGCCAGTGGTAAAAATCGCTTCGTCGATTGCGTAGTCCGAAGCAAAGTCGGTCGCATGCCGCTCCACGATCGCCTTGCGCACGTCGGGAATGCCCGGCACCACGGTATAGCGAGTAAAGTTTGCGTCGATGGCCGCGATCGCCGCGTCCTTGATGTGCCGCGGGGTAGGGAAGTGGGGCTCGCCGGCTCCAAAATCCACCAGGTTGGCGCCCTGGGCGCGCAGTTTGGCAGCCTCGGCGGCCACAGCCATGGTCGCAGAGACCTCGATCCGGCCAATACGGTCGGCAAATACTTTTGCAGGAGCTGTCGTTGTCATCGCATCTACTATCTTTACAGATTTCGACACCAGCGCAAAATCCGAGCGTAGCGCCGGTCTCCTGACCGGCTGTCGTGGCGGCGTCCACGCCGCCGCATAAACGCATCAGCGAGGCCCTGGTTTGAAAGGGCGCGGCTTTAGCCGGGTGCCCCTGGTCCCTCGCATTTGGGGACCAGGGATAGCAGGATGCTGACTGCCAGCACCCATCAAGCCCCCTGATTCCCCGGATCTTCCGCCTCGAGCTGCTGCACTTCCTTTTCCTCGGCGTCGGCCCGTTTCTCCGCCCTTTTCTCGGCCTTGCCCTCCGCCCCTTCACCCTTCAGCTCGAACTGGGCCACAACCCAAGGCCAATAGCCGAGCAGAGTCTTCTTGCTCTCGACATCGCCCCGCCACTCCTTGATCCGGTAAATCGGATGTTCCCCCCATTCGCCGTCTTTGGCCTGCGGGTCGTATTTCTCCTCCAGTTGTTCAGCGCTGAGCGTTTCATCCAGCGTCGGGTCGGGATGCGTAGGGATAGAAGTTACAGCCGCAGGAAGACTAAAAGCTTCTGTATGGGGCGTCATAAGGGCTCCTGATTTTGGGTCATAAGCGTGGCGTCATTGCATCCCGTCCGCAAGTCAAACCACCCGCAAACACAGGGAACAACCCGCGCATGACTGTAGGATGCAGCCAACCGCGCAAAGGTCTTGAAACACTCCCTGCTTTTTCAAAAGATTTACGCGATGCCGAACGGTCAACCATCGGCCGCCCAGGCGTATCAAGCCCCGTTATTGATCCGTGCCCGCAGCCGCTTCAGCACGTTCGGTGGCAACAGCCCGCTCACGTCGCCTCCAAAGCTGAAGACCTCTTTCACCATCCGCGAACTCACAAACGAGTAGCGCCCCGCCGGCTGAAGAAACACCGTTTCAATCTCCGGGGCCAACCGCCGGTTCATCAGCGCCATCTGGAACTCATGCTCGTAGTCCGAAATCGCGCGAATCCCGCGCAGAACCGCCGTCGCACCCTGCCGCCGCGCAAAATCCACCATCAGCCCGTCGAACGTTGCCACCTGCACATTGCCCAGCCCGCCCGTCACCTCGCGCAGCATCTCCACCCGCTCCTCCACCGTAAACAGAGGATTCTTGACCGGGTTCACCAGGATCCCCACCGTCAGCTCGCTGAACAGCTTCGACCCGCGCGTAATCAGATCCACATGCCCGTTCGTCGGCGGGTCAAACGTTCCAGGATAAAGCGCATTCACTCTCATGCGGCAGGCTCCATCGAGATTCTAGCAGCGGCCCCGCCATTGACTGTCATCCTCATCACTTGAATGGATTGTCATCCTCAGCGAAGATCGGCGCAGCCGGGGTCCCCGCGGACGGATCTTTGTCCGTGGGGTGGGGAGCGACCGTAGTCGAAGGACCTGCGGTTGCTCTTCGCAAATCTCGGCAATTCCACCTGTGCCCTCGATAAGGACGAAGACATTGTCAAGCGCACACTAATCCTGTGCGGTGCGTGAGCACCGTTTGTCTTGCCAGAGGGTTGAGGACCGGAGCTCTGGTAGATTCACGCTGCATCACCAAACG
>Ga0182016_10002952_pt1 | contig 19616 bp, 17 predicted proteins | sample 712S2MmetaG_FD_120491 | JGI IMG/M metagenome (GOLD analysis project Ga0182016, IMG submission 120491) | Permafrost microbial communities from Stordalen Mire, Sweden - 712S2M metaG | ecosystem: Environmental > Terrestrial > Soil > Wetlands > Permafrost | place: Sweden: Stordalen | collected... | reverse complement strand
TCAAGGAAATGATGAGCGCTTCGGCCAGGAACTGGAGCTTGATTTCGCGGTAGGTGGCGCCCATGGCCTTGCGGATGCCGATTTCGCGGACGCGGGCGCGGACATTGGCCAGCATGATGTTCATGATGCCGACGCCGCCCACGGCCAGGGTGACAGCAGCCACCAGCATCAGCACGGCGGTGAGGGCGTTGGCGATCTTTGAAGCCGTGTCCAGCAGTTCCTTGAGCGTCTGCACCTTGTACACCGAGTCGGGCCGGTGGCGCGCCTGCACAATGCGGACGATATCCTTGGCGGCGTCGGGAACTTCAGTCATGTTGCGCATGGAAAAGTAGATCTGCTTCACGTCTTCGGTTCCGGTAAAGTAGCGGGCCACCGAGAAGGGAATCAGGATGGTCTGGTCGGCGATCTCCGATTGCCCGAAATCGTCCACGCTCATCTTGAAAACGCCAATGATGGTGAAAGGAATCCCGCTGATTTCGAAACTCTCGCCAATTGCCGCGTCGGAGCTGCCAAAGCGGTCATGGGCGAATTTTTCGGTCACCACGGCGCACTTGATGTGAGCCGAGTCGTCGGTCTCGTCCAGAAACCTGCCCACGGGGACCAGCAGGTTGTGGATCTGGAGATACTGTGGGCTGACGCCCAGCACCAGGGTGTCCTTGGTGACGCCGGAGCCGAAACTGATGCGGTCGTGCATCTGCAGCACCGGAGAGGAGTAGGTCACACCCGGCAATTCCGCAAGCACAGCCTTTTCGTCGTCGCGTGTCAGGTAGTCGTTATAGACCACCTGCTCGGAGCCGATGGCGCCGCCGCCGGCGTATTCCAGCTCGACCGAGTTGGTGCCGAACTTCTGGATCAACTGCAGAACGTACTCCTTGCCCGTCAACCCGACGGTGGCCACAAAGATGACCGAGGCGGTTCCGATGACCATGCCCAGAGCGGTCAGGGCAAAGCGCAGCTTGCTGGAGCGAAAGCTGTCCACGGCCAGCTTCAATATTTCGCTCAGCAGCATGGTGCGGCGGGCGCTCAAGAGCGTTTGTTGAAATGCGCGGTGGCGAGCCTGATCGTTCTGATCCATGGATTCCTTATCTACAAGATGCTCAAGAGTGCCCGGCGGCTTCTTGAATCGGCGGGCACAGCCTGCCCACGCTGGAAATTGCCTGCGTTCCGTCCTGTTTTTCCTGAGCTATAGCGGTTCTCCAGTTGCTGTAGAGAGAAACCACTACCAGATGCAGCCGCGTGGGAATCAGGCCCAGCCCGTGCCCCTTGCCGGGAAAACCCCGGAAGGCCGGCGGAATCTCCAGGGCTTCGAGGGCTCGCTCCATCGCGATCCCCTCCAGATAGCTTACGCGAGTCTCCGCGTTATTTTGTACCGGATGGGGGAGTGTCTTGACTTGGAGGAAGCGGAAGAGAGCTGCTTCGCACGCGGAAACCCGCCCAGGGTGAGGACGGACCGGGCCGCCGGACGACACTCCTGCGCTCTTACTTGTAGAATACATATGGCGATACCGCCCATTCCCGATTCCTGCAGGGGCCAATGTCCACTGATACACCGCTTTCCGAACTGCAAGAGCACGCCGGTTCTTCTCCGGTCCCGGCCGCTTCCGGGCGAGATGCACAGGACGACGAAATCTCTTTGCTGGATCTGCTCATCGTGCTGGCCGAGCGGAAGCGGCTTATCCTCGGAGTCACCGCAATCTTCGCCATCCTTGCGATCGTCGTCTCGCTGATTCTGCCTCTGCGCTACACCGCGACAGTGACTCTACTGCCCCCCCAACAGAGCTCGTCGATGGGTGCTGCGCTTGCCTCCCAACTCGGCAACCTCGGCGGTTTGGGCGCTCTGGCCGGTGGCAGCCTCGGCCTCAAGAATCCGAACGACATGTTCGTCGCCATGTTCAAGAGCCGCACCGTCGAAGACGCCATGGTGCAGCATTTCGGCCTGATGCAGGAGTATCGCGCGAAGTATCCTTCCGATGCGCGCAAAGCTTTCGAAAAACGTGCGACCGTGGATGGCAGCGGGAAAGACGGCATGATCCATATCTCGGTCGAGGATCGCGATCCCCGGCGCGCCGCGGATCTTGCCAACGGTTACATCGATCAGTTTCGCCTCCAGTCTCAGCATCTCGCCATCGGGGAAGCATCGCAACGGAGACTCTTTTTCGAGCAGCAACTGGAGCAGGCAAAGGACAATCTGGCCAACGCCGAAGAGGCCATGAAACTGACCGAACAAAAGACGGGCGTGATTCAGCTCGACAGCCAGGCACGCGCCCTGATCGAATCGGCCGCTTCTCTGCGGGCCGAGGTGGCAGCCAAAGAGGTGCAACTCCAGGGAATGCGAACCTATGCAACGGGCGAGAATTCCCAGGTGGTGCAGGCGCAGCAGGAACTGGAGAGCATGCGCGCCCAGTTGGCAAAGCTGGGAGGCTCTGAGGACAGTGCCACTGGCGGGTTAATTGTTCCCAAGGGGCAGGTTCCCGAGGCGGGACTTGAATACGTTCGCAAACTGCGCGACGTGAAATACAACGAAACCATCTTCGATATTCTGGCGCGGCAGTTTGAAGCCGCCAAACTCGACGAAGCGAAGCAGGGAGCGCTCGTCCAGGTCGTCGATCCCGCTGTTCCGCCCGATAAGCGTTCTTATCCGAAGCGCGGCCTCATCGTGATCGGCGCCACCGTAGTTGGTTTCTTCTTCGGAGCCTTTCTCGTGCTGATGCAAGCCGCTCTCAGACACATGAAGAAAGACCCAGGGGCGAGTGCCAAACTTGTCCTTTTGAAAAGCGCGCTGACCTCTAGGAGATCGAAATCCGTATTCGTTCGCTCCTCCGGGAAGCTGTCCAAGACGCCGTGATTCAATCTTTAAACGAGCACCTACGAAACCAGATTCAGGCGCTGCGTACGAGTTCACTTGCGCGTAATGCGGCGTGGATGCTGGTCGGCCAGGGATTGAATCTTGTGTTGCAGGCGGGATACTTTATTCTGCTGGCACGATTGCTGGGAGTAAAGGAATATGGAATCTTCGCCGGCGCATTTGCCTTCGTTGCCATAGCGACCCCATACAGTTCTTTAGGCTCCGGACTCCTTTTCGTTCGCTATGTGAGTTCGGACGCCGGTAATTTTGCCGCATATTGGGGCAATATTATCCTTACGACCTTTGGCATCGGCTCACTGTTGACGATTCTCCTGTACGTCGTTGCCCCGCACTTACTTAATCCGGCCAGTGCATCCCTGATCCTCCTGGTTGCCCTTGGAGAATGTATCTGCCGTCAACTGGTGATTTGCATCAGTCAAGTATTCCAGGCATTCGAGCAACTGCGGTTGACGGCAACGATCACTCTGCTCACAAGCTTCCTACGCCTGTTGGCGGTCTGTGCTTTGGCATCTGTTCTGCATAACGCCACGGCACGGCAATGGGCACTGTCTTCGTTGATCGTTTCAGTCCTGGCGGCCATTGCTTCCGCCGCTATTGTGCTAAAGCGCTTTGGCCGTCCCCGATTCGTTCCCGGGCTCTTGGTATCGAGGCTCGGTGAGGGGTTCGGTTTCTCTTTCGCCGGCTCCACGCAATCCGCCTACAACGATATCGACAAAACCATGCTTAGCCACTATGGAATGAATGTGGCAAACGGCATTTACACAACAGCTTACAGAATAGTCGACATTGCCACCATACCGGTCAATGCGCTGGACGCGGCTGCGCTTCCGCGTTTCTTTCGTAAGAACCAGGAGAGCCCTGCAAAGGTGGGAGCCCTTTCTGTCAGGCTGGCCAAGAGGGCCGCACTGCTCGGAATCGTCATGGCGATTTGTATGTTCATTGCTGCTCCTCTTATTCCCATTATCATTGGCGAGGGATTCAAGGACAGCGTGATGGCGTTAAGGTGGCTCTGCCTGATTCCTGTTTTTAGAGGCGTGCACCAACTCACAGGCAGCGCGATTACAGGCATGGGATTCCAGCGCTACAGAACTGTGGCGCAGTTTTCCGCCGCGGCGCTGAACCTGGGGCTTAACCTCTGGCTGATCCCACGATACGGCTGGGTTGGAGCCGCATGGGCCAGTGTCGCAACTGACGGAGCGTTGGGAGTAACAAACTGGTCAATGCTACAATACCTACGACGAGCGGCACTGTAGGTTGTACAAAAGACTCCTGTTGTAATGGCCTCATCTGTTCATTGCGGATCGATTCTGACATGCCCTTTAAGTTTTCCAAATTCGTATTGATGCTCACACTCTCCGCTTTTGCGGCATCAATATTGGTGGATCCAGAGGACCAGATGCTGCATTTCAAGGTGCCTTTATTCCTCCTCGCGTTGAGTGTGTGGATGGTCAGGGTGGTTTGTAGGATGGTAAGCCCAGGTAGTTTCAAGACATGGGCGGCAGTCTTATTGTTTGGCATCATTCTTCCCGGTATGGCATCCATCATTGGTCTTCTCGGCCATTCGATTCCAGTCACCGACCCACACTATTTTCAAATCGTGAGAAGTTGTAGCATGCTCCTGCTCATTCCTGTACTGTCCAGCGAGGGGATAGACTTGATGAAGCACATCATTAGATGGAGCTTCGCTGTTGCAGCCTTCACTCTCGCTTTGGTTGTGCTAAGCTTCAATGCTCCGTTAATTTACTCTGTCGTTTACGAGTTTACCCTTCAAAAAGACAATGCGATGTTCGGCTCCCGTGACGCACTTGGTCTGGGGATAGGGAGTTTCTATTACAAGACGGTCGCCGTTTTGGTCTTCCCGCTTGCTTATTATCTTAGGAATCTTCTAAATCGACCCAAGAAGGTCATTAGCGGTGTGCTAGCTGCGGTATTCCTCGCTGCTGTCTTATGTTCCGGCAGCAGGGCGACGGCACTCGGAGCCTTCTTCGTCATTGTCGCGCTCGGGTTTCAAAAGCTCAAGACGGACTTCGGTATGAAGGTTGCCCTGCCCATTATCTTTGTGATGATTGCGCTTCCAGCGGGTTACTTTGCTAGCTTTTTTCATCCTGAAGAATCATCGAATGCGGCCAAGTTGGGGCACATTCATTCTTACATCGAAAACTTCTCTGAGCACCCTATCTATCTCTTTTGGGGACAGGGTGCCGACACTGAGTTTTACTCCCAGGGCTTTGAGGCCAAAACCGTTGTAACTGAGCTGACCTATTTGGAAGTGATTCGCTGGTTTGGCATTCCTGTCGCTGCCATTATTTTTATGGCTCTCCTCTACCCGGTCTTGGAATTATCGCGGCTGTCGGACGCATTATCGTATCTTGCTATCCCATATGTTGCTTACCTTTGGGAGGCCGGCACTAACCCTCTTTTGGTTAGTGCGACAGGCACCCTAATGGTTAGTGCTATTTGGGGAGTTGTCTTGATGCGCAGAGCCAAGGAGCCGATTCCAGTGACCGCCGAGGCCGTGAATTGACTCAGATTGCGCACCATTTGATAACACAATCGATTCGTTCGCGCTATCTCAAATGTTCTGTGCTCGCCGCAGGGTGGGTTCTGGGCTGCATTCGTCCCAAAAATGACATGCGACGAAGATGTTTGAGGGGTTGGCCCACTCGACGGAGGAAAGTATGATTGCAGCTATCGTGGTTCTCTATCACCCGGATCAACAGGCGACAGAGCGTCTTTTATCCAGCCTTGCAGGCCAGGTAGATTCCGTGTTTGCCGTTGATAACACGCCCGGCTCATCTTCGAGGACGCCAGCATTTCTTGAAGGGTTTGGAAAGCCTGTTTCGTACATTCCACTCGGAGAAAACAGGGGCATAGCTGAGGCCCAGAACATTGGCATCGACCTGAGTATTAAGGGCGGGTTTTCCCACGTGCTCCTGCTCGATCAGGATAGCGCGCCTTGCCCTGGTATGGTAAATCGACTTCTGGACGCCGAAGAGACTTTGCTAAACAAGGGCGAGCAGATTGCCGCGATGTCGCCGCAGATCGTAGACGGAAGGACAGGTAGTCGCCCCTGCGCTTGCATTTATCGATGGTTCAGAGCCCGGCTGATCTATCGTGATAGCAACTCGAGCGAGCCGGTGCTGACAGAGAACTTCATTGCGTCGGGGTCGTTAATCAGAATATCTGTACTGCAGTTACTTGGCATGATGAGAAGTGACCTGTTTATCGAGCATGTCGACACGGAATTTGCATCGCGTGTGCTTGGCGCAGGATATAGGAGCTATTGCGTTCCTAATGCACTCATGTTGCACAGTTTTGGCGATGCCGCCGCGAAAATATTCGGTAAAGATATCTACCTCTATTCCGGCGTTCGATACTATTACAAATTGCGAAATGAAGTCTATCTCGCAGGTCTAAAGACAATGAGCTGGCAGTGGAGAGCTTATATTCTTCCCAGGATTCCCTATCATTTTGTGCTATATTCCGTGCTCGCAAAAGACCGCCTGGCGACATCGCGCCTCCTCTTGAAAGCGATCTTGGACGGAGTTCGGGGAAGACTCGGGCCTTTAGAGCAGGCATCAATATTGAAATCGGATGAGATCCATCCCGAGGCGGGGGAGTGAGGGGACGGCGGATGAAAGATGAAAACATGGCTGCCAGCGCAGGACATGCGAGGCGCTATCTTTTCGTGATCAAGAACGTGCAGTTTTTGTACAGCCATTTCTGGCGGATAGCCGAGGCGATTCAAGCGGCAGGCTGGGAAGTATGGGTTGTGGCAGATTGCAATGTGGACCCGCAGCGGGTGCTTGACGCGGGAATGAGGATTGTGCCGGTTCCCGCTCCTGGCGGATTCTGGAATGTAGCTGGCGAACTGCGCGCATTGTATCTTCGTTACCGCGCGATGCGGAGAATTCGTCCGGATATCGCGCATTTTGTTACATTGAAGGTTGCCCTCCCCTGTGGGATACTGGCGCGGCTGGCCGGCGTTCCTTCAGTGCTCATCGCAGTTACAGGAATGGGGACTGCGTTTACGCTCGATGGACCCGTATATATGGCGATTCGCCGTGCGGTGTTGATGGGACTGAAGTTTGTGTTTGGGCAAAGGAATGCTGTTCTGGCAGTGGAAAACTCGGATGACGAGAGATACCTTATCGAGCGTGGAGTGGTGCGGGCGGATCGCTCCGTTGTCATACCGGGAGCAGGTATCGATATTTCTGAGATCACACCGACGAAGTGGATTGGCTCGACTCCGATCGTACTATGTGCGGCTCGATTGATTTACCCGAAGGGTATTGCGACTCTTTTCGATGCGGCCCGTATTCTGAAGAAGCGCGGGATTCAGTTCGAGGTTTGGCTGGCTGGGGACATCGATCCGGAATACCCGCTATCGCTATCTTTGGCGGAGGTCAAGCAGGCGGAAAGCGATGCGCCTGTGCGCTGGCTTGGACGCCGGTCTGATATGGAAAGTCTGCTTCAACAATGCTGCATTTGCTGTCTTCCGACCTACCGGGAGGGGCTTCCCAGATTTTTGGTCGAAGCGAGCGCGGCGGGACGCCCGATTGTTGCGACGCGCGTTCCTGGGTGCAGTGACGTCGTTGAGGAGGGGAGGAGCGGACTTCTCGTTCCACCGCGTGATCCTTTGGCGCTAGCGAACTCCTTGGAGCGCCTGATTCTAGACTCAGCGGAACGTGAGCGGTTGGGAGAAGGTGCGAGGCGGGTATTCGAGGAGAGGTTCAGCTCCGACCATGTCCTTGAGGCATTCGATAAATGTTACAAGGTACTGGACCAGCCACTCGTTCTTTGTTCTCAAGGCGCAGCGGCCGTTGCTCTCGAAGGGGTATCAGAAGGATGAAACTTGCGATTCTTGGCACACGCGGAATTCCGGCGCGCTATGGTGGATTTGAAACTTTTGCGGAAAAGCTCGCGATAGGGTTGTGCGAACGCGGATTCGATGTTACGGTGTTTTGCGAATCCGGGGAGTCCGCTGGACCCGATGTTTTTCAGGGCGTAAAACTTCGCTATGTTTCCGCTGCCGCCCTTGGACCTCTTCAGACCGTACTCTACGACCTGAAATGCCTATGGGCGGCACGCAAGGGATACGACGTTGTGTACATGCTAGGGTATGGCGCCGCGCCGTTCTGCGTGATTCCCCGGCTTTGGGGCACAGAGGTGTGGATCAACCCCGATGGACTGGAATGGGCGCGCGCCAAGTGGGGTTTTGTGGCGAAGTGTTACTTCCGATTGATGGAATGGATTTCTCTTCACGCGGCCAATCGCATCATTGCGGATGCGGAAGCCATTGCGTCGAGCCTCGCAAGCCGTCACGGCAAGCTTTCGGCATGCACTGTGATTCCATATGGTTGCGAAGTGATCGAGGCGCCTCCACCGGCCGAACTGCTTTCCGAGTGGGGTCTCGCTCCTGAAGATTACTATCTAGTTGTCTGCCGGCTGGAACCAGAAAACCATGTGCTGGAGATTCTTCAGGCTTTTCAACAGTCTCATAGCAACAAGCAACTCATCGTTGTTGGAAACCATCTTACGGGGACTTCGTACGTTACTCAACTCCGCACGGTACAGGATCCGCGAATCAGGATGATCGGAACCGTGTACGATTCGGCCAAGCTGACTTGCCTGCGATATCATTCCTTTGCTTATATGCACGGTCACAGCGTGGGAGGCACGAACCCCTCGCTGCTCGAAGCGATGGGGTGCGGCAACCTCGTCTTCGCGCACGATAACCCGTTCAATCGCGAGACGCTGGGGTCTTGCGGATACTTCTTCGCAAATGAGATGGAGCTTGCCGAGTCCATTGACTTGGCAGAGCACGATCATGCGGAGCTGGCGCGACTTAGGTCTGCCTCCCGGTCGCGCGCTGGTGCAAATTATCGCTGGCCGGATATTGTTTCCAGCTATGCGGAACTGCTGGAACAGGTGGGGCGCTCGTGAGCGGTGCTGGCAGGCATAGCCGCCCTGTTGCTCAACTCCCGGCTCACGGTACAATGCAGATGGCCAGGTGACTGTGCGGAAGTGGTGAAATGGCAAACACACTAGCCTTAGGAGCTAGCGCCTTCGGGCTTGCGGGTTCAAGTCCCGCCTTCCGCACCAAAATCCCCCCGGCCCAGCGCCACCCCCCCGGCTCATGGGCAGAAACCAGCCAGTTTCGGCAGCCGATTCCCGCCGCACAATCTGCGATCAAAAAATGATTGCGCGCAGGGGCTTCGAATCGGAAGCGCCTTCGCCGATGCTCCCCTGTCGGAGTAATCTGGTGAAACCATGAGTTCAACTCCGCAGCAGCCGCAAATGAATCTTTCCCAGAGCCCCGACTACCGCGAAACCTATGCCAACAGCGTCCAGGTCCGTGTCAGCGTGTGGGATTTCCAACTGGTCTTCGGACTGGCCAGCAGCGAATCTCCCGACCAGGTGACGATCCGCAACCACCAGGCCATCTTCCTCAGCCCCCAGCAGGCCAAGGCCTTGTGGAGCATTCTGGGCCAGAACCTTGCCCAGTACGAGCAGGCTTTCGGCGTGCTCAACCTGGAGCCGCAGAGCCACAGCTTCCCACAGGGCCCGATCAACTAAGCCGAGGAGCAACTTGTTGCGCTGGAAAAGATGGTTGCAACCGCGGCTGGACGCGCCGTTTCCCGCCTGGATGATCTTCCCGGTGGTCTTCGCGGCCCTGTACGCCACGCACTTTACCCTGCTTCGCCTGCCCTATTACTGGGACGAGGCGGGCTACTATATTCCCGCCGCGTGGGACTTTCTCCGCAGCGGATCGCTGATTCCCTTCAGCACGCTGACCAACGCCCATCCGCCGCTGCCCAGCATTCTTCTGGCTCTGGCTTGGAAGGCTTCCGGCTTTTATCCCGAGGTGACGCGCGAGACGGTTCTGCTGGTCTCTTCGCTGGGACTGGTGGCGGTGTGGCGGCTGGCCACGCGGTTGGTGGGGGTGGGTGCGGTTGCCTTTTGGACAGTCTTCCTCACGGCCCTTTACCCCATCTGGTTTGCGCAGAGCGTTCTGGCCCACGCTGACATTTTTGCCGCTGCCTGCACGCTGTGGGGACTGGTCTATGCGCTGCCGGACAAGGACCGCAAGCCCTGGGCCGCCGCCCTTTGTTTCTCCGCCGCCGCTCTCTCCAAGGAGACGTCCATCGTGATTCCGCTCACCCTGGCCGCCGTCAGCTTTGTGGAAAGCTTCCGCGCCCTGCCGGCGGTGCGCCGCCGTCTGTGGTGCGAGACGGCCTGGCTGGCCGGCTGCGTGCTGCCGCTGGCCGCCTGGTACGGTTGGCATTACTTGAAAACCGGCTTCCTCTTCGGCAATCCCGAGTTCCTGCGCTACAACGCGCAGGCCAACCTGGAGCCGATGCGCATGCTGGCTGCTTTCGGCCACCGCGTCCTGCATTTGACCGCGCACATGAATCTCTTTGTGCCGGTGCTGATGATGATCGCCGCCTTGCTGCTCAGCCCGCTTCCCGACGCCGATGGCCGCGACCGCCCCGCAATTGCCGCTTCCGCACAGCGCCGGATTTATATACTGCTGCTGGCCAATGCGATCTTCTTCAGCGTCCTGGGCGGAGCGCTGCTCACCCGGTACCTGTTGCCCATGTATGCGCTGGTGCTGCTGGTGGCCGTTACCACGTTTTACCGCCGCGTTCCGTATTGGCAGGGACTGGCGGCGTTTTCCGCGGCGGCGTTTGTCGCAGGGCTGTTCATCAATCCGCCGTACGGGTTTGCCCCGGAAGACAACCTGGCGTTTGCCCACGTGATTCGCCTGCACCAGGCGGGAATCGAAGAGCTGAACCGGGTTTACCCCGGCTCGACGGTGCTTTCGGCCTGGCCGGTCACCGACGAGCTTACCCGTCCCGAGCTTGGCTACCTCAGCCAGCCTTACGACGTCTACCGGCTGGAAGATTTCACTTCAGGGCAGATTTCCCGCGCTGCCGACGAACCGGGCAAATACTCGACCGCGCTGGTTTTTTCTACGAAGTACGACCCGGTTTCGCCCTTGTTTACGCTGGGGCCAAAGAGCAGGGCGCTGGACGAGCACTACTTTGGCCTGCACCACGATCTTCCGCCCGAAGCCATTGCCCACCAATTGGGTGGAACACTGGTGTGGAAGCGCGAGGATCAGGGCCAGTGGATCGCGCTGATCCGCTTCAACCGCCAGTTTGAAGCTTCCCTGGGTTTGCCTGATTCGCTGCCTTAGCTGTCCTGGTGTGCCACAACACCTATAATCAGCCTGTCGTGCATATCTTCTTTTTATCTCGTTTGCGCTGGGTGCGGCAGGTTGCCGCGAGTGCCGGGCTACCCGTTCTGGTGGCCCTGGCGTTGTCTCTTACCATGCAGGCGAGGGGCCAGGACGCGGCCCCGGGCGGCGCGGCCGAGAGCCATGGCCGCATTCTGCTGGTGCTGCCGTTTGACAACCGCACCGGCCAGCCGAGCCTGGAGTGGATTCGCGAGGCCGCACCGGAGATTCTGAGCCGCCGGCTGGCTTCGGCGGGTTTTGCGCCCATGCACCGCGCCGACCGGCTTTATGCCCTGGACCATCTGGGCCTGCCGGAGGGATTTCAGCCCTCCCGCGCCAGTTCGCTCAAGCTGGCGCAGACCCTGGACGCCGACTCGATCATTGTGGGCAGCTTCATCACCGACGGCTCCAGTATTCAGGCCGAGGCTCAGTTGGTGGACGTACCTCATCTGACCATGAGCGCGCCGGTGACCGCTCGCGGCGAGATGCACGACATGATCTCGGTCTTCAATTCGCTGGCCTGGAAACTCACCCGCGAGCTTGATCCTGGTTTCAGCGTGGCCGAGCAGACCTTTGTGGCCGCCGGTTCCGGCTTGCGGCTTGACGCTTTCGAGCAATACATCCGCGGCATCAGCGAGCCCGACCAGCAGGAGCGCCTGCGCCACCTCAACCAGGCGGTTTCGCTGAACCCAGGTTTCGGTCCGGCCTGGATGGCCCTGGGCCGCGAAGACTATGCCGGCCAACAGTACGAGCAGGCTGGGGACGCTTTTGCCAAGGTGGGCGCCAATGAAACGGACGCTCTTGAGGCCGGCTACTATCGCGGTCTCTCGCTCCTCTTCAGCGGCGACTACGCCCGCGCCGAGGAGGCCTTTGCCGCCGTGGCACGCGTGCTGCCGCTGGCCGAAGTCCTCAACAATCAGGGTGTGGCACTGGCTCGCCGCGGCAAGGACGGCGTTGCGCTCTTTCGCCAGGCCGTGGCCGCCGATCCCAACGGAGCCGACTATCACTTCAACCTGGCCGTGAGCCTGAAGCGACGCGGCGAAGTCGCCGAAGCCCTCACCGAGCTGGGTCAGAGCCTTAAATTGCGACCGGGAGACATGGAGGCTCAGGCCGTGCAGAGGACATGGACAGGGCAGAAACCAGAGCCCGCTTCCGCTGCCGGCGAGGAAGCAGGGGCCAAGGCCGATCCCCTGGAGCGCATCATGCGCAGTTTTGACGCCGCCGCCTTCCGCCAGGCAGTCCTGATGATGGATCAGATGGATACCTCGCGGCTGGAAGCGCTCTCTCCCAAAGCGCGGGCGCAGAAACTTGCTGCCCAGGCGAAGGACTATTTGGACCACGGCCTGCTGCTTGAAGCTGAGAGGCTCTACCTCTCCGCCGAGGCCGCCGACAGCTCGGTTCCCGAGGTGCATGCGGGCTTGGCCCAGGTGCGCGAACGCTCCGGCGACGCCGTGGCGGCCCGCAAGGAAGCCACACGGTCTCTGGAACTGTTGCCCTCGCCCGATGCGTACCTGGTACTGGGCCGGCTCAACCTGGGATCCGGACACCTGGACGAGGCATCGCAAAATGCCGATGCAGCCCTCAAAATCGACGCCAGCAACAAGGCGGCCCAGGAATTGCGCCGGCAGATCGAGGCGCGCCAGGGCCAGGGAAAATAGGGCCGGAAAGCAAGCCCTTCAAGGGAGCAAGCCATGCTTCAGCGCACACGAAGGTTCGCCGTTTGGTTCGTACTGGTAGTGGCTGTGGGGTTGATGGGCTGCCTGATTTCCGCCTCGGTGTGCGCTCAACAACCGCAGGCTCCAGTTGTTGACAAGCTGATTCTGGCCGACACCATTCAGCCGGTTACGGCGGGACAGCTTGACCGTGCCCTGGCCCGCGCCAACTCCGATGGTGCACGCGCCTTGCTGGTGGTGTTGGACACGCCGGGCGGCCTGCTCGACTCCACCCGCGCCATGGCCGGAGCCATTCTCAGTTCCCGTGTGCCGGTCATCGTTTTTGTCTCTCCGGCGGGTGCCCGCGCCGGTTCGGCCGGCTTTTTCCTGTTGGAATCGGCGGACATCGCCGCCATGGCTCCCGGCACCAATGCCGGCGCGGCTCACCCGGTGCTCGAGTTCGGCGGAAAGCCCGACGAGACCATGAACCAGAAGATCGAGAACGACACGGAAGCCTTCCTGCGCTCCTACGTCACCCGCCGCAACCGCAACGCCGAAGCCGCCGAGGCCGCTGTCCACACCTCCCACTCTTACACCGCACAGGAGGCGCTGGACCAGCACCTGATCGACCTTGTGGCCAACAGCGACCAGGCCCTGCTGGCCGCGCTAGATGGCCGCGAGATCACCCGCATGGACGGCAGCAAACTGACGCTGCACCTGGCCGGCGCGCGGATCGAGGTGGTGCAGCCCACCCTGCGCGAAGAACTGCTCGGCTGGCTGGTCAATCCCAACATCGCGCTGCTCTTCCTGGTAGGCGGCGCACTGCTGGTCTATCTGGAATTCAACACCCCCGGCACCATCGTTCCCGGTGCGCTGGGCACGCTGATGGTGCTGTTGGCCATCTTTGCGCTCAACCTGCTGCCCATCCGCTACACCGCCGTGCTGCTGCTGATTGCGGCCCTGGTGTTCATGCTGCTGGAAGCCAAATTCGGCGGCCACGGCGCCCTGGCCATTGCCGGCATCGTCTGCCTCACCTTCGGAACCCTCACGCTGGTGGCCGCGCCGGTGCCGGAGATGGCCATCAACCCCTGGGTGGCCTTTGCGGTCAGCGCCGGATTCGGAGGGATTACCGTCTTCCTGGTTCGCCTGGCGGTGCGCGCCCGCCGCAGGAAGTCGCGCCTGGGCGTCGATGCGCTGGTGGGCAGCCGTGCCTCGGCCATGGAGGCGCTCAGCCCCGAGGGTCACGTGCTGGTCGACGGCGAAATCTGGAGTGCGGTTTCAAGCGAGCCTGTCTCCACCGGGGCCACCTTGCGCGTTGTGGGCCACGAGCAGTTTCTGCTCCGCGTGGAGCCGGCCTCGCCGCCGCGTTCGCCGGAATCACCGGAATAGCCAGATTCTTCAGAAGATTCAAAAGAACGCCTTCTTACGTTGTGTGGAATCAATAGGGTGTTTCACACATTCCAATGTGTGGCATACTACACGTGCAAGGAGGCGAAACCATGGCGACGAATCTGGCAATCGACGGCAAACTGATCGACGAAGCTCGTCGGATTGGTGGTCACGTCACCAAGAAAGCTGCGGTCACTGCCGCTCTGCAGGAATACATCCAGCGCAGAAAGCAGGTGGAGATCCTCAAGCTGTTTGGGAGCATCCAGTTCGACCCGGCCTACGATTACAAACAGTCTAGGCGGCTGGACCGGATTGAGGTTGAGCCGTGAAGGTTCTGGCGGATACCTGTGCCTGGTCGCTGGCGCTGCGCCGCAGGAACCGAGCTGCTCTGAGCGATGCCGAGCGGATCCTGGTCGCCTCGCTTGGGGAAGCGATCAAGGACGGACGGATCGTTCTCATCGGCCCGATTCGCCAGGAAATTCTCTCCGGCATCAAGGATATGGCGCAATTTGAGAAGCTGAAGAGTGCCCTCGAAGCCTTTCCGGATGAGCCCCTCGCAACGGCCCACTACGAAGAAGCCGCGCGCCTTTTCAATCTCTGCCGCAGCCGCGGTGTGGAGTGTGGACCGGTCGATATTCTCATCTGTGCCGCCGCTGCCCGCGAGCATTGGAGCATCCTCACCCTCGACCGCGGCCTGTTACGTTGCGTGGAGGTTTTGAAGAGCGATGGGCCGGACAGTCTCTCGACTTCGGTGCAGAAACCCTGAAACTACGGCCGAACAGGGAGAGGCATTCCAGCATTCAGCGCGATGGGCGCAGTACCGCTGGAGTACAATCCGTCCTGAGTGAGGGAGTTCAATGTCCGCTACCGATCTGCCTGTTCCGATTCTGATTCTGGTTGCCATCGTCGTTCTTTACCTGATCAATTCCATCAAAATCCTGCGCGAGTACGAGCGCGGCGTCATCTTCCGGCTGGGCCGCGCGCTGCCCACGCCCAAGGGGCCGGGCATCATCCTGGTCTTTCGCCCCATTGACCAGATGATCCGCATCTCGCTCCGGCAGCAGGTGCTGGAAGTGCCGCCTCAGGACGTCATCACCCGCGACAACGTCACCCTCAAGGTGAACGCCGTGGTCACGCTCTACGTGATCAATCCCAACGATGCCGCCATCAAGGTGGAAAATTACACCTACCAGACCTCCCAGTTTGCGCAGACCACGCTGCGCTCGGTGCTGGGCGAGGTTGAACTGGACGAGCTGCTCAGCCACCGCGACAAGCTCAACCTGCGCATCCAGACCATCATCGACCAGCGCACCGAGCCCTTCGGCGTCAAGGTCATTTCGGTCGAAGTCAAGCAGGTGGACCTGCCCGAGCAGATGTTGCGCGCCATGGCCAAGCAGGCCGAGGCGGAACGCGAAAAGCGCTCCAAGATCATCCACGCCGAAGGCGAATTCAACGCCGCCCAGAAGCTGGTGGACGCCGCCGCGCTGCTGGCTACCGAGCCCATGACTTTGCAGTTGCGCTACCTGCAAACCCTTACCGAAATCGGCGTCGAGAAGAACACCACCATCGTCTTCCCGCTGCCCATGGAGTTCATGACGCTGTTCAACAAGCTGGGCGATACCGCCCTGCTCAAGGGGGCTGTAGAGAAGCCGTAAGCCGTTGCGACTGAACCACGTGTGGGTTCGGCGTCTCGTTTTCAAGCGCCGGACCCGCCTCGCAAAAGAAAACAACTTCCCCGTTCCGAATCCGCCCGAGGGCGCTCAATGCATGGAGTTTTTGACCAGCAGGACTTTCAACCGCTGGGCCGCCAGCGCGACACCGAGCTGACGCTTGGCCCGTTCAAGCTGCTGGCGCTGTTTTTCGGCCTGGTGCTGCTCTGCGGCATCTGCTTCGGCCTGGGCTACGCCGTGGGCAACCATAGCGCGAAGAATGCCTCTGCCGCCGCGCCGCCGCTTGCGGCCGTGACTCCACCTCCGACGGCGATGGCCAGTGCGCACTCCAACAAGCCCTCCGCCAACCCCCAGAACGCTTCCCAGCGCGCTGTGGCCAGCGCGCCGCCCTCCGCATCCTCTGCTTCCTCCGAATCCTCCGCTTCTACACCTTCCGACGCGAATCATTTCGTGGTGCAATACGCCCCGCCGCCTGCTCCGGCGGCTCGCACCGGGCAATGGGTGGTCAAGCCGGCCCTGCCGCCCCAGTCCACGCAGCCGCAGCCGGTCGCGGCCAGCAAGGCCCAGGCCTCTTCGTCTCCGCCGCTCATGGTCCAGATCGCCGCGGTTTCCCATCCGGAGGACGCGCAGGTTCTGGTCAGCGCACTGCGCAGGCGCGGTTTCGCGGTCACGGTTCGCCACGATCCCGCCGACGGCCTGCTCCATGTGCAGGTTGGCCCCTTCGCCAGCCGCACCGAGGCCGCCGCCATGCGCCAGAAGCTGCTCAACGACGGCTACAACGCCATCGTGCAGCCGTAGGCGGAAACCGCAGCCCAGCTCAGGTCCAGCGTTCCATCGATTTCATTGCATTCGCTCCGGCAGCCCTGACGCGATTGACGCGCGTACGGCTTGCATCAGCTCTTCGCGCGTCACAAACTCGTTGGGGTCGATGGGCGCGTGGAAGACGATGTGCGCCGTTCCCGGCTTGATGCCGAAGCTCCCCTTTGCCATCATCGTCTCCGTGCCGTAGATCGACACCGGAATGCAGGGCGCGCCGGTCTCCTTGGCCAGGTAGAATGGGCCTTTTTTGAAGGGCAGCAGGTGGCCGTCCGGCGAGCGGGTACCCTCAACGAACGTGGTGATGTGAATTCCCTTTTTCAGGACTTCGCCGGCGGCAGCGACGCTTTTTTTGGCGTCTGTAGCGTTGCCTGTCCGTTCCACCGGGATGTAGTCGGCCAGTTTGAGGCAGTAGCCGAAGATGGGGAGATTGAAGACCGAGCGCTTGGTGAAAGCCACGGTGCGCCCCGGCAGCCGCGAAATCAGGGCCGGCGGGTCCAGGTTCGACACATGGTTGGCCATGAAGATGCACGCCCGGCCAGCGGGAACCAGCTCTCGTCCCTCCACCCGGATGCGAATGCCGGCCACGAAGAAGCCGGTGCGAACAATGAAGCAGGTAACGGTATAGAGCGGTCCGATGTTGCCGGTGATCATGGCCAGCGGAATGAAGATCAGGGCTGCGGGCAGGCTCAATACGACAATGACGACAAGTACGACAAGTGACACGATCATGAGGGTTCCGCCAAAGTAGTGAGATTTGTTGTGCCGCGGTGCGCGCACGCGGGCTGTTCAAGCCATCGGAGTGCTGTTTCTACCTCCGCATCCACTCCGGCAGTCCGGAAGCGATGGCCGTGCGAACCGCTCCCATCAGTTCCTCGCGGGTGTGAAATGCGGCCGGGTTGATGGGAGGGTGAAAGACCACATGCGCGATGCCGGGATGCATGCGCAGGCTGCCTTTGCCCTGGATCTTCTCTGTACCGTGAATGGAGACCGGGATACACGGTGCGCCCGAAGCCATGGCCAGGAAGAAGGGGCCTTTCTTGAAGGGAAGCATGCGGCCGTCCGGCGAGCGGGTGCCTTCAACAAAGGTGGTCATGTGGAATCCCTTGGCCAGCACCTGCTGGGCCGCGGCCACACTCTTCTGCGCGTCGGCTGGGCTGCCGCTGCGGTCGACAGCAATGAAGTCGCCCTGCCGGAAGCCGGTGCCGAGAATGGGCAACTTCATCAGCGAGCGCTTCATGAAGGCCGAGGTGCGCCCGGGAATCACGGCGATGAGCGCGGGCGGGTCGAGATTGGAGACGTGGTTGGCCATGAAGATGCACGCCCGGTCCCTGGGTACGTTCTGAAGCCCTTCGGTCTGGATACGCACCCCGGCTATGCGGCAACTGCTGGCCAGCATGAACCGCGTGCCCCGATAAAGCGGCCAGGCGTTGCCCGTGAGCCAGGCCCAGGGGATGAACAGAAGCGCCGTGGGAATCCCGGTGACGACCATGGTGGCCATGAATAGGAATGCGGAGAACATGCCTGCCTCTTGCCTTATGCCTTTCCGCCTTCAGAAAACCGCTCCCTGAGCCGCGCAGGAAGTTTCTCATAGATGCCGTCAAATCCGCCATTGGAGAGGATGGCCACTACGTCTCCCGATTCCAGCCGGGGCACAATCCCGTCCACGATCGCATCTACGTCGGCGTAGAGCTGGGCCGGAGTTCCGGCGGCATTCAACGACCGCACCACATCCACCGGGTTCAGCCGTTCCGCCTGCGGAATGCGTTCCTGCTGATAGACGCCCGCCAGCGCCACCTGATCGGCCAGCCGCAAGCTCTCTACCAGTTCGGCCGCCAGCACGTTGCGCCGCAGCGTGTTCGAGCGAGGTTCCAAAACTGCCCACAGGCGCGCATGCGGATAAACGCTGCGCAGTGCCCGCAGGGTTTCGCGAATGGCGGTGGGATGGTGCGCGAAGTCTTCGATGATGGTGATACCGGCGATTTGAGCGCGCACTTCCAGGCGCCGCTTCACGCTCTTGAAGCTGGCCAGCGCGGTGACGATGGCCTCTTTACTGACGCCCTGCCCGAAGGCCAGCGCCGCCGCGGCCGTGGCGTTCAGCGCATTGTGCTCGCCGGCCAGGCTTATCTCCAGTTCGGCCCAGAGGGCGCCGTCGTGAGCAACCTGCCAGCGGGTCAGGCCGTCTTCGTGGCGCAGATTCGCCATGCGCCAGTCGGCGGCTTCTGAAAATCCGTACCGCTCTACACGGCTGAAGGCGTGCTCCACGCACTCGCTCACGTTGGCGTTGCCATCGTAGGCTACAATCAGGCCGCGCCGAGGTACCAGGTTCACCAGCCGCTTGAAGGCCGTCTTAACCGCCGCCAGGTCCACGTAAATGTCGGCGTGGTCAAACTCCACGTGGGTCAGAATCATTGCGGCGGGAAAATAATGCAGAAACTTGGGTCCCTTGTCGAAGAAGGCGGTGTCGTACTCGTCGCCCTCCACGATGAAGTTGCGCGTGGGGCGCAACTGGAAGCTGGTTCCAAAATTCTCCGCCACGCCGCCGATTAGAAACGACGGCTCCAGTTCCGGATTCTGGCGCGCGGCCACCTGGTAGATCCAGGCCAACATGCTGGTGGTGGTGGTTTTGCCGTGCGTGCCGGCCACCACAAGAGGCTCACGGCCGGCCAGAAACTCTTCGTGCAGCAAGGCCGCCATGGAGGTAAAGGGAATGCGCTCGTCCAGCACGCACTCCACCTCCGGGTTGCCCCGGGAGAGGGCGTTGCCAATCACGACCAGGTCCGGCGCCGGAGAGAGATTCGCCTCCGCGTAGGGCTCCATTACAGGAATTCCCAGGTCGTGCAACTGGTCGCTCATGGGCGGATAGGCCGCCTTGTCAGAACCCGTGATGCGGTGCCCTTCAAGCTGCAAAAGTCCGGCCAGCGAAGCCATGGCCGTGCCGCAGATGCCGCTGAGATGAATGTGCCGTGAAGCTTTCTGAT
>Ga0182016_10002949_pt1 | contig 19623 bp, 18 predicted proteins | sample 712S2MmetaG_FD_120491 | JGI IMG/M metagenome (GOLD analysis project Ga0182016, IMG submission 120491) | Permafrost microbial communities from Stordalen Mire, Sweden - 712S2M metaG | ecosystem: Environmental > Terrestrial > Soil > Wetlands > Permafrost | place: Sweden: Stordalen | collected... | reverse complement strand
AGAGGAGGATCGAGTCGGCGGTCTCCGGGCCAATGCCCTTGAGCGCGAGCAGTTCGCTGCGCAGGGCGTGGGTGGGTTGGGCGAAGAGGCTTTCGAGGCTTCCGCCGTGATGGGCGTCCAGATGCTGGACGAAGAGCTTGAGGCGCTCGGCCTTCTGGCGGAAGTAACCGGCGGGGCGAACCAGGGCCTCGAGCTCCGCCAGAGGGGTGCGGCGGATGCCAGGCAGGTTGAGGCGGCCGGCGCGGCGCAGGTTGGCCAGCGCCTGCTCCACGTTGGTCCACGCGGTGTTCTGGGTGAGGAAAGCCCCAACGACGACCTCAAAAGGAGAGTCGGCCGGCCACCAGTGCTGCGGCCCCATGGCGGCCGAGAGGCGGAGGAAGATGCGCCGGATCGATTCACCGTTTTTGGCTTGCGACTCCATGGCAGGAGTGTACCGGAATCGGGTTGGAAACAGCCCCAAAAGGAGTTGCTGGAATAGCTTCCAGGCTGGCCTCCGGCCTGGCTCAAGATGAGGTGTTTACGGTCATGGTCCCTTGGGTATAACCAGGTGACTTCGGTTAGATTGACAATTATTGTCAAGCTGCTACTCTGCCACTGTGGTCCTCCCTATTGAACTGGGAGCAGGAACCGCCGTAGCCAGAGCGGAAGAGCTGGCTGGGTCTCGCTGGCGCGTGCCGAGGGATTTTTCTGCGTGGGGCGGAAGATAGCCCGGATGCGGAGGGCGCGGCGATGAAGTTGATTCTCTTTCAGACGAGGTTCGATCTTGTCCACTCCTCCAAGGGGTACACAATACGCTGCGTTTGACCCGGCGAATTATGCCATCGATCCGAAGGTGGTGAAGATGGTCCCGGCCGATGTGGCACGCAAGTACAAGGTGCTGGCGCTGGGCAAGGTGGGAACCTCCTTGCAGGTGGCGATGGTGGATCCTACGAACTACCGGGCCATTGACGACCTGAAGTTCATCACCGGCTGCGCCTCGATTGATCCGCTTCGGGGCAACGAGGCCGCCATCCTGGAGGCGATCGAGTACGCCTACAACGCTCCGGAGGGCGGACCGCAGGGAACAGGCAGTGAGGATCTGGACCAGGCCCTGAGCGCCTTTGGCGAGGATCTGGCCGACGAGGGCGATGCCGAAGGCGACGACTACGGCGAAGACGACATGTCGGTGGAGGACATGGAATCGGCCGCCGAAGAGGCTCCGATCATCCGCCTGGTGAACGTCATTCTGAGCGAGGCCGTGAAGGCCCGCGCCAGTGACGTACACCTTGAGCCCTACGAAAAGGAATACCGGGTGCGCCTGCGCGTGGATGGCGTGCTCGAAGAGCTGATGAAGCCTCCGCAAAAGCTGCGCGACGCCATCATCAGCCGCATCAAGATTCTGGCCCGGCTGGACATCAGCGAAAAGCGTCTGCCGCAGGATGGACGCATCATGATGAAGATGCGCATCAACGGCCGGCGCCGCGCCATGGACTGGCGCGTGAGCACTCTGCCGACATTGTGGGGCGAAAAGATCGTGCTCCGCCTGCTGGACAAGGACAACCTGCGTCTGGACATGACGCAACTGGGTTTTGAGGCGGAGTCGCTCGAGAAGTTCCAGAAGGCGATTTTGAAGCCCTACGGCATGGTGCTGGTGACGGGCCCGACGGGTTCGGGCAAAACCAACACATTGTATTCAGCCATCAGCCTGCTGAACAAGCCGGACACCAACATCATGACGGCCGAGGACCCGGTCGAGTTCCAGTTGCAGGGCGTGAACCAGGTGCAGATGAAGGAGCAGATTGGCCTGAACTTTGCGGCCGCCCTGCGCAGCTTCCTGCGCCAGGATCCGAACATCATCCTGGTGGGCGAAATCCGTGACTTCGAGACGGCGGAAATCGCCATCAAGGCCGCGCTGACCGGCCACCTGGTGCTGAGCACACTGCACACCAACGGCGCGCCGGAGACGGTCAGCCGCCTGATGAACATGGGCATCGAGCCCTTCCTGGTGGCTACTTCCATTCACATGATCGTGGCGCAGCGCCTCATCCGCCGCATCTGCACCAGTTGCATTCATCAGGTGGAGGTGCCGCACGCGGTGCTGATCAAGGCCGGCTTTACCGCGGAAGAAGCGCGCACGGTGAAGGTGATGAAGGGCAGAGGGTGCGACAAGTGCAACAGCACGGGCTACAAGGGCCGCACCGCGCTCTACGAGGTCATGGAAGTGGATGACGCACTCCGCGAGTTGATCCTGATTGGCGCCAGTTCGCTGGAGTTGAAAAAGAAGGCGGTCGAAAACGGCATGATCACACTGCGCCGCAGCGGGTTGCGCAAAATCGCGGCCGGACAATGCACGATGGAAGAAGTGCTGCGTGAGACCGTTAACTAGACTCCCGGCGCAGACCGCGCCAGAGGTTCACACTGAAGGCAAGGAGTAGGAATGGCGGTTACCCTAAGCGACCTGCTGAAGAAGCTGCTGGAATTGAGCGGCAGCGATCTTCACATCACCACCAATTCGCCTCCGCAGGTGCGCGTACACGGCCACCTGCAGCCCCTGGACATGCCTCCGCTGGGACCGGCCGACACCAAGCAACTGGCCTACTCGGTGATGACCGACGCGCAGAAGCACCGCTTTGAGGAAGATCTGGAACTGGATTTCAGCTTCGGACTGAAGGGGCTGGCGCGCTTCCGCGCCAACATCTTCAACCAGCGCGGCGCGGTGGCGGCGGTCTTCCGCGTGATTCCCTTTGAGATCAAGAGCTTCTCCCAACTCAACCTGCCGCCGGTGGTCAGCAAGCTCTGCGACAAGCCGCGCGGACTGATCCTGGTGACCGGCCCGACGGGCAGCGGCAAAAGCACCACGCTGGCCGCCATGCTGGACAAGATCAACAGCGAACGGCACGAGCACATCATCACCATCGAAGATCCGATCGAGTTCGTGCATCCGCACAAGAACTGTCTGGTGAACCAGCGCGAGATACACCAGGACACGAAGAGCTTCAGCGGCGCGCTGCGGGCCGCGCTGCGCGAAGATCCGGACGTGGTGCTGATCGGCGAAATGCGCGACCTGGAGACGATTGAATCGGCGCTGCGCATTGCCGAGACCGGCCACTTGACCTTCGGCACGCTGCACACCAATTCGGCTTCCTCCACCATCAACCGCGTGATTGACGTCTTCCCGGCGCACCAGCAGCCGCAGATTCGCGCGCAGCTTTCGCTGGTTCTGGAGGGCGTGCTGTGTCAGGCGCTGCTGCCCAAAGCGGGCGGCGCGGGCCGGGCCATGGCCATGGAAATTCTGGTGCCGAACCCGGCCATCCGCAACCTGATCCGCGAAGACAAGATTCACCAGATCTACTCCTCCATGCAATCCGGGCAGGACAAGTACGGCATGCAGACCTTCAACCAGTCGCTGATGGCGCTGTATCTGCAGAAGGTGATTACGATTGAAACGGCGATGCTGCGCTCCTCCAATCCGGATGAGTTGCAGGAGATGATCAACCGTGCGCTGGCCGCCAGCAAGACGCAGTCAGCCGCACGCAAGTAAGTCGAGTCAAGGTCGAAGCGAGAGGGAAGAATGGCGGTTTATACATACCAGGGAGTCAACGCGGCGGGCGAGAAAGTGCAAGGCGAGCGCGCCGCGGAAAACAAGCAGGTGCTGCGCGCCGCGCTGGCTCGTGAGCGCATCCAGGCCAACGTGATCAAGGAAAAGGCCGCGGGGCGCAGCCTGAATTTCCAGTTTGGCAGCGGCAGCGTGAAGCCGAAAGAATCCGCCATCTTCTTTCGCCAGTTCTCGGTGATGATTGATGCCGGACTTCCCCTGGTGCAGTGCCTGGAGATTCTGGCCAACAACCAGGAGAACCTGACCTTCAAGAAGACGCTGCTGGGGGTGCGGGCCTCGGTGGAAGGCGGTTCGACTTTGGCGAACGCCCTGCGCGCCTATCCCAAGGTTTTTGACGACCTGACGACCAACATGATCGAGGCCGGCGAGACGGGCGGCATCCTGGACACGATTCTGCAGCGCATCTCGCAGTACGTTGAAAAGGCCGTCAAGCTGCGCTCGGCCATCAAGAGCGCGCTGGTCTACCCCATCTCGGTCATCGTGATTGCCCTGCTGGTGGTAGGCGCCCTGCTGAAGTTTGTGGTGCCGATCTTCGCCAATCTTTTTGTGGGCCTTGGCGTGGAACTTCCGGCGGCGACGCGCTTCGTCATTGATCTCTCCAACTTCGTCAGCAAATTCTGGTGGCTGATCTTTGCCACGATCGCCCTGATTGTGGTGGCGGTTAAATACATTCGCAAGTCCGATAACGGACGCTATGCCACCGACAAGATCATGCTTGGGCTGCCCGTCTTTGGCCCGGTACTGCGCAAGATTGCCGTGGCGCGGTTTACCCGCACGCTGGGCACCTTGATCAGCTCGGGCGTGCCGATTCTGGATGGCCTTTCGATCACCGCGCGCACCGCCGGCAATGCCGTGCTGGAGCGCGCCCTGATGGGCGTGCGCAAGAGCATCGAAGAGGGACGCACGATCGTGGATCCGCTGCGCGAATGCGGCGTCTTCCCGAACATGGTGACGCAGATGATCGGCGTCGGCGAGGCGACCGGCGCGATGGACAGCATGTTGCAGAAGATCGCCGACTTCTACGAGGACGAGGTGGACGCCGCCACCAAGGACATGCTGGCGCTGATGGAGCCGATGCTGATCAGCTTCCTGGGCGTGGCCGTTGGCGGCATTGTGATCTCGCTGTACATGCCGCTGTTCTCCATGATCTCCAAGTTGTCGGGCTAAACGGGGCGCGGCGGGAGCAAGCGATGCCAAGCGGAATCAACGTGCGTCCATGGCTGGAGTGGCTGGTCAAGGTACGCATCATCATCATCACAATCCTGCTCGCCATTGAGCTGGCCATCATCACGCTGACCACCACAGGCGTGGACCACGGGCTTTTCGTTGGCCTGATGGTCGCGTGGTACGGGGTTGCCGGCTTCCATTTGTTTGTGGTCACCTACCGGCGCAGCAGCGAGGTGGCTCAGGCGCGTCTGCAGGTGATCACCGACCTGTGTTTTGCCACTGCGGTCATCTACCTGACCGGCGGCATTGACACGTACTTCAATTTTCTCTACCCGCTGATCATCATCGTCGCCAGCATCCTGATTGGGGAAAAGTGGGCGTACGTTACGGCCGGCTTGTCCTTTGTGCTGCTGGGCGGAGTGCTGGAGCTTTCGTTCTTCGACGTGATTCATTCGTATTCGAACACGCGGCCCGACCTGAAATCGTTCCAGGCGGTCATCCTGATCAACCTGGTGGCCTACGTCAGCGTGGCCTACCTGGCCAACAAACTGGCCAACCGGTTGCGCCAGGCCGACGTGGCGTTGAGCGACAAGAGCTTCGAGCTGGAAAACCTGCAAGTGCTGCATGAGATCATCGTGCGCTCGATCTCCAGCGGCCTGATTACCACCGACCTCGATGGCACCATCAAGCTGGTGAACCCGGCAGCGCAAATGCTGATTGGACGCACGGGAGAGCAGATTGCGGCGCGAGACGTGCATGAGCTGTTCTATGACAAACTGCCGCGGCCCGGCGGAGAGCGCAGAGAGGTGCGTACCCGCACACCATCCGGCACGGAGAAGATGTTCGGCGTTGGCTGCTCGACTTTGCTGGGTACCACGGGCGAGATCATCGGCTACATCTACACATTCACCGACCTCACGGAAATCCGCCGCCTGGAGCGCGAACTGCGCCAGCGCGACCGATTGGCCGCCGTGGGACGCCTGGCTTCGGGCATCGCGCACGAGATCCGCAACCCGCTCAGCTCGATTGCGGGCTCGGTGAAGATGCTCTCCGGGATTGAGGCCCTGAGAGCCGACCAACGCGAACTGCTGGGCATTGTGACGCGCGAGAGCGAGCGGCTGAATGCGATCATCAGCGATTTTCTGACCTATTCGCGCGACCGCAAGTTTGAAAGCATGGCCGTTGACCTGTGCCAACTGCTGCACGACACGCTGACACTATTGGATAACCGTGGTTCGGGCATTTCCATAGAGCGCCATTTTGCGGCCACCGAGGCGCTGGCGGAAGGCGACGGCGACAAACTGAAGCAGGTCTTCTGGAACCTGTGCAGCAACGCGGTGCGCGCCATGCCCGAAGGCGGCACGCTTACCGTCACGCTGGACGCGGTCGAGGAGGGCTGGCGCATCCGCTTCCGCGATACCGGGCAGGGCATTTCACCGCAACTCATCGAAAAGATCTTCGAGCCCTTCCAGAGCGGCTTTGAGGGCGGTACCGGGCTGGGACTGGCCATCGTTTACCGCATCATCCAGGCGCATGACGCCCACATCACCGTTCGCTCGGAGCCGGGCAAGGGTACGGAGTTTACCCTGCTCTTCCGGCGCAAAGCGGCAGAGCCCGGGGCCGGTGACGATGACGAGAACCTGGCTGAAGTCCAACCCGCCCGCAACGCCGAAGAGCACCCTGCAATGGAACAGAGATTGGAGAGCCGCTAGTTATGGGATACATCCTGGTTTGCGACGATGAACGTTCGATCTGCACCATGCTGCAGATTGCGTTCCAGAACCAGGGGCACCGGGTGGAAACGGTGACCGGGGGAGAGCAGGCTTGCCGCAAAATTGATGCCACGCTTTATGACGTGGTGGTGACCGACGTGCGCATGCCGCACGTGAATGGCATGGCCGTATTGCAGCACTCGCGGCGCGTGTCGCCGGAGACGGCCGTCATCGTCATCACCGCCGTGGATGACACCGAGGTGCCGATTGAGGCGCTGAATGCCGGCGCTTTTTACTACATCCGCAAGGGGCCCAAGCTGCTGGAAGACGTGCTGACGGCCGCCGCCCTGGCGCTGGACCGCGGGAAACTGCGTCAGCAGAACGCGGCGCTGAAGCGCGACGCGGCGCAGCGCAACAGCCTGGACAACCTGATCGGCGAGAGCGAACCGATGCGTGCGCTGAAGCAGACGATTCGCACCATCGCCACCACCAACAGCACGGTCATCGTCAGCGGAGAGAGCGGCACGGGCAAGGAACTGGTGTCGCGGGCCATCCACACCTGCTCGCCGCGCTCAAACGAGCCGTATGTCAGCGTCAACTGCGGCGCTTTTCCTGAGACGCTGCTGGAGAGCGAACTGTTCGGCTACGTGAAGGGTGCCTTCACGGGCGCCACCAGCAACAAGCGCGGACTCTTCGAACTGGCCAACGGCGGCACCATCTTCCTGGACGAAGTCAGCGAGACGACGCTCGGCATGCAGGTGAAACTGCTGCGCGTGTTGCAGGAGCGCTGCATACGCCCTGTGGGCGGCGGGCAGGAGATGCCGGTGGACGTGCGCGTCATCGCCGCCACCAACAAGAATCTGCGACAGATGGTGCAGGATGGCCTCTTCCGCGAGGATCTCTACTACCGCCTCAGCGTCATTCCCGTGGAGGTGCCGCCGCTGCGCAATCGCGGCGACGACGTCATCCTGCTGGCCAATCACTTCCTGAAGAAGTTTGCGGTGCAGATGAGCAAGGACGTGGTGCGCCTGGCGCCGGAGAGCCTGACGGTGATCAAGGGCTACGACTGGCCGGGCAACGTGCGTGTGCTGGAGAACACGATTGAGCGCGCGGTGGCCATGTCCTACGAGGAAGAGCTGAAAGTGGAGTTACCCGAGCAGGGCGGCGGGCAGATTACACCTCCACCAGCGGGCGCGGCGCCGGGCGCGGTGGGCGTGGCGCTGCCGTCGGATGGCATTGACCTGGAGCGCTACATCGCGGACGTGGAGAAGAGCCTGCTGCAATCGGCGCTCAGGCGCTCGAACGGCATCCAGACCAGGGCGGCCGAGCTGCTGCACCTCAGCTATCGCAGCTTCCGCCACATGATGAAGAAGTACGATCTTTCGTAGAGTGCACCGGCAGGCTTTATACTGAATTCATGTGGTATATCCTGCGTTTTGTCTGGAACGCGACGCGCGGCCATCGCCTGGCTCCCTGGCGCAGCCCCTACGTCAAGTGGCGGCTGGAGACCTACACAGGGCTCAAGATGGAGAAGATCGGCCTCTGGCAGATCGTCAACATCCTGCTGCACGAGTACCGGCAGATGTGGCGCTTCCTGCTGTGGACGGCCAAGATGGACAACTACGCGCGGGTGAAGCCGCACAACCCCAGCACCCAGGACTGGGGATAGAATGCGCAGGGCGCCGGTCTTACGGCGCCCGCAATGTTCCGCATCTCATTTGATTTCGGCTGAAAACTAAAACTCCACTGTCACTTCGGTGCCACGTCCTGCCTTGGCCAGTTGCGCGGCCGAGCCGCGATTTGCGGCAATCTCCAGGTAGCCCATGCTGTTAAGGATGGCGAAAGGCTCGCCGGGCTTGCCCTCGGCGTAGGAGGCCTGTAGTCCGCTGACGGTGGCCGCACCCACGGTGATGCGAAGCTCGGCTCCGGCGGCGAAGATAGCGGGAGCGTTGGCGGGCGTGAGGTTGGTGATGAGGTTGCCGAAGCGGTCGGTCTTGAGGATGACACCTTTGAGCGCGCGCTCGCCCGTGGGCTTGGGGCGGGGCAGGGAGAAGCGCTGATAGTCGGTGATCTCTTCGCCGAACTTGGCCGGTTCCACGCCTTTGCTGAGCCAGCCGGCGCAGGGGGCGAAGACGTCGCGGCCGTGGAAGGTCTGACTGATGGGCTGAAGGAAGTAATGCTCGCTGGTGATGTGGCGCACCAGAACGCGCTCCTCCTGGTCCATGACGAGCGAGAGCACGCCGTTATCCGGCGCCAGAAAATAATGGCGCGTGGTGGTGACCAGCAGGGGGCGGCGCGCGGAGCCCACGCCGGGATCCACCACGACGACGTGCGTCGTGTCCGGCGGATAGTAGCTATAGGCCTGCGCCAGAGTCAGGGCGGCATCCAGCACATCGAAGGGATTCACCGAGTTGCACAAGTCCACCACGTTGGCCTGCAGGTTGACGCCAAGGATGACGCCGCGCATGGTGCCCACGAAGTGATCCGAGACGCCGAAATCCGTTGTCAGGGTGACAATGTTGTTTGCCGCCATTCAGGCCTCCCAGCGGTTTGCCGGTCGCAACCGCACAGGCAATTCTTGCACGAATGGGGCGGAGCTGCCATGTGCAAGCCATGCACGCGCCGCGATGCTAGAATCCAGTTCTATACCTTCCGGGCAGGAGCCGCCACCAAGTGTTCACCTTTGTCCTGATGCGAATGATCGCCGTAGTACTGCTGGTGGCGGGCAATGCCTTCTTTGCCGCCGGCGAGTACGCGCTGGTCAGCATCCGCGACACGCGGGTGGAGCAGATGATCGCCGAAGGCCGTCTGGGCGCACGCACCATCCGCAAGCTGCACAACAAGCTGGATGAGGTGCTGGGCGGCATACAGATTGGCGTGACCATGGCCAGTCTGGCTTTGGGCTGGCTAGGCGAAGAATCCATGGCGCGGGTGCTGCTGGTGCCGCTGGCAAGGCTGCCGCACGCCGCGTTGTATGCGCACGCGCTGGCCGCAGTGCTGGCCTTCAGTTCCATCACTTACCTGCACGTCATCCTTGGCGAGGTGGTGCCAAAATCCATCGCGCTACAAAGGGCGGAGCAGGTGGCGCTGGCCGTAGCCGGGCCGCTCGATGTCTTCATCACAGTCTTTGCTCCCATCACGCGCATGATGGCCGCCAGCTCGCGATGGGTGCTTTCGGCTTTCGGCTGGCACTCCATCCGGGAGATGGGAGTGCATACGCCGGAGGAACTGAAGTTGAGCGTCACGGCCAGCCATCGTTACGGACTACTCACCTCGGCGCAACAGGAGTTACTGCATCGCGCGCTGGATCTTGACGCCGTGACCGTGCGCGAGGTCATGGTGCCGCGGCCGGACATCTTCAGCCTGCCGGCCGAGATGCCGTTGGAAGAAGCCGCCGCAAAGGTCGTCGAGGAGCAGCACTCGCGCATCCCCGTTTACGACGCGGCACGCGGGCCGGAGGCCATCGTCGGCGTTCTGTACGCCAAGGACCTGATGCGCTGGATGCACTACCGCCTGCGCCGCACGGGCAACGAGCCGCAGCCATCGCCGCTGCTGCGAGACATCATGCATGACGCGTTGCTTGTGCCGGAGACCAAGCCGCTGACCGACCTGCTGGAGGAGTTTCAGCACCGGCGCCGGCACATGGCTGTAGTGGTGGATGAGTTCGGCAGCACGGTGGGTGTGGTGAGCGTGGAGGACGTGCTGGAGCAGTTGGTGGGCGAGATGGAAGACGAGTTCGACGTGGCGCAACCAGCGTCACGGGGCGAGGCGGACAGTCTGCTGCTGGAGGCATCGCTCAACCTGCGTGATCTGGAGACACAATACAGCTTGTGTCTTCCGCGCGACGAGGGCTTTGAGACGCTGGCCGGCTTTGTGCTGGCACAACTGCAACGCATCCCACGCGTGGGAGACAGCTTTTTGTACGGTCAGCGCCGCTACACCGTGGTGGAGATGGAAGGCCATCGTGTGGGCAGTGTGCGGGTGGAGTTGCTGCCTGCCGCCGGCGCCACGGCCGTCACTGCCGGGAGTCGCGTGTGAGAGCCATTCGCTACCTGCTGACGCGGCTGGCATACATGGTGCCCGTGGTGTGGCTGGTGGTCAGCGTCGTTTTTCTGATGATCCACCTGGTGCCTGGTGATCCCATCCAGGCGATGCTGGGCGAAGGCGCGGCCGGAGCCGATGTGGCCGCCGCGCGCCACGCCTACGGGCTGGATGAGCCGCTGTCCCTGCAGTACGTACACTACTGGCGCGGAGTGCTGCACGGCGACCTGGGCCGCTCCGTGCGGCTGAACAAGCCGGTGGGGCAACTGGTGGCCACGGCATGGCCGTCCACATTGCGGCTGGCGCTTTGCGCCATGCTGGTGGCCGTGCTGCTGGCCATTCCGGCGGGTGTGAGGTCGGCCACGCGGCGCAACCTTTGGGACGACCGCGCGCTGAGCTTCTTCAGCCTACTGGGATTGTCATTTCCGAACTTTGCGCTGGGGCCAATACTGATTCTTCTCTTCGCCATCCGGCTGGACCTTTTGCCCGTATCTGGCGCGAGCGGCGCGGGCGCGCTCATATTGCCGGCAGTGACCATGGGCCTGTCGCTGGCGGCCATACTGACGCGCATGGTGCGCACCAGCATGTTGGAAGAGCTGGGTCAGGATTACATTCGCACGGCGCGCGCCAAGGGCTTGAGCGAGAGCCGAGTGGTGTACGGCCACGCTCTGCGCAACGCGCTCATTCCGGTGGTTACGGTACTGGGCCTCCAGTTTGGAGCCCTGCTGGCGGGCACCATCGTCACCGAGACGATCTTCGCCTGGCCCGGACTGGGACGGCTGACGATCAACGCCATCAGCAATCGCGACTACGCGCTGGTGCAGGGTTGCCTGCTGACGATCGGCCTGACCTATGTGGCCGTCAACTTCCTCACCGACCTTGCGTACTCCGCGCTGAATCCGCGGATACGGCAGTAGGAGCGCGGCATGGCGAAACCGAATGCGACCGCGCGACTGCTGCTGCGTAACCCTCTGGCGGTGGCGGGCCTGGTGTTGATCGCCGTCTTCCTGCTGTGCGCCGTCTTCGGGCCAGTGCTCGCTCCGCAGGACCCGGTGCACATAGCCCTGACGTCGCGGCTGCAGGGGCCATCGGCACAGCACCTGTTTGGCACGGATGAGTTGGGCCGAGACATCTGCTCGCGCATCCTATACGGCGCGCGCATCTCGATGCTGGTTGGCGTGTCGGTGGTGGCGGGATCTCTGGGAATCGGGATGGTGGTGGGCTCGCTAGCGGGCTACATCGGCGGCTGGGTGGACCGGCTGCTGAACGTCATTGTGATGAACGCCTTCATGTCCTTTCCTGGAATTCTTTTGGCCATTGCCTTTGTGGCCTTCCTCGGGCCGGGGCTGTGGAACTTGATTCTGGCGCTGGTGATTGGCGGATGGGTAGGCTACGCCAGGCTGGTGCGTGCGCAGGTGCTGGCCGCCCGCGAGCGTGAATACGTGGAGGCCGCGCGCGCACTGGGCGCCAGCGACTGGCGCATCCTGGTGCGCCACATCCTGCCCAACATCATGCAGCCGGTCATTGTGCAGGCGGCTATCGGAATGGCCGGGGCCATCCTTGCCGAGGGCACGATGAGCTTCCTTGGCCTCGGTGTGCCGCCTCCAGTGCCAAGCTGGGGAGCCATGCTGAACGACGGGCGCTCGCATTTGTTCGACGCGCCTCATGTCATCCTGTTTCCGGCAGCGGCCGTCATGCTGGCCGTGCTGGCCTTCAATTTTGTGGGAGACGCCCTGCGCGATCTGCTCGACCCACGCTCGCGCATTGAGGCCGGGCTGTAGAGAGCGAAAGGAGCATCGTGCGCCGCGCGAGCAAAACGCCCTCCCGCGGGAGGGCGTTGTCGCATCCACAGTTTGCTCAGTTGTGCGGCACAAACTTGGAGCCGGGCGCGCCACTCAGGGAGTAGTAAAGCGTCTCCAGATAGATATCAGCCGAGACGAAGGGGCCCGCAAACTTCTTCCACGGATCGAGCAGCTTGGCCTGTCGCATCTGGTCGAGCGTCTGCCCCTGGTCGAGCGCCTTCTGCACCACGTCGCGCGTCTCCTTCAACATCTTCACATAGGTGCGCACATCGTCCAGGGTGGAAACCGGGCCATGGCCGGGGATGACCTTCACATCCGGCGGCAACTGCGCGATCGCCTTCTCGACGCCCTCGATCATGCCGTTGATGCTGCCACCGCTGTTGACGTCAATGAAGGGGAAGCCGTAGGTGATGAAGTCGTCGCCCATGTGGACGACGTTCGATTGCGGAAAGTAGATGACGGAGTCGCCGTCCGTGTGCCCGGCGGGGAAGTGCAGGGCGCGAATGTCTTCTCCGTTCAGGTGCACGGTGACGTCATGCTCAAAGGTGATGATGGGCAGAGCGTCCTTGGGCGCGGGCTTGTTCTCCATTGTCATGCTGCCGCCGTTGCCGGCCTTGCCGCCTGACTGTAGACGCTTGCGCACGTTGTCCTGCGCAAGGATGGGTGCGTCCTTTTGGAAGAGCGCGTTGCCGCCGGTGTGATCTCCGTGATAGTGCGTGTTGATGACGAAGCGGATGGGCTTATCCGTGACCGTGCGCAGCGCTGCGCGAATCTTGTCGGCCAGCGGCGCGTATTGATCGTCCACCAGCACGATGCCGTCCTCGCCCACGCTGGCGGCAATGTTGCCTCCGGCGTTTCCCGTCGCGGCGTCAAGCATGTAGACCGTGCCGGCAACCTTGGTAACGCGCAGTTCGACCTTGCTGAGGTCCGGCTGTGCAAAGCAGGCGGCGGTGAGCGTCAGCAGAACCGCCAGGTAGAGAATTCTATTCCTGAGCATGATCTTCTCCCTGAAGTGGTGACAGAGTTGAACCAAATTCTTTAAACAGCGCGTAGCAATCAGGCGCATCCCTCGGATAGGATGCGCTCCTGCTTTTAAGGCTTCAACAAAATCCCGTCAGTTACTGATCGTGGCGCTTGAGCGGCGGGCGGTCGTCGTCGTTCTTGCTGGGGTTGCCCGGATCGTCGCCGGGATGATTGCTGCGGCGCAGGCTGGGGCCGCGTTCCTTGTCCTGATCCACGCGGCGGCGATTCTCGATGGCCGCCAGGCGCGCCTTCACGTCCTGGAAGTCGCTGGTGTCCACAATGTACTGCGGCCGGGCGGGCAGGACGGTGGCGATCTCCTTTTGCGTGTGCTCCATGCGCGCCGGAGTGGGGGGATGCGTCTCAAAGGCCTTGGCAACCACGCCGGGCTTCTTCTTTTGCAGAGCCTGAATCTTTTCAAAGAACTGCGGGAAGGCCTGCGGATCGTAGCCGCTGGCGTACATGTACTGCACGCCCAGATAGTCGGCCTGTGCCTCAAAGCTGCGCTGGAACTTCATGAATGTGACGGGCACGGCGATGCCGGCCGCCGAGTACAGTCCATAACCCAGAGGACCGCCCAACAGCAGCGGAAGGCTCGCGATGTTTGCCATGTTGCCGCGCGTCTGCTGCCGGGCAGCGTGGCAAGCGGCGACGTGGCCAATCTCATGGGCCATGACGCCGGCCAGTTCGGCCTCGTTGTCAGCGGCAAGGATGAGGCCGGTCTGCACGAAGAAGTATCCGCCGGGCAGGGCGAAGGCATTCACCGTGTCGTCATCAATCACTTTGACGGTGAAGGGAACCTTGGCGTCGGAGTTGCGCACAAGATTCTGCGCGATGCGGTTGATGTACTCGTTGATGACGGGATCGGTAATGACCTTGGCGCTGCGCTCCACCTGCTGGGCGTAGCTGCGGCCAAGGTTGACCTGCGACTCCAGCGAGTACCAGTTGCCCAGGCCCTTGCTGCAGCCCACGTTGCGGTTGCCAATGGCGGAGACGTCGTCAATGTGGCCGTCGTGCGGGAAGTCGAAGTCGCCCTTCTCCTCTTTGGCGACGCCGTCCTTCTTTGCGTCCTTAGCGTCGCTGTCGGAGTCGGCCGCCTTGGAGTTATCCACCAGCACGGGTTTTTCGGACGAACTCTTGTCGTCGGCAGGCTTGTCCTGCGCCCAGGCTCCCAGGCAGAGAAGGGTGCATAGTGCGACGAGCCGTGCCAAGCGCAGCGTTTTTCGCGGGTGCCTGTTCATCGTTGCCTTCCGGTCACTGGCCGTAGGTCCCTATTGTAGAGCTTTGCGCGCAGGGTGGGGATGCCCAATGTTGGCCCATTGTTATCGCCGCTTGCAGAGCGTGCGTGGGTGGCGCCAGCGCAGATTGGGAAGGCCCTGCAAAGATGGTCGTCAAGCCCTGCCGGAGTGGGTGGGTCCGCACAGCAGGGGGCGTCGCGGCAGGTCATTCTGCGCTATACTTCGCTAAGCCCGGGGAAGTTTTTGGCCCGGAGGATTTGTCAGAGGGATGGATGGCTTCCAAGGTAGAGAGTCAGTTGGCGTTTGAAGGTTCTTCCAGCAGCTTTCAGGCGCTGGAGGAGAAGATTTTCCGTGCCATAGAGATGCTGAAGGCGGCACGCGTCGAAAAGGCCGCCGCCGAGCAGGAACTCGCAGCGGTGCGGGAGCTGATGGAATCGCAGTCCGCAGAGGTTGAGGCGCTGCGCAACCAGGTACAGGGCTTCGAAGAGGAGCGCGCCCAGGTCCGCGAGCGGGTGGAAAAACTGCTCGGCGACGTGGACGCATTGCTCGACCAGGAATAGTCCTGGGGAAAGGCGTCCGATGGCAGAAGATAACCAGAGCATCCGCGTGGAGATCTACGACCAGGGCTACAACCTGCGTGGCAGCGATCCTGAATACATTGAGAAGCTTGCAGCCATGGTGGACGCCCGGATGCGTGCCATTTCGCAGCACTCTTCCACGGTGGACGCCGTGCGCGTGGCGGTGCTGGCCGCGTTGAACCTGGCCGATGAATACTGCCAACTGCAGCATCGCTATGAGGATGTTTCCGGCGACTATGACAGCCGCGCCGCGCACCTTGGCAGCGCGCTGGAGATGGCCATGGAGGAAGTCCAGGCAGGACGCCGCTGCGGCTGAGCCATCGGCCGGGCCATTGCGGAAGCCCAGATAAGGCTCGAAGCCGGTGAAAATTTCCCGGCGGCCGAAACTTTCAGCGCCGGGAGGGGTTCAGATGGGTGTCACCCGTATTGGGGCGATCTGGATGGTGGAAGTCGGATGCCGGATAAACCGGCGATAGCGGCTTTAAGGAACATCCAGCCGGCCCCTGGGCAATGATAGTCAGGCTTTTTGATGAGGAGCGTTTTATGTTGCAGAACAAGTTGATGCGGACGATCCTGATGGGCGCGCTGGTGGCGGCCCTTATGGTGCTGGCGCTACCGTCGCCGGCCTTTGCGGCCCCGCGGGTGATCGTGGGCGTCTATGGTGGCTATGGCCCGTATTGGGGCCCATGGGGCGGCTGGGGATACCCTGGTTACGGCTACTACGGAGGTCGGTCGTTGGGTGAGGTTCACGTCAAGAGCCCCAACGGCGACGCGCAGATCTTCATCAACGGGGCATTTGCCGGCCGCGCCAAGGACATGAAGCACTTCTACCTGCGCCCTGGCACCTACTTCATTGAGCAGCGCAATGGCGCCGAGGTGCAGAAGGTGAAGGTCTATGTAACAGCGGGTAAAACCCTGAAGATTGAGTTCGACAAGAAGGCAATCCCCGGCCAGAACGAAGCCGAGATGCCGCCGCCACCTCCCGCGGCAACCCCTGCTCCGGCTCCTGTTCAGCCACAGTCGAACTAAAGCGACAGTTGACGGTTACAAGAAGCGGGCCCTGTACAGGGTCCGCTTTTCTTTTGCGTGATAGATGGAACTACTGGTCGTCGCTGCCCGGAGCGGCATCCCAGGCGTGGCCGAAGATGGAGAACGACTGCGCGGCGGCGTGCTTGGGGTGGAAACTGACGCGGGTAGGTTTCTTCTCCCAAGTGGGCGCATCGCATTCGCTGTCCGGCTCGGGATCCTGCTGGGTGTGGCCCAGTTCCTTGTGCAGCACGGGCTTCTTGCGGCCGAGCTGCATGACCACCGCGCTGAGCTTTTCGCCGGCGTCGTTGACGCCGCAGTAGGCGACGTAGTCGCGGAACCAGGTGGCCTGCGAGTAAAAGGGATCGAACTCCACCAGCGCCACTTGCGAGACGTGGCCGGTCAAACGGTCCACCAGCAGCCAGCCGCCGCGCTCCCACACCCAGCTTGGAACCTTGCCCTCATCCTGCGGAAGGTTGTTGTTGAGCCGATAAGCGCGGCGCACGACGAAAAGCCGCTCGGTCACTTCGTGTGCCTCGCCGGTGACGAACTCCCTCATCTTGCCATCCACCATCAGGGAGCGCACGTGGATCGTGGTGCTGGCGTCCTCCTCGGGACCAAGGAAGAGTTTGACCGTCATGCGATTGCCGTAGCTGATGACGTGGGGATGCGGGTGAGCGGCGGCAGCCACCACGGGCGACGCGAGGGCGGCGCAAGTCAGCGCGGCCCAAAGGGGACGGAAGCACTTGTACATCTTTTGGGATAGAAGCATGGCAAAAGAAGGCTAGCGCCGATGGTGGATTTGCGCAACGCCAACCGTTCGAATCGCAGCAGGAATCGCATTCGCTCGTGGCGGAAATTGATACCCGAGGGCTTTTTTCTAGGTGGGCGGCGGCGCCTCCATTACAATCAAAATAACGACCCATAGAAAGCACAATAGAAGCGGATTCATGTCCAGGATGTACTCCATTATTTTGCCCGCCTTCAACGAGGCTGCGCGCATCGGCCCGGGCCTCGAGAAGGCACTGGCCTACGTTCGCCGGCAGGGCTGGGCGGTGGAGATCATCGTGGTCAATGACGGCTCCCGTGATGACACGGCCAATGTTGTGCGCGGCTACATGGCGCATGCTCCCGAACTGCGGCTCATCGAGAACCCCGGCAACCACGGTAAGGGATACAGCGTGCGCAATGGCGTGTTGCACGCGCGCGGCCAGGTGATCCTGTTCAGCGACGCCGATTTCAGCTCGCCGGTGGAAGAGGCTGCCAAGCTGATTGCCGCGCTGGATGAAGGGGCCGATGTGGCGTTCGGCTCGCGCTGGCTGTTGGCGGAGACGCAGACCAAGCGGCAGAGCCTGCTGCGCCAGTTTGTGGGCCGGGCTTACAACCTGCTAATGCGCGTCACCCTGGGACTGCCCTACAAAGACACCCAGTGCGGCTTTAAGGCCTTTAGCCGGCAAGCCGCCGAGATCATCTTTACCCGGCAGCAGATTGAGGGCTGGGGCTTCGATCCGGAGATACTCTTCATCGCGCGCAAGTTCAAGCTCAAGCTGACCGAGGTGCCGGTGGAGTGGGCGAACGACGATCGCTCCAAGATCAACCCGATCGTGGACGGCGTGAAGATGTTCTTCGAGCTGTTGCGCATCCGCTGGAACGACCTGACAGGCCGCTACGCGCAGCCTGCGCTCAAGTGGACGGACGGCGAGTAGACGACGCCTCTGCCCACTTCCCGGGTGGAACAAGCCCAGCGGGATAATTCCTTAGAAAATTCTCAGCAAACGCACGCGCTAGCCGGCGTGGGCCTCCACGGCCTCGGCGGGCATAGTTGCCGCCGGAGGGGCCGCGGCCATTGGCTTATGCGGCAACAGACGCACCGCGCCCTCGGCATCCACGGTGAGCACAAAGCTGCGTGCGCATTCCTTGCAGAGCCAGAAGTGCTCGACGGGCCGGTTTCGACGCTCCGTTGCCCCCGTAGGGGCCGGCCGCGGCCGGTAGAAAGGCAATTCGACACGAAACAGACGGCCTTCCTTGAGGTAGCGGAAGGTGGTTGGGCAATCCGGATTCAGACATTTTGAGAGCATAGGGATGAGGCGGGCCGTGCTCCGCTGCCATCAAGATAAAGCTTCTCCGGCAAGGATGAATCTGTTTATCTGCAGCGATTGCGCGTTCTCACTTCAAAGGAGGAAACGCGCCTGAGGTGTTCCACTTCGGTCGCCGTGTATTGGAGAAAACGCCGCATTGGCGCCGGTGGAATCCTTGCAGCACACCTTTCGCCAGCGGCAGGCAGAAACGCACGGCGATGCCGGCCAGAGCCCCACGCATAGACCGCGCCCACCCAGGGCGGTAAGATGTTGGGATTCCTGCGATGGACTTGCCTGGAGATGGAATGACCTGGGGAAAAGCCCGTACCGGCCGTTGGATCATCCTGAGCTGCGCACTGGCGCTGATGGTGAGCTGTGAGAGCTCGCGCACGGCCTTTGCCCGCCTTACCGGCCAGCTTGTGATTGGCGGCGACGCCGTACTGGCCGAGGCCCAGCCGCAACAGGCCTACCGGGCGGCGCTGGTGGTCACCGGCGGCGAGGCTCCCTACCGGTGGAGTCTGCGCGATGGCTGGTTGCCCTCAGGCCTCAGTCTGCAGCCGGATGGCACGGTACGCGGCACTCCGGAGGTTCCTGGCGAGTTCTACTTCACTGCGCAGGTTGCGGACGCAGAGGGCCACAGCGCATCGCGACAGTTCGAACTGCGAGTACCATCGCGCGGACTGGCCATCGTCACCAGCAGCAGCGACCTGCCATGGGCGACGGCCGGCGTGGATTACCTCGTCCGGCTGACGGCCTGGGGTGGTGCGGCACCTTATGCGTGGAAGGCCGTCACGCCGCTGCCGACGGGACTCAAGCTGGATGACGATGGGATGATGGAGGGCGCGCCCGTGCAGGGCGGAGACTACCAGTTCACCATCCAGGTGACTGGATTGCAGCAGCAGAGCGTCCGGCGCGATTTCCGTTTGCACGTCAGTCCCGTGCAGGTGGATCACTTTGGCGGCGTCATGGCGGTGCGCTCGCCGCGCGGAGCCGACGGCCACTGGCGCACCGAAAAGATTGGCGACCGCTGGGTGCTGATCACACCCGAAGGGCACGCCTTCTGGATGCTGGCCGTGTGGGGCGTCACCGGCGACAGCCACGTGGATGAGCGTGGCATCAAGTACGACGACTGGACGAAGCAGAAGTACGGCTCACTGGCCGCTACATTTTTGCAGGCCAACCGTCGCCTGCGCTCCTGGGGATTCAACTCGATTGGTCCGTGGAGCTATCGCATGGCGCATCCATACGACGCGGAGCCTGAGTGGGGCGGCGTGCAGCCGGTCAAGTTCCCCTACACCACGCGCGCCGCGGGATCCGTGGAGAAGGGTCGCGATCATGGCATCTTCAAGAGCTTGTTCGCGCGGGT
>Ga0182016_10002948_pt1 | contig 19624 bp, 18 predicted proteins | sample 712S2MmetaG_FD_120491 | JGI IMG/M metagenome (GOLD analysis project Ga0182016, IMG submission 120491) | Permafrost microbial communities from Stordalen Mire, Sweden - 712S2M metaG | ecosystem: Environmental > Terrestrial > Soil > Wetlands > Permafrost | place: Sweden: Stordalen | collected... | reverse complement strand
TTGCGGCGATGCTCGGCGATGACCAGCGCGTCATCAGCAAGCAGCCCGGCAGCGGCTCCGCCGAGCAGGCCCAGCGTGGTCGCGTACTCCCGGGCCGCATCCCACGGCGGATCGAGAAAAACCAGATCGAATGCAACCGCGCGCCTTGCATCGCAAGCCGCTTGCATCTTGCGCAGAGTAGCTCCCACTGCGGCGGCGTGAATGTGAAATCCCGCCGTCAACCCCAGCCTTTCCAGATTGCTGCGCAAAACCTTCAGCGCCGCCGGAGCCTTTTCGACGAAGTCTACACTCGCTGCGCCGCGGCTGAGCGCCTCCATCCCCACAGCGCCCGAGCCGGCATACAAATCCAGAAAGGCCGCGCCTTGAATCCGAGGCGCGAGCACATTGAAGAGGGTTTCGCGCAGCCGGTCGCTGGTGGGGCGTGTGGCAAGGCCCGGCGGAGCAGCAAGCGAGCGAGAGCGGAGGGATCCGGCAATGATGCGCATCGGCAACCAGAATACCGGAATCGCAGTGAGTTTCGAAACGATTAGGCTCGACCCTCTACAATCAATATGTATGCGTGGCTGGTCAATTCCGCTGGGCCGTTGGATGGGCGTCGAGATTCGCGTCCATCTCTTTTTCCCGCTTCTGGCGCTGGTATGCCTGGCGCTGAGCGGTTCGTGCGGCATTGGGCGCGGTCTGGGAATGTTCGTCCTGCTGGTGGCTGCTGTGGTGGTGCGCGAGACCGCTCGGTTGATGGTAGCGGCCTGGCTGGGCTTGCGGCTGCGCGCCATTCTGCTGCTGCCCATCGGCGGAATGTTTGCCTACGCGGACCCAGAAAGCCAGGAAGGCTCCAGCCAGGGCGGCGGACAGTTTGCCTTGGCGCTGGCCGGCCCCGTGGCAAACGTGGCCACGGCGCTCCTGCTGGCCGCGGCGTTTCTGGGCGCCAGCGGAGATATAAAGCTCTTTGCCCAGCCGTGGATCTCCGCCGGAGTACTGGTGCGCAGCATGGTGTGGATGCAGGCCGGGCTGGGCCTTTTACATCTGCTGCCCGCTTACCCGCTGGACGCGGGACGGCTGCTCCGCGGCGGTTTTGCCCGCGAACATGGTTTCGCCCCATCCGCCCGTGGGGCCAGCAGCATAAGCCAGGTGCTGGCGCTGACGGCCATGGTGGCCGGCATGTTGCTGCATAGCCCCTGGCTGATCATCGCGGGGTTCTTCATCATGATTGGCGCGCAGATCGAGGACCAGGGCGTCTTCTTCCAATCGGTGGTGGACACCGTGCACATGCGCGAGGTGATGCTCACAGACTTTGCCACTCTCTCGCCCTCTGACACGCTGGCCGATGCGCTGGTGCGCTGCGTCCACTCGCTACAGGAAGACTTCCCCGTGGTGCGCGGCCCGCAGTTGGTTGGTATCATCAGCCGCCAGCGCATTGTGGACGCGCTGCGCAACGACGGCAACGGCTACGTGCAGGCGGCCATGTCAAAGGCTTTCCAGGTGGCGCGCCCCGAGGACACGCTGGGAACCACCATCCGCCGCATCCAGACCGGCCGTGGGCTCTCACTGATTCCCATCACAGATAGCGGGCGCGTGGTGGGCATTGTCAGCGTTCAGAATCTGATGAGCGCCATGTCTCTGCTGGCCGAGCAGCGCCGCCTGGAGCGCGAAGAAGCTTGCGAGCGAGAGAGCTAGAAGGCCGGAGACTGACAGTGCAAATCCCCGCCGATCCGGAAGAACCACATTCCACCTCTGAAAATGCTCTCGCGCCCGGCCTCTACCTAGTAGCCACGCCCATCGGCAACCTGGGCGACATTACCCTGCGCGCACTGGACGTGCTCCGGCGCGTGGACCGAATCGCCTGCGAAGACACGCGGCAGACGCAAAAGCTGCTCAACCACTTCGAGATAACCACCCCAACGGTGAGCTGCCACCAACACAACGAGCATCAGCGCACGGCAGAATTGATTGAGGCCCTCAAAGCCGGCGGGCGTATCGCCGTGGTCTCCGACGCCGGAATGCCCGGCATCAGCGACCCCGGAAGCTGGCTCACGGCCGAGGCCATTGCAGCGGGCGTCGCGGTGATTCCCATTCCCGGCGCCAATGCGGCGCTCAGCGCGCTGGTGGCTTCTGGACTGTCCACCGACGAGTTTCACTTCATCGGCTTTTTGCCCGAAAAAGCAGGAGCGCGGCGAACCAGGCTCGAAGCTCTGGCCGCCGAGATCGAAAAAAACGAGGCCGCGCGGACTCTCGTTTTCTACGAAGCGCCGCACCGGATTCTGGAGACTCTCGCCGACATCGAAGCCATTTTTGGTCCCGCCGTACGCGTCGTGGTCGCCCGTGAGCTGACCAAGATTCACGAAGAGTTTTTGCGAGGAACGGTTGCAGAAGCGCGACAGGAACTGGTCGGTCGCGACCGCATTCGCGGCGAGATTACGCTGCTGGTGGACGCACGGCCTCGTGCGCAAGCCCAGTTTGCGGGCGTAGTGACAGAAAAGATTGCCGACCACGTCGCACGCCTCCAGGCCGAAAACGGAGTGGACGAAAGGGAAGCGCTCAAGCGCATTGCGCGCGAGCTGGGCCAATCCAAGAGCGACGTTTACCGCGAATTGCAACGGGAGCGCGCGCGCGGGCGTTGATCTGCGGACTGTTGCCGTTCCCTATTCCCTATTCCCTGATCCCTGTTCTTTCATCTGCCGGATTTCTTCGATCAACTGGGTGACCTGTTCGCGCTTGCGGCTGCTCAAATCGAGGAAGCGGATGCCCACTGTGCGCCGGTCGTGGATGGCCTGGATGACGCCGCCGAGCCGGAAGGGCAGCCCTTCAATGCGGAATTCGGTCTCCACGCGCGTGTAGATGCCCACGGGAAATCGCTCGTCGGCGCGGATGCGACAGCCGCCCAGGCTCAGGTCGAGAATGCGCCCAGGCAGCCGCGACGCAATGTTGATGAGATGAATCACGGCCGTGGTTTCGACCTCTTCGCGCGATTGCACACGGCGTTCGCGTGGGACGATTTTGGCTTGCGATGAACTGGCCGGCTCCGGGGCTAAACAGGCTGCGGAAAGACTGGGCTCCTCAGGCGAGGTCAGTGAAAAACATCCCTCAAGGGCTAAAGCCCGCGATTGCTTTGTCGTGTTTACGGCACGACTAAAGTCGTGCCCTTTCAAAGCAATGGGTTTGTCTCCGGCATGCTTCGCGGCTTTGGCGGCATTCTCCGCCTCGACCTCCGAGAGCGCCTCGACCAGATCTTCCCTGCGCCGTGCGGAGACGCCCGTAAAGCGAATGCCGACCAGATGCCGGCCATCGGTCCATTGGGTCGTGCCGCTGAAACGGAAAGCAAGGCCACGCACCTTGAATGCGACCTCGACGCAGACCATGGATCCGCCAGCAAACCGCTCTTTCGTGCGAAGGCGGCAACCACTCATGCTGATATCGACGATGCGGCAAGAGAAAGTGGAACCATGCTCGACAAGGAGCAGACGGGCATCTTCGTCCACGACCTGGCGGGGAGCGGCCCGGCGATTTTGCTCCGAGGCCGCAAGCTCTGCCGCCATTTCTGCTGATTCCATTGCCGTTCTTGCCTGCAATCCGGAAAGGTCAGTGTCCTCCAGCCAGCTCCCAGGGGGTTTGCGGGGCAGGCTGCGCGGCTTCACGGCCCGCCAAGCGGTCATAAACGTAAAGGTCACTGGTGGTTCCCAACGCCTCGTTATATAAATCGACGGCGCCGAGCAGCAGCTTTAACTCTTCTGTGAACCGGTGAATCGCGTGCAGGTGGATGGCCGTGGCAGGAAGCTCAAATTGGGGCGTTTTAATGAACTTTTGATGGCCGCGGTCCAGCAGTCGGGCCACATGGCCCCCTACCAGAATCCCGGGGGCTGCGGCAAAGGCAATCGCAGCGTCATGTGTCCCGGCTCGCGTCTTGACACGAGGCAGGCCTACCAGAACCGCTCCGGCCCCGTACTTGCTTACCAGCACACCATCTGCAACTTCTGCGTACGGCGCCACATCGAAGGAATGTGCGCGCAGCGTCTCCAGAGTCTGATCGAAGCTCGGATTACGGGATTTTCGGCTCACGGCGGCCTTCCAGTCTGCAAGGACGTTGAAGAATAAAACACCCTCGTCATTTCAAATCTCGCACAACAGCGGTGCAGGCCGCAATCTTCGATGGAAACAAAGGCTCCGCAATCACAATCCGGATCGTCGCGACCGAAGCGCATCGGCAAAGCGAAGCAGATCGAGCCTGTCCGGCTGAGCGCGGCGGTTTACGCGGCGATTCGCGCGCATGGCGAAGAGACTTACCCCAACGAGTGCTGCGGCGCGTTGCTGGGCCGGATTTCCGAACGCGAGGGTTGGCAGATAGAGGCCGCGGTGCGCGCTGGAAACGCCCGCGCTGACGCCGCGCGCAATCGCTACGAAATCGCGCCCGCGGAATTGGTGAAGATTGCACGCAAGGCGCGCGGCCTGCGGTTGGAGATTGCGGGGTTTTACCACTCCCACCCGGACCACTCGGCACACTGGTCGCTGACCGACCTGGCCGGGGCCCACTGGCTCGGCTGCTGCTACATCATCACGAGTGTCGTGAAGGGCAAGGCTGCCGCAACCAATTCGTTTTTTCTGACAGGCGAAAGCGAGGAGGAGAAGCGATTTGAGCAGCAAGCGATTGAGTTAGGGGAGATCAAAATAAGTTGTTGCAGCGAAGGTATTCTCCCACAGGGGCCAGAGCCCCTGCGTCCCGCTGAATAAAAGCGTGTTTCAATTCAGGACCGGCAACCGGCTCGTCCTCATATGGAATCCGTCCTGTCATTGCATGGGAAATTCCTCACGCTTGGGGTCCGTCCGAGGGTATGCTCCATACCATGCAGCAACCGACTGAAACCGGGGTTCCCAACGACAGGTCGTCGTTGGGGTGGAAAACCGGAACCCCCAGCGACTGGTCTGCGCTGTCAGAGCAGGAATCCGCGCCCTCCCCCACTTCCCAAAGCTTTGCGGGTCTGCTGGCCGCATTGGCCTCACCCACGCAAAAGGCTGGCGACTTCAGCGGCATGCCTCCGTCGCCCGGCCGGAGATCTACGTCAGCCTGGAACGATGACGATCTGGCTGACGATGTGGCGACCCTAAGTTACGAGAGCGCGCTGAAGGCTCATGCGCGTTACCGCCCCACGGATCAATCGCTCACCCAGCTCCCCGATCCAGAGCCATTCTGTTTTGAGGAAGTTCCGGCAGCAACTTCGCGACCAGCGCCTCGCATCGCCGCGCAACTTGCGCCCCTCGCTGCCGCAAATCCAGAGCCGCTATTTAACCGTCTTCCGCCATTGGCTGTTGAGCGCAATCTGAAGGACTCGAGCATTACCATCCGCATGAGCAAAGCGGAGTGCGCGCAACTGCACCGCCGCGCTGCCGAAGCCGGCCTAACCGTCTCGGCCTACTTGCGTTCGTGCACTTTCGAGGCCGAGTCTTTACGGACGATGGTCAAAGAAACTTTGGCCCAGTTGCGTTCTGTCCAAACCCAGGCCACGACCGCCACCGCCGCGCCGCAGCCCCGTCGCTCCCGCTTCGGCAGGCTGGCAAGCAAGCTGGCCCGTCAGTTCACCCACTGACGCCGTAGCCAGCGCCTGACAACTCGCCCGTCTTGCCAACGATGCAGAACCCGATTGGTTCCCAGACAGATGGGCGACTGTCGTTCCTAATCCGGCCAGATCTCGCAGAATCGGACTTAGGGCCCGGAATGAGTTCCTATTTGCCCATGATACGAAAGGAGCCTTCAGACAGCAGCCGTTATTGAACAGACGCTTCGAACGAATGCCCTGTTTGTGCAAGGCAAATCGGATACTCTGATTCAGAAGGACTGAATCCAAATGATGCGTTGGTTGATGCGTTGGCTGCAGCGCGCGGTTGTAATGTTGGCAGTGGTGTTCGTGGCCGCTTATGGGGGCGATTTCGCAGTCTTCAAGCTGCGGGGCTCGCCGCAGTCGACGGTCACCGTCAACCGCTTCGTGACCATTCCGCTCAAGGGAAACAAGCAGGAGTTCGACTACCTCGGCTCGGTGGATGTGCCTTGCTCAATCAGTTTGTTTCCCCAGGCAGGGCAGACCCCCTGCTGGCAACTACGTCGCCACGTCAACCAGGGAACAAACCTGTAATTCTTGCCGGGGAAGAAGCAGTCCACTATCTGCCATCCAAACATCAAACGGTGATGCAGGTCACGTCCAGGAAATAAAAGGCCGCCTAACATCGTAAAAATCTTTCGGCGAACACCGAGGAACGATGTACAGCCGCACCCAGAACGAGAACGGGACCTACAACACCCGCTGCCTGTATTGCTTCATGACCATCGCCTCTTCTGTTGAAACAGACAAGGAACTGGTCAGGCTGGAGTCCCGGCACATTTGCCCCGAGCGGGCGCTGGCGGAGTTGCTGGCGCAGGAAAAGACCGTCGAATCCCGGAGCCACGTAAACTAGGACACCCGTTCAAACTCGACCAGCATGCACAGCTTTATTGCATGCGCGCTTGATCCCTGAGTTGACGGGCCGCGGCCTCAAGGAAGGTTTCCACGCTGGCGCCGGCGGGGGGCTCCATGCCTGATTTTGACTGGATGGCGGCAGCAATGCGCTCGGCCAGCATGTGGCGCGTATCCAGGCTCATGTCGAGCCGGCGTGCGAAGAATCCTTCCAGAACCTCGAGGTCGGAAGAGGAAAGCTTCGCAATGCCGGTCGTCGGCAGCGAATAGGCATTATGCGGCTCCGGCGCCGGGGCGCTGCGATCAAAAGCCGGCGCGGTGAAGGTTCGCGCGCCCGATTCACCCCACAGCGGCGCCTCCTCAACGCGATCCCGCACCACCAAAGTGCCCGCCGCCAGGTCGCCCAGCCGCTGGTGCTGACGCGTCGAAAAGATCGCTATTACCCCCACCGCGTACAGCGGAAAGGGTTGCATATCCACATAGCGAACCAAGTTGCGAGCCATTGATTCGAAGAGACTGATGGCGCGGCCGGAGCGCTGGATGACGCGAATCCGGGCTAAGCGCTTACCCGGCGTGCGGCCATTCCAGAAGGCCTCGAAGAGAGTGAAATAACCCCAGAAGAGGAGAAAAATAAATAAAATGACCACCGCGACGGCCCATTTTTCTGGGATTCCGGTGAAGGCGAGGCTGCCCGGCTTAAGGAAAATCGCCAGCAGTATCGCAAGGACGATAAAACCGGCGAACCAGATCAGCATATCGACCAGAAGAGCGATAAAACGACTGCCGATGCCGGCCAGGGGCATCTCAATATCCACCAATTCGGGCGTGTCGATGTTAAGCTGATCTGAATTCAACTCCATGGCGCAAATCCTCTCAAACCAGTGGATTCTCAAGCGCCGGCCTCACTGGGACCGGCTGGCGGCTCTGCTGGCTCAATCCGACGCGAGCGGCCTGGGACAGCTATCGCGAGCCGAACTGCAAGAGATCGCTCTGCTCTACAGGCAGGTGGCGGCAGACCTCTCGGTGCTGCGCCAGGATGCGACCTCGCGCACTTACGCCACTCATGTGAATCATTTACTGGCTCGCGCTCACCATATCATCTATTCGGGCCGCAAGACCAATCTGCTTACTGCCTTTCGCTTCCTGAGGGACGAGTATCCGGCCATCTTCCAGCGCCAGATCGGATACGTCGCGGCCGCTCTGCTGGTTTCCGTGGCCTGGGGCCTGCTGGGCGCGGCGCTCACCAGCGCGCGGCCGGAGTTCATGCGCCACTTTGTCGGCCCGGAGATGATCGCCACCATGGAGCGACACGAGATGTGGACTGAGTCCGTGGTGAGCGTGGCGCCGATGGCTTCCAGCGCCATCATGACCAACAATCTTACGGTCAGCTTTATCACCTTTGCCGGGGGCATAGTCTTCGGGCTGGGAACGTTTTTCGCTCTCTTCACAAACGGAATGATGCTAGGCGTTATAGGCGCGGCCTGCCACCACTATGAGATGTCAGTGAAGCTGTGGAGCTTTGTGGCGCCGCACGGGTCGCTGGAACTGCCTTCGATCATCATCGCCGGAGCGGCAGGATTTCGCCTGGGCCACGCCATGCTCTTCCCCGGAGCGCTGCGCTGGAGGGAGTCGGTAGCCCGCGGCGGCATTGAAGCTACGCAACTGGTGAGCGGTATTATTCCGCTGCTGGTGATCGCCGGCTGCCTGGAAGGCTTTTTCTCTCCTTCGCACGCTCCCGTCTGGCTCAAGTTCACCGTCGGCGGGCTGCTGTTTGTGCTGCTCAATTTATGGCTCTTCAGGCCGGTCATGGCACCACAACAGTAATCTTCGCGTTGTGGATGATGCCGTTCGCTGTGCCGGTCACTACCACGCTGTAGCTGGTAAGCGTTGGGGCAGGCGTCGGCGTCGGCGATGATGGGGGCGTATAGCCCAAAATTGAGTTGCAACCGGTTACCGTCAATGCCGCTAACAAGCCAAGGCTGAACAGCATACTCAGGCAGAACTTGCGACGGGTCCGGCTGCCGACGAAAAGGAAGCCAAAGCATAGCATTTCAGCTGCCACCGGCCAGCGGGATTGCCTTTGCGGCTTGGGCGTGGAAAGCATAGCCGTTTTTGCCGCCGCGTTGATGGTCAGCGTCGTGGCTGCCTGGCCATTCACCGTCACAGTCGCCGGATTCAGACTGCACGTAAGCTGACTGGTAGAAGTCGCGCAGTTCAAGGTCACTGCGCCGTTGAAGCCTTGGAGCGAATTCAGATTGAAGCCTACCGTCTTGGACGTGCCAGACGGTACCGTGATTTGCGGCAGTTGCGGCGCGAGCAAGAAATCGGGGGTCGACGGAATGGTGATCTGGTAACTCTCAAGAACGGCGGACGATTGATACACGCTGTCTCCGGAGTAGACAGCCTTGAGTTGGCTCGATCCGAGGTCCATGGATAAACCGTCTGCCATTGCCGTCACGGTGGCGCTATTGCCTCCAGCAGGTGTGAGCGTGCCGGAGGTAATCTCCACGCCATCCTCGAAGAAGTCAACTGCACCGGTGGGAGGAAGCGTGGAGCCGGGTCCGCCGGTAACAGTGCCCGTTAAATAGATGCCCGACCAAAATGTGTCCTGCATTGAGGGCGGGCTTACGGTCATGGCCGTAGTGGTGGCCAGCAGCGGCGCGGGCGGCGCCGTGGCGACCACGGTGAATGATTGACCGTATTGACCGAGCTGACCAGTTGGGGCAGTGGAGGTGTTGGGCAGGGAGTTTGCATCGCCCGCGTAGGATGCCGTGACCGGGTAGGTTCCGGCGGGAAGATTCTGAAATACGGCTTCGCCCGACAGTACTGGATACCCTACAAAGCTCGTCGACCTTGTGATAAGCCCACCCGAAACGAGTGTGATGTTTTGAGAAAGGGAACCCACATTGACAGTAACGGCGCCGGTGGGCACGTGGCAATTGGCGTAGTAGATTTGCACCTCTACACGCAAATTGTCTCCGGCCATGAAAGTGCAAGTGGGAGTAGCGCCCCAAGGGTCCGTGCAGTTTGCCGCCGGCCAGACAGAGATGGAGGGTGTCACCTTCGGAACGACGAGGGTGTAGGGCGTGGCCGTCGCAGCAGCGTAGCTTGCATCCCCGGAGTATGCAGCACCGATGGTGTGGGTGCCGGCATCGAAGGTGGAGGGTGGAATCCATCCGGTGTAGCCAAAGGAATTCAGAGCAACGGTAGCCTGGGGCGCGCCATCCAACGTGAAGGTGACGCTGCCGGTACCAGTGCCAAACGACGGCCATGCGCCGTTGACGATTGCGACTGGAGCGACCTGCGAGTCTGCGCCAAAGGTCGATCCGCTGGGCCAGGGACCCCATTCTCCGTTTCCACCTGCTCCTGTTGTTGTCGCCTGCTCGTATACATCCTGATTGGGGTTGAGCAGACACGGAGCGGCCGGGTTCAAGGTCTGCCCCCGCACCATGAAGCCGTAGAGGCTCACACTGCTCGTGACAGGCGAAATCGTCACCGTTTGTGCCTCGGACTGGCTGCCGGCGAATGTGCCATCGCCGGCATACTGCGCCCACACCTGATAACTCCCGCCGGGAAGATTGTCTAGCACTACCGTAGTCGTGCCGCTGTTATCAATCTTCTGTACACCCTGCCCCGCACTCAACGTTGCGGGTGAATTGTTGACGATCGTCACATTGCCCTGCGGAGTTCCTCCGCCCGAAGCCGATTCTACATTGACGGTAACGCTAATTGGCGCTCCGTGCTGCGCCGATGCGGGATTGACCTGCATCGTCGTTGTCGTCGGTTTGAAGCTGATCGAGTTCCAGTCGTTCACCATCACGCTGGCATCCACTGACCCAAGGCCACTGGCCAGGTCGTAGCCTGTCGCGGCAGAATACTCCTGTAACGAATAAAAGGCGTCCGCCTTATCCAGCGTGCAGTCCGGCTTTCCCTGCACGCATGTCATGTTGTTGCTGCCGTGTGTCACGTCGTGAAACACCGCCGGAAACTGCCGTGCCAGCAGATAGAGCGTAAAGTTGGCCTGACCCTGGCGGCCATATTTCTGATTCACCAGCGCCATGATTGCGGCCATGGCGGGCGTTGAGGCCGAAGTTCCGCCCACCATGGTGGTTGTTGCATCGCCGCTCGCATCCGGCACACAATCACCCGGCAGGGCGCAGATAGGATACGCGCTGAAATTCTGCCCGTTGGCCGCATAGAGCGAAACGTCGGGAATATCACGCACTCCATCGGCGGGAACTCCCGGCGCGTTCTGCCAGCTTGGCTTCGCGTACCCGAACAGGCCCGGTGACACAGGGTTGCAGACAAACGGCAGTGCGCTGCTCGATGTGGCTGCGGCAGAGTCGATGCAACTGCTGGCGCCGCCTCCGCCGGCGGGGATGGAAACTGATGAGAGTTGTACGTAGGGGCCAATGGCGTTGGATCCATAGACGGTGTCCCAGATCTGTTCCGGCAGCGGAGCTTTCAGCGAGCCGAGATCGGCGTTGTTGCTCTGGTTCCAAAGCGTTGCCGCGCTAGCGCCGCCGGTGGCGTAATCGCTGTAATAAAAGTCCGTGCCGCCGACAGCAACATTCCACGGCGTGGAAGCCAGTCCGTTCACAGCCAGCCCATACTCTGTGGTCCACTGATCGTTCGCGTCGTCGCAGCCCGCCGATCCGCTGTCGCCGCTGGAAACCAGCACAGTTTGCCCTTGCGCCGCCGCCTGCTCCCAAAGCGTGGACCAAAGCGCATTGCCGGATTGCAGCATGAAGCCTTCACAGTTCCCGAAGCTCACGCTCAACACGCCTGCCTGGTTGTCGTCCACGGCCCTAAGTGCGGCCAGATAGAGAGGATCGACCGCAGTGGCGGCGCCTACAACGCCGGTGAACAGACCGCTGCTGTTGCCGATGTAAAGATTGACGGTCGCGCCGGGCGCCACGGCTCCGGCCTCTTCGATGTCGAGATACGCCTCAATATCAACTCCCGACAGCGTGCCTGGATCAGCTCCATCCTCGACCACCTGGGGCATCGGACTACTCAGGCCGAAGAGCTTGTGGTAGGCCTCCACGAGGCTGAGATCAACGTTCGATTCGTTGATGATGCCGATGATCTGACCGGTCCCATTCACTCCCGCGTTGTACAGCGGTCCCAAATCGTATTGCGTGGCAAAATCTTCCGGAGCGACAGCATAGAAATTGGTCCCTCCGTTGAGTAGCGTCCACTGCGGAGTCGTCTTGTGTGTGCTTTGCGAGTAAAGCGCCGGTCCTGCCACCTCGATCTGCGGTTTGGCGTGCATATCATCCATTGGAGAAACACCGCCCACCAGCGCGGCCAGCGCGGCCGGAATCTTGACCTCCGACGCGTTGGCGTAGTGCGTCTCGCCGTTTGCGCTGTACTGATGGATTGCCGTGTGGAAAGCCTCGCGCAATTGGCCGGCAGTCCCGGAAAACTCGATAAACTGCCCGCTCTTCGAGGTTTTCGCAACTTGCAATCCGTGAGAACTGAGCCATGCTGTCGCGGTTTGCATGTCGGCGTCGGCTGGACCAAACTGTGCGCCAAACTGCCCCGGCGTCAGCCATTGGTGATAGCCGGCAGAACCGCGTGTATGCGCATCCTGCAAAAATTTCTGAAGCGCGGCCTCACGCTCCGGCGGCCGGTTCAGCAGCAAGATCATCCGCCCCGTCGCAATGGAATTTGAAACTGATCCCTTGTCGATGCCCGTCCGCGCCAACGGATGCACGCTGCCATGCAGTGATGTCAGCTTTGTCTCATCGATTGCCTGGGTCACCAGAGGCCTGGCATCAATTCGAGCCGCCTCGGTCTGGGCTTGCGCAAGGAGAGAGTGCGAGAACACGCTCCCCAGAATCAGCAACAACAAACTGGCTTTCACGGTAGTCGCTCCTTCGTGCCAAAGCAACCCATGCAACGAGTCTTTGGCCAATTCTAGCAGGCTAATGCAAGCGGAACGCGCATAGGGCCAGCATTCTCAGTTCCCCTTCTCGATCCACGCTCCATCCTCTTGAAAGCGTGTGGCAATCCAGATCCCCAAGCCCCTCGTTGCCGCTTCCACCCCCTGCGCTGGTACACTTCCTTGTCAGAGAAATCCAGCAGAATTGCTTGCAGAGCTTTTGGAGGCTTACCGTGCCAGACGTTCAACCGCCCGCGTTTCAACCTTTTGTTTCGCCTAATGAAAAGCCTAGGGAATTTACCCTTCGCGCAGTTCTGCTCGGCTCAATTTTCGGCATCATTTTTGGCGCCGTTACGGTTTATGTCGGCCTGAGGGCAGGACTCACAGTGGCCGCATCAATTCCGATCGCGGTGCTGTCGATCAGCATTCTGCGCGTCTTCGGCCGCAGTTCGATTCTTGAAAACATCATTGTCCAAACCACGGGCAACGCCGGCCAATCTATCGCCGCAGGCGTCATCTTCACCTTGCCTGCGCTCATCTTTCTGGGCTTTGACTTGGAATACTGGCGCATCTTCGTTCTGGCGCTGATCGGCGGTTTCTTAGGCGTGCTGTTCATGGTGCCGCTGCGCCGCGAGTTGATTGTGGAGGAGCATGGCAACCTGAAGTTTCCCGAGGGCACCGCCTGCGCCGATGTGCTGATTGCCGGCGAGAAGGGCGGCTCGTTTGCCAGTCGCGTCTTTTTCGGTCTCGGCCTGGGCGCGGTGTACACCTTCTTCCAGAATGAGAATCTCTTTGGCGTTTGGCCGGGCACGCCTGAGTTTCAGCCCGACTTTGGACCCCATCACGTGATGAAAGGCGCATCCATCAAGGCCGACGCGACGCCGGAATATTTAGGCGTGGGCTACATCATCGGCCCCAAGACCGCGGGTGTAATGGTGGCCGGAGGCGTGCTTTCCTGGCTGGTGCTGATGCCTCTGATCTACTTCTTCGGCAAAGAGGTTGGCCATCCCATTTACCCCGGCACAGTACCTGTCGAGCAAATGGGCCCCAGCGATATGTGGAAGACTTACATCCGGCCCATCGGCGCCGGGGCGGTGGCAGCAGCCGGAGTGATTGCCCTGCTCAAGACCATGCCCACTATCATCGGCGCGCTCACCTCGGGCTTCAAAAAAATGCGCGGCGGCGCGGGAGCCAAGGTGGAGACCATTCGCACGGAGAAGGACTTCTCCATGGGAACGGCAATGATCGGCTCGGCTCTATTGGTCGTGATCATGTTCCTCTTCCTCTACTTCAAACCGGTCCCCGGAGCCCAGGTTACGCTGCTGCAAAACCTTGCCGCTTCAGTACTGATCGTCGTCTTCGGCTTCCTCTTCGTCACCGTCAGTTCGCGCATTGTAGGCCTGATAGGCAGTTCGGCCAATCCCATCTCCGGCATGACCATCGCCACACTAATGGCCACCTCAGCAATCTTTCTGGTTGAGGGCTGGACGGCACCGGCCTTCGGCGCGCTAGCAATCACCATCGGTGGCGTTGTCTGCATCGCCTCGGCCGAGGCCGGCGACACCTCGCAGGACCTGAAGACTGGCTTTCTGGTTGGCTCCACGCCGCGTTTGCAGCGCTTTGCCTTCCTCATCGGCATCGTGGTCTCTACCTTTGCCATTGGCGGCACCCTCCAACTAATGAACACCGGCGCGCAGGAATTCAGAGCTGCCCCGCAGGCATGGAATATCTCTGCGCCACACGACGGCGTCGCTGTCCAGCAGGTAGCGGGCCTCAACGAGCAGTTCCCAGTTATCAACGCGGACAAGACCAAGACCATTCACCACAAAAGCGAGTATGTGCTTCTGAACGCCCTTGGATCGCCAGAGCTGCCCGACGGAAAGTACCTCTATTCACCCCAAAGCGGACGGATTGAGGTGCAGTGGATTCCGGGCATCGGGAGCGAGAAGATCGCTGCGCCGCAGGCCCGTCTGATGGCAACAGTGATCAGCGGAATCCTTAGCCGCAAACTGCCCTGGGGGCTAGTGCTGCTGGGCGTTTGCATCGTAATTACTGTGGAATTACTCGGCATCCGTTCGCTGGCCTTTGCTGTCGGGGCTTATCTTTCCATCGGCACGACGCTGGCCATCTTCACCGGCGGCGTGATGCGCTGGCTGGTGGATTCGGCGGTGAAGAAGGCCGGCGGCGACCCGGAGGCGGAAGGCGATGTCTCGCCGGGCTCTCTCTATGCTTCTGGCCTGATCGCTGCGGGAGGCATCATCGGTCTGCTCGGCGTAGCTCTCAAGTTCTACGAGAATTTCTTCAACAAAGACAACCCCATCGCCATTCCGCACTCCATTTTCTATAACAATGGAGTTTCGGTGGTGGCGTTCGCGGCGCTGGCGTTCTCGCTGTATTACTTTGCACGCAAGCCGCTGAAGAAATAGGCGGCGAGACAATTCATTTACGTAAGACAGAATGAGCGCCTCAGGTTTTCAAATCTCAGGCGCTCATTCTTGTTATTGCTCGTTGAGATGTGGGACACCCGTGACCTGCCGTTCAGGCACTCACATTAAAATATTTCCTGGAGATACAAACCCCATGAAGAATTCCGGCAATACGATTCTCATCACCGGCGGCGGGTCGGGCATTGGCCGCGGGCTGGCGGAAGAGCTGCACAAGTTGGGTAACCAAGTCGTCATCGCAGGGCGGAGAAAGCAGGCTCTGGATGAGACCACGGACGCCAACCCCGGCATGAAGTCGCTCACTCTCGACATTGAAAGCCCCAAGGCCATTCGCGCCTTCGCCGCCAAGGTAGCGGCGGAGTTTCCCGCGCTGAATGTGCTCATCAACAACGCTGGCATTATGCGGCCCGAAAATCTGCTGGCCCAGCAGGACGACCTTGCCGACGCGGAAGCCACCGTCGCCACCAATCTGCTTGGCCCCATTCGCTTGACGGCGGCGCTTTTGCAACTGCTCGAAAAACAGCCTCACTCGACCATCATCAACGTCACATCCGGGCTGGCTTATGTTCCGCTGGCGCTGACGCCAACCTATTGCGCCACCAAGGCGGCGATTCACTCCTACACGCAGTCGCTCCGCCATCAGTTGCGGGGTACGCAAATCGAGGTTCTCGAACTCGTCCCGCCGTATGTGGCCACGTACCTGATGAGCGGTGCTGACGATCCGCGCGCCATGCCTCTCAATGAATTCATCGCCGAGACGATGGAGTTACTCAAGACTCAGCCCACGCCAACGGAGATTTGCGTGGAAAGAGTGAAACCCCTGCGCTTCGGCGTCGAGAGCGGCCACTACAATGACGTGTTTGCCGGCCTCAACACGGCCCGGCCGGACGGCCACTAAACAAAAGCCCAGGTCTCAGAGGCGAGACCTGGGCGTCCATTTGCTGCGCGAAAACATTGCTCGTTATCGGCCCAGGGTGAAGATCACATTCACCGTGGTTTCTACCTCAACGGGCTGGCCATCGAGCAGGTAGGGCCGGTAGAGCCACGTGCTCACGGCATCCAGCGCGGCCCGCTGCAACATCGGGGGTCCACCTGTGACGCGCAGATTCTCGATGGTCCCCGTTTTGGAGATGGTGGCCGCCAGCGCCACTGTGCCGCTGACTCCGGCAGCCTTTGCAATGGCGGGATAAACAGGTATCGTTCTGCGGATTAACAATCCTTCCTCAACTGTGGTGGAGACGCGCAGGGTCCTCACCTCTGGACGGACGACGGCTACTCCCTGCCGTCTGCCAAACGGGTCTTCGCCGGGCGTAGCTAGGTTCGGACCCATGCTTTCGGGGCCTGTGATCACTGGCGGTTCCGGGCTGGTGGCTATGTAGATGTGGGTTGGAATCCTGGTCGGCGCAGAGAAAGGGTCGTAATACATGCGGGTCGGAGCCGTGGCTGTCTGCACAACTGGCGGAGTGGCTTGCGGCGGTTCTGGCGCGGGCGCGGTCATCAGGAAGGTCATAAACTGATGCGGCAGGGCCTCGGGGTGGATGAGCGGAAACAGGATCAACGCCAGCAGGATGGAGGTGTTGAAGGTGAAGGCCGCAATCATCCAGCGGCGGCTGCGGGTGCGGATTCTGCCTGCGGATTCAAAGGTTGAGTCTTCAAACATGGCCAGCCTCCCTTTACTCAAAAATCAGCCGCGCCGGCTGGGAGTTTGGAGGCTTTTTCAGACGCGAGCGGCCATGCCGCTCTGCGCACTAGGTCGGCGCGGGGAGCGGTGCTCTAAGCACTCCGCATATCCCAATCGGAACCACTGTACTTAGATAGACACCGATGCAGGACAAACTGTTCCCGAAATAGAAGAAGTTATGTAACCTTTTCCTGATAAGGCGAGTAAGTATAGATAGAAGGGGGAAGGACGGATGCAGAACGGCGAGAGCGACGTCCTGAACGAGTTTCAACGAGGCGACGCGGCTGCCTTTGAAACACTCTTTCACCAGCATCAGCGCGCCGTTTACTTCTGGATTCTTCGCATCACGCGCAACCCGGCGGCTGCTGAAGATTTGACCGTTGAGACCTTTTGGCGCGTTTATAGCGCCCATGCACGTTTTGAACCGGAGCGTGGATTTGAGGGCTGGGCGCGGCGCATCGCTACCCGCGCGGCGCTCGACTGGCTGCGCGCAAGACGGACGGAGAGCGAGCTTTCAACGGAGATGCTTTCCAAAGTGGCGGCGCCTGCTGAAGCCGATCCTGCAGTGACTGCGGAGATTCGCTTGAAGACTGCAATGGCATTCGCGCGGCTGCCGCCGAAGTTGCGCATTGCGGCTACGCTGACAGTCATCGAGGAACTGCCGCAAAAAGATGTGGCAGCGGCGCTGGGAATTTCAGTTGCGGCTGTCAAACTGCGCGTCTTCCGCGCGCTTCGCTTGCTGAGAAAAGATTTGGAAAAACAAGGAATCACGCCATGAATAAAGACGATCAGGACCGCATGAAGAAACTTTTGCAACAGGCGCTGCCGCCGGTGAGACGCGATGCAGAACCGCGCCACGACTTGTGGCCCGCCATGTTGCGGCGACTGAATGCTCGACCCGCCACGACGGTCTGGGCCGGCTTCAATTCGGCCTGGTTTGACGGAACGCTTGCAGCTGGACTTGTCGCGCTCATCGCCTCTTCTCCGGCGTCGATTCCCGTAATTCTCTATTACTTGTGAACCCGCGCGAAGGCACGAGTCCGCGAACAAGAACGAACAAGGAGGAAGTTATGAATACCCATCCCTATCTGCGCGCTTATCTGGCCGGCATCTTTGTGCCCACGCTTGTGCTGCCTCTGCTGCTAACAGTCTTTATCGTGGTGAGGATCGTGCTCAAAGCGCCGGTTCCAATTGAGCAAGCCATGATCTTTCCCATGGCCGTAGTGCCATCGCTGTTCGGGCTGTGGAACATGCTCTGGCTTGGGTCGCACGAGAGCACGCACCTTCCCATTGGCCCGCATGGAGCCATATTGCCACTGTTGATGGCGCCGGTGGGTGCGCTGGTAGCCACCAGCCTTGGAGTGCTTGCGCTAGGCTCTCATGGTGCCACATGGTTTCAGGCTTGCGAGATTCCCTATGCCCTAATCGCGCCGTTCTTCCTGGCTGCACTGGCCGGTTATTACCTGGTGTGGAAGTACATTGTGGGCTTTTTGAACCGCGTGCTGGGCATTGCGTGAGATTTAGCGTGGCCTCCGTCTTTCCACTCGACCTCATCTACCGAGGCGTAGTTGCCTCATAAGATGCGGCTTTCAAAAACGAGGAAGGAGACGATGATGAGTTTCGGGAATCTGCAGTGGCTTTTCCCAATTGTCGTTTCTCTTCACAATGCCGAAGAGGCCCTATGGCTTCCAGCCTGGTCGAAACGAACTGGTTTCTGGCGTACCCCTGTTGCGCCAGGTGTTTTCCGCTTTGCCGTGGCGGTCTTGACAGTTCTGGCTTTCGTTGTCACATGGTTGAGCGCAGAATCGGGCAAACAGACGGTTTGGACTTACCTGGCCTTTGGATGTATGGTCGTCACGTTAGCCAACGTCCTGATTCCGCACGTCGCATTATCTCTGGCGCAACGCAGCTATATGCCCGGTGTTGTCACGGGCGTCGCCTTGAATCTGCCGGTCCTATCTTTGCTGGTGGTGATGGCTCTGAGGGAGGGGTACGTTTCTGGCTGGAAGGCAGCAGCCTATTCCGTAGGTGTAGCAGGGCTGCTCCTGGCGTCTATCCCCGCTCTCTTCAGATTGGGAAAGGTCCTGAACCTTTAAGGAAGCACTGATTAAGTCCATTCTGTCAGGCAAACGTTCCCTCAGAGGCTAAAGCCCGCGTTGTTTTTGCGGTTTTTGTGGCACGGATAAATCCGTGCCCTTTCAAAACTTCCATCAAATCAGAGATTCCAGAAGTATGGCTAACTCTCCATGCCCGCGACCGGACGGAAAACGCAATACCACTGGCGCGAGGTTGTGAAGCCGCGCTTTACGCGCCGGGATTGAAGAAGCTTTCTAATCCGGCGCGCTGAGCATGGGCCGCCATGGAGGTTTGAATCTCCAAAGCCAAAGCCAGCGCTTCGCGGCCCTGGCGTGCAGTTACGCGAGGCTGCTGTCGCGTCCGCACCGCATCCAGAAATGAAAGAATCTCCAGGCGCAGCGGCTCGCCGGGCGTGACCGGCGGCTTGGAAAAACTCAAGCTGGCTTTCGATTCAGCGGGAGTGGTGAACTGTGCGATCACCGACGGATCGATCTTGGCCATGGCGGCAAACTGCGCAATCATTGCCGGGTCGATTTTGCTGAGGTCGATCTTTCCCGATGCGATTCCTTCGGCAATCCCCGGCGGTAGCATTGCGGCAACCTGAGGAGGCAGCGAGGCAATCAGTTCAGCCGGCGAAGACTTGCCTGTGCCCTCATCCACTCGAATCACCAGCAGGTCCTGTCGGGCGTAGTCGATGTAGACGTACTGGCGCGGCTCAAAGAAGCGCAGCTTGCGAATGCGCTCGGTGGAGACTCTGGAAGCGGTGAAGTTGGCCACGCAGCCGGAGTCGAACTCGACGCGTACGTTGGCGATGTCCACTTTCGGCGAGAGGATCGGTAGTCCCACAGCGCGCACTTCGCGCACCGGCGAATTCGCAAAGATGAGCACGATGTCCAGATCGTGAATCATCAGGTCCAGTACCACGTCCACATCCAGCGCGCGAGGCGTGAAAACGGAGAGCCGGTGCGACTCGAAAAACATGGGGCGGCGCAGTTGCGGCTGGATGGCCAGCACCGCAGGATTGAAGCGCTCCAGATGGCCGGGCTGCAAAATGCGGCTGCCTTTGTCGGCTCTCTGAACCAGATCGTCGGCTTCGGCC
>Ga0182016_10002947_pt1 | contig 19636 bp, 19 predicted proteins | sample 712S2MmetaG_FD_120491 | JGI IMG/M metagenome (GOLD analysis project Ga0182016, IMG submission 120491) | Permafrost microbial communities from Stordalen Mire, Sweden - 712S2M metaG | ecosystem: Environmental > Terrestrial > Soil > Wetlands > Permafrost | place: Sweden: Stordalen | collected... | reverse complement strand
GCGACGCTCGGCAACAGCGCGCAAGGAGATTTTTCCGCAACGCTCAAACTCGGGACGATAATCACCGCCGCATTGACCTACAGCACTTTGCCAGGCTCGCCGGCCGCGGGCCAGCGCGCGTTCATCACCGACGCCGCCACATCGACGTATGGCGCGACTGTTTCCGCGGGCGGCGGCTCGTCGAAAATATCCGTGCTTTACAACGGCTCCAACTGGATCGTCGACTAAGCGCCAACATTCGCGGCGGCCTTTTCGACAAGAGGCCGCCGCGAACATATCCGCCAAAGCAGCTCTCGAAAATCTGGAGAACAATATGAAGATCGTCGCTTACGCCCTCGTCACGCTGTTCGCCCTCGCGGGCGCGGCTTTCGCGGAACCCGTGAAGCTCACCGTCAATCAGGCGTTTTCGGTCTCGATAGGCATAGAACAGCTCAACAAGGGCGCGACGCAAATCATCAAGGACGGCGCGAAGGAAACGCAGGCGCAGGTTCCCTTCGCCTTCGGCCCCGGCTTCCGCGTCGCGCTCGCCGTCGACGCCTCGCATATCAGTGACGCGATCGGCCCGGCGCAACGGGCGCTTAAAGCAGCGCGCGATAAACTGGCCTTCGGCGGCGGCGAACTCGACGCCGAGGCGCGCAAGGCGATCGACGCCGAGGCCGAAAAGATCGGCGCGCAGATTCTCGAAATCGACCTCGCGCCGATCACCGAGGATCAACTCGCGCTCGACAAGAACCCCGGCATTTCGGCGGCGACGATCCAGGCGCTGCTGCCGATATTCAAGCGTTAGCGCGCTTGTCGTTCGAACGACAGGAAATCGCGCTGTCAACTTTCGCGGAACAAGGCGTGGGAATGCCGAGTTTCTCCACTGTCATGCGTTCGTCGAAACGCATGACGGCGGGGCTCGCGCTTCTCGGGCCATGGCTCGCCGTCGCCCCGCGATCGTCGCGCGGGCGTTGGCCTCTCGGAGATGCAAGCGATGATCTCTTGCAACGCATTCGACACCGGGGGCTTGTGCCTGTTCGCCGCGAGCGGCCTGGCGATATTGTTGATTCATGATTGGGCGCTGCGCGATCCGGAAAAGCCGCGTCCGGTCGACATCGCCGATCGTTCAACCTGGCGGCGTCCGCGCCGCGCGCTCGCCGAGCGCGTCGCGATGCAATTTGGCTATTTCATGCTGACGGCGGCGAGCACGGAAGTGGCGTTGCGCTGGCTCCGCGTGATTTAGTCGCGAAGCGAAAACAAAACCCGCGGCCGCCGGCGCCGAGGCGCCGCGCGCGCCGCCATCCCCAAAATTTGCTCATACGGAGAGGAGTCCTTATGGTCTCGTTCTATTCCGACGTGCTGGCCAAATCGCCGGCGTTTCATTCAATCGACATTCAAAAATCGACTGAGTTGCTGGAGCCCGGCACGCGCGCGGCAGTGGCGAGGCTGATCGCCGAAGCCGCGACTCATGACCACCATCTCGTCGTGCTCGAGACCTTCCGCTCCTCGCGCCGTCAGTTGCAACTGTTCAATCAACACGCGACCGAACTCCGCAAGGTCGGCTGTCACGGCTATGGCGTCGCCTGCGATCTCGGCATCACCGGGCCATCGGGCGCCGTTGACTGGAAGGCCGATTACGCGCTGTTGCAGGCGCTCGCCAAAAAACACGGTCTGATCTGGGGCGGTGATTGGGGAACGCCGAAGTGTCGGCATTCCTTCCACGACAACGATCACGTGCAGCGCGTGCCGGTGTTTCGTCAAGCCGAACTCTTCGCCGGGGATTTCTATCCGGCTGATAACTACGACCCGTATGTCGACATGCAAGAGCATGGCGTCGCGGGGGTTGAAGTCGGACGGCCTTCGATCAAGCACGATATTTCGCGAACGCGCGGGCGATCCACGCATCGTGAAACGCCGCGCGGCTCCCGCCGCCGCGTCCGCCAACCACTTCCGCCGCTAACGACCATCGCCGCCGACCCTTCACGGGCCGGCGGTTTTTTTTTCAACCGAAGGACATCCCATGACCAAGGAAAACCACGCTTCAATCTGGCGCTTCGCCAATTCCGACATCGCCTGTCTCGCGCTTGGAATCATTCTTGGCGCGCTGGCGGCGTTCGCCCCGATCAATGCCCGCGCGGCCGATTTGCCCTCCGCGAAAGTCGCGCCGGCGCCGCTGTTCATTCCCGCGACTTCCTGGACCGGACTCTACTTCGGCGTCTCCGGCGGCTACGCCTTCGACTCTTCGCCGAACATGAATCTGGAGGCGTACAACAGCGGTGTTGGAACCACGTTTCAGCCCTACGCCTATGCGGCCGGCGCGACCGCTGTCCTCAACAACCGCGCCTTTGTCTTCAGCCCGAACATCGGCGCCAATTATCAGGCGGGAAGCTGGGTGCTGGGGATCGAGGCTTCCGCCGATCTGCCGGTGGGCGGCGATGAGAAATCCGTGACCTTCGCGACGCCGGGGCTCGGCTCCGTTCCCTCGGTCGCGCAGATCGGCGCGGGGTGGACCGCGCGCTATGACGCGACCGCCAAGGCGGGCTGGCTGATCTCGCCGGCCCTTCAGGTCTATGTCGGCGGCGGTCCGAGCTTCCTGAAGACCGATTCGAGCGTCTATTCGGGTTCGCCCTATAACGTCGCCAGCGGCTTCGGGACGGCCGGCGCGCTGTTCGCCGGCTGGCACGCCAAGGGCGGCGTCGAATGGATGTTCATTCCGGGCTGGAGCGCGAAGCTCGAATACGACCACGCCGATTGGGGTTCGCATACGGTCGCGGGCTCCGGTCTGCTCTATGGCGCGACGCCGGCGGCGATTTCCGCGCAGCAGTCGCAGTTCATGGGAACCAAGCGCTTCACCGAGGAAAGCGTGCGCGTCGGCCTCGCCTATCACACCAATTTCCTTGGCGGGAACAACGGCCTGTTCTTTCTCCCCACCGGTAATGCCGGCGCCGATCTGGCGAAGTTCAACAGCAATGTTCAGACGACGATCGGCAACGTCAATAGCGCGATCCAGAGCAAGCTTCCGGCGCAAGGCGCGGTCGGTTCGGCCATCGGCAAGGCCGGGCTCTAACGCCAACCAAACCTCGCGCGAGAAATTTTCGCGCGAGGCTCCTTTAACGAGAGGGCCAGCAATGAAATTTCCCACCATCGATCCGACGACGGGCCTCATAATCAGCGGCGCCGTCGGCGTGCTCGACGCCATCGCCAAGGGCACGCTGGCGTTGCCGGATTACGTGCCCGCCGCCGCGACCCATGCGATTCAGCAGACCGACGCTTTTATCGTCGGCGTGTTCGTGCTCGCCGTACGAGCGGGCTCTTACATATACGAGCGCTACGGTGGATAGTGCGGCCGTCGTAGCCATCGCGGATGTTTGTGGGGCTCGTATAAACATCAACTTCACTAGAATGGATACAAAGATCCTCTCGGAACCAGCAATGATAGATGGGAATAGAATAAACCTTATTCCTAATGTTGCGTTGAAAACAGAGCCCGTAAAGGTAGTCGTGTTTACAGCTGAAATGAGGCCGGATCAGGCGTTGGCTTTGCTAAGGGCCTTACGGATTTCACTGGGAGGTCTCTCCGAGCCCATTCGACGCCAGTTTAATTTAGACGATGCGCTGCTGGACCTTCCCGCCAAAAAGGGAGGCTAAAAATGGCAGAAAGCCTTGTCATGGTCGTCACCCCCGCGATCTCTTTTGAGATATCGGCGTATGTTGCCGAAATGATTCAAAACATAACCGAAAGCATTGTCATTACCATCTCTGACACGGTGGCTGCTGTCGCCACGCGTTCTGCTGTTGGTCAAAGCGAGAGCTATACCGTAGCGGCAGGGGCTCTCGGCTCGGGGGTAGATGATGGACATGGACTTGATGATGAGATGACGAGCCAAGCAACAACATCGGATGATGTTTCTATCCTTGCCGCTTCTGCGGTAACTCTAGGGCTTGCGCTTGCTGTCGGCTCCTTCGCCGCGATGTGGGCGACCGATAATCCTATTCCTTCGCTTCTTTTTGCTGCGGGACTTTTTCTGGCGACATACGGCTTTTGGTTAATCAACCGCGCCGCTCGCCGGAGAACCGCCCGTGCCCATTGATGCAGTTGACGTTTGGAAAAATGCGATCGCTTGGCTTAATGGCCTTCAGCAAGGCCGGGGCCTCGGTGGCGCGAGTGCGTTTGCTGCGGCAGTCAGCGGATTTCGATTTGTCGAGAATACGGATTGGCAGGCTGCAACCATGCGCGTCATGTGTCTGATCTTGGCCTTGATGGGAATAATCCAATGGGCATTTATAATATTCGGACAATCGAGATGTCCTGCCAAAAAGCCTATTACCGCATCGCGTAAGGCGACACAAAATACTGGCAACTAGCGTTGCCAATACCCCTTCCACTGGCGCGACACAGGATGCGCCAGCGCGGAAACGGGCGAGTCTCCTATCTATAATAATTAGCTTAACCGAGTAGGTCAGAGACGGGATTACCCCCTTTGCGCCTTCCTCGTTCCGCCCCGCTGGCCCTTGGGCTGGCGGGGCTTTTTTGCGTTTTCAGCAACCCTTCCTTTTCCCGCTTGCGGGAGAACGCAGCCCTTGCGTAGAAAGAGTCGGATGACGGTTCGCGGGACGGTTGCGACACTTGGTCAACCGAAAGTCCTCGGTGAACATCCGGGAAAAATGAGTCGCGCCGCCAATCCCAAAAACCCTCATCCGACCCCGCTTCGCGGGGCCACCTTCTCCCACGAGTGGGAGAAGGACGCGCCCCGTCATCCCAGCCTCCTTCTCAACACGCTCAGCGCCACCGCGCAGGCGTTGGAGACGTTGAGACTCTTGATCGCGCCGGGGGTGTCGAGGCGCGCCACCGCGGCGCAGCGTTCGCGGGTCAGGCGGCGCAGGCCCTTGCCTTCAGCGCCGAGCGCCAGCGCCACCGGCGCTTGCAGCGGGACCGTCTCCAGGGTGTCCGCTCCTTCCGAGTCGAGGCCGAGGATCGTGTAGTTGTGATCGCTAAGTTCCTCCATCGCGCGGGCGAGGTTCACCACCGAGACGATCTCGACATGCTCCAGCCCGCCCGACGCCGCCTTGGCCAGCACGCCGGAAAATTGCGGGCTGTGGCGCTCGGTGACGATGATCGCCTCCACGGCGAAGGCGGCGGCCGTGCGAAGAATCGCGCCGACGTTGTGCGGGTCGGTGATCTGGTCGAGCAGCAGGATCAGCCCGCCGGTCGCCGCGACATCGGAAAGGTCGCGCTCGGGCAGGGGGCCGGCCTCCAGCAGCAGCCCCTGATGCACGGCCTCCTCGCCCAGCCGCCGCGTCAATTCGCGCGCCTCGACGAGCTGGGGCTTCAGCCCCGCCGCCTTCGCCACATCCTCGATGCGCGCGATCGCGTTGGCGGTGGCGTAGAGCGCCACGAGCTTGCGCTTGCCGGCGGTCAGCGCCTCGCGCACGGCGTGGGCGCCATAGATCAGCGCCGCGTCGGCGGGCCGGGCGCCGCCATCGCGCTTCTGTTTGCCGGCGGGCGGTCGGCGGTTGTGGGCGCTCATCTTTGTCTCCTCACCGCAGCACCGCCGATTTGATCCACCAGCCCGGGTGCGCGGCCTTTATCGCACGAGAGGCTTTCACGGCCGCGCGCGGCGTCGTGAACAGGCCGAAGCACGTCGCCCCGGACCCCGACATGCGCGCGAGTCTGGAGCCCTTCGCGCCGCCCAGCACCGCCAGCACGTCGCCGATGACCGGCGCCTCGATCGCCGCCGCATGTTCGAGATCGTTGCGGCCCCTGGCCAGCGCGCGCCACAGCGCCTCGCGCTCCATGCCGGGCTCAACGGCGGGATGGGCGGAGCCGTCCGCGCGCTCGCCGGGGGAAAGGCCGAGCCGCTGGAACACGGGCTTGGTCTCCACGGCGACGCCGGGGTTGATTAGCACGGCGGGCAGGGGCGGGAGATTGAGCGGCGCGCTCACATCCTCTCCGGCGCCGCGCATGAATTTCGCGCGAGGGTCGAGGCAGACCGGCACGTCGGAGCCGGTCGCGCGCGCGGCCTCCCTCAGGCGCGGATCGCTTTCGCCAAGCCCGTTGGCGTGGGCCAGCAGCCGCAGCGCCGCGGCGGCGTCGGACGATCCCCCGCCAATGCCGGCGGCGACCGGCAGCAGCTTGGTCAGGCGGAACGCGCCGAGGGTCAGACCCGGAACGCGGGCGGAAAGCTCGCGGGCGGCGCGGAGCACGAGGTTGTCCGGCCCCGCGCCCGCCGCTTGCGCCGTGGGGCCAACGACTTCGAGCGAGAGCGCGGCGGCGGGCGTGAGCGACAGAGCGTCGCCGGCGCCGGTGAAGGCGACGAGGCTTTCCAATTCGTGATAGCCGTCGCTGGCTCTGCGTCCCAGCACATGCAGCGTGAGGTTGATTTTGGCCGGGGCGCGGGTGGTCAGCATGACCACCGCAATAGAAGATCGCCGCGCCGGGCGCTAGACCTCACGCTCGATCGACCGATTCGGATTTAATGCCCCAGGCCCCTCGCCTCACCTCTCCCCGCGAGCGGGGAGAGGTGGCGTCAACGTGGTTCCCTTCGCCATGAGTCGAGGGGATAACAATGACATATGCGCGTCGCGGAGCGCGTCACGCCGCTAGGCGCGATCTTCGCGGAACTCGTCTTCCGGCGTTTCATCGTAATCCGCCAGCGGCAATGTGAAACTGAGGATCGCGCCGCCATCGGGATTGCGCTCTCCCCATAGCTCGCCGTAATGCGCCTCCACGATCGAATGGGAGATCGCCAGACCGACGCCCATCCCATGCGCCTTTTTGCTCGTGAAGGGCTCGAACAGATGTTTCTTGGCGTCTTCCTTGAATCCGGCGCCGGTGTCGACGATATCGGTGCGGATCATGCCGTCGTCGGTCAATGATGTTGAAATGGTCAGTTGGCGTTTTGTCGTGGCGGTCATCGCCTCGATGGCGTTCCGCTTCAGATTGACGATGACTTGCTGGATCTGGATTTTGTCGGCGAGGACGCGATCGTCCTTCGCGCTCAAATTAAGAACCGTTTGAGCATTTATCGCCTTCGCGATCGCATTGGTGAGTTCGCAGGCCTCCGCGATCAGATCATGCAGGTGGTGAACAGCTTTATCCGGCTCGCCGCGCGAGACGAATTGGCGCATGTGTTTAAGGATCGTCGCGGCTCGGACCGCCTGGACCGCGGCCTTCCCCAAGGTGTTTTCCACATTCTCCGGGCGCAGCTCCGGCGGCATTTTTAGCGAGCGTTGCGCCGCGGCGAGGTAAGTCATGACCGCGCTGAGCGGCTGATTGATTTCATGCGCCAGCGCGGTCGCCATTCCGCCCATGGCGTTCAGGCGGTCCGCCTGCAGCGCTCGCATTCTTTCCTCGATTTTGCGCGATTCAGTCAGATTGCGCACGAAACCGACCGTGAGGCGTTGGCCATCGAGCGGAATCTCGCTCATCGCGTATTCTATCGGGAACAGCGAGCCGTCTTTATGTCGTCCCTCGGCTTCGTGGGCGCGTCCGCTAAATCTGTTCCTCCAGATTCGTATTATCTTGGCGGCGACGCGATCCCATCTAATGCGCCCTGTCGCGGGCGCCAGCGCGCCGATATTCTTGCCCATCACCTCGGACGCCGCGTAGCCAAACATTCGCAACGCGGCGGAATTGGCGAATAATATGGTTCCGGTCTCGTCGAGCGTGAAAATCCCGTCGTTGACGCCTTCGACGGTGGCCCGCAACCGCGCCTCGCTTTCCTTCACGGATTGCGCCGCCCGGCGGCGCGCGAGGCTTGTGAAGACCTCCCAACGGCCGTGCTCTCGGATCAGCGCGAAATCGTGGTTGGCGATGGCGTCGAAAATTTCGCGCATGCCGAATTTTTCCGAAGAATATGAGCAGATCGCCAGCATGCGGTTGCTGGCGATGACGGGCGCGAGCTTGGCCTCATATTCGATGAACGACTCGAACTCGTCCTCCGCTAGCCAATGCGTGTCGCCAGCAAGTCGCAGACCCTCGAAGCCGCGCTGTAGCGCCCGTTCGAGCTTGTTCAACCATCCCGCGTGCGCGCGGTTCCCGTCGAACCTGCCGAGGTAAGTGTACCAGTCGCGGTGATCGAGAATTTCAATTTGCCCGCTGGCGAGGAATGCGTCCAACCGCGGCACGGCGCGATGCAGCGCCGCCTTCGCGGCGGCGGCCCCAAGCGGCTCCGCGGTGATCCAGAGGCAGAATTCGTTCGATTTCAAGCCTTCGCTGAAATAAGGCGTCAATATATCCAATAAATCCGTTTGGGTGGTGTAAACCTGACAGATGTGCGTTCCCCAGGGAACGTCCTCCACGCCGGCGATCCCCAATTTCCGTGGTGGTTGTTCCTGTGCCACGCCGATACGGTCCCGAGCTTGTGGCGCTTCCAGAATACTCATGCGCAGGTTCCCATTGGAACGGACATCTCACCATATCATACAGATTCGAGACGCCGAAACTTTCGCGTTAAGCTCGCGGTCGTTGGCGCGCGCGGCGTCCCTCCTTCTCGCACGAATAGGAGAAGGAGGGACGCCGTTTTAGTCAACATCAGTTGCCCATGACTGGACTAGGTCGAATTCATTTCGCTTTGTTTCGCGGAGCTTCTTCTCCCACTTGTGGGAGAAGACGGCCCGGCGAAGCCGAGTCGGATGAAGGGTTCTCTCCGCCGCTAGCGCACTTATCGTTCGAACGATAAGAAATCCCTAAAAATCAAAATGCTTGAGCAAGTTTTAATCGCAAAAGTCTATCAGCTTTCGCGGAACTTGCTCTAGCCTTTCCGCCGCGCGCTGATCGGTTCCTGGAAGCTTAAAGCCGTGTCCCAGGGGAAGTAGATCCAGGTCTCCTGCGCGACCTCATGCACGTAAGTGTCGACCTGAGGCAGCCCTTCCGACTTGGCGTAGACGGTCGCGAAATGCGCGCCGGGCAGCAGCGCCCGCACGATCTTCGCCGTGGCGCCGGTGTCGACGAGATCGTCGACGATCAGCACCTCGGGGGCGGGGCGCGCGAGCAGTTCCTCCGACAGCGACTTCAGCACGGCGATTTCGCCGCGCGTCGTCTCTTCGTGATAGCTCGCGACGCAAATCGTGTCGATGACTCTTATGCCGAGTTCGCGCGCCACGACGCCCGCCGGAATGAGCCCGCCGCGCGTCACCGCCGCGATCGCCGAAAAGCCGCCGATCGCCGCTAGCCGCTGCGCCAGCGTGCGCGTGTCGGCGTGGAAGCGGTCCCAGGAGACGGCGAGGATTTTTTGCATGGCCTTGGCCTTTACACTTTCGCGCCGTTGTTGGTCAGCCTCGAAATCATCTCTCGCGTCGCCGCCGCCGCCGCGCCGAGCTTTGAAGCGTCGCGCGCGCGCAGCACGATCTGGTTGCGCACGCCGGCGCTGGAAAAATGCGGATAGGAGCCGATGCTCACATCCTCGAAGCGCGCCGCCAGCGCCGCGAGGTCCTTGGCGTAGCGCCCCTCGGGAATGGCGTCGGCCTCGATGGTTTCGACCAGCACGCGCGCGCCGGTTCGCAGTCTCGGCGCCGCGGCGTCGAGCATCGCGTGCATGATGATCGGCACGCCGGCCATGACGATGACATTGCCGATCATGAAGCCGGGGGCCTTCGACATGCTGTTCTCGATGAGCTCCGCGCCCAACGGAATGCGCGCCATGCGGCGGCGCGCCTCGTTGAGCCGGTCGGCCGGAATGACTTCCAGCAGCATTTTTATCGCGCGCGGGTCTTCCTCTATGCCGACGCCAAAGGCTCTGGCGATGGCGTCGGCGGTGATGTCGTCATGCGTCGGGCCGATGCCGCCGGTGGTGAACACATAAGCATAGCGCGCGCGCAAGGCGTTCACCGCCGCGACGATCTCGGCCTCGACATCGGGAACAACGCGAATCTCGCGCGTGTCGACGCCGATATCGGCGAGATATCTGGCGATGTAATGGCTGTTCTGGTCCTGCGTGCGGCCCGAGAGAATCTCGTCGCCAATGACGAGAACCGCCGCCGTGACCGCCTCCGCCTCGCCCGTCATCCCGACGCTCCTTCCTCGCCACGATCATAGGCCGTGTGGAATGGGGGGCAAGCCCTATGGCGCCTTCCCGTCATGCGGCCGCCCAAAGTCAGGCGCGGCCGTATCCTGGCCCTGTTCCACGATTCCCTTGCGGATCGCGCGCGTGCGCGTGAACAAATCGAATAGGCCCTGGCCGTCGCCTTGCTCGATCATGCCCTGGAGCGACTTGAGGTCGGCGTTGAAACGGCCGAGCATGTCGAGCACGGCGTCCTTGTTGTGCAGGAACACGTCGCGCCACATTGTCGGGTCGGAGGCGGCGATGCGGGTGAAGTCGCGAAAGCCCGAGGCCGAGAATTTAATCACCTCGGACTGCGTGACGGTTTCGAGATGCGCCGCCGTGCCGACGATGTTGAAGGCGATCAGATGCGGCAGATGGCTCGTCACCGCCAGCGCGAGATCGTGATGCTCCGGCGTCGTCGCCTCGACCTTGGCGCCAAGCCGCTTCCAGAACTCGGCTGTCACCTCCACCATGCCGGCGTCCGTATCGGGCGTCGGCGTCAGTAGGCACCAGCGGTTCTCGAACAGCGTCGAAAAGCCTGAGTCCGGGCCGGAATATTCGGTGCCGGCGAGCGGATGCGCCGGCACGAAATGCACGCCCGGCGGCACATGGGGCGCGACCTGCGCCGTGACCGAGCCCTTGACCGAGCCGACATCGGAGAGAATGGCGCCGCGCTCCAGATAGGGCGCGCAGGTCCGCGCCACCGCGCCAATGGAGCCTACGGGAACGCAGAGGATGACGAGATCGGCGCCCGCCAGCGCGCTGCTTAAATCGCCGCTGGCGTCGTCAGCTATGCCGAGTTCGCGCACGCGCGCGAGAACTTGCGGCGAGGCGTCATAGGCGGCGATTTCTCGCACGGCGTTCCTGGCGCGCGCGGCGCGCGCGATCGACGAGCCGATCAGGCCGAGTCCGATCAGGCAGAGCTTGTTGAACAGCGGCGCCGCGTCGCTCATCGGCGCCCCACGAACTCGGCCAGAGCGGCGACGACGCGCTCATTGGCCTCTCGCGAACCGACCGTCAGCCGCAAAAACTCCGGCATGCCATAGGCGGCGATGGCGCGCAGCACGAGGCCCCGCTCGGTGAGGAATTTGTCGGCGTCGGCGGCGCGGCGGCCGTCCTCGTCGGGGAAGCGGATCGCCAGAAAATTACCAACGCTCGGCAGAACCTCCAGCCCCAGCGCGGCGATGTTTTGCGCGAGCCAGGGCAGCCACTCCGCGTTATGGGCGATGGCCGCCCCAAGATGCGCTCTGTCCTCCAGCGCGGCGATTCCGGCCGCCGAGGCGACGCTCGACACGTTGAACGGCGAGCGGATGCGGTTCAGCGCGTCGATAATTTCAGCGGGGCCGTAGCCCCAGCCGAGCCGCAGCCCGGCGAGACCATAAATCTTCGAGAAGGTGCGGGTCATCACCACATTGTCGCGCTGCGTCGCGAGCGCGACGCCGGCCTCGTATTCGGTTGTCGTCACATATTCGGCGTAAGCCGCGTCGAGCACCAGGATCGCATTTTTCGGCAGCGCGTCGGCGAGGCGCGTGACTTCGCTCAAAGGCAGATAGGTTCCCGTCGGATTGTTGGGATTGGCGAGAAAGACCATTTTGGTTTTCGCCGTCACGGCGGCGAGCAGCGCGTCGACATTGGCGGTGTAATTCGTCTCTGGCGCGACGATGGGCGTTCCGCCGGCGGCGAGCGTGACGATTTTATATTCGAGAAAGCCGTATTGGCTGTAAATCGCCTCGTCGCCCGGACCGATGAAGGCCAGCGCCAGCAACTCCAGAATTTCGTCCGAGCCCGCCCCCGCGATGATGCGCGCGGGGTCGAGGTTGTGCGCCGCGCCAATAGCCGCGCGCAGCAGCTTCGACGAGCCTTCCGGATATGCGGCGGCGTGCTCGATGCTCTGGCGCGCGGCGGCGATCGCGCGCGGGGAGGGGCCGAGCGGCGTCTCGTTGGCCGAGAGCTTGAACACGCGCGCGCCGTTCCGCGCCGCGGCCGCGCTCTTGCCGGGAACATAGATGTCGATGGCCAGCACGTTTTCGCGCGGGGCGGGTTTGGTCATATGTGGATTTCCTTGGCTTAACCCTTCGGCGAGAACACGCCGGCGCGAGCTTCGTTCATCTCGAAGCGCGTCGCATGGCCGCCGATGGCGTCGACGGCGGGCGCCTCGACGCCGCAGGCCTTCAACTCGTCCAGCAATCGCTCGGCGCCGGTCTTTGTGGATGAGTTTTTGGCGGGCGCGGCGACCAGCAGCGCATGGCCGCCGCTTTTGGGCGCGCTGGCGAGAATCTCGCCCTCCGCCGCCGCGACCGCCGCCGGCACGTCATGCGCCCAGCGCGGCAGCGACACCGAATAGAGCGCGATGTCCTGCGCGTAAAAATCGGTGGCGGGCTTGGCCACGACGAAGACCGGCAGTCCCGCCGGGTGATCGGGCCGCTCGACGAACGGCAGCCGCGCGATGATTTTTGGCGCGCGCTCGCCTACGAGACGCAGCCACCAGGCGCCGTCGCCGGAGCCGCCGAGCGAACGCAGCACGCCGAGATCGCCCGATGACGCGCTCACGGCGTCGATGACCGCGACCGCGCCGTGATGCGGGACATAAGGCACGGTGAAGCCGAAATGAAAGCGCGCGCTGTCGCGCATCTGCGCGTCGCCGCCGGAATCGTCGGCGTGGACGGAATAGGGGGCCTGCACGAAGGTGAAGGTCGAGACGATGACGCGCCAGATGCCCTCCACCGCGTCGAGCGGCAGCAGGCCGTGGTGGCGCTCGACCAGCGCGCGCATCATCTGCGCCTCGCGGTCGGGCCTAAAGGCGCAGCCGCCGCCAGGCCCGGCACATTGCGTCCGCTTGACCTCGATCAGCCGGTCGATGATCTCGCCGCGCTGCATCAAAAGGCGGTGCATGGCGAGATCGATGCGGTCGATCTCGCCGCGCAACTCTGCGAGCGCGTCGGTCGGGGTTTTGGACAAGGCGTCGTTTTGCATGGCGGGCTCGCGGTTTGGCGCCTGTCTTAGGGCAGCGCGGCGCCGCGCGCAATCGCGGGCGTTTCCCGTCTCACTCGAACTTCATCTGAAACGCGACAATCGTGCGGGCGAGCGGCGCGCGCGGCAAATAGCAAAAAGTGTTGGTGGCGACTTTCGCCTCTTCGCAATGCGGATGGTCGATGCTCCAGTCGTAACCGAGCTCGTCCATGCAGGCCTTGATATTGTCGGAGATGACATGGCCGGGCTTGCCGCGCTCCAGCGGAAAAGCTTCCTCGACCTTAAATTCGCAGTCGGTCACGTCGAGGCGCAGTCCGGCGAGATAGCGTTCGGCGCCGCTGCTGGTGAGAAACATCGCCTCGGTGGCGAAGAGAAAGGCGAGCCCGGCCGCGAAGGCGACCTTGGCCCGCAACTTGGTCTTGAAGAAATTGAGGTCGAGAAAGGACAAAAACCCGAGCGCGACCAACGCGCCGCCAAGCAGCAGCGTGATCGGCGCGAAAAATGACGCCAAAACGTTGTCCATGGGCTTCCCATCGAAGCAGAGGCGCCGCGTAGGATTGCAGATTAAGATGCAACATGGAAAGGCGCAAGGCCGCGCGCGAATCCTTCTCCCGTGGAACGGGAGAAGGCGGCATGCGGAGCATGACGGATGAGGGATGTCGCGGACTTGGCTGAATCCCTCCCATCAGCCCTCATCCGACTCCGCTTCGCGGAGCCACCTTCTCCCACAAGTGAGAGAAGGGAAGAGGCTGCTTAAGCCGGGCGGCGCGTCGCGCCGCTGTTCGGGCGGCGGGTGGGTTGGCCGGTTCCGCGCGGCGCCGTCGCCGCCTGTGGGCGGCCCTGCGCATGTTGCGCGGCGCGCGGGGCGCCGGCTCCCGCGCCTTGCGGGCGATGGTGCTGTTGCGGCCGCGGGCGGCGGACTTCCTGCTCAGGGTCCTCGTGACGGCCGCCCGGCGTGCGCCGGTCGGTGCCGTCGATGGTCTGGCGCGTCAGCTTTTCGATGGCGCGCAGCAAGGGCCGTTCGGCGTTGTCGCAGAGCGAAATCGCGCGTCCCGTCGCGCCGGCGCGCGCCGTGCGGCCGATGCGGTGCACATAGGCCTCCGGCACTTCCGGCAATTCGAAATTGACGACATGGCTCACGCCGTCGACATCGATGCCGCGCGCGGCGATGTCGGTCGCGACCAGCACGCGCGTGCGCCCGTCGCGAAAATCCTTCAGCGCGCGCAAGCGCTGGCTCTGGCTCTTGTTGCCGTGGATCGCCGCCGCGCCGATCGTGGCGTGCTCCAGATGCTGCGCGACGCGATCGGCGCCGCGCTTGGTGCGGGTGAACACGATCGCGCGGGAGATGTCCTTGTTTTGCAGCAGCTCGACCAAAAGGTCGCGCTTGGCGCCGCCGTCGACGTAATAGACATGCTGCTCGACGCGCTCGGCGGTGGTCGCCGCCGGCGCGACGCTCACATGCACCGGGTCTTTCAGCATGTCGCCGGCGAGGCCGGCGATCTCCTTCGGCATGGTCGCCGAGAAGAACAGGTTCTGCCTGATCTTGGGCAGCTTCGCGACGATCTGGCGGATCGGCACGACGAAGCCGAGATCGAGCATATGGTCGGCCTCATCCAGCACGATGACCTCGGTCGTCCCGAGTTTGACATGGCCCGAGGAGATGTGGTCGAGCAGACGCCCCGGCGTCGCGACGAGCACGTCGAGGCCGCGCGCCAGCATGTCGATCTGCGGGCGATGCGAGACGCCGCCGACGATCACGCCGACGGCCGGACGGAAGAACTGGCCATAGGCGCGGAAGCTGTCGGCGATCTGCGCCGCGAGTTCGCGCGTCGGCGCCAGAATGAGCGCCCGCGTCGTATAGGGCGCCGGGCGGCGGCGGTCGTTCAAAATGCGTTGCAGGATCGGCAGCGCGAAGGCGGCGGTCTTGCCGGTGCCGGTCTGGGCGATGCCGAGCAGATCGCGGCCCTGCAATAGCGAGGGGATGGCTTGCGCCTGGATCGGGGTGGGGGTCTCGTAGCCTTCATGCGTAAGAGCGCGCAAAAGAATCTCGGCGAGGCCGAGATCGGTAAATTTGGTCACGTGTTTTCTTTCAAAATGTGATCCAAACCCCAAGCGCGGCGTGTCGCCGCCCTTTTGGGGTCGATCGGTCAAGATGGAGACAGACCCCGCGTATCGGGCCGTCGTATCGTGAGGAAAAGGGACGCTCGACAGATCGTCGGCCTGGACTTAAGGCAAGGCCTGTTTACGCGACTGGAGCGTCTCGCGCCGCGACGCGGCTAGGGAGGTGATACAGGAGCGGGGCGGCCACGTCAACGGTGGGGTGGCCTTGGGCGGCGGGTCCATTCGTGCAAGCCCATGCGATCGCTCTGGAATTGAGGCGCGAATGCGTGCATATTATGAAAATGACAGCACGCGAGCGATGGATTTCCAATATTAAATGCGATGATTGCGGGGCTTCCGCGACGATTGTTATCTCGGAAGAAGACCATCCCAATGAGACGGGGAGCATGGGGACAAGGATCGAGGCTTGCCCTCCCGGTTTCGAGGTGATTTCGGGCGCGAATGGCTCTCGGGAACCGCGCATCATCTGCGCTAGCTGCAAAACCGTGGCCTTCGGCCCAAAACACCGAAGCGGCTGATTTGGCGTCGTCAGCTTACGGATTTTCTCAAGTTTTCGGATACTGTCGCGATGGCTCCGTCGACGACGAGCGAATGATCCTTGTCGAAGACGATCCGGGATGTCGTCTCGTCGATCTTGAGGACATAACGAACAAGATGAGGGTTAATGTTAACCGGCTGCCCGCTTTGGGCTTCCTTAAATGCCACGAGGTCATACGCCATATGTCAGTCTCCACCCTGCTTCGCGTTGACCATGGCAGGGAGGCGGGGGGCGCGTCAAACGCTCTTCGCGAAAAACCCTTAAGGAGCAATCGCCATGAACATCCGATACGCTGTTTTGACGACGCTACTGATGGCGCTTCCGGCGCTTCCGAGCCACGCCCAGCCCACCGGGTCCTTTTTTCCCGAGTTGCGCGCGCAAGGCGTTTCTTGCGCGGACTTCCGCCACAATCGATTGGGCTCCTGGACCCCGATCAGAAAAGTGACCATCGTCGGCCCCAGCGGGCCGTTCACGGTCGAACCGGACGAGATCTTCAGTCTTGATTCGACCGTCATGAGCGTGAACATCGCGGCGATTTTGGACGAGCGCTGTTTGTGAGGACCGTCGCGCCCCGTCGACCGATCAATTTCGCGGCTTCGCCCGCGTCGATATTGACAGGCGGCGGCGCTCTGACTAGACGAAGCACTCTATCGCGCGGACCGACCTGACGGGAGCGCCGGTGGGGGATAGTTCAACGGTAGAACTGCGGACTCTGACTCCGTCAATCTTGGTTCGAATCCAGGTCCCCCAGCCAATAAAATCAATAGCTTGTGAATCTGTGTCACAAAAGATTTCAGGCGTGTCACTCTGGTGTCGCCGCCTTACCCGCCCACAGTCGCCGACTAGGCGGCCACTTCCCAGCGATCGGCCAGTCGGCCGCTTGGCGGCGCCGGAGGAAATTGCCGCATCGCCTGCGTTCGCGCCGTTGACCGTCGATCTTGGATCACTGACGGCGCCCACCCCATCAGTTAACGGCTCTTGCAAGAGGGTCGTCGTCTATGTTACCTCTGCCACGCTGTTGAAAAGGGCGAAGTTTCCTTTCAATTCGGCGATTTTTGGCTACTCGGCTACGAGGGCGCCGAAATTAAGTCATTGAAATGCGCCTTGTGAAGCAAGCATCCCCTTTTTGGGATGTCGGAATGCCCTTTTTCAACAGCCTAATGAAGCGTCCGCGCGCAACTCCGTGATAACTCGTGGAGACATTAGGACCCGCGGGGATCGAATATATACGATTGGTTTCGTTCAACCATTTTGAAGCGAGCGAGGCAGGTCACAAGTGAAGATCTTTACGCGAGTTGGTTCAGTGATCGAGCTCTTCTTGGTCCTTGTTGGGCCTGTCGCAGCCGCGGAAAGATACTGCGCCGATCCGGCGACAGGCGATCGGATCGCGGCCGGCGCTGTCGTCGAAAAAGGAAAGAAAGTGCTGCGGTGCTGCCAAAGAGCGCCCGTTAGCGGCCGTTCAAGCGACGCGTTTTTTATCGACGAGTCGAAGTTCAAGCGCGTGCGGGAACCCCACCGCTGTTGGTCCACTGGATTGCGCACCCGGGACTTCGCGCCGGCCAAATTGCCAACCCATCGTCATAGCCAGCGCCGTCGCTAAACCGGAAGGACCTTCCGCCAGCTTTATCGAGACGGCAATTTGACGTTTTCCGCACTCCACCCACGAAATTTCCAGTTGGGAGCGCTCCGCGCACCGCATCCCCCGGGGCGAACAAAAGCCAAAGCGCATGACGGGACGATTTTCGCGCCGCCGCGCACGCTCGACTGCATCGTCCAAAAGCGCATCGCGGATTTGTGGTGTATGTTCTCTCTTGCCACAATCATCTGGTCTGCGGTACGATTGAGACCGATCAAGGCAGGCGCCGGCTACGAGTAGCAGGGTTTAACTTAGTCCCTGAAACTGTTTCATGAGGCAAGCCAATGGTCAAGAATTGTTACGGTTTGGCAAGGGGCGATCGTGCAAAAAACTTTCATTGATGTTACTGCCGCACTTGTCGTAACTCTACTTGTGATCACGGCGGCGAATATTGCACAATCGATCATCGAACCGGTCGTGTTTGCAATATTTATTATTGCCCTGATTTGGCCCCTGGAAAAAGCGCTTCAGTCCAGGATGCCAAAAGCTGTCGCGCTGCTGGTTAATGTCCTTTTAACGCTGGGGATCATCATCGCGCTCTCGTCCGTGATTGCATGGGGAGGTCGAGAGGTTGCCGATTGGATTCGTGGGAATCTTTCCGATGTCCAGGACAGGTTCATTTCGTCGACGAAATGGCTTGAAGAGCACGATATTTTCGTCCTCGCGCTTGTGACCGAGCATTTCAATACCGCCTGGCTGGTCAACTTTTTTCAGGTCGTCATCGTAAGAGTGAACCTTCTCGTTGCCTTCGCCGTTCTCGTTTTCATATATGTGATTATGGGTCTCGCTGAAACTAAAGGTTTTCAGGAAAAAATTGCATCCTTGGAAAATGAAGATACGAGTCGCCGTCTGTTGCAAGCGGCTCGGCAGATAGGCCAAAAATTTCGCAAATACATGGTAGTGCGCACTGTAGCCAGCATCGCGACCGGCTTCGCCGTCTGGGGCTTCGCTCATGTTGTCGGCCTCGAACTGGCCGCCGCCTTGGGCGTTCTGTCATTCGCGCTGAATTACCTCCCTTATGTAGGTGCGCTAGCCGCCATCGTTTTTCCAACGCTTTTCGCCTTTGTTCAATTTGATTCCGGGGAGATTGTAGTATTCGTCTTAATTGGTCTCATGGTGATCCGGTTTGTGATCGGAAGCCTTATCGAACCGATATTTTCGGGTTCCGCTCTCGCCATTTCGCCGCCCGTGGTCGTGTTCGCGATTGTTCTATGGACTTTTTTGTGGGGCATCCCTGGCACCTTTATTGGCGTGCCCTTGGCAATCGCCTTTCTAACTCTCTGCGAACAGTTCCCGTCAAGTCGCTGGATCACAACCATGTTGTCGGGTGATTCACCAAGTCAACGACGCGCATTTAAAAATGAGGGGTCCGAACTCGGCCCAGAGGGAGGCTGAGGGGCCAAGCCGTTTTTCCGGAACGGTTTATTTCATATGATCAATATCTTGCGGATTCGGACTGTATAAGATCAGTTTGACGTATCGACTTCCATTCGCTTCCAAAAGAGCTGTTCCATACAATCGCACTTTCGTCTATTTCGTTGTTTTTAAGGAGCGTCTTTAGCTCTCCGTACGTTACCGGGCCAATGGTCTTTCCCGCCTTTGCATAATACCAATTCATAATGAATGGTTGGCCTTCGTTAGACGTTGAAGATGGTTCAGGCTTCAAAGCCCCAAGAACGCTGTTGATCGAATTTGGGGGCGGCACTTCGGCATCTGTCGTGCGTCCGAATAACAACTGACGCAATATGTCGCGACCAATTGCTTGTTCGAGCGCCTTAAAGGCGAAAAACGGTATTAATGCGAAGAACATAATGATAACAGTTATAATTATTGCTTGGAGAGTTCCATCACCGATAGCCGGAATGCTTTCAACAAATGTCTTGCCATGCCACATTCCGATAAGAGTTTCTTCTATTATATAGAATATAAGAAGGGTAATGGCGAATATAGCATCTTGAAACATGATCGCATAAACAAGCGGCTTACCCCTAAAATGGTCACCGAGGCTTAAGCGCTGTCCTATCAACACGACCTTCGCCAAAACCCACGCGTTGATAAGAGCACAGCCTTGCTGGTAAGTCAGGATGTCCTCGTTGAAAATGAGAGCTTTATGAATAGAGAATAGGTTCAATAGAATCCAAATGTACAGAAATATTTGAAACAGTTTTCGTGTTTCGTCGATGGCTAATGCTTTCAGGCGGCCTAATCGGTCGTTCACCATCTTCCTACCTCCATGCGATACGGCGGAGTGACGAATCATGATGCTAGGATCGGGCGGATTGCGCAATCCATTAATGGCATGTTTCCTTTGTTCCGGTGCGCGCGGATGTTGACGGCTGGCGGGGC
>Ga0182016_10002946_pt1 | contig 19636 bp, 9 predicted proteins | sample 712S2MmetaG_FD_120491 | JGI IMG/M metagenome (GOLD analysis project Ga0182016, IMG submission 120491) | Permafrost microbial communities from Stordalen Mire, Sweden - 712S2M metaG | ecosystem: Environmental > Terrestrial > Soil > Wetlands > Permafrost | place: Sweden: Stordalen | collected... | reverse complement strand
GCAGCAGCTACGGTTGGACCTTGATGTTTTTCACAATGATGTTCATAAGCACAATACAAATATTGCACCGCAAGCTCACCATCAAACCCTTGCTGTATCTGTTGAAATAGTCGGTTACTTGAAGGATTATTAGCCAATAGCTCCACACAAGCGCTACGTGCAATAATTGTGAGTTTACCTTTAAACTCACAAGGCGTATAATTTTTTTGCAAAACTGTGTCAACCTGATGTTTTTGCCACACTAAATTACGTTTATGGGTTTGGGTATGGCTTTCATGCATATGACAGCCGGCTAGCAGCTCAACCTGTGCATCAGGAGCAACAAACAGGTTTTCTTGAGCCATGCTTGTTACCTGCTGCAACTTAATGCCCATAGCCCCGATAATTTCCACGGTTTCTTGCACATCAAATTGGGCACCGCGTGATACGATATCAATGCTGACATGTTCAACATCCCGTTTTTTCCGACAAGGTCCCCAGCCGCTTTTTTCTGTAGTTTTCCAGGCTTTGCGATGAATATCACTGACCGCTAAATAAACCGATTGTCCAGCAAGTTCTTTGAATTTTTTAGCAATAATGTGTGGTGCCTCATGAATCGATGCCCCAGCTACTTGCCACAAAACCGCATTACCGGCATCTAGTTTAGGTACCAAATGAGTCACCGAGCCATCATTGGAGTGTATCGGTTGTGCCAAGTTTTCACTGTGCTCAAACAGAGTAATTAAATCATGGCCAGCTTTAAAACTAGCGCCATTACCTTCATATTGAGTCGATTTTAATGCGATATCATTGCTTGCACTTAAATTAATTTTATGTGCACTCCTTCTAATAATTCGCAGCAATTCGGTTGCAACTCCAATATCACCACCAGCTATTACCTCTGCATCATTAATTGTAAAACTATTTAACTCACCTCTTATAGTCTCACCAGCTTTGATCGTATTACTAACAAACTCAACATGCCCGTTTTGCATTTCTAGATTAGCTTGTACTGTTACATTATCTATAAGTCGCAAACTGGCCTCACTATTCACCCCACAAAGCGACACATTTTGCCCATAAATACCTGACTTGCCATAGTTTTCGGTTAATTTCTGATACATCTTTAATGGCATTATAGAGCGCATAAACCAAAAATATTGAGTGGTACCAGGTACGAGTTGCTCTCGATAAAATACGACAAACTTATCGCCATCGATTAATTTTGCCTCTAGATGATCTAGACTAACAGAACCCCCAGCATAATTCCTTTGCAAGTCACCAATTGCTAAAGCCCCATTACGACATGCTTGCCAATACAGCATTTCGGGGTTTGGCATAATACTTAAGGCTGCTGGATATTGCTTATGCAAAATTAAATGAAAGTTTTCCAGCTCTTGACCTAAATGATGGTACATCATTACACTACGCCTTGGCATGATTTGCAATTTGCCATGCCTATTCAAACCTAGGATCATCGGATATTTTTCTTCTAGAGGGATATTAACTAATGGTATAAACATAGAATAGCGATTACCTAGCTCTGGCACTATAAAATCTGTTGCTTGCAAATTGGGCATAAAAGTGTAAAAACCACCTACAGAGTTGTGGATCACCTCATCTAATCCCACATTTAAATGAAGTTCCCTATCATTGGCTTGCGGCGTTGAATTAAACACCGTGCCAGCACCAAAAGTAACGGTATTTTGCCTAGCAGCTAGAATTAAACCTCTATGATCTCCCTTGGTTAAATTAACATGAGTATGATTGCTAGCAATAAGCTCTGCGGTATAGGTAGCATGAGTAGTAGTAGTGTAGCTATGAACAGTTCGATCTTCATAAATACCTTTTCTTCCTCCAATCAAAGGTTTACTAGTCGCACCAACCCAAACGCTTTCTGTTCTGGTATTATCAAAGTCCTCATGGTCAGTTACACTCTCACACTGAATTTTCTCGCGGTTTTGTGGCAACTCTTGCAGACAACAGATACTACCGATTAATTTAACTAAACAACGTTCACCTGGATTAAAACCACTAAGCAATAATCTCCTAGCCACCAATTCGGCTGGCCGTGAGGTGACTTTCACACCACCAGTACGTGTAGAATTATTGCCACGAGATTCGCTAGGTAATTCGTGATAATTAAGTCCCATTAAAAATTGCGGTGATTGCAAAATCACATCACCATTGACTGTTTGTAGCTTACCTGAAATATTACTAACTCCATTTCGTGCACGCAGCAAAATATTACCAGATCGCATGGCAACAATCTCTAAATGCGACAAATTAATTTTACTGCCCTCACTGCTTAATTTGATGTCTCCTTGTAAGGTGCGAATATAGGTACCATCATTTAATCCAGTAAAGCCATCAAAAGCATTTAAGGTAATTCCATTTAACGCAAATAAACCCGTATTTGCTAAATTTATGAGCCTACCATTGATAAGGATAAATTGGGCAACAATAGTACCAGAGAGCTTAATAGCAATGTGACAATGATCCGCATTGATGTTTAATTGTCCACCTAAATGCATTTTCGGTATAAATAAAGCACCTCTAGCAGCTGGATTTGATATATTTAACTTGTAATCTCCAGCAACTGTTTGTGGAAATTTTGCATAGCGGGATTCAGGCACCGTAATGTCATAGTTGTCAGCAACCCACTTAGATACATTATACTGCAAGCTATTTCGCGCGATAAGCTGTAAATTTTTGGCTTTACAACTACCTTTTAACGCACCATTAATTACATGTACATTAAGAGATTCTGATTGAAAATAACCATTAGAGGATTGCTGTAGAGAGTTCGCTGTAACTTTAGCGTCCTCTCTCACTATAATCGGCGCACAGCTTTCAAATGCCCCAGTAATTCTGAATTCAACACTGCCTGCCTTTATAGGTTTGTTTTGTTTCAAACCACTTGCCTCAATCACTAATTTATATTTAATATTTATCTCGGCATCAATCTGTAGCACGTGATCTGTTTTTATGTAAATCACCTGTAATTGATCGGCATAAACATTTTGAGTAATGCTATAATCTTGCCCAAAGATAATATTCAGCTTATTTTGAATTCCCTGAAAACTATTGTCTGTATAAGTAAAATGAGAGCCAATCTTTAACTCACAATCTTTAGCGTGGAGATCTTCTATTTCTAACTTGTTACAATGCAGTTTGACTTTGTCTTTTCCTCTTATAGCTTTGGCCTTTAAACTTGAAGCTACAACATCAACTAATTGTGTGCCTTCTAAAAGATCGGCCAATACCTGCCTGGCTCTAATTTCTAAGCTTGCACTATACAAACTATCTGCTTGCAATTGCTTGGCATAAAGCTTTAATTCATCTAAGCTGCGCGCTTCTCCAAGCTTGATACGATCACCGTGAGCTTCCAGTAACTGCTTAAACACGAGAGTTTTGATTTCAATGTCTGATACACTATTTAAGTAACATTTGCTTGCCTGTAATTGTAAAGCTGCAATCTTGATAGGAGAGTAAAACCGGATCATATCTCCTGCTAGTACTTTGCCCAATATGATTGGACCGCTTGCCGATAAATCAATAAAATCTTGCAGCGTAATATTGCTATTGGGGTTATGTATTTGCAAAAATTGCTTAATGGTCAATGCTTTAACATGCAACTCATCAATCGAAACAGTATGTGGTGTCTCTATGGTGAATTGCTTGGTTTGCGCAAGACTGATAAATGGACCTGCAGTATTAAGTTTTACAACATTTTTTAAGCCAAAATCAAGATGAATACTAAGTAAAGCTGGATCGTCTGGCGTATAAATTGGAATATATTTTTCATCAGCAAATTCTGGAACGCCCAATAATTGCCGATAGTTATTTTCAGAATAATTATAATCTACAATATGCAATAAAATATTAGCACCTTCAGCGCGCACCAAGTTGTGCCACCGCTTAGATTGTTTAATAATTTCTTTAAATGACGCATTCACTTCTTCTAGAGTTGGGATTCTATCCATCCAAGCCTGCTCAGCTTGCCTATCTAATTCCAGATCTTTGGCAAACATTTCTTCAAATGTAGGTAGCCGAGATTCACTAATTACTTGTTCAAATTGCATTTGTGCTTGTTCGGTTGAAGGAACATTCGCCAAATATGCTTCTTCAGCTTCACGATCTGCGGCTAAATCACTGGCAAACTGCTCTTCAAATGTAGGTGGCCGAGATTCACTAATTACTTGTTCAAATTGCATTTGTGCTTGTTCGGTTGATGGAACACTCGCCAAATATACCTCTTCAGCTTCGCGATCTGCGGCTAAATCACTAACAAACTGCTCTTCAAATGTAGGTGGCCGAGATTCATTAATTACTTGTTCAAATTGCATTCGCGCTTGTTCGGTTGAAGGAACACTCGCCAAATATGCTTCTTCAGCTTCACGATCTGCGGCTAAATCACTGGCAAATTGATCTTCAAATGTAGGTGGCCGAGATTCACTAATTACTTGTTCAAATTGCATTCGCGCTTGTTCGGTTGAAGGAACATTCGCCAAATATGCTTCTTCAGCTTCGCAATCTGCGGCTAAATCACTAACAAACTGATCTTCAAATGTAGGTGGCCGAGATTTACTAATTACTTGTTCAAATTGCATTCGCGCTTGTTCGGTTGAAGGAACACTCGCCAAATATGCTTCTTCAGCTTCACGATCTGTGGCTAAATCACTGGCAAATTGATCTTCAAATGTAGGTGGCCGAGATTCATTAATTACTTGTTCAAATTGCTTTTGTGCTTGTTCGGTTGAAGGAACGCTCGCCAAATATGCTTCTTCAGCTTCACGATCTACGGCTAAATCACTGGCAAATTGATCTTCAAATGTAGGTGGCCGAGATTCATTAATTACTTGTTCAAATTGCATTTGTGCTTGTTCGGTTGACGGAACATTCGCCAAATATGCTTCTTCAGCTTCGCAATCTGCGGCTAAATCACTGGCAAACTGCTCTTCAAATGTAGGTAATCTACTGCTACCAATAGTTTGCTCAAATTCCGCTATAGCTCGAGTTGCTGCAGTTAGTCTTGTCTCGAGCTGTTGCAATTCCATCTTTTTTTCGAGATCAAATTCTGCCATTAACGCATCAAAGTCAAAATTGGAAGGATTATCTGGCATCAATTATCTCCTCAATCGTGGAAATGCATTTAAAACTTCCCTCTCAATCTTAAAAGGAAGTTTACCTTCTAATGTTGAACTATTACAAGACCGAAACGCCGTAATAAATAGAGGAAATGCTTGCAAACACTGTCTTCCCGTTTGTTGAGCCACTGGTAATTTTTCGTCTGCAAAAACAGATTCTGAGACTCGGTGACAAATGCCATCAACCACATTTTTTTCTGAATTCAAAGATTTGAAATCTTTCGGATCACGAGTGATGGTTGCATAACTGCCTTTATCATCCTGGCGTGCGGTTCTACCCAGCATTTGAATGTAAATGCTTTCGCGATCTGGGTAATAACCAACAATTAAATGCAGCCCTTCTTTAATATCAGTGTCAACTTTAATATCAGCCCCACGAGCTAAAATTCGTGTTGCCAAAGTTACATATTTCCGTTTACCAATGTTTGGCAAATGTCGATTTATGTCAGATTCGTTTTCAACGAAAAGCAATTTGCTTTTCGCAATTTTATTTATACTGCACAAACGTTCTTTTAATACTTCAAAATCTGACTTGCTTTCAGATAATCGAGTAGTTGATTCTGCAAAAATTAATACTGGGCGCTCGGTTTTAGTAGTGATAGCAACAGCTTCATCAATGATGCTCTGTACATGTTGTTCTTGTGAATTACAAATTAGATCTTTAGTCTGGGTGCGATTCTTTTCTGCATTGATTGGTCCAAAAAACGGCGGAATTTCAAAATAGTTGGAATCACCTGTCAACACGTTTGAGATTAACCGATGAGTTTGACGATTAATGCTGCCGGATAAGCCAATCACAAACTTAAAGCTGTTATAAAAGCTAAGAGGATCGATAACAGAGCTCAGCAAAGTCACGCAACCAAATTGCCATTCATCAAATAACGCTGATTTAAAATTGTTTCTTTTTCCTAAAGAACTAATATCACTATAGCTTCTACCACCTGTAACCAATTGATTCCATTCTTCATTATACCAACTTTGCCAAGAATCACTCCCAATGATTGTTCGTAAAAGTACTCGAACTATTGAGGTAGGATCTAAATCTGCTAAAACTTTTCGCTCAGCAGCAGATTTACCTAATGCTAACAAATTAACCGCTGGCACCTGAAACCCATCTAGAGTTTGGATAATTTCATCTGAATCCAATATCAAACTATCAAATTCATCCATAATCGCCACACTATCTTTTGGATCAGGAAACATCACCGCAGTTTCTTGTTGTTTGATCCTTTTCACACGTTCTTGCCTTAGCAAGGAAATGTAAGTTTCTAAATTGACGTAAATAACTTGCGCTTTGCTAAATTCTGCTAATGCATTGGCGCCTGCATTGTTTGATAGAACACTAGTAGAAGAGTCAAGATGATTGGGCAAGATACAAGCAGCGTTATAACCAAAGTGCGCAAAATAACTTTTAAACTTGTTAAAGTCTCGCTCAGCCAAGTGATCGTAACAAGTAAAAATCATCACAGTTTTACTCAATTTTTCGCTAAGAATTTTGCGTGCTGCCTCTGCAATCACCAAGGATTTACCTTGACCTGTACCAAGCTTCATAAATAAATTCATCCTACTTCTTGTATTTTCTTTAGCTTGCGCCAAATGTTGATACACAGCAGCAATGGCAATTTCTTGGTTATACTGCAAAAAGTCAATACCTAAATCGGTAAATAATAATTGATGTTTCTCATTTAAACCACGTACATCCTGCAAATATCGCTCCATCAGAGCAGATTGCTTATCAGCGTTCAATTGCTTATTCATACCTAAGAACCAATCTTTAAATTGGCTTTCACTATATTTTTTTCGCGCACAAATAAATTTAATTCGATCATCAACACTATTTGCTGCCATACTCCAATCCTCTAAAGATTTATCCCCTCTAGAGAGCACTTTAGCAATCGCCGCAACCATGTCATCAAAAAATAGCATGATGTCTTGTTTAATGTTTGATGCTGATAAGCCTTCTTCTAAATATTTGGTAACCACACCGTCAATCATTGAAAATTTGTAATTTCTAGCACCATCGATGATCAAAATGGCATCACGCATTTTTTCGACTAAGGACAAATTTTGTCTATCCGATAAAGACTCAAATCCAGCTGAAATTTGCTTACGCACCGTCTCTTTAATGCGTAAATACTGCTTCATCAATAATGCTTGCCAGCCTAGATTACCTGTTTGCTTGGCAATAACGGTAAACAATTGAACTTTGATGTGCCTCAAGTCGGATAGTTTTGCGTTAACACGCAATCCTAGATTAGCCTCATCGGTATTCACTTGACCGCTAATGACTTTTCCAAAACAATCTAATAATTTATAATCAATTAAGTTATCTTGCACTTCAAGCAATACTTCCCCATAAACAATTGGCGTACTTTCAGCATACTCCGTTGGTATTTTTAATTTCCACAAATACAAATCATCCTTCCCTTGTAATACACGAAATGGCATTTCTTCAGCATTTTGCCGATAAAAGCGCGAAAATCTCTGCACAGATTCTAGCAAATCAGTAACTTGTGCCTGATAAGCCTGGGCCATATTCTCATGCATTGTATCAACGCAATCAAAAATACGATACAATAGTTTCATCGCCCAAATAGCATCTTTTGGATCTAATTCATTACTCATACTGGCAAGTTCATCTGAAAAATAATAAAGCAGATCAAAATTTTCTTTTAGCGGGAACTGTAATATATTTCGATAATTTTGCAGTTGGGGATTGAGCTCACTTAGCCTAGAAATTTTTGTTTTTTGGCAAAAATGCAATAAGTACGCTGAGGCTAGTTGTTTAAATATATTTGAATCAGCTAAAAAACTCGGAAAATCAAATAATTTAATTACCGCTTTTGCTTGTAATGATTTTAAACGTTCTTGTGATGGCATGCATTTAATATTTTTGATATCAAGAATTAAAAATTTGGCAAGTTGATGTCGTTCTTGCCAATTACCATATCCAGAAATTATTTGAAAAAAATCAATTAGGCTGTCTATAGTAGCTGGGGAAACAGAGAATAACCTCAAAAACATTGGAAAAATTTCTTGAGCAGTTGCAATAGCTCCTACGGTATCAATTTTCTGTGCTTGTTGTTGTGGCGAATAAGCATTTAAATAAAACCAGGCGGTTGCCCATTTTTTTCTGACAACGTCGTTGTTAGAATTACGGTCATATTGTACATTAAATAATTGGTTAACTCCTGGAATAAAAAAGTATTTGATATGCTGTGGTTGTTTAAAATTAATATTTAAGATACGTTTTGATCTTAAGGATAAAATATCAACTAATGTGAGTGTTGTTTCGGTATTGGTAGCTTGTACATAATTATACAAAGATTGCCCAATTTTATGATTATCAGGATATAAGAAAATATCCATAGCAGCTAAGATATTATGGCCAATCTGAGGATTAAGCTTACCTTGTTCTAAACTATCACACAATTGTAGCCAAGCATTCATGGCCAACTCAAATCCATTTGTGGTATTAAAGAGGCTTATATTTTGGATAATAAAATCTTTAAATCTCTCTTCTGGCGCATATAGTATCAACTGAAGCAAGGCTTTGATCATTTTTTCAGTTGTTTGATATAACCAAGATGGCTGATAATCTTTTTTGTCAGGTTTTAAAATTTCTTCGGTAACAATCTGATGCTTGCAAAACTCTGCAATAGAGCCAAAGTATAAATCTGGGTGCAGAGAAATTTGCGTTTTAATTTCTAATTGGATACAAGCACGTGCAATCAATTCTGCGTAGTTATTGTGCGAAATGCATAATAAATTACTGCTTGCATTACGCATCAATATTTTAAAATATTCATCAATGGCAAAAGCTTTAGTATGATTAATGACACCGATTAATGAGCGTTGGATCCATAAAATTTGTTTAATATCACTAAGTTCTAACAAAACATTTGGAGATAAAAACAACTCAATGAATTCCTTGATAATGTGAGTCTGCTCTGGTATTTGTGGATCCATCACAGAATGAATTTCATTACGCGCGATTTTTTGTAAGCTATCACGCAATAGCAAATATTTTTTGGCTTCATTTTCAGATTTTTTTCGATTATTCGTCAACCGAATATTCAAATCTTCTAAGCGTTGTAAATTTCGCTTAGTAAGTTTATAGCCTTGGCGTGCATCTTCTAAATGTGACTTGTATAGTTGACATACTTTTGCTTCAGGGGAAGGATCATCTACAACAACTCTATGCCACTGATTAAGCACACCATACAGATTTTGTAACCCTTGCAAGATTTTAACTAAATATTCTTCATAACCAGAATTGGTTATATCTCGCAACACATGTACCAGCAAGGCTTTTAGCTTCTCTAGATATCGAGTAATTTCAAATTGCGATGCAGCATAAATATAACGCGTTCTTTCTTCATCTAGAAAAAAATTCTGTAACTCTTCTATTGATGCGTTAATATGACTGTTAATTTTTTGAACTGATTTTTCATTTGTTTTTTTTTGCGGCACTTTTAATCTCTACTTTTTTTATTATTATTTTGTTGATCCATGGTCAATATACTTTTTCCATAATTAAAAAAATGCCAAACTTTTTATATAATTGCAAGATGTTTTTTAAAAGGTTATGGGTGAATATGCATTATGTGAAAAAACTTTCAAAGAGAACATGGATAACTAACACCTAAATAATCGCGCGTTGTTGCATTAAGAATTCAGGCGTTCGGAAAGGATAAAACCCCTGCTGAATTGTTAATGAAAAAAGAACATTTACCATGGCTAGAAATGTTGGGATTTCAAAAACCAGAACTTTGTAAATTTCCTGTATAAAATTTCATAAATATAAAAATTAAAAACCACAAGCTAATATTAGCAGGCTATTGTCATACCTTTTGATACCTAAAATAGGCTGTTTTTGAACAGCGCCCAAATGGCGGCTGGTGGCACGTTCTCTAACACTAGGCCTATATTAGGTTTGCACAGAAATAAGATTAAATTCATCTTCATATTCTTCCCAAGGTTTATTCAAAAGAGGAGACGATAATTCACAAAGTAATCGCATTTGGATCGGAGCATCTTTATTTACTTGTAATACATTAATCCTGATAGTTTCTAATAAATCATCATTTTCATTTTTAATGTGATGAATAACTTTTGTAAAATACCCTGGAGTATATCCAACTAAGCAAGGAGGATCTTCAGTTCGCAATAAAAGAGCTAATCGATCTGCTTTATTTTGAAAATCGTGGCTTAAGTAAAGTCGATCCCCTGTTTTCAAACTTAAAATCCTTTCTTTAGAATTAAGATCTAAAAGGTTTAAACCATCTACAAAAAATTTAAACGCATAATCCCCTATCGAGTTAATTGTAGGCACAGGAATGATCCTAAAAAAATCTGTCTCTCTTTCTCCACTACTAATGGCCAATACATCTAAATCATTAGCCGTAGTATTTTTACCATTAAACCCTAGCCAACTCATATAATCGTGGTATTCAGGCCGAGACTTTGGCATTAATCTATTTTTAAACAATGAAAACAAGCTAGGTGAACGATACACCTTATCATGTTCTGGCATATTAGGTAGCACTGAAAATGAAAGAATACTTTTAACCCCTTGGGTATAACGAAATTCATATCCTTCGCTGGTTTGTAATAGCTGTCCAACGACATGCCATCGCTTGATATTTTGATCTTGCCAAGCAAGATAGATTTGCTTAGTCATTTTGAAGTCTCCTTAACTGTCCTGTACTTTCTTGTAAAATTGCCATAGCAAAGGCTTTTGCAGGTTCTGAAATAAATTCTTCTGGCATTCTAGATAAAACTTCTTTAATTTTTTGATCTTCATTGGTAATTTGGATTATTTTTTCGATCCAATGATCAGTGACATGCGGATCATATTTCCTACATTCTTTTATTAAAGAAATTGTGTTTAATTGATGACCACCCTGATCATAAACTGGTACCATAGCTCCATGTACATATTTTTGTACATTGCGACCTGTATCTTTAGTTGTTAACCTTTCCGTCCTTCTTGCATCAGGCTCATTACGTCCTAATGACGATGCATGATCAAAGGTTGGAGCTAAAACATTAATTTTATTATTTTTAATAATTATGCCCCAATTTTCAGCATGGCGATCAGTATTACCAATCCAAGCATCCAAACATAAGTAACCAATAATCAAATCATTTGCTTTAGTAATTGCTGGATTTTGTTTAAGGGTTTGTGGTAATTGAACGCTATTTTGTTGCATTGCATTTAATATAGCATCCAATGTGTGTTTAGTGTTTTTAAATCTTTGATCTTTATCAAATCCTTCAATAAGCTCATTACCAAGTTTCAGTTCTTCTCCTGCTTCAAGGAAATTAGGAGAAATCACGCAAGGATCATCTTTGCTTAAATAGGCCAATTCATAGATCGCATGAGGCAAACCTAATAATCTAGCTAATTCAGCAGCCACTTTTTCTGCCCAATTTTCTCCACTACCAGATCTCCCCTGTTTAAAAAGGATCCGTGTATCTTTACCTTTAAATTTATAAGTAAACCACCCTTTACGTTTAGAGCCCAAGTACTCTACTGCACCTGAAGAAAGTGCATCACTTACGTTGTAAATAACATATTTATTTTGATTATTCATTTTTAAATCCAAACCACTTAAATACCACCACTACCATGAACACCTGCAAAATTTATTGTTCTATTTTGGTGACTTGTAGATCACAAGCAAACAACCTGATTTCTGCTTCTCTTAAAATAGCAGTTTTCAAATATTTTAACTTTTCACCTTCTACTAATCCCTCTAATTCATAAAAAATTTCTAAAGGCTGCTTAAAACTTTTAATCCTTTCATACTTATTAATAATAGCTGTCATTTCGGTTAACTCACCTGCCCTGCTCCATTTAAAATCACTCAGCACGTTATTTTCAATTGCTAAAATTAATCTGGTTAAGCTGTCTGTTCCACCCAATGAACCGCCGATTAATGATAGCTGAATTTTGGTATTAAAAGTAGCTTCTTTCTTAGGGTATAGTTTTGGGTTAATTATCATATGCAACTTTTGCATTTCTTGCGCCCGCAAATCATCCGGCGCATGTAAATAAATTTGGGTAGTACTATATGATTCATGCCGATGATTTGCTTGGATCATAGTGCCTGAAATCCCTACCAAGTCTTGGTGTGATGCCGATAGATGTCTTAACCAATGCGGCGATAAACTTTCTAACTTTTGTCGTTTCTGCGGATTTCTTTTAAACTTTTTAGCTGCTAATTTGCCGATTTCTTTAACATTGGTAAATAACTGCCTAACACTTAATGGTTTTTTAGTTTTTGCTAAAGCCAATACGGCCTCTAGATCGTCTTCCTCCGGCAATGGAGTTTTATTTAGCGATAACCGATAAATTTTAATAATTGATAATAATTGGTCGTTAACTGGCACATGGCCAAGTTTGCCGCCCTTACCTTTCACAAAAAACCACCAGTTACCGTTTAACTTCCTAAACGAACCCCAAGTAGCTTGAGTTACTTCATGTATTCTTAATCCCAACAAATATAGCAGCGCAAATAATAACTGGGTTCTGGTTTTGTAGCGCTGACTCTTAGGGGTGCTTTCCGGTAAATTTTGTAAAGCCTCTTGTACTGCTTCCCATTCATCAGCTTCTAACATCCGTGCCCAAACTTTATATTTTTGCTCTTCGTGATCAATCGACAGATCACTATACTTTTTAATTAATTTAATCGGATTGGACTTTAAATATTTAGCATCCACTAAATAATTCATTAAACAACTAATTACTCTGATACCAAATAATAACGAGGCTTTTTTTAAGGGAGCCACTAATGGCCGCCAGTTAATAGTATACCTCTCAGATCTTAATTCTTTTTTAGAACCCAGCCAACTGCTGGGCGGATTTTGTAAAAAGTTAAAATATTCCTCAAAATGCTCAGCTTTTAAATCGCCAAGTGCTAACCCCTTCTCAAAGGTACACCATAACAGTAATCGCTCGGCTTCTTTTTGATAGGCTCTCTGAGTAGTTGGCGTATCTTTAAATTGCTGTACCCAAACTTTAACTGCCTCTACATCATTCTCAGCTAAAATATAGCAGTCTTCATGTTGCGGTCTACTTGCTGCCATTAAATCGATTTTTGGTTGCCAAGAGACTAAAGCCGTAGGTTTGGCAACAATCCAACTACTTTCCATAAAATGCTGCCTCTTTGGTATTAAAGTTTAATCTTAATTCCTCTTCTAATTGGGGTAATTTGTCTAAACCATGCTCTTGGATTATTTTTTGCAACTGCCCATTTTGCCTTAATAGTGATCTAGTTTGCAGTTGAGCGCTAGTAATAGCTTCATTTAATTGTTTTTTATTCTCTAAGAGTTCTTTGGTTAAACCATCAATTTTAGCTTGCAGATTAATACCGGTTACTTTTTCCTGCATTAATGCTTCGTGACCTTTATTACTGGTGTCCCTTAATGCCGACAGGCTGGTTTCATTTAAAATTTTAAGCTCTGCCCTTAGGCCGTCAATGGTTTGCTGCATGTTGCGGATAGTTTCATTAGTATTAAGATTTAGCTCGTGTTGAATTTTTTGCGTTACTTGTTCTAAAGTATTATTGGTAGCTGTTGCTGCTGTTAACCTTAGCTGTAACTCTTGGTTTGCAGTTTGTAATTGGCGATTTTCCTCTTTTAAAGCAATATTGGCTTTTTCGGCAGCAATTAACTCTTGGGTATAATGCTCGTTTTTGTATAACTGTTTTTGTAATTCCAGCTTTAATTGGTTATCCTTTTCTTCTAAATTAGATTCTATTTGTTCAAAATTTACCTTGTTGGTCACCATATTCATAAAACACTGCTGTTTCCATTGATGCAAATATTTATAAATAGTTGCTTCACTTTTACTGTTTAATTTGAGCTTAACTGCGGTGACAGTAGGATTAGAACCATCTAATATTACACTTTCTATCGCTTTTAAAACATCTTGTCGTGAAATCAATTTCTTAGGCAAACTTATATATATTCCTCTAATTTTGTTTAACTATTATACTTAAACTCTAGGTGGACCTACGTGTGGTTGTTGTATTAAATTTCTTTTAAATTCTGGAAATAATTCACTTAATGCTTGGCATACCATGTTTTTTATTGGTGAATTGAAAAAATCACTATGAAAAAATCCAAAAATGGTTTTTTCATCACTAATCAAACACTTTTTAAGTTCTTCGTTATGGGCAGCTTCTTCTAGAAAAATTAGCGTTGCCGTTCTAGCTTCCTCAATAGTTTGAATCTCACCAAATAGTTCATGATAACTTTCTATATCGTGAAATAACAACCATGTGCTAATGGCATCAGTGTATTTTTGTATACTTGCATCACCACCATCTCTCACATCACCCAAAGGAATTAAATGCAATTTTTTTATAGATTCTAATAATGATGTAAGAAATCCTTGGTTAGCTGCTGCTAACGCTTCACCATGTTGTGAAGCAGGACTATTGGAGCGAGTTTGTTTTATTGTGGAACTTTTTGAAATATCTTTCTTTCTTGTTACTTCCTGTTCTTTATCGCGTCTTGTTTTATCATAATTAGTTTGTATAGTAGGATCTAACAATGATAACACTTCTCTTGGTATTATCGAATCACCTAATTTATCATGCCAAGATCTAACTAAAAAAGTTACACCCATATTAGCATTTTGGTTAAGCACATTTAACATTGCATGGCAATTCAAACAACAAGGCTTTGATATACCAATATAATAATTACAGATAGCAGGTCTTGTTTTTTCTTTTGTTAGTATATGAAATACAATTTGCATTTCTGCATGGTACCTTGACTCTTCTGTTTGTAGAATATTAAGCCCTTGTGTTACAGTAAAAGCTTTTAATTGCCCTTCAGTGAACTCCGAAAAATCTCCTTTTACTGCTTTTCTTATAGAAGACTCTAATTTTGTAAAATCGTTATAAAGATCCATGCAGGTTAAAATGATAGCGGCAGCACTTGGATCTCTACCAAACTCTCTTAATGCATATTCAAAGGTATATTGCGTACCTTTTAAAATCTGTTCAACAATAATATAAACATCATCACCATCAATACTCCATTTAGAACCTTTGATTAAAGCAATAAACCTTTCTGAATTGCATATTTTATGAAATACTTTTTTTCTATCATCTTCTGTTAGATCTTTGCTACGAGCTATATCGCTAAAATATTTTATTACGTCTAGAATTAGCTTTTGTAATGTTTCATTTCGTTGCTTAGCTTCTTCGCCACCCTTACCTGTAACTATTTTATTCGTGGCAATGACTAATTCCCCATTAAACACAGAAACCGCTACGCAATTAGTAACTGATTCTAACAACCTAGCTAAAGAATCAAGTCGTCTATATTCCGGTAAGTTTTTTAAGCCTTCAGTCTCTGTTAGGTCTACACGTTCTCCAAAAGTATCTTGTATTTGCTTAAAAGTATCTATAAATTTTGAGAACGCATCTGGGGATCTTGGCATATAGTTTTAATTAAACCCTTAAAGTTTGCTGATTATATGATGACTGTTTTTGTACCAATAATGCATTAAAATCCCTATACGTATCTTCTGTAATATACTGCCTATTACTTTCTTCGTTCATATATTTCGACACATGGTGAAAATCTAGATCTAATAACAACTTGAATTTTTCCATTACAGTTTCTCTAATACTATCATAGTGTTTTAAACGTTCTTCAGCTGAAATATATAATAGAAAAAGCTTTAATGCATAATCATTTAATACTTTACTAAGATCTATTTTTTGTTTTTGACTAACTAAAAAAGCAAGTGCATCTGCATTAGGGGCATAGACTATAGACCACTTTAATATCTCTCCACCAACCTCACTTAAAAAAAGATCTATCGTTTCTTTAGAGTATAATCTTAGTTGTTCTTCTATTTGGAGAAATCGTTGTTGTTTTAACTGGTCAATGATCAAACTTTTATCTTTATTAGAAAAAAACTTATCCTTTAAATTTAATTTTTTATAAGCAGGAGTAAACATCAAAATCACCTTTTTTGCTTTATTTTTTTATAACTATATAAATCATATAATAAACTATATTAATTTCAATAGCAAACCACCGATAATTAGTATTATCAGCGGTTAAAAATTAATAGCAAAATGTCATTTTGTCATTCGTCAAAGACGATTGCAATGCGTCAAAGATCGTTGCAATGATTAACAATTTTGCGATTGCTGGCAAAATAAAATTATTACTAACAACACGTTCTATTAATAGTTACGTCATTACTTGGCATTTTGTTATTTAGATAGCATTGTTTCAAATGCTTTAGTGCGTTCTTTGGGAGATTTATAATTTAATTGCTTTAAAATCTCTAAATCTATTTTTTCTTTAGCTAATCTAATTGCCCGTTTAGTAGCTAATTTCAAAATATTAGCAAGCTCACCCAAGATCCCACCAGAATGCACCAACAACCAATCAACGATCTTCGGATCCGTTAAATCCGAGTAATATTCTAGCGGTAAAACCGCCACAAAACTTTCTAGCAAATTATTAAATTCCACCCCTTCCTGCCAACAAGGCAATAAAAATGGTTCAAACCTATTTTCCAATTGCGGATCACTACTAATAGCTAAATATGCATCTTTAGTACCAAGACACACTAATGGGATCTGCAACGCATTACCAATATGCCTTAGAAAATTTAAAAATTCTAATTGCTGCCGCTGACTACTTGCTAACATATTGTGTAATTCATCAATGATTAACATTTTTACTCTTATTCCTCTCAGCATTCGATATAAGGTCTGATTCAATTGCGGAACCCCTAAATAATCATTTTGATCTGCTTGCTCAATTCCCTCGGCAATAGCCAATAATAACGTTTTAAAAGTTGGATAAGCCGGCATCTGAATTGAAACTACTAATTGTTCAATTAATTCTCTTCTACCAGATTGATCATTATTACGACGCACCGCTGTATCTCGATAAATTTTACAAAATTTCTCCTTAATCATGCTTTTACCGTTATTCGTTGGACCAATAATTAACATATTTGGCATACGATGGTTTTGAGGTAATGCAAATAATTCTTCTAATCGATCTAAAGCTTGTTGAGCCGCCAAATAATTGATCCATAACCCTTTATCAATATATGACAATCGCTCATAAACTGGTAAATCCAACAACTTTCTTGATTCAGGATGTAAATGTTCTCCTACCACCATTCTGCCTCATAAATAATTGGTTCTTCCTTAATTGATCTATCATTTGTAATTATTTCTTGTTTACCTTCAGCTTTACGTTCTTTAGCAGCCATAGTAGACTTGTTTTGCTTCTCTATTTCCAACCTCCTTCTGGCAGCTTTTGATTTTGTTATAGCTATTTTACTGATCTCTCTCATTTGTTCTATAGCATGAAAAATAGTTGGTTCATCTAGCTGTTTAGAACCTTTTTTGCGTAAATACTGTAATGCTTGCCTATGCTCCCATAAACTAATGCTAACTCTTGACATTGTTCTATATGGAACCTCTATATATTCTTGGCTTTTTGGTTCTAAAACATAAATTTTACTTAAATCTCTTGGATCTCTTCGAATTAAAAACTTACTATGCCGACCTCTATTAGCCAAAAAAGGTGATAAAGAATTATTATAATAAGCTATATGATCTAACATAAAACCATGTCTTTGCAATGATCTAAATTCTATTGGTAAAAAATCAATTAAAAATCTTTCTCCATCATTAATTTTGGCCGGAAAGCCTAACCCTGGAGAGTTTTCAGTACCCAAGATCCTCTCTCTATATTGATCTAATGGTGGCTTTTTTAGTCCGCTATGCAATTTTTTATGATAATAATTGGCGATTGCTATAGTTAACCATTTCTCTAGTTCTGATAAAGTTAAGCTAGCCTTGTCTTCAGATCTATATTCTCCTTTTTCTTTAATATTTGAAAAAGTTGTTCCAGGTAATTGATGTACTAATTGCATTAATGTACCAATAACCCTTTCAATTATGCCGCCATAGTGACACTTACCAATCGGTCGATAATCAATTTCAATCCCATGGGCTTCACAGCCACGTTTTAATGCCGCACTATGAAACTCTGCACCATTATCTACATAAATTCGCTCTGGCTTGCCCCAAATTGGCCATTCTGCTTCAATTCTCCTAGTCGCCAACCAGTATTTCTTGTCTAACACTGCATGTACTAAACACAAACCTACCGATACCGCTGATGGCGGCTCTAAAGTTAAACAAAATCCGGCAATACAACGACTATAAACATCAATGGCCACCGTTATATAAGGCCTACCTATAGGTTGCCGGTACAACTCATCTACTATGATTAAATCCACTACCGTATGATCTATTTGATACGTCTGTAGCGGATATTCTTGCTGCGGAAACTTACCCTGAACCGCGGAATGTTTAGCCTTAGCAGCTTTGGTTCCAAATCTTTTACTAGTTACCTCTTTCTCAGTACAACAAGCCCTTAATCGCCTTAATACCGTGCTTTCTGATGGTGGTGATATTTTATTATTGAAACAAGCTAATCGTACTTCTTCTATGACTTTACTTGCTTTTAACCGCTGATCTTTTAAATAAAAATTTCTAACTACTGTATTTATTATGTCCTCTAAATCCTTATTAATTCTACCTTTCCCTTCCCCACCATTAGTAGTCCTCGGAACTAATGAAACTAACTTACACCCGCTTTCCCGATAAATCTTTACTAAATTATAAAACTGACGCTCCTTCAACCCTAGTTTTTTACTAGCTTTTTTAGCTGTTTGTAACGTGCAAAACGGTTTTTTTATTAGTGGCTTTAATACTTTTTCTCGATCTTTAGCAATTTCCCAATCTCTTTCGCTAATTAACGATAATTCTCTTACAAAATTATCGACTTTAGAATTAATTGGCCCTAAATCACTCACATTAACCTCTGTTGAACTATTTTTATTAGGACTACAGATTAATACTTTCTGCAGATCTACAGCAGATTTAACAATATATTCTCGATCCAAATACATTACTCGATCGCCAGGATTAAAACTAAAATCTTTCATATTACTCAACAAAATATCAAAAACCGCGATCTGTTGCAATCATCTTTGACAAAAACACAAATATTGCAGACGTCTTTGAATGAAAACATCTTCACTGCAATCATCTTTGAAAAACGGAAACCTGAAAATTTCAGGATCTTTTAAAACCTCACTGCAATCGTCTTTGACGAATGACAGCTTTCTTGTACCAAAAATGATTCGTAAGGAGCTAGCAAACCATTGCCCTTTCTAGCAATTTTGATAATCTCAGTTAGAACGTTGCAACTTAATGGTGAGCTTTTGCTCTAAACTTTTAGCTGCTATTACTATAGTATGTAACGTAACTGAGGTGTTGTTTGGATCTAACAACCGATTTAGTGCCGCCCTACTGATATGCATGCTCTTAGCCAGATCGCTTTTAGATAATTGCCGTTTATGCATCGCCTGTTCCAAGCTCGCTACTAAGATCCGCTTAATTACTAGTGCTTCCGCATCAACCAACAAGCCTTCT
>Ga0182016_10002945_pt1 | contig 19641 bp, 15 predicted proteins | sample 712S2MmetaG_FD_120491 | JGI IMG/M metagenome (GOLD analysis project Ga0182016, IMG submission 120491) | Permafrost microbial communities from Stordalen Mire, Sweden - 712S2M metaG | ecosystem: Environmental > Terrestrial > Soil > Wetlands > Permafrost | place: Sweden: Stordalen | collected... | reverse complement strand
GGACCGCGCCTCGGCATGGTTCGGATTCACTTCCATTCAGGACTGGTCGCGCATCCAGCACGCCCTCATGCTGGAGGAGCGGCAGATCCAACTGAAGACCGGCCGCATCATACCGCAGGCCAACGAAGAGTATGGCTATGAGGATCACTACCCGCACTGGGCGCCCGGCATGGGAGGCGATTCGTCCGAGACGCTGCGGCACGTGGCCTGGGATATCGCCATGGCCGGCGCCTACGGGACCGCCGGTGAAACCGCGCGGCGCGGCATCAACATCTGGCCCGATACCGGCGGCGGCTGGATCAACGGACGCGGCGACGACACCATGGTAATGCTCAAGGGCTATGAACATATGGTGGATTTCTTCACCAGCTTCGAATGGTGGAAGACGGAACCGCACGACGCGCTGGTCGACAGCGGCGCCTATTGCCTGGCGAAGCCCGGCGAGATTTACGCGATCTATTTGCCCAACGGCGGCGGTGTCACCGTCACGCTGGAACCGGGCCGCTACAAGGCAGCCTGGTTCAGCGCTTTCACCGGCGAATGGGTGCCCTTGCCGCCCGTGGAGGGTCCGCGCTGGAAATCCCCGCAGTCACCCGGATGGCTGGACTGGGCGCTGCTGCTGAAGAGAACAAAGGAGGGCGGGCTTTAGCCCGCGCGGGGCTTTAGCCCCGCTGGCCAGTACTCGATCCCGAGTCTCCGGAAACCGCCGCCGCAGTCCCCTCGTCATAATTAGCATGGCCCCTCCCAGCACGGAAGCCGGAAGTGTAACCGGTTCATTTCCCCAGCGGCGCCGGATAATCTCCGGATGTTTGCTGGTCCTGACTCTCTCCTTCGCGCATGCGCTCGGAGCCGAAGACCGGATTACACTCGCCGTCGACGATAGCCGCCGTGCGGTGCTGCCCGGCAATGTCAGCCCGCGCATCCAGTCCGGCACGGACTTGGGGCCGGTGGACCCATCCCTGGATCTTCCCTATGTCACTCTGGTGCTCAAACCCTCTTCCGGCCAGCAGGCCGATCTCGACCAGTTATTGGCGCAACAGCAGGACCCCTCCTCGCCCAACTACCATCGCTGGCTAACTCCCGAGCAATACGCGGAACGCTTCGCAGTAAGTCAGTCCGATATAGACAAAATCGTAAGCTGGCTAGGCCAACATGGTCTTACCCTCAAGTCCGTGGCGCGCTCGCGCAATGCGATTGCCTTCGGCGGCGCCGCCGGCCAAATCGGCAGCGCCTTTGGCGTCCAGATTCACAGCTACAACGTGGGCGGCGAGCTGCACTACGCCAATAGCGCCGACCCAACGATACCCGCGGCCTTCCAAGGCGTGGTGCTCACCATTCGCGGGCTCCATGACTTCCGCTTGAAGGCCAGGCTGCGGGCCAGCGCACATCCGCGCGATAGCGATACGTCGGACTGTCAGGGAGACGCTAATTGTCTTGCCCCGGGCGATATCGCCACCATTTACAACATTACTCCTCTCTACGACGCGGGCATCGATGGCGCCGGGCAGAAAATTGCGATCGTCGGGCAGACCGACATCATCATGTCGGATATCGAACAATTCCGCAGTTACTTCAATCTTCCGGTTAACAACCCCACCGTGATACTGATCCCCGGCAGCCCGGATCCCGGGATCTTAGACACCTCCAGCGACGATGAACTAGGGGAAGCCGATCTCGATCTGGAATTCTCCGGCGCGATAGCGCGGAACGCCACCATTTACTTCGTGAATTCGACCAACGTGGAAGACTCGCTCCAATACGCCGTCACTGCGAACCTGGCGCCTGTCATCAGCACCAGCTACGGTGACTGCGAATTGGACACGGGGTCCGCTGGCGCGCAGGCTTTAGAGCAAATGGCCCTGGAAGCCAATGCGCAAGGCCAGACCATCTTCGCCGCCTCGGGCGATGCCGGCGCACTGGACTGTTACGGCGACGGCGGCGCCATCAATAACGAGTTGTCGGTGGATATGCCGGCGTCCCTTCCGCAGGTGACAGGTGTGGGCGGCACGCAATTCAACGAGGGAAGCGGAACCTATTGGAGTTCCACGAACACCAGTAACCAGGCGTCGGCGCTGTTCTACATTCCCGAGATCGCCTGGAACGAGGGATTTAACCCGCAACCCCCCGCTGGGCCGGAGGCCACCGGCGGCGGCGAAAGCGTCTTTTTCACCAAACCATCGTGGCAGACCGGCACGGGTGTTCCCAACGACGGCGCCAGAGACGTCCCGGATGTGTCGATATCGGCCTCCCCCGATCACGATGGCTACCTGATGGTTTCCCAAGGGAGTCTTCAGATCATCGGAGGGACCTCGGTGGGGGGGCCCCAATTCGCCGGAATTACCGCATTGTTGAGCCATTATCTGGTCAAGAACGGCTTTCAGTCGAGCCAGTCTCTCGGCAACATCAACCCGACGCTCTATCAACTCGCGTCGGTCACGGGCGTTTTTCATGACATCACCACCGGGAGCAACATTGTTCCTCCTTGCCAGGGCTGCACGGGAAGCGGGTACAGCGCGGGTCCAGGCTATGATCGGGTCACGGGCCTGGGAACCCCCAATGTCTACAACCTGGTTACAGCCTGGCACGGCGGCAGTGTGACCAGCAAAGGGAGCGTTACCATGGCTCTCGCGGCCAGCGCGGCGAGTGTCACGTTTAGCGAAACTACAGTACTGACGGCCACCGTGACGAGCGCCAGCGGCGCGGAGCCGACGGGCACGGTAACTTTCTCCACGGGGAGCTATGCGCTGGGCACGGCCGCGCTCAACGCCAACGGTGTAGCCACTCTTACACTCACCGGCGTGCAGTTGCCCGTGGGCGCCAATAGCATCACGGCGCAATACAACGGCGACACTAACTATTTCGGCGCCGCGGCTACGGCCAGCGTCACGGAAACGTCGCCGACTAGCGGCCCGCCTTCGGTCGGAGGCCTGTCGAACGCAGCCTCTTACACCCAGGCTTTCGCTCCGGGTGGGATTGTGAGCGTCTTCGGCACGCAACTGGCTCCCGCCACGGGCGTCGCCGATACCGTGCCTTTGCCCACCATTCTGGCCGGCGTATGGGCGACCATCAACGGCATTGCCGCGCCGCTCTATTTTGTGTCGGACAAGCAAATGAACATTCAGATTCCTTATGAAGTGCCCGCGAACTCGACCGCCACTCTAAGGATCGAGAACGGCGCGAGCGTCTTCTTCCCTTTCAACGTATCCGCCACCGCTCCGGCGATCTTCACCACCAACCAGCAAGGCACGGGTCAAGGCGAGATCCTGGACAACGCTTCCTATTTATTGGTTGACGCGTCGCATCCAGCCACGCCGGGCAGCACTTACATCCAGGTTTACTGCATGGGCCTGGGCGCGGTGAGCAATCAGCCGGCCGACGGCGCAGCGGCGCTTTCCAGTCCGCTGTCTGAAACCAGCACCCTCCCGCAAGTGACCATCGGCGGCATTTCGGAAACCGCGACTTTCTCCGGCTTGGCCCCCGGCTTCGTGGGCTTGTATCAAGTGAATGCCCTGGTGCCGGAGGGAGTGACCGCGGGCGGTGCCGTGCCAGTCGCGATCTCCATCGGCGGAGCCACCTCCAACACCGTCACCATAGCAGTGGCTCAGTAGATTGTGGGGCAGGCCCCCGGCCTGCGGCGGCCTCTCAGACCGCCCTGCCGCGCTTTCGCAAATGCCCCAATAAACATTTCTAATGTGCACCCCATCTTGCATTTCCAAAACTTGTAGGGTACACTCAGAAAAGTTGCGCATGTCAAGCAGTTCCACAAACCGGTTCCTCCGCATTCTTACCCCGTCCCATCTGTCTATACCGGTAGTCATCATTATTATCGTATTGGTCATCGTAGCCGGCCCCGCTTGAGGCCGCATCGGACGAGTTCCGAGGCCACCAGCGGGGCGAACCAAGCCGGCTGGTGGCCTTTTTTGTTTTTGGACAGCTTTTGTTGAGGAATATATGTCGACTCTGATGAATGGCGCGAAAATGCTGCTGGAATGTCTGGCGCGGGAAGGCGTGGACTGCTTCTTCGGGTATCCCGGCGGCGTCACCCTGCCCTTGTACGATGCGATCTACGACCACCACATACGCCATGTGCTGGTGCGCCACGAGGAAAATGCCTGCTTCGCCGCGGAAGGCTACGCGCGCGCCACCGGCAGGGTGGGCGTCTGCTGCGCCACCTCCGGCCCAGGCGCAACCAACCTGGTCACCGGCCTGGTCGATGCCATGATGGATTCCATCCCCATCGTCGCGCTCACCGGCCAGGTCACCAGCAAGCTCATCGGCAGCGACGCCTTCCAGGAAGCCGACACCTTCGGCATCACGCGCTCCTGCACCAAGCACAACTACCTGGTGAAGAAGCTGGAAGATCTGCCGCAGGTGGTCCACGAAGCGTTCTACATCGCCGCCAGTGGCCGTCCCGGTCCCGTGTTGGTCGATATCCCCAAGGACGTGTTCCAGGCGCAGGGCCACTATACGCCGGTCACTTCCATCCACCTGCCCGGATACAAGGTGTTCACCGAAGGCCACACCGGTCAGATTCGCCGCGCGGCGCAAATGATGTGGGAGGCCGAGCGGCCGTTCGTGTATGCGGGCGGCGGTATCGTGGCGGCCAACGCCTCCGCCGAGTTGCGCGAAATGGTGGAACTTCTCGATGTCCCCGCCGTCTTGACCTTGATGGGTCTCGGCGCTCTGCCATCGACCCATCCCAACTTCGTCAGCATGACCGGCATGCACGGCGGTTACGCCGCCAACATGGGCATGACTCACTGCGATGTGCTGATCGCGCTGGGTGTGCGCTTCGACGACCGCGTCACCGGACGCCTGGCCGCCTTCGCCCCCCACGCCAAGGTGATCCACGTGGATATCGATCCCGCGGAAATCGGAAAGAACCGCGCCGCCGATGTGCCCATCGTGGGCGACGTGAAGCGCGTGCTCGGGCGATTGAACACGGTGCTCGCCGAAACGCGCCCGGATCGTAAGGAACGCCTGTCGGCCGCGCGCCAGTCCTGGTGGTCCCAAGTGCGCGCCTGGAAAGACGAGCATCCCCTGGCGCCGGTCACCTCCGACTCCGAAATCAAGCCGCAGCACCTGATGATGGAAATCGACCGGCTCTCGGCGGGCGAGGCCATCGTGTGCTCCGACGTCGGCCAGCACCAGATGTGGGCCGCTCAGTTGATCCGCTTCAACGGTCCGCGCCTGTGGATCAACTCCGGCGGCCTCGGCGCCATGGGCTTCGGGCTTCCGTCGGCCATCGGCGCGCAGTTCGCCCGTCCCGACAAGCTGGTCTTCGCCCTGGTCGGCGATGGCGGATTCCAGATGTCCATCCCGGAACTCTCCACAATAGTGGGGAATGGCTTGCCCATCAAGATCATAGTGATGAATAACGGTTACCTCGGCATGGTGCGCCAGTGGCAGGAGCTGTTCTTTAACAACCGTTTGAGCTCGGTGGAGCTCGATTCTTTCCCGGATGCGGAGAAGCTGGCCGGCGCATACGGCTTCAAGGGCCGCACCATCGACAAGCCTTGGGAACTCGCCTCGGCCCTGGAAGAAGCGGTCCGCGAACCCGGCCCGTATCTGCTCAACGTCAAGGTAACGCCGTTCGAAAACGTTTATCCCATGGTGCCGGCCGGCGCCGCCATCAACGAGATGGTGCTCGCGCCGCCGCAGCCGGTGGCGGTTCCCAAATAGAATCGAAGCCAGGATCTCCTAATGTTGCAGATCATTTCCTTATTAGTCGAGAACAAGCCGGGCGCTCTCATGCGCATTACCGGATTACTGAGCCAGCGGGGCTATAACATCGAAAGTCTGACGGTTGCCCGCACGCTCGATCCCCAACTCTCCCGCATGACCATTGTGGTGGACGTGGATTCGACGCTCCGCCAGCAGGTCATCAAGCAAATGAACAAGCTGGTGAATGTGCTGCAGGCCGTGGACCTCACCGAGTCGCCCGCGGTGCGGCGCGAAATGGTGCTGGTGCGCGTGCGGACTGTGCAGGAAACGCGCACCGCCGTGCTCAAGGAAGCCGAGATTTTCGCCGCGCGCGTGGTGGATTCCTCCACCGAAGGCTTCGCGCTGGAAGCCACCGGCGATCCCGAAAAGCTGGACGAATTCATCGATGTGATGCAAAGCTACGGTGAAATCGAAACCACCCGCTCGGGAGTAGTAGCTGTTTCCCTAGAAGCTAAGAAGCTACGGTTACAACCTCCCGTCCTAACGGAGGCAAGATAGCGCAGTGGGGCAGGCTCTCAGCCTGCGGCGGCCTCTCAGGCCGCCTTTCCCCCAATAAAAGGACTTACCTAAAATGGCAACACGCTATTACGAAAAAGACTGCAACCCATCCAACCTGCAAGGCCGTACAGTAGCAATCATAGGCTATGGCAGCCAGGGTCACGCGCACGCCCTCAACCTGCGCGATTCCGGCGTAGACGTGGTGGTCGGCCTATATCCCGGCAGCAAGTCGCGTGCTAAGGCCGAGGCCGCCGGTCTCAAGGTCTTGGACACCGCGGAAGCCGCCAAAGCCGCCGACCTGATCATGATCCTGGTCTCGGATCATATCCAGGGCGATCTATATAACCAGGACATCGCGCCGCACCTCACGGCGGGCAAGACCCTCATGTTCGCCCACGGCTTCAACATCCACTTCGGTCAGATCAAGCCGCCCGCGAATGTCGACGTCTCCATGGTCGCGCCGAAAGCGCCCGGCCACCGTGTGCGCGAATTGTTCACCGAAGGCGTGGGCGTGCCTTCGCTGGTAGCCGTGCATCAGGATGCTTCCGGCCACGCGCTAGAAACGGCGTTAGCCTACGCGGGCGCGCTGGGAAGCCTGAAAGCCGGCGTGATCGGGACCACCTTCAAAGAGGAAACCGAAAGCGATCTGTTCGGCGAACAAGCCGTGCTGTGCGGCGGCGCGTCGGAACTCATCCGCGCGGGTTTCGAAACACTCGTTGAAGCCGGCTATGCGCCCGAGATCGCCTATTTCGAATGCCTCCACGAGCTCAAGCTCATCGTCGATCTCATCCAGGAAGGCGGTCTGGGCTACATGCGCTACTCGGTCTCGGACACGGCCGAATATGGCGACTACACGCGAGGCCCGCGAGTCGTCGACGCGCACGTGAGAGCTGAGATGAAGAAGATCCTGTCCGAAGTGCAGTCCGGTGAATTCGCTCGCCAATGGATCGACGAAAATAAAACCGGCCGCCACAAATTCCTAGCCATGCGCGAAGCCGCCCGCAATCAGCCCATCGAGAAGGTGGGCCGCGAGCTGCGCGAAATGATGACCTTCCTCAAAAAGAAAAAGGAATCCGGGGTGCCGGAAGAACAGCCGGCTGTACAAAAATGAAGATCTTCACCTTTGACACCACCCTCCGCGACGGCACGCAGGGCGAATCCGTCTCCTTCTCGGTAGACGACAAGCTCCTCATCGCGCAAAAGCTCGACGAGTTAGGCATCGACTATATCGAAGGCGGCTGGCCCGGATCCAACCCGAAAGACAAGGACTTCTTCGCCCGCGCGCAAACCGAGCTGAACCTCAAGCATGCTAGGCTAACCGCATTCGGCGCCACACGCTTCGCCCGCCACACCGTCGAAGAGGACCGCAGCGTGCAATCCCTGGTCGCGGCGGGCACGCCCGTAGTCTCCATCTTCGGCAAGAGCTGGGACCTGCATACCGCGCGCGCCCTGGGCATCACCGAAGAAGAAAACTTGACGCTGATTCGCGAAACCGTCGCTTACCTGAAAGAACACGGCAAAGAAGTGGTCTACGACGCCGAGCATTTCTTCGACGGCTACACCTCGAATCCCGCCTTCGCGCTGCGCACCCTGGAAGCCGCCCAGAAGGCCGGCGCCAACGTGCTCTGCCTCTGCGATACCAACGGCGGCACGCTCACCGGCCGGCTGGTCGAGATCTTCGCCGACGTGCGCAAGCGTTTCGACGGCATCCTGGGCATCCACACGCACAACGATTCCGATGTGGCCGTGGCCAATACGCTGGCCGCGGTGGAAGCCGGCGCCACCCACGTGCAAGGCTGCATCAATGGATACGGCGAGCGCACCGGCAACGCCAATCTCTGTTCCGTCATCGCCAACCTGGAACTGAAGCTGGGTCACACGGCCATCGGCCAGGACAAGCTCATCAGTCTGTCGAACGTGGCCCGCTTCGTCGCTGAGTTGGCCAATCTGCCGCTGCCCAACAATCAGCCATTTGTCGGACATAGCGCGTTTGCGCACAAAGGTGGCGTGCATGTCTCGGCCGTGTTGAAGGAATCCACCACTTACGAGCACGTCACGCCCGAGGCCGTGGGCAATCGCCAGCGTGTCCTGATCAGCGATCTGTCCGGCCGCGGCAACATCTTATACAAGCTGAAGCAGCACGGCCTGGCCGGCCGGCTCGACGAAGACGCCCGCCGCGAGTTGCTGGAGCGCATCAAGCAACTGGAATACGAGGGCTGCGAACTGGAAGCCGCCGAAGGCACCTTCGAGCTGCTGGTCCGCGAGGCGCTGAATCCCGGCATGCATTTCTTCGATGTGGAGGGCTACGAGGTCTCCACCAAAGCGACCGCCAACGGCGACTCCCGCTCCACGGCCGATATCACCGTGCGCACCCAGGATGGCGTGCACTCCGCCACCGCCGCCGGCAATGGCCCTTTCCACGCGCTCCACGTTTGCCTGCGCAAGTGCCTCTCGTCGGTCTATCCGCAAATGGCCGACGTGCGCCTGACCGACTACAAGGTGCGCGTGCTGGAGCCGCGCAAGGGCACCGCCGCCAAGGTGCGCGTGCTCATCGAATGGTCGGATCACCGCAAGAGTTGGTCCACCGTCGGCGTCTCCGACAACGTGATCGTCGCAAGCTGGAACGCGTTAGTGGATGCGATCCGGCTAGAACTGATGCGCCTCACCGAAAAGGACGATTCCATCGAGAAAGCCGTCGAGGACTACTGCTGGGGCGTGTAGGTAGGTAGCACAGGCTTCAGCCTGTGAGCGAATGCGCTTGAAACCCGAAATAACTCAGGCTCCGATGCAAGCTTCGCACTTACCGTATTCATTTCGACGTAGCGAATGATCTTCTCCCTTTCCCGCTGCGATCTCACCCAGCGGTCAAATGACTCATCTTGCCAGAAACGACTGCCCCGTACTCTGCAGCAGTTCGTTGGCTCGTTTTGCGGAGACTCCCTTCACGTGTTGAGTGATCTTCGGCGCCAAAGCCTTGGCCTCGATCAGGAGGTGCACGTGATTCGGCATCACCACGAAGGCGATAAGACTGTAAAGTGCGCGGACCCGATCGCCATCCAGGATGACCTCGGTGACGCACCTGGCGATTTGGGGTTGTCTGAGCCAGACGGGCCCCAGCGTCGCGTTTACAAGCGCTCTGTCGGCTTCAACGAAAGCACGTCCATCGCGTCCAGAGCCCAGCGGCAGAGTGCCGTGGAGACGAAAGGTAATAAAAAGTGCCGCTCCGTCGGGCTGAAAATGAGGGAGGTTACGGCGATATTCCACGTGAGGGTAGTGGCTTCGAGCGTGGAAATCTCTCACAGGCTAAAGCCTGTGCCACCTGCACCATAGGCTAAAGCCTGTGCCACCTGCACCATAGGCTAAAGCCTGTGCCACCTGCACCATAGGCTAAAGCCTGTGCCACCTGCACCGTAGGCTAAAGCCTGTGCCACCTGCACCACAGGCTGAGGAGCCTGCCCCACAACTTAGCCGGCGCTGCGGCGCTGGTCGCGGGCGGCCATTTGGGCCAGTTCGTCGCAGCGGTTGTTGTCGGCGTGGGAGGCGTGGCCCTTAGTCCAGGACCAGGCGATCTTGTGCTTGGCCGCCACGTCGTCCAACTCCTCCCAGAGGTCCCGGTTGACGACCGGCTTCTTCTCCTTGGTCATCCAGTTGCGCACCTTCCAGTTAGGGACCCAGGTGGTGATGCCCTTCTTCAGATACTCGGAATCCGTGATTACTTCCACCTCGCAGGGCTCTTTCAGCGCCTTCAGTCCCTCGATGGCGGCAGTCAGTTCCATGCGATTGTTGGTGGTGTGCGGCGCATAGCCGTATAGCTCGCGCGCGTGTGCGTTGTAGCGCAGGATGCAGGCCCAACCGCCGCGGCCGGGGTTGCCCAGGCAAGAACCGTCGGTGACAATCTTTACCTTCTTCACCGGACTCTTCACCGGACTCAAGCGGCCACCACCTCGCGGCTGAAGAACTCATCGACCAGATCCAGGATCGGCTGCGCCTCGGTCTCACGATAGATGGCGGCGCGCAACTGAGCGCCGTGCCGCACGCCATGCGTGAAGTAAGTGGCGAACTGCTTCATCTTACCCACCTTATCCGGCTCGTCGCGCTCAATCAGCATGGCGTAGTAAGTGCGCATCATCTGGTAGCGGTCCTGGTGGCTGGGTTGGTCGTAAGCGCCGGTGGCAAGATACTGCGCGATCTGGCGGAAGATCCACGGATTGGACGACGCCGCGCGGCCGATCATGACCGCGTCGCAATTGGTCTCGGCCACCATGCGGACGGCGTCCTCCGGCGAGTTGATGTCGCCATTGCCGATGACCGGGATGCCGACGGCCGCTTTCACTTCGGCGATACGGGTCCAATCGGCCTGGCCGCTGTAGCCCTGCTCGCGCGTGCGGGGATGCAGCGCCACGGCAACCACTCCGCAATCTTCAGCCAGGCGCGCCAAGCGGACCGCTACCAGTTCCCGGTCGTTCCAGCCGGCGCGGAACTTGATGGTCAGCGGAATGGAGATGGCCGCGCGCACCTCGCGCAGCAACCGCTCGACCAGCGGCAGGTCGCGCAGCAGGCCGGAGCCACCGTTGCATCGCACGACCTTGTTCACAGGGCAGCCGAAGTTGATATCCACCACGTCGAAGCCCAGGTCCTGGCAGACGCGCGCCGCATCGGCCATGACCTCCGGGTCGGCGCCGAACAACTGCGCGCTAATGGGGCGCTCCACGGGATCGAAGGCCAAGTACTTCAGCAGCGTGCGGGTGGGCTTACGTGCGCGCAAGGATGCACGGACACCGTGCGAACTGGTGAATTCGGTCATGAGCAGGCCGCATCCGCCCAGGTTGCGAATGAAGCGGCGGAACACTGTGTCGGTGACGCCGGCCATGGGCGCGAGCACCGTGGCGGGAGCCACGCGCACGGGTCCGATTGCGAGTTGGGTTGGGAAGCGGAACATCGCCTGGTATCCCTATTCTACCCGGCGTTACACTGGAAACGAAAGCGCGAGTCGGCCCGTCCGACTCAGTAAAGGACATGCGGACCAGATGAAACCACTTCAAATTGGACTGCTGGTACTGGCTGGGGCGTTGGGTGGCGCCCTGATCGTGTGGTTTACCCAGCGCGCGAAGCCGGCTCCGGCTCCGATTGCCATCGTTGCGCCGGCGCCAGCGCCGCTAGCGGCGGTACCGGCCCCTGCTGCTCCGGCCACAGCGCCCGCTCCGGAAACGCCAAGCCCAACGGATACGCCGGCCACGGTCGTGCGGATGGGGCACCACACACAGCCTATGCTGCGGACCCCCCCGCCAGCTCCGGTCGCACAGAGTATGCCGCCCGCGCAACCGGAGCCACCTGCTCCGACGCCCGGCCCGGAGGGCACCTCAGTCCAGCAGCCAGCCGCACCCCCTATTTCGGTCGAGCCGACGCCGGACCCCGCGCCGGCACCGGCTCCGGTACCGGTGCAGCCGCCCACCCCACAGCCCGCTCCCTCGGTTACCTTGCAGGCGGGCATGACGTTGCCGGTCCGCCTGGGCGAGAGCCTGTCGAGCGAGCACAATCAGGCCGGCGACACATTCACCGCCACGTTGGATGCCCCTCTCACCGCGGGTGGATTCGTGATCGCGGAAAAGCGCGCGCGCGTGGAAGGCCGCGTCGTGGAAGCGCAGAAATCCGGTCACGGGAAGAAGGCCACGCTGACGCTGGAACTGACCAAGCTGGATACTTCCGATGGACAGCACGTGGCCATCAAGACCGAGACCCTCCGGAAACAAGGCACCAGCACGGCGACCGAAGACCAGGTGGGAATTGTGGCCGCCGCGGCGGGCGTCGGCGCGATCATCGGGGCGCTTGCCGGAGGCGGCAAGGGCGCGGCCATTGGGGCGGGAGCTGGCGGTGCGGCCGGCGGCGGCGGAGTGGTGGCCACGCGCGACAAGGCTGTTTCGCTACCGACGGAAACCAAGGTGTCGTTTCGGTTGAGCGCTCCCGTGACTATCACCGAGCAGTTGAAATAGGTAAGCCTGAACGGTCAAAACGGGCATTGGCGTAGAAAAGTGGCGGCCTAAGAGGCCGCCGCAGGCCGAGGGCCTGCCCCACTCAGTGGGAGTGGGTGTGCGGCTCTTCGGCGGGGATCACGCAGCCGCTCTCCGCTACAGCGCAGCCCACGTGCTCGAACTGAACGGTGGAATGGCGGATGTGAAAGTCGTGCGCCAGCATGTCGTTGATACGCGCCAAAATGCAGTTGCTGGCGGACGGGGGCACGTCCTCGATGAGCACGTGACAACTCAGCGCGTGGATGCTCGATCCCAGGCTCCAGATGTGCAGATCGTGGACATCCAGCACGCCTTCGACCTGGCACATTGACGCGGTCACGGATTGCAGTTCGAGACCGCGCGGCAGGCCTTCCAGCAGGATATTGAGCGACTCCTTAATGATGTCCCAGGCGGTCCACACGATCAGTACGCCGATGAGGATGGAGAGGATGGGGTCCACCTGGATCCAGCGCGTGTAGCGAATGATCAGCGCGCCCAGGATGATGGCGACGGATCCCAGCAGATCGCCCAGCATGTGCACGAAGGCGCTGCGGATGTTGATGTCGCTTTGGCGCGCCGCGCGCAGGCCCCACATGATGCCGCCGTTGAGCGCCAGGCCGGCGCCGGCGACCAGCATCATCACGGTCTCGCCGACGCGAGCGGGAGGATGCAGCAATCGCTGCCAGCCTTCGTAGAAGATCCAGGCGGCCAGCGCCACCAGCGTCAGGGCGTTGACGAAAGCGGTGAGCACGCCGGCGCGGTGATAGCCGTAGGTTTTGATTTCGTCGGCCGGGCGGGATTGCAGGTAGACACCGAACCAGGCGAGCAGCAGGGCCAAGCCGTCGGTGAAGTTGTGGCCGGCGTCGGAGAGCAGCGCCAGACTGTGGGCATGGATGCCGGCGAACACTTCCACTCCCACGAAGGCGAAGGTCGCCACCTGGGACCACCAGAGGATGCGGCCGGTGGCGGCGCCGTGCGAGTGCGCGTGTGAATGTGAGTGCAAAGAGGCTCCATTTGCGATTTTACCGCTATCGGCGGAAGCGGGGCTTAAGCCCCGCGCTGGAGTTTGGCCATTTGCTGTACTACTATCCATCAGTTTCGATCTGTCAATGTGGGGCGGGCGTCCACGCCTGCGGCGGGTCTCCAGACCCGCCCGCTTGTGGGGCAGGTTGGCAACGTTGGCAACCTGCGGGCCGATTGTCAATCGGCCTTTAGCGGGGCTTAAGCCCCGCGCGGACTAAAGTCCGCCCTCCAGGATTGGTAGACTGATTCTTAACCCGTATGAAGATTTTGATGGTGGCTTCCGAGGCGGCGCCTTTCGCCAAGACCGGCGGCTTGGCGGACGTTGTCGGGTCGTTGCCGGCCGCGCTGAAGGCCCTCGGCCATGAGGTGGCGGTGTTGTTGCCGCGCTACGCCACGGTGGACCTCAAGAACGCGCGGCGCGTCTATGACTCGCTGCCCATCTGGCTGCCACCTCAGCGCTACGACACGTCCCTTTACCTGGTGGAGCGCGAGACGCCCTTCTATTTCCTGGACTGCCCGCCGCTTTACGACCGCCCCGGCTTCTATGGCGAAGACGGCGAGGATTATCCGGATAATCACATCCGTTTTGCGGTGCTGGCGCAAGCGGCGCTCGAGTTCTGCAGGCGCGTACGGCGGCCGGATATCCTGCATGCTCACGATTGGCAGGCGGGGCTCGCGCCGGCCTATCTGCGCACGGTCTATGGCAACGATCCCACGTTCCTGGGCATGCGCTCGCTGTTCACCATTCACAACGTGGGATACCACGGGCTTTTTCCCGCCGCCGCGATGGCCGATATCGGGCTGGCCGGAACCGAGGAGTTCCGTCCGGACGGGCTGGAGTTCTTCGGCAAAGTCTGTTATCTGAAGGGCGGGCTTAATTATGCCGATGCGCTGAACACGGTCAGCCCGACATACGCGCGCGAGATTCAGACTCCGGAATATGGCTTCGGACTGGATGGCGTGCTGCGGTCGCGCAGCCAGGTGCTTTCCGGCATTTTGAACGGCGCGGATTACACGGAATGGAATCCGGTGAGCGACACCTTGATCGCGGCGAATTATTCCACCGCCGATTTGAGCGGCAAACGCATTTGTAAGCAGGACCTGTTGAACGCGTTTGGGTTGCCGGCGGAAGCCCTGGACGCACCCTTGATCGGCATCGTCTCGCGCTTCACCAGCCAGAAGGGCGCCGGCCTGATCGCGGAAGCCGCCGACGGTCTGGTAGCCGAAGGTTATTATCTGGCGGCGCTGGGCACTGGCGAGCCGCAGTACGAGGAACTCTTCCAGGCAACCGCGGCGCGGCATCCGTCGCGCATCGCCGTGCGCATCGGATACGATAACGCGCTGGCGCACAAGATCGAGGCCGGCGCGGACCTGTTCCTGATGCCGAGCCGCTATGAGCCGTGCGGCTTGAACCAGATCTACAGCCTGAAATACGGCACGGTGCCGGTGGTGCGCGCGACGGGCGGGCTTGATGATACCATCGAACCTGGGACGGGTTTTAAGTTCTGGAACTACTCGGGAAGCGCGCTGGTGGGCGCTTTGCGGGCGGCGCGCGAGGCGTTTGCCGACGCGGAAGGTTGGCGAGCGATCATGCTGGCCGGTATGGCCAAGGACTTTTCCTGGAGCGTCTCGGCCGCGGAGTATGCGCGGCTTTACGAGCGCTTGCGGGTGGCACAGGCTTAAGCCTGTGCAATTGCAGGTTTGAATCCCACGCGCTCGAAATGGATCTAATTCTTATAGGAGAGTAGAAGAATAATGGCGGGTCAAAATACCCTAACGTTCACCGACGGAAGCTTCGACCAGGACGTTCTGCGATCGGATGTGCCGGTTTTAGTGGATTTCTGGGCTGAGTGGTGCGGTCCTTGCCGGCAGATGGCACCGACCATCGACTTGGTGGCCCAGGAATATGCCGGGAAGCTGAAAGTGGGCAAGCTGGACGTGGATTCCAACATCAACACGGCGGGGCGCTACAACATCCGCGGCATTCCGACCCTGTTGCTGTTCAAAGATGGCCGCGTGGTCGAGCAGCGGGTGGGCGCGGTCGGCAAATCGGAAGTTGTGCGGATGGTGGAAGGGCACGTCGCGCTGGCGCAGTAGGACGGGCCTGGTTTCTCGCAAAGACGCAAAGGGACCGCAAAGGCGCAAAGAGGACGGGGCAGGGGTGTTAGAGGCGCACGCGCGCTTCGTGGTCCTCTTCCTGCATGATGCCGATGGCTTCCTGGCACGGGACGCAATAGCGCGCCCATGGCAGGGCTTGCAACCGCTTCGATGGGATGGGCTGTTCGCACGCGAGGCAAACGCCGAAATCCCCAGATTGCATGCGGTCCAGCGCTTCCTCCACCAAACGAAGTTGCCCGTAATCCAGGCTGTTCAGCCGCAACGAGACGAATTCGTCGTGCGAGAGTTGCGCTTGATCTTCCTCCGCTACCCGTCCCATTTTGGCCAGCGTATCGAATTTAACCCCCAAGCCGGAGACCACCTCCGCCCGTCTTTCGAGCAGCATCTGGCGATACGTCTCGGTTGAGCCTGATCGCACTGCGCTGCTGGTCGTTTTGTTCATGAGCTGGCACCTCCCTTGCGAACGGGTCATTTCAGACCGTAAGCACTTTAAATGGTCAAAAGAGGGTACCAAAGTTCTCGCTGAAATACAAGTTGATTTCGGCAATGTTTTTGGGACCCGGTCCGATCCGTTAAGATGAAAGACGCAACACCGTTCCCATGAAGAGACGCATCCTGGTGGTCGAGGACGAAGAGAAGCTGCGCAGGGTCCTGGAACTTCAACTTGCCTCCGCCGGCTTTGAAGTCGAGAAGGCCCGCACGGCCGAAGAAGCGCTGAAGGTCGCAGACCGCGCCGACCTGGTGCTGACCGATTTGCGCCTGCCGCAAATGGACGGGCTGGAGTTGCTAGCCGCCATCCGCCGCCAGAACTCGCAGACGCCCGTCATCGTCATGACGGCTTTCGGTACCATCGAGACGGCGGTCGCGGCGATGAAGACCGGGGCCACCGATTTCCTGCTGAAGCCTTTCTCGCTCGATCACTTGATGACCGTGGTAGGGAAGGCGCTCGAAATGCGGGCGCTGCGCGACGAGAACCTGCAACTTCGCGAAGAACTGGGGCGGCGCTACGCTTTCGATAACATCGTCGGCCGCAGCGCGCCTATGCAGGAAGTCTTCGCCACCATCGTGCGGGTCGCGCCCACACGGGCCACGGTTCTGCTGGCGGGCGAGAGCGGAGTGGGCAAGGATCTGATCGCGCGCGCCATCCACTTCCATTCGCCGCGGCGTGAACGGCCGCTGGTGAAGATCAACTGCACGGCCATCCCGGAAAACCTGATGGAGAGCGAGTTGTTCGGGTACGAGAAGGGCGCTTTCACCGGCGCCATGAACTCCAAGCCGGGCAAATTTGAGCAGGCCGATACGGGCACGGTGTTCCTGGACGAGATCGGCGACGTGCCCGCTTCCATTCAGGTGAAGCTGCTGCGCGTGCTGCAGGAGCGCGAGTTCGAGCGCCTGGGCAGCAACGTCACGCGGCATATCGACGTGCGCGTGGTGGCGGCGACCAATCAGGATTTGCGCGCCGCGCTGGAGCAGGGCACCTTTCGCGAGGACCTTTATTACCGCCTCAACGTAGTGCCCATGAACATTCCGCCGCTGCGCGAGCGCAAGGAGGATATCCCGTTTCTGGCGCAGCACTTCGTCACCAAGCTGGGGCCGGACACGGGCAATCGCGTGCGCGACGTCACCGATGCCGGGATCGTCAAGCTGATGTCGTATCACTGGCCGGGCAATGTCCGCGAGTTGGAGAACGTGATCGAGCGCAGCTTAGTGATGTGCTCCGGCGAGCGGCTGGACGCCGCCGATATCAAGCTGGAGATGGCGCCGCGCAGCCGCGCGCAGGCGGACCAGGCGGATCGCTTTTTGCCGGACGGTTTGACGCTCGATCAATACGAGCAGGATCTCATCCGCGAGGCGCTGCGGCGGGCGGATGGGAATAAGAGCCAGGCGGCGCGGCTGCTGGGGCTGACGCGCAATGCGCTGCGGTATAGGTTGACGCAGATGGGGCTGGAATCGTAGGGACGGAAAAAGGCCGATTGACAATCGGCCTGCAGGTTGGCAACCTGCCCCACAAGGTACTTAGGGTTCGGTGACGCTCAGGACTTGGTCGGGGCGCACCTTCTTCAGCGTCTGCACGATGCCGCTGGGCCAGCGGATTTCCAGCGAGGCGATAGCTTTCTCCGGCCCGAGTCCGAAGTGCACCCGCTTGTCGCTCGACGACATGAACCCGTCGGAAGTGGTCACGTGGTTATACAGCGTACGGCCGGAGGCCGTGGTGAGCTTCAGCGCGGCCCCGATTCCGTCGCGGTTGCTGCGGCGTCCGAGGGTGTTCACCAGCAGCCAGTGATTGCCGTTGTCTGCCGAGTTCAGCAGGATGCGCGGCTTCTCGTCGAGAGACGTCACCACCAGGTCCTCAAAGCCGTCGTTATTCAGGTCCACGAAGGCCGAGCCGCGCTGGAAGCCCGCATGGCTAAAGTCCGCGCCCAGCAGGCCGGAGACATCCCGGAACTCCTTGCCATCCACGTTTTCGAACATGGTGTCGTGCTGGCGCGAGGTATCGCCCATGTTGTCGATGTCGCCGTTGGATGAATACAGATCCTTCCAACCGTCGTTGTTGTAGTCGACAAATCCGTTGCTCCATCCGGAACTGCGCGCGCTCAAGCGCGACACGCGCGAAACGCCGGAGGCATAGTCGAAGAACTTGCCGCCCATGTTTCGGTAGAGGCCCCAGATCTCGCCTTTCAAGTTGTTATAGAAGAGGTCGGGCCAGCCGTCGTTGTTGTAATCCTTGGCGTCGGCCCCCATGGAAGAACCCGCTTTGCCGCTCTCATCGTAGGCCACGCCCCACTCGAAGGCGGACTCCTTGAAGGTCCCGTTCTTTTGATTGATGAACAGGAAATTGCGCATGGTGTCGTTGGCCACGAATACGTCCATATACCCGTCGCCGTTGAAATCCGCGATGGCGACGCCCATCCCCTTGCCGAGTTCCTTGCCGAAGCCGGACGCCTCGGTGACATCTTCGAAGCGGCCGTTGCCGAGGTTGTGATAAAGGCGGTGCGCGACGGGGGTGTAGACACTGGGATGGCAATAGTATTCGCGGCCGTTTGCCGCGCAGATTTTGTCGGTCCGCGGGGTCCAGACGGTGTAGTTGGAAACAATCAGATCAAGCTTGCCGTCGTTGTCGTAGTCGAACCAGGCGGCCGCGACGCTCAGAACATCCTTCGGCTTAGTGATGCCGGAGTGCGCAGTGACGTCGGTAAAGGTGCCGTCGCCGTTGTTGTGGTAGAGGACGTTCGGTCCGGCGTTGCAGACGAACAGATCCTCAAAGCCGTCGTTGTCGTAGTCGCCGGCGGCTACCCCGAAGCTGAACCCGAGATCTTTGCCAAGTAGGCCGGCGTGGGCGGTGACATCTTCGAAAGTGCCGTCGCCGCGGTTGCGGAGCAGGCAGTTATAGAAGCGCGGATCGGTCTTCTCCAGTTCCGGCAGTTTGGCGCCGTTGGTGAAGAAGAGGTCCATGCGGCCGTCGTTATCGAAGTCGAAGGCGGCCACTCCGCCGCACATGGTTTGCGGAAAATACTTCCGGCCGGTGAAGTTGTTGTCGGTGCGGTAGGCGAAGTTCGACTTGGAGGCGATATCGGTGAAATGCGGACGTTTGGGTTCAGGCTCCTCGCCGCTAGATACCAGCCACCAGCCGCTCAACACCAGCCATGCGCCAAACTCCAGCCACCGTCTCATCTGGCTCTGGCTCCCGTGCCGGCGGCATCCCGCTGGTCCATGAGCTTCTGCGCGATGGCCCGCTCGCGGTCGCCGTCGGCGCGGCGAACCAGCCGGTAGTAGACGGCGGCGAGGGTGGCGTGAGCCTCCGCGAAATCGGGCGTTTCCGCGATCAAGGCCTCCAGCGCCTTGCGCGCCTGATCAGCATTACCGGTGGCCAGGTCGAGGATGGCCAGTTGATAGCGAACGCCCGGATCGTTGGGGCGCGCCTTGAGGGCGCGCTCGAAGTAGCGGCGCGCCTCGACGTAGTCCTGATCCTGCTTCGCCAACACGCCCAGGTTCAGGTTCGATACGAATTCGTCCGGATCCAAGGCGAGTTCCTGTTCGAAGGCCGTACGCGCAGGGTCGATCTCTCTCATCGCGAGATGCAGTTCGCCCAGACGGGCATGCGCGCCGGAGAGCCGGCCGTTGAGGGCGATGGCCTTCTCGAGGTCGACAAGCGCGCCGTCGTGATCGTGCGCCCTCAGTTCGAGAGTGCCCCGCAGCAGCCGGGCCTCGGCGGAGTCTCCCTGGATGAGGATGCGATCGATCGCGGCTGCGCCGCTGGCGCTCTGGCCAT
>Ga0182016_10002941_pt1 | contig 19650 bp, 11 predicted proteins | sample 712S2MmetaG_FD_120491 | JGI IMG/M metagenome (GOLD analysis project Ga0182016, IMG submission 120491) | Permafrost microbial communities from Stordalen Mire, Sweden - 712S2M metaG | ecosystem: Environmental > Terrestrial > Soil > Wetlands > Permafrost | place: Sweden: Stordalen | collected... | reverse complement strand
TGGCCAGCGCCTCCTTGCGGCGCAGATAGTCCTCGTAGTTGCCCTCGTGGCTGGTCACCGTACCGTTTTCCACTTCAAGCACCCGTGTGGCCAGCCGGTCGATGAAGTAGCGGTCGTGCGACACAAAGACCACCGTACCGCTGAAGGCCGCCAGCGCTTCGAGCAGCACGTCCTTGGCGCGCATGTCCAAGTGATTTGTGGGCTCGTCGAGAAGCAGAAAATTCGACGGCGACACCAGAATGCGCGCCAGGGCGTAGCGGTTGCGCTCGCCGCCGCTGAGCACGCCGAGCGGCTTGAAAACATTGTCACCGCTGAAGAGAAAGCAGCCCAGCAGCGAGCGCAGCGCCTGCTCCGGCACCTTGACCGCGGCGGCGCTGATGTCGTCCAGCATGCGCGCGTCGCCGTTGAGCACCTTGTACTGGTCCTGCGCAAAGTACTCGCTCAGAACGTTGTGGCCCAGCTTCACCTGCCCGGCCGTGGGCGCTTCCTCGCCGGTGAGCAGCTTGATGAGCGTGGACTTGCCCGCGCCGTTCACGCCCACCAGGGCCACGCGGTCGCCGCGCTCAACGGTGAACTTGACCTGGCTGAGCACGTGCTTTTCGCCATAACTCTTCGCGAGTCCATCGGCCTCAGCCACCGTGCGCCCCGAGGGCGGCGGCTGGGGAAACTTGAAGTGAATCACAGGCTCTTCTTCGGGTATCTCGATGCGCTCAATCTTTTCTAACTCCTTGATGCGCGACTGCACCTGCTTGGCCTTGGTGGCCTGCGCGCGGAAGCGGTTGATAAAGGCTTCAAGATGCTCGATCTGGATGCGCTGGTTACGGTAAGCCGCCTCTAACTGCGCGCGCCGCTCGTCTTTCTGGCTTAGATACTTCGTGTAGTTACCCTGATAGATATTGAGGCGCTTGTTCCATATCTCCACGGTGCGGTCGATCGTGACATCGAGAAAATAGCGGTCGTGCGAGATAAGAATGTACCCAAACGGATAAGTCCTGAGATAGTCCTCAAGCCAGTTCCGGGTTTCTAGGTCTAAGTGGTTCGTAGGCTCGTCGAGCAGCAGCAGGTTAGGCTTGGCCAGCAAAAGCTTGGCCAGCGCGATGCGCATCTGCCAGCCGCCGCTGAACTCATCGGTCTGCCGCGACCAATCCTCCTTGCCGAAGCCCAGGCCGGTGAGAACGCCGCCTACCTGCGCGTCCAGCGCGTAGCCGTCCAGCGCATGAAACCGCTCCTGGAGCATGGAAAACCGCTCCGCCGCGGACTCGTATTCGGGTCCGGCATGATCGAGTTCCGTCAGTTGGCCGGCCAGCCGCTCGATCTCGCGCTCCATATCGCGCAGTTCGTCAAAGACCGTCAGGCACTCCTCGAAGACGCTGCGCCCGGCCAGCCGCAGCCCCTCCTGCGGCAAATAGCCGATGCTCATGCCGCGCGTCTGCTGCATCGTGCCGTAGTCCAGCGTTTCCAGGCCGGCCAGCACCTTCATCAGCGTGGATTTGCCCGTGCCGTTGGCGCCCACGAGCGCAGTCTTCTCCCGCGCCCGGATCAGCCAGTTGGCCTCAAGGAACAGCACCCGCGGCCCGAACCGCTTACCGGCATTTTGCAGGGATAGCATCTACTCTCTATTTTCGCAGACCACCACTCCGTTGGGGGGCGGCTCGTTCTTCGCTCGCGAGGGGCTTCCAGGAACTTATTGAAAATGACCGAGTGAAATTGGGTTATGCTTAAGTCACCGATGAAACTGACGATTCAAGTGCCCGATGACATGCTGGAGAGTGTGAAAAACAAGTTGCCCCCGCCGGAAATGGGCGTCCTGGAGGCCATTGCCCTGGACGCAGTGCTCGGTTTCCTGCTGAAGCTGGACGAGACGAGTTCCCCGCAAGCGAATCCAAGTGGACAAGAATAAGCTGTTCCAGGATATTTCAACAAGCCTTTATGGCCGAATCTCCACGGGCGTGCCCACGGGAACCAGATTCCATATCTCGTCAATCTCTTCGTCGGTGACCGCGATGCAGCCCAGCGTCCAGTCGTAGAGCCGGTGCGCAGCGCCTATGTATCCCTTGCCGTTGGGCAGGCCGTGAATCATGATGGCCCCGCCCGGCGCAACGCCCAGCTTCGCCGCCCGCTTGCGGTCCTCAGCGTTCGGATAGGAGACGTGCAGAGCCTTGTGATAATGGCTCTCCGCGGTCCGCGCATCGATGGTGTAGTGACCCTCCGGCGTTCGCGCATCGCCCTGGCGCTCCTTGGGCGCGAGCCCGCCCTGGCCCAGCGCCACCTTATAGGTGCGAATCACCTTGCCCCCGGCCAGCAGTTCCATCACATGGTCCTTCTTGAAGATCAGAATCGAGTCGGCCTTTTGCACTGGCGCCGGCTGCTGTGCCGAAAGGGCACTGAGTGCAAGGCAGATCGCCGCGCACGCGAGTCTGACTATGATAGAGGCGCAGTTTCCCCGAGATTTCATGCGCCCACTTTACTACGAACCGCTGTGCATTGGCCGCACTCTCTCGGGTCCATGAACATGGTTGATACTTCAAATATGCGGCGGTTGGCTCAGCGGTTGGTTCGAGGCGCGGAGTTGGGGATTCTGCTGGCGTGTCTGGCAAGCGCCGGAGCCGCTGGCTTGTCGCAATCAAGCCATACGGAGCAGACCTCGGCGCACGCCGTTGCGAATTGGCGGAAGGCAATCGATCATGCCGCTGTTGTTGCGCCCGACGCGCGGGTGCTGGTGCTGGAGATTGGCTCAGGGCGGTTGCTCGCTTCGGCGCATCTCGCCGAGGCTGGCCGTACGCTGGCCACGCCCGGTTCGACGCTCAAGCCGCTGCTCCTCTACTTTGCGCTTTCGACAGGGCGCTGGGATGCGGAGTGCAGGGTCGCGTGCAGCCGCAAACTGCGCATCGGCGATCACCAGCTCAACTGTTCCCATCCGGCGACCGACCCTATGGACGCGGAGCAGGCGCTCACATGGTCGTGCAACTCGTATTTTGCGGAGCTGGCCGGAACGCTTGCGCCCGAAGAACTGCACCGTGCGCTAAGCGTGCGGGGATTGCTGGGCGCAACCGGGCTGACGCGGCAGGAGAGCACAGCGGCCTTTCGCCAGCCGCGCAGCCGGGAGCAAGTTCAGCTTGCCGTGCTCGGCGTCGAAGGGATTCGCGTGACGCTGCCCGAGCTGGCCGCGGCATACCGCTCGCTGGCCATCGAGCTGGCGGCGCACCCAGAATCTGCGGCGGCGCGAACCGTGCGCGCGGGCCTGGCGGACTCAGCCAGCTTTGGCATGGCTGGCGCTGCGGCGCTGGGTGGCGTTCCCATTGCCGGCAAAACTGGCACTGCCAGCGCGGAGACCGGCGGCGCAACCCACGGCTGGTTTGTGGGCCTTGCGCCAGCCGAGTCGCCGCAGGTGGTCGTGGCCGTCTACCTACCCACAGGCCACGGCTCGGATGCGGCCCAGGTTGCAGCCAGCCTGCTCGTGCTCTCGCCGCTGAGGAAGCCGTGAGGCGGGCGCTGCTCGCTCTCTGTCTGGCCGCGGCCTGTGTGGCCGGACCGGGCCAGACAGCTCCGCGCACCACCATTCGCGTGGGTCTGTGGACGCTTTGGCACGACAAGGAAGTTGCAGTCACGCCGCTTGCGGGAGCGATGGTGCGCGTCTGTGCAACCTGCCCCGCTCAGCCATTGGCAGCTATCACCGTGCAGCCAAAAGGCGCCGGGTTGACGTGGATGGAGAAGGGAAGTGCAGCCCATCCCTCGGCCGAGTTACAACTATCCGGCGGTTATCGGCTCACAGCTCATGGAGAATCGTTGTCGCTCCCCTATCCTCTGCGGGTCACGGCGCAATCGGGTGCGTTGCGCCTGGTTGCAACGCTTCCGGTGGAGCGGTATGTCGAGTTAGTTATTGCCGCCGAGAGCGGCGCGACGGATAGCCCGGAATCCCGCAAGGCACTGGCGGTGGTGGCGAGGAGCTTCGCGCTGCAATCCTCGCACGGCCACGCCAACTTCGATGTGTGCGACTCGACCCATTGCCAGTGGGTGCATTGGCGCTCTACGCCTGAGGCTCATGCGGCTGCGCTGGCCACTGCCAGCGAGGTTTTGTGGCTTCACGGCCGTCGCGCTGCGGCCTATTTCCATCAGAATTGCGGTGGGCGAACTGCTGCGGCAGCGGAGGTTTGGCCGGGGCGCGCTGCGCAACAACATGGAGCGCTGGAACATCTGGTTTCGCGCACCGATAACTACTGCCAGCGCGTTGGTTCGAGCGAGTGGACAGCCACGCTTTCACGCGTTGAGCTAACCCAGGCTCTTGCCGCAGCGGGGCTCTCCGCGCCCGGATGGCAGACCCTGACCGTGGCCAAGCGGGGCGAGTCGGGCCGCGCCACTGTGTTGTTGATTGGCTCCGCTGCGATCCCTGCGGAAAGCTTTCGCCTTGCCGTGGGCCGCGCGCTAGGGTGGAACCAGATTCGCAGCAACTGGTTTGAGATTGCGGCCCAGGGCGATGGCTTTCTCTTTCACGGGCGCGGCTCCGGCCACGGCGTGGGCCTGTGCCAGACTGGCGCGGCGGAGATGGCGCGCGAGGGCCGGAGCTATCAAGAGATTGTTGCCCAGTACTTTCCCGGCGCAACTCTGGGAGAAGAAACGACCGGCGCAACCTGGGAAAACCTGAATGGACAAGGCTTCACCCTGGAGACGAGCGAAGCGGCGGACGCCGCCTTCCTTCCTGAACTCGCACGCGCGTTTGCCGAGGCGAAAAGCCGCAGCGGGCTTAGCTCTGCCGGTACAATTGCGGTTCGCGCCTACCGCTCCACACCGGCCTTTCGCGATGCCACGCTGGCTCCCGGCTGGGTGGCGGCCTTTACAGAAGGCAACAGCATCGCCGTGCAACCTCTGCGCATTCTAGTCGCGCGCAAGCTGCTGGCAGGCACGCTGCGCCACGAGTTTCTGCATGCGTTAGTGGAAGACCAGGCCACCGCCCGCACGCCGCTTTGGTTGCGCGAAGGGCTGGTCCAGGCATGGTCCGGCGATGCTGTCCAGAAGCCAATGCCCACGCTGACGCTGGAGCAGGTCGAGCAAAAACTGGCCCACGCTCCAAGCGAAGCAGAGTCGGAAGCAGCCCACCGCGCCGCCGGATGGTATGCCCAGCAGCTTCTCGACCGCTTTGGCCGGGATCAGGTCGTCGGCTGGCTGCGATCCGGCGTTCCACAAAGCGCGTTAGTCGCCCTCCGGTAGGTCCAGTTTCACTGCGACGTGCCTGGCGTCTTCCGGTGGTCCCACCAGCGCCGGCACCCCCACAAGCACTTCTTCTGTTGGCGGTTTTTGGCGACTAAAGAGCATTGCTACCCAGCCTAGCAGCAGAACCCAACTACTCACCGCCAAGAGATATGTCGCGGCCAGCTTCAGAGTCACATGCCAAATTTGCGCGTTGACCCCACCGCTCGGAGTTGCGGCAAAGAACCGGCTGGGCAACTCCACGGCGACCAGCGCCGCCAGCACCACGGCAAGCCACCAGCGCCAGTTCAATAGCATCCGAATCACTCTCATCCAGGGCAGCCGCCAGCCCCACTGCGCCGAGGCTACCGCATAGGGAATGATCTTTGCCGGCGCCACAATCCAGCGGATGACCCACTCCACATACGTGAGCCAAAGGTAGATATGCTCATACGTGAAAAGCGTAGCTCGCGCATGGGCCGAAGCCCGCGAGTTCAGGTAACCCGCCCATTGCGGAATCTGGTCGTCGCACCAGTCCAGCACTGCCCAGGTCGCGGCGCCCAAGGCGATCCAAACCAGCAGCGTCACCGCGCCCCACACCAGCTTGACGCGCTTGCCGTCGTCGTCCGCAAAGCTGCGTGCAGTGCCCGCCTGCAACTCAAGCGCGGAAATCCCCAGCAGCAACGGCACCAGCAGTGTGAGCACCACCTGCCACCAGTGCTTGTCCGGGAGCCGCGTCCATGCAAGGCCCGCCAGAATCAACAATGCGGTAACTACAAACTGCGCCGCAACCCAGCGCCAACCTAGGCGCAAACGTCGAAACAAATCTTTAAATAGGCTCACGGCTGCACCTCCAGGGTTGCGGGCTCGGTGGTTGTGTTTACGTTCGATTGATACATAGGGCCGGCCTGCGCGGGGCTGATGACAAACTTGCCCGGGTTGACCACCTTGAGCAGGTAAAAATACTCGCGGCGACCGCCGAACTCGGTGTCAAAGAAGGCCGCGCGGTCGTCGTGGAATTCCTTGCGTGTGAACCAGTCTGCCCACCAATCAGGCTTGTGGTTCACCGTGTAAAGGCCATTATTGGTCAGGAATTCCGTGCCCGCTGGAACTGGATCCTCAGCCAGAAGATACTTCCAACTGGTTCCATTCAGCGCCAGCTTGACGGCCACAATATCTCCCACATGCACCGCGCCTTTCAGCGGGACCAGGTCGTAGGTAATGGGATCGGTGGGTTTGGGCTGATTCTTCTGGAGCAGGTAGTAGTCGCGGGTGATGTTCAGAGCCAGTTGTCCTTGCTGGTAAAGCTTGCGATCCGCTGAGTACCACGCGTTTTCCGCCGACCAGTATGTGATTCCGTTGCCGCTCTTGCGGATGGTGACCTGGCCGCCGTTGACGAGTTGTGCCGCGGGAACCTTGATGCGATCCGGAGCGGCCATCCCGTCGCCTGCGCCAAAGTGCCGCTTGCCCACGCTCGTGCCATTCACCAACACTTCAACGTCTGAGGTGTTAGCGAGCTCGCCGCTGAGCGTCAGATAATCGGTCAATCCCTGAATCACCATCGCCGTCTGCTTGGTCGAATACCAGTAGTCTCCATCGCGATGCGCGGCCAGCCATTGTGCCGACTGGGGCAACAGGCCGCTAGCGCGATCCTGGTGAACCAGCAGCTTGAGCGCAAAGGCTGTCGTCTCGCTGGAGGTGTCTGCCCAATAGTCGAGCAAGCCATCGTAGCTTCCTTCCCAGCGCGCGCCGTCCTGGCCGGTTTTGGCCTTCTTCTCAAGCAGCACCGCTGCCTCGTGCGCGCGGCCGTCTGCAGACGCATCCAGAGCCAGCCCAACCAGCGCTAGGCCCTCGTCGCTTAGCTTGCTTCGGCTTGCCCACGCCGCATCGAGAGCTTCTTTGGGCGCGCCACCCGTGGTAGCCAGCGCGTAAACCACATAGGCGCGCAGATCGGGGATCATCTCAGGATGCGCGGCCAGTGTGGCTTGCAGCCATGCGCGTCCTTTGTTCATGCGGTCTGAATCAATTTTGTATCCAGCGCCGCCTGCTTGGCCCAGTCCGCTCACTACATACGCGGTCATGAAGACGCGGCTCTCGTCGTCAGGCCACCAGCCCCAGCCGCCGTCGTCGTGCTGGAAGCCGTAGAGCCTGTCGAGTCCCGCGCGCACCATATCGTTCAGCGTGGCGCGGTCGATGGGCGATTGCAGGTGCAGCTTGTCCACGGCCTGCGCCACAATCACGTCAGGCAGGAAGCTGGACATGGTCTGCTCCGTGCATCCCCACGGATAGCCCGTGAGGTAATCGAGCGCATCGAAGACCGTGCCCGCCACCGAGGGCGCAATGGTCACAGTGAGCCCTCGCGTCGAGGCATCGGAACCGGCGGGATAACTGAAGGACCATTGGTTCTGTCCCGCTCCGGAGAAGACGACACCCGATCCGGTCGCGCGCTGTTTCACGCCAAAGGGCAGCACAGGCAGGGTCATCTCCAGGGCATCGGATTCTTCGTTCGTCAGCGCCTTGGCCGTGAGCACAGCCTGCCCCGAGGTTCGCGCGCGCACACGCCACTCCACCACGCTCTCGCCGCGCGCGGGGATATTCACCTTCTGCGATTGGCCCGCGGCGATATCCAGTCCTGCGACATCCAGTGCAAATGTCACGTCTTTCGCCGTCTCCAGGTAGTTATGCGCAATCACACGCAGAGTTACCTCGTCGCTCACGCGGAAGAAGCGCGGAGCGGCAAGGCGTACGATCAGATTTTTGCGCGTGAGCACCCGAGTTACCACTCCGCCGGCCTTGCCGTCGTCCGTCATGGCGCGAATCGTGGTGCGCCAGGTGGTGAGCGAGTCGGGGAAGTTGAACTCGACCTTGGCGTGGCCATCGGGGCCGGTGCGGACGTTGGGATTCCAGTAAGCCGTATCCGGAAACGCCTTGCGCACCTTGGGAATTACGAGGTCCGACCCCGGCTTGACCTGCGCCATGCGCGGATGGAACTGCGCAACCGCCAACTGTGCCAGCAGCGGCGACTTGGTGCCCGCCTGGCCAGTGAAGTAAAAATCGAAAGAAGTCTGCGTCTCCAGTTGCGCTTCGCGCTGCGAGTAGAAGAAGTGGACAATGTCGCCGCTCTCGTCGGGACGCACCGAGTAAAGTGCCTCATCCACTTCGCCAAAGCTCAGGTCCGCCTGCACCGGCTTGCCAGCGCTGTCCAGCGCCAGCACGTCAAAACTGCCCTTTTCGCCTGGAAGATACTTGGGCTTCGAGGGCGTGGCCGTGATGGTCAAAGTCCGCTCCAGGAGAGGAACTTTCAGGCTCTTATGCGCGGTGTAGATCTGGTTATTGCGCACGAAGAATGCATTGATCACAAGGTTAGGCTGGGCCAGCCGGGTGATGGGTACGTCGAAGGAAACGCTCTCGCCGCTGGCGTGCAGCACTTGCCGCGATTGAATCGTATCGCCCTCGGTTGTTACTACGGCCCATGCCTCAGGCACTCCGGTAAGCAGCAAAAGATGCGCCGTGTCTCCCACCTGATAACTCTTCTTATCCGCGACAATCTTGGCTTGCGTATTCGGGTTGGCCCATTCGCCGCCGCCATTCCATATCCACACCCAGGTCTGCGCCTCCACGGTGCGTCCTTCCGGTGTCTTGGCGGTGACGGTCACATCAAAATCGCCATTGCCGCTCAACGGCAGGTCAATCAGGACGCTGCCATCGGCTCCGGTTGTGGCGTCGCGGCTGCCTGCGGACTTGCGCGTCCATTTGCCGCTGTCGCGATCCCATTGGCTCACCGTTACGTCTGCGTGAACCGCTGTCTGAATCGGCTTGGAGTCGTAATCTTGCGCCTGCACCTTTACCCGCACCGGGTCGCCGGACTTATAGATATAACTCGTCGGCTCCACATCGATATGGAACGACCCATAAGTGGCCAGCACCGTCGTGTGGCCGGCTACTTCGCGATTGGCCGCGTCGGTAACTCGCGCTTCAATGCGGTAATCCATGTCCCGCGGCTTGCCTTCCACAGCTACCGGCAGAGAGACGGTCAGCTTGCCATCGGCATCCAGCACGCCTTCTTGTTCCTGCTGCTCGGTCTGGTCGTAGGCGTAATCTTCGGAGCCGCCCTCATCCGATGGCTGGTCCGTTTCCCCGTTGTCGTCCGCGTCTTCCTCATCCCACCAATAGTGCTGCGACGTGTGAACCACGTACTTCACCTTCGCATTTGCAACCGGCTCGCCAAAGAAGTAGCGCGCATCGATCACTGCCAGTATCTTCTCGCCCTGCAATACGCGCTGCGCCGTGGGCGTTACCCTCACCTGATACTCAGGTTTTTTGTACTCCTCCACATAAAAACTGCCCTGGTTTACCTGTGTCCCATTGCTGGCAACTCCCACGCTGTAGTAGCCAAGCCCCGCATCGGTGGCAAGCGTCAGGTCGGTAGCTACAGTGCCATGAGCGCTGATGGGCAGCTCCTGGGTGAGAACTGCCTTGTTATCCGCGTCCGTGACCGTGAGTTTCACAGTTTTTACAGCGGGAAGAATCTGCTGGTCGTCTTTCTCCTGCCGGATCACTGCCTTGATATGAACCGTGTGGCCGGGCCTGTAGACAGGCCGATCCGTATAGATGTAGGCCTGCAAGTCGGTCGCCCTATCCGGCCCGAAGTTATAACCCCACGGAGTTACAATCGCCACATCCTGCCCATGCCGAGCCAATATCCACACATTGTCAACGGTCTTGCCGCCGGTAACATTCGTGGCCAGCGAAGCCAGGCCCTCATTGCCGGTCATGCCGCTCGACTGCTGTTTTCCATCCATCCACAGCGCCACCTCGGCCTTGGCTATCGGAGCCCCGGTTGCGCGGTCAGCGGCATATAACTCAGCGTGGCCGTTCAGAGTCCGCTCCACCAGAGCCATCTGCGTAACAATGGCCACGGTGTAGGCCTTGTACGTCCCATCGGTAGCCTCGATCAGATACACGCCCGCAGACAGCCCATCGATAGGTAACTGCTGCGTCTCCGAGACAATGGCTGGCGGAGTGACCAGCTTCCACCGCGCCACCAGTTGGCTTTCATTCAGCAGCTGAACCTGCGCAAACTCCGTTGCGCCCACCACCTGGCTGCGCTTGCCCAGCTTGCCCTGTCCCTCGCGGAAGCTGTCGCGCGCCTCATCGCTAAACTGCCCCCTGAAAAAATGCCGCACCCGCCACCAAAGATCGGCCTTGAAGTCGTGAATTCGCTCAATCCACGTGCGCTCGTCGATTTGCTCGGCGGGCGAGTAACTCTGCACGCCAAAGCTATGCGGATCCTTGAGGCCGGCAAAGAATTTTTGCGCATCGCGCACCTTGTAAACGCGAAACTCAAGCGCGGAAACATTGTGTGTATAAAGCTGCATTTTGACGCTCTCTCCCGGCGCGAAGGTGCGCGAAGTGGAGAGCGAAAACGAGCGCGGCGCATCCTTGGCCGCGGCCGGCAGGGCGACGACACAGGCCAGAATCAGCAAGGCAATCGATGCGACTCTGCCAATTCGCAGAGAACTCATTCCGGCTGCGGGTTCTAACTGGTAGGTCAGGGCTTTAGCACTGACATAAATGCCTGCAAAATCGATCGGGCCTTTAGGCCCTGAGGTAGGCTTTTCAAACAGCGACGGATGCAGCCTCATAAATTGCCTCGCAGGATATTCCAGCGGTAGACACCAAGAAAGTTAGGGTTAGCGGAGATAGGCCGCCAGCGAGCGTCGGGGTGATCGAGCAGATCGGCCAGCGTAACCCGGCGAATCTCCCCAGGGTTCCCACGGACAGGTCTTCGTCCGTGGGATGGTTCGCCGGGATGGCCGCTGTCCGTGCCGGTGTGGTAAACCACCCCCGGCTCCGCGCCGATGCGCGTCACAATCATAGAGTGCCAAGGCGACGATTGGCCGAACTGGCGGAAAAAGAGCAGGTCGCCGGGCTGAGCCTGCCGAACGTCTCGGCTGACGAGATAGGTGTTGCGCTCGACCAGCGTTTTTGCGTCCGCAAACTGGGCAAAGCTGCCGTTGCTTACGTCCGCCGCGTCGAACGCGCCCGGCGCGACGCGGAAGATCCCCGCCTTCAGCGGCGTATCAGGATAATGCCAGGCGCGAATCTCGCCCGGCGGCGCTTGCATCTCGATGCCCGTCTCTAGAAACCACGAGTCGTTGTGGCGCTTGAGCGCCTCGCGATAGGCATAGCGCAGCAGTCCGGCGCAATCGGAGATTTCGGCTGGCATCTCGTTCTTGGGACGGATTGCCTGGTAATCGGCAATCAGCGTAAACCAGCGGCGGAAGACCTCGCGATCGGCGGGGTCGGTCAGGCGCAAAAAATCCGGGGTTCCGTCGCCAAAGCGGTCGCTCCAGCCTCGCGCTTCGCTCGCGGAGCCGCCCGTAAACTCAAGCGAACTCGGATGATACCCATGCTGCCCCCCCGGACGCCCGCCGCCATGCTGCGTAAAGACCACCAAGCGCGCCAGCAGCAGAAGAATCGCCAGCGTTACCAAAGTAAGCAGAAGCAGCCGTTTTAAGCTAGCTTTCACGGGAAAGGATCCCCAACGAATGCTACCATCCTATCGCGTAGCGGTCCTGAGCTTGTACACCATTTCGTAATTTCATGGAATCATCGAAATCGGCCGAGCGGCGGAAATTGCACGGCAGTCAAAGAATAGGTATTCTTGGCGCATATCGATATTCAGAGGAAACAAAACAGCAATTTATGATTGACTGGACGCAATTTCGTGAGGCGATCGTTGCGGGTCTGCCCAATGCCGAACGGCTGGCGCGGTTGCGCCGTCTGGAAAGCTGGCTTGAGCTTCCTCCCGGCGGTGCTTTGGCCGCGCTTGAGGAGGAGTTGAAGACCACACCTCCTCAGCCGATATGGGAGTGCGTGGTACTTCTGAACCTGACGATCTTGCGGGAAGCGAATATTCCCGAAGGAGATGGATTCGGGCCGGCGCTACAGCGGATGTATGAGGAAGTGCAGCAGGGAACCGCTTCCGAGGAGCGGAAAAAAGCATCCGCGCAGCTTGCAGCTCTGTGGGATATACGCCTCGCTCTGCTGCAAAAAGATCCAACACTCAGCCAGCCGCCATCGGCCGCAAGCATGGCAAAATGTCTGCTTCTGGAAAAGGCAGACGTAATCTTCAAACGGCAAAATGTTGCGGCGCGTCAATCGGTGGATGGCTTCGTTACGAAACTAACTCTCTTCACGCTTGAAGAAGCAATTCGCGACGCCAAGGCTTTGGCTGCGAGCGCGGAGCCCGGCAATGGTGCGCTTCCTTGGGTGTATTCGCAAATAGGTTACGCCGAATACAATCTGGCCCGTTCTTACGTCATTGTCGGCCGAAACTCGGATGCTCTGGCGTCCTATGCAGCGGCTGCCGAGGACTTTGAAAAAGCGGACGAGCCAGAAGAAGCTGAGGATTGCAAACGCCGCGCGAACGATTTAGAGAACCGCCTGCGGTTGGACCTGGATGCGGGAGCAAAGGAAGCGCTTGCGGATCTCAATACCGCTGAATTGGATGGCGGTTCGTTGACCTCTCCCTCGCCCCAGGCGCAATGGGAACGAATCGAATCGCTGATCAAGATGACTGAGGTCGAGGGTGCGGCGGCTGATTCGTTTGCAGCCTTGCAAAACGCCAACGCCGCTGCAAAGACGCTTGCAGAATTGGGTTATCTGGACCCCCAGACCTGTACTGCGGAAGCCGCAATGGCGTCGTGGATTCAAACGGCCTGCGCCACCTTGAGCGGCGACTCGCGATTCGGCCGAATTGAGCGGGTTCGTAACTTTTTCGAAACGATCTTCAGTGCGCGACTTACTGTGTTGTTCGGAACTGACCCGGCTGCGGCAGATACCTTGCAAGCAATGCACACTGAGCTTGATAAACTGAGCGCGCGCATGAATCAGGAGGTTAGCTCCGCAGACACCGAGACACTTCGGGCGCTTGCAAGGTATTACCCTAAGCCATCCGAGGCTGCTCAAGAAGAGCAAGAACTCTCGGGGGCTGACTTCGAAAAACGCTTGGACCGTGTGCGCGCATTGGATATAGCGCTGAGTGAGAATAAAACGTTATGCGATCAGCGGGCCGCCGCCGGCGAAGGCATGGACGATTTACTGGCGGCCATGGAGAAGCTGGAGGCGGAAGCAGATACGCTGAACAGTCCTGTGTATGAAGCCAAGACGCGCCTGGGACACGCATATATTCTGCTTCAACTCGGACGCGGTGCTGATCTTGGTCCGGTGGCTCGCGAGGCGCGCCAAAGGCTGCTGGCAGGACGACCTGCAAGTCTTTCCTCGTTGCCGCTGACGTACGAAAGGTACTACTATCTGGATTCGCTCAAGCGCGAGACGATGGGTTGCATCATGACCGGCGACTTCGAAGGCGCGCTGGAGATTTGCGAAGAAACGATTCTTGACTTCGAGACGGAACGTTATCGCGTAAGCAGCGAATACAGGCAGAGCGCGCTGCTGAGTTGGGTATCTGAGTTCTATACCTGGGCGGCGTTTTCCGCGTTCAAGCTCCAGCGCTGGGATAACATGCTGGAGGCGATCGATCTTATCAAGGCGCGATCGGCGATTCGAAGCCGGTTGATGCCCGACGCGCCGCAGAATCTCAACTCGAATTTGCAGCGGGAGTTTGAAGCATTGGACGCGGCGCTTGCAAAGGATCCCAAGAATGAGGATCTCAAAACCCGGCGCAGGCAGCTTTGGGATCTGCTCTCCATTGCCCGCGCTCAGAGCGGCGCAAGTGCGCAGGTTCCCACACTGAGCGTGGCGTCGCTCCAGTCCGCGCTTGAGGAAGATGAAGCTCTTATTGGCTATTTCTGGCTGAACGAGTCCGTGATTCTGGCGATAGCTGTTGACCGCGAGCGCTTTCACGCCGAGCGAATCTGTCTGGAGCCGAATGAGCTGACCCGCCTTCAGGAGTTTGTGACGTTTGTGCAAAAGTTAAAGAGCAGCCAGAAGATGGATCGCTCGGTGGAGAGACTGGGCGCAATCCTGATACCCGGTTTTCTGCGCGACTTCATGAAGACGAAGAGGCGGATCATCTTCTCTCCGCATCACTCCCTGCATCTGTTTCCGTTTCACGCGGCGCGCTGGGGTACAGATGCCTTTGTGGGTACGGAGTTTGCCGTGAGCTACGCGCCTAATTTTTGCAGCGTTCTGCTGCCCTGGGTGCAGCCTGTTGAGAATCGCGTTCTTGCCATGGGGATTCGCGACTTTGCCGACAAGACTGTCCAGTCTTTGGAAAACGTAGAAGAAGACGCGGCGGCAATAGCCGCGTACTACCGATCCGGCGGGGCGGAGGTTGAGCTTGCGCTGGGCACGGAAGCATCCCGCGAGCGCATTGAGGCTTTGCGCAATGAAGGCAAGCTACAGCAGTTCCGCTGCGTGCATCTGGGCACTCATGGTTTGAGCGTCTTTGAAACCCCCGACCAGCCTCTGGAATCGCGGCTGCTGGTACAGGACGGCGCGCTGGATGCGATGGACATCGCCAACCTGCGGCTGAGCGCGGAATTGGTGATGCTGAGCGCATGTCATTCAGGGCAGCGCGCCATTCAGTTGCGCAACCTGGGAGAAGTGCCCGGAGATGATATCTTTGGCTTGCAGTCTGCGCTGTTCCGGTCCGGAGTGCGTTCGATCGTGGGCACTCTTTGGTTGGTGGAGACGGAGAGTTCCTCTCCGATCGTGCGGGGATTTCACAAGCATTACGCTGAAGGAAAACCCGCGGAAATAGCTTTGCAATTTTCAGTAAAAGAGTATCTGGCAAATCCTGTTGGCTCGCTCGTTGGTGTCTACTACTGGGCGCCGTACTTCATTTCATTCATCGGCAGAAAGCAGACAAAGGAGAGAGAATCATGGCAGAACTGACATTGCATTTTGAAGCTAGCCAGGGGACGGACCTGGCGGCGGCGGCAGCTGCTTTGCAGGCCAGCCTTGCAGAAACGAAAGGAGTTGAATCGGCAACGGCGAGGCCGCAGAAGTTTCAAGCCATCGGGCCATCGGAGATCCTCAGCGTGATCCAGGTGGCGACATCGGTGGCCCAGAGTTCAGCCGTATTCTTGACCGCTGTGGCCAGTCTCTATGCAGCTTGGGAAAAGCTGAAGGCCACCTTTCCCGGTCTGCAAGCGCCAAAGGTTGAAGTGGGCCTGAAGCAAATACCGATCGATGAACTGACGGCCGACCATCTGGCGGAGATGGACTGGGCTTAAGGGCGCAAAAATGCGCCTTTCAATAGCAGCCCAGGCAGCATTCTTCCTGCAATCCGGCGAGTGTTAGGTTCGCTGTGTGCGAGCTTGACACTCCGCCGGGTGGGCATGGATACGTCAGTCTTGTCTTGAATGGCCGCGTAGTGCGCTCTGGCTTTTGTACATGAGTTACTGCACTATCATCCCTTATCGGAATCCTCGCGATGGTTACCGAGAGGACTTCTGGCCGCTCAATCTCTTCCCGCATAGAGTTATCTAAGATGTTGTTCCCTTAGCTCTGCTACGGCTCGGCGACCTGGGAGTCGCCCGTCTCTCCGTCCGACTCGCCGGCCAACATCACCGAATCGGTCTGGTCCTTCTCCGGGTCATACTGGTGCTTGACCATCCAGTCCTTGAGCACCGCAGCCGCTTCCTCCGCCACCGAGCCGTTCTTCCAGTAAAAGACAAGTCCGGGCCTCATCGCCGTGTGCAATTCGCATGACTCCAAATTCCACGGCTTGCCGGTCTCCGGCAGCAGAACCTCCAAGGTTCTATCCTTCTTCTTCCACCGGGCAGGGAAGTTCCCATATCCGCTCGAAGCCTTCAATCCGCCGATGCAGCTATAGCTGAACTGGAAGCCGCGCGGCTCGCCATTCTCAAACAGATCGGCCACACCCATCCCATCCACATAGTCCGGCATCTCCGACATACTCTTCGCCTCGCGGTTGTGACGGGACTGCTCGGTGAATCTCATGATATGAACCCGCAGCGGATAATTGTCCGCATCGGGTCCCCCTGCCATCGCCGCCGTTGAAACCGCTAAATTGAACACAAACCCGCCGAGTATACAGATGAAGATACGATGCATGGAAAAACTCCCTTCGATCCCGCCTGCCCACATTCCGCCGCGCGATCAAACTGTTCTCAAACTTGCTTTGGTCCTCTGCCCAGGAAGGCGGCATCTGAGGCTGGGGATCAGAACTTGCTGAAATCGACCAAGACGCTTCTGCGCGCCTCGACGGGCCTTCCCTTGCTGGTGGCGGGCAGAAACTTGTAATGCATGACGGCCGCAGCCGCTTTCTGATCCAATCCGAACCCAAGGCCGCGTCTGACATAAACCTCTTTTGGCAAACCCTCCGCGCTTACCAGTACGTCTACGACGGCCACCTGTACGTACGGATGTTTTGCAAAGGGATCGGCAAAGTCCGCGTCAACCGTGTGGATGGGGATGGGCCCAGTGTACGCTAGAGGGTTGTGGTGCTTGTCCTCAAATTGCGATGCATCCGGCAGAGGCAGATCTCTCTCGGTGATGAGGACTTCGGGGACGGTCTGGCTGCGGTTGGCGCGGAAGACGACTCGAATATCGATCCACACGGGAACCGGCTTCTCTCCTAATCTGCCTGGCGCAAACGAGGACTGCTTGATAGCCGCGATAGAAGCCTGATCGAATGGCTCCCCATGGCTGTGCAGAACCTGAATATGCGCCGGGATACCATGAGCGTCTATTACCATGGCCAGCACCGTCATGCCCTGAATGTTCTTCGCGGGCACGCCTTCCGGAGACGGCACGTAAACTGTGTTGAGCAGCCGGGGCGCAGTAACCTCGGGTCCGGCATAATAATCCCCATCCGTATCGGGCACTTGATGAACCTGCCGACTTTGAGGTGTTGCATCCTGCGCTCGAACGGCGACAGCCGCCAGCGAGAGAAGAGCCCATGTGAATTGAGCGTGTCGCATTCGATTCTCCGATCTGTTTTTAATTGCCCTGATCGTTTGTCGGCTCACCGCCGCTGGTTAGCGAATGTTGCCGCATAACTGGCCTCAGATCCTTGGGACGTGTTGGACTAAAAAGACGCAACGGCTGATTCCCATGCTAGAGACGAAAGGATAAAGATAAGATAAAGATATTGAGTCGCGAGATGGTTTGATAGTCTCCCTTCGTTTGGCGCAGGAAATTAACAGAATATGGCAAGCGGCTAACTATACGTCCAATATTTATGGCTTCATTATGTGAGTATCATGCAGAGCTTATAACTTTCTTCAAAACACATACGGACTCTTTATGGCCTACCCAGTAACGTCGATTTAAACACCCACGGCTCAAAGCCTAAACGGGTGAAGTGTTGCGTGGGAGGCCCATGCCATAAGACGCAATGCTTCTTAATCATTTCGAAATCACTGCATATTCTTTGCGATTCCTTTATGTCGGTTCGCATAACAATTCGAATGAGGAAGACGGAAGCAGAAAGTCGGATATTCCTCAGTGAGAGCCAACGCATTTTAGCCAGGCGACGCTAGTCGTCGAGGAGGTCGGATAACTATGAAGAAAAGCTTCAAGACCCCCATCGCAATAGGACTTGCAATCTGCGGGTTTGCCATGCAGGTTGCGTGTCAAGCCCAAAGCGCGGCTTCGGCGTCCGCCGCGAGCCCACGACCGAGCGATACGATTTCAGGGATCCAGGTTCAAACATCTCTGATTGAGCTTGCGGCCAGTGAGGAGCCAGGAACGGGTTCTGGTATTGCGGCAGCAGAGACGGCTGACCCCGCTGCTGCTGCGGCCCCTGCAACTGCTAGCGCCCCGCCAACCTCAAGCGCAGCCGCTGCCGGGCCGGCTCCCGTTGCTGTGCCACTCAGCAATGATGCGGTCATCAAAGAACTCGCAGAGATGAAAGCACGCATCGCACAGCTTGAGGCAGAGTTGAAGTCAAGCAACGGCGCAGCCGCTGCCGAACATGACGCCAACGCTCTGCGTGCAGCGGAAGGATCGGCCGTAGGCGGCGGGTCAAGCAGTTCAGCAACACCCGAGATGCAGGCCGCGCCTGCGCCTCCTCCAGCAGCGGCTCCGGCGCCCCCCGAGATCGACGCCCAGGTAACCAAGAAAGGCGAGCCGTTCCCTGGGGACTGGACCTGGCTGAATAGCAATGGGCACGCCGTGGACAGCCCAATGAGTACCAAATACTTCACGCCGGAGTTTCGCGCGGACGCCAACTATACCCTGGACTACAACCACCCCAAGGACGACTCGCTCGGCGGTTCGACGGAGACTTTTCGCTCTGATGAGTGGCAGCTCGAACAGCTCAGCATTGGCGGCGACATTCGCATCAATAATGTGCGCGGGCGCATTCTAACCATGGATGGCTTGTTCGCCACGACCACGCCGCGCAACGACGGCAGTCCCAACCGCGGCCAGTGGGATCTCGTCGGCGCATACAAGTACATCTCGGAGGGATGGGGCGGTTATCACTGGGATGTGGCTCACGGTCTGAACGTGGACGCCGGTATCTTCGTCTCTTACATCGGCCTGTTCAGCTACTACAACTTCGACAACTGGACCTATCAACCTTCGTTCGTTTCGTCGAATACGCCCTGGTTCTTCAACGGCCTTCGCATCCAGTACTTCCCGACGGCGAAGCTGAAGATTGAGCCATGGATCATCAACGGCTGGCAATCGTATGCCCGTTACAACGGCAAGCCAGGGCTGGGCGGGCAGATTTTGTGGCGTCCCAAACCGTACCTGGACTTCGTCTGGAACGATTACGGTCTCGGTGAGGACGATGCCGGCTTCCCCGGACGCTCGCGCATCCACGCCGACTACAGCGCGCAGGTGAAGTATTACGACCAGCCTCATCAATTGCTGGATAAGATGGCGTTCACACTTACTGGCGATGCTGGTTGCGAATACGGCGGCGGCCCTGCAGTTGGATACTACAACCCGAAGGGACTCTCTCCGGAGATGGGATCGGCCGACAGCTATGCCGGCGGCGTGAACTGCCACAACAGCCATAACGGCAAGCCCAAGCAGATGTTCATCGGCTGGATGGCCTACGACCGCATGTGGTTCAAGAAGGATCTGTTCGCGGTTACCATTGGCGGCGGCCAGATGAACAACCCCGGCCGCTACCTGACACTGCTGCCGCCAATCAACGGCGCAACGGCCATCTCGGGCTCTCCGTACTTCACCGAGAACGCGGGCGATCGCTCCCAAATGCACGATGGAACCATCACCTTCGACTACATGCCGAGCCAATTCATCACCTTCACGATTGAAGAGGGCTATCGCTACTCCGATGTTCCCTACTGGACCGGCCGCGGCGGCATCACGCCTCCTGGCGGGAACAACGGTTCTCCTCAGTTTTACGCTTGCGCCGGCGGCACGACTTCAGGCCTCCCCTACGGAACTCCGCTGTCCATTGTCAATTCTCAGGGCTGCGGCGGCAGCAACAGCGAGGGCGATACCAGCGCGATCTGGTGGCCCGACCTGCGCACCAACCAAACTAACACCACG
>Ga0182016_10002940_pt1 | contig 19655 bp, 26 predicted proteins | sample 712S2MmetaG_FD_120491 | JGI IMG/M metagenome (GOLD analysis project Ga0182016, IMG submission 120491) | Permafrost microbial communities from Stordalen Mire, Sweden - 712S2M metaG | ecosystem: Environmental > Terrestrial > Soil > Wetlands > Permafrost | place: Sweden: Stordalen | collected... | reverse complement strand
ATCTACAACAAAATAGATACGCGCGAGTGGCGGAATGGTAGACGCGCTAGCTTCAGGAGTTAGTGCTCGCAAGGGCATGGAGGTTCAAGTCCTCTCTCGCGCACCACGTTTGATTATCAATCACATCATTTTCGTCATCGGGGTGTAGCGCAGTGGCTAGCGCGCAGCGTTCGGGACGCTGAGGTCGGAGGTTCAAGTCCTCTCACCCCGACCAAGTAAGCGTGTATAATCACCACTTGAGTCGACTATATTGTTAATTATATAATAGTATGTTATAATAATAAAAATGTTTCCATACGAAGTTTTCCCAGGAACACCGGGTCTCGCAATCAATGATGTAGCCCATGTCATGCTACCAGGTAGGGGGCGTGATGCAACTGGTCATGAACTGAGCCAACAGACCTTCAATCGGGTTGTCATTGGGGCGGAACTCTTTTCTGACCAAAGCCTTGGGCAGGAAGACGGAGTTATAGTCTGTAGCGGCTACAAGACACCCTCAGACACTAACGGTGGGGAATGGTCCCCTGAAGATTTAAATGATAAATTTATTGGCGTGCCCGAAGCTGACTCTATGCGCGTAGCATTATTGGCGCGTTCGATACCAGATAGCGCGATTCGGGTCGAGCGACACTCAATTGATACAGTAACCAATTTCACATTTACAGAGGCTGAAGGTTTGTTTGGTGAGGCTGACCACCGACCCGTAGCGATTATTGCGCAGGAACAACACCTTGACCGAATGATTAATAAAATAGCACCGAGAACCCTGAAGAGAGATTTTATGGGCATAATAGTACCCGAATCCGAAGGGTTAGACCAAGATGGTCTTGCAGCACGGCTAGCAACCCAAGTAATCCTTCTTGGGGTTAACCGCTATACTTCAACCGAAAAAGCCGCCTCAAGGACTAAGTGGAAAGCCGAACTTATCTGGGATCTTGTCCTTAAGGCGTCAACACTAAGGCCATCCTCGGCAGCTTACAAAACCGATACTGACAAAAGTGGATAGATTAAACTAATCATTCAAAGAACCTTTTTAGATATTTCTCGCGTATAATCAATTACATGCAAGTTGTTGTTGACGGTCTCTTGACCAACTATGTTCGTGAGGGTAAGGGTAGGGTAGTTGTCATACTCCATGGTTGGGGGGATAACTCTAAAAGCTGGCTTGGCTTAGCCAAAGACTTAGCTAAGAAATTTGACGTTATTATCCCTGATTTACCTGGTTTCGGCGGTACACAGCCACCACTATCAACCTGGGGGCTCAATGACTATGGCTCGTTTATAAGTGCTTTTCTGCAGAAAATAGGAGCAGGGGATATTTATTGTTTGATTGGACACAGTAATGGCGGAGCAATTGCAATTAGAAGCATAGCCCAAAATATTATTGTTCCCGAGAAACTAATCCTTCTGTCTAGTGCTGGGGTTAGGGGAGAGCATCCGGGGCGATTAAAGAGCTTAAGTGTAGCTGCCAAGACCGGAAAATTATTGATCACTCCCCTGCCCAAATTCACCAAAGATAGGCTCCGCAAACAAGTCTATAAAACCATTGGTTCAGACATGCTTGTAGCCGAACACTTGCAGGATACATTTAAAAAGATTGTCACCGACGACGTCCAATCCGATGCTAAAATAATTAATCTACCAACACTTATTGTGTATGGAGAGAACGACCAGCAAACACCGCTGCGCTACGGGGAGATCTTCCATGAACTAATTGATTATTCCTCGCTAGAAGTTTTAGCCGGAGCAAGCCATTTTCTACAGGTTGATCGACCAAGTGAAGTTAAGACTGCCATAGAGGGGTTCATTGAATGAAGAAATTCATAAAAGCAATTACTATTTTTTATACACCAAAGACCTACCCAAATCTAATAGTCTACATGTTACAGACAACTGACTATCAACCTCGGGCTTATCTAAAGTGGTATTGGCGAACGCAGAACTTTAATAAAGTTATGGTTCGAAGAACTCTCAAAAAAACCAAAGCCGCCAAGGGATTGCTCCTAGGACTTTACACCGGCATTATTATTCAATTACTAATCGGTCTTTTACTAATTTATCTTTGGCACTGGCACAATATTGCCGGTGGCTTGATTTTTGGAATAGCAATTATTGTTTCTTACCCAATTATTTGGGCACATCTCATTACATTGCCCTTAATCGCCGGCCGTATCCTAATTGTTGGCCCAAGGCAAAAAACTAAGATCTTAGCTTCAGGAAAAATCTTCAAAAAACACAAAGGCATTAAAATCGCTATTGCCGGTAGTTATGGCAAAACTAGCATGAAAGAGCTTTTGCTAAGCGTTTTATCGGCAGGCAAGAATGTGGCTGCAACTCCGGCTAACCTAAACGTTGCTAGTAGCCATGCTATTTTTGCTGCCGGCTTAACTGGCAAGGAAGACATTCTACTCATAGAATATGGTGAAGGGGCACCTGGTGACGTTAAACGATTTGCCCAGACTACTCATCCAACCCATGGCATTATCACTGGTCTGGCACCGGCCCACCTGGATCATTACAAAAGTGTCGAAGCTGCCGGGGAAGATATTTTTAGTCTTGCTAATTATCTAAAAAATAAACACGTTTACGTAAACTCGGAGTCACCTTCAACAGAGAGTTTTATTCGTCCCGAGTTTAATTTGTATAATCAGGCAGGCGCTCTTGGATGGTCGGTCAGTGATATCAAGGTTAGCTTGAAGGGCACCAGCTTGAGTTTAAAGAAGGGTAAAAAGTCGATTAACGTTAAGAGCTCTTTACTTGGGCGTCACCAGGTCGGTCCGATTGCGCTAACCGTAGCCTTAGCCGAACTCTTCGGAATGGCTGACGAACAAATTATTACTGGCGTTGCCTCGGCTCGGTCTTTTGAGCACCGGATGCAGACCTACCAATTAAGCGGAGGCTGGGTAATTGACGATACATACAATGGCAATATAGAAGGTATCAGGGCCGGCACGCAACTACTGAGTGAGCTTACCGCCAAGCGAAAAATATATGTTACTCCCGGACTAGTTGATCAAGGTAAGGAAAAAAAAGCAGTTCATCTGGAACTAGGTCGGCTTATCGCTATCGCCGAACCAGACCTCGTAGTATTAATGAAAAATTCGGTTACACCCTATATTGTAGAAGGTCTGGCATTTGGTAATTTTAAAGGTACCACCAAAATAGAACAAAACCCTTTGCAGTTTTATAACAATTTGGGAGAGTTTATTGCTGCTGGCGACGTTGTTCTTATGCAAAATGATTGGCCTGACAACTACGCTTGATATGACCGGCCCTGACCTTGTATTAACCGCTTAAAATTGCATATACTAATAGATAATGGAAACGATTGCCGTTATATTTGGTGGACGTTCTGCAGAGCATGATGTTTCAATCATTACTGCCCTAGCGTCGATTATCAAACCACTGGAACTCAGTAAAAAATACCGAGTTGAGGCAATATATATCGCCAAAGATGGGGCCTGGTATTGGGACGAAAAACTAAAGAGTATTGATCTTTATAAGTCTGGGAAAATAAACGATTTTATTCGCAGGAGCGAACCTGTCAGTCTAAAACTTGATGGCGGCCTAACCCTAGTTAAGAATGACAGGCAAATTGGTCGCAAAACAACTCGAAAGATCGATGTTGTTTTTCCGGCAATGCATGGGACATACGGTGAAGATGGCGCTCTTATGGGTCTACTCGACATGGCGACAGTCGCCTATGTTGGCTGTGATCTGGCCTCAAGCACCGTGGCTATGGACAAGAGCCTAAGTAAGCAAGTCGCTATAGCCAATAACATACCTGTAACTAAATTCGTTCAGGCCTCTAAAGAGGAGATTGAGCATGATATCGAGACGGTCGTAAAAAGGGTTACCAGTAATCTCTCCTATCCAGTATTTATTAAGCCAACACATCTAGGTTCTAGTATTGGTATTAGTCGGGCAGACAATGACACCGCTCTTAATAATGGGCTCGAAGTCGCCGCTCACTATGACGACAACGTTCTGGTTGAAGAAGAAGTCGCCAACCTAGTAGAAGTCACCCTACCAATAATCGGGAATGACGAGCTAACCCCAGCCTTATTAGAACAACCATTCACGAAGCCTGAAGATTTTTTCGATTTTGACACTAAATATTTGCGAGGCGGTAAAAAAGGTAAAGGCCAGGGTGGCGCAAAAGGTTCCCAGGGTTACAGTAAAATTCCTGCCGATCTCCCGAAGGAGCTCTATGATAAAGCCCTTGATTTAGGCCTTAGAACTTATATGACCATTGGCTGTCAAGGTATTGCCCGAGTTGACATGTTAATCGATACCAAAACTAAAGAAGTTTATTTTAATGAGATAAACCCCCTTCCCGGTAGTTTATATTCGCATAATTGGCACGCTGCCGGTATTAGTAGTATCGAACTTGTCGAGCGATTGGTTGACCTGGCCAAAGATCGATTCAAGAAACAGCAAAAATTAGCAACAACTTTCGATACCAGTTTTTTGCAACAGTTCTAAATAATCCGTAATTGCTTAAGCTTGCTTTTTTTAAATAAGGTTATATTATAGTGAGATGTCCGGGAAAGAACGATCTCAATATGTTGATGTGCTTGAGCCATTCTATGGCCAACTTGATGATTCGGTAGTTGAACGACTTATACCGAGCTACGATACATCTTTATATATACTTGATGATCTACTGTTAGCGAGCACTAACTTTGACGTAGGGCCGGCGGAATTTTTAAACTCTATGGCTGTCTCTATACCCGATGAATCGCTCCATGAATTTGTTGGACTCGTTAAGGCTATTGAAGCTCTAACAACTGCTGACCTTGAAGCTAGGGGAGAGAGGGGAGCTAACTACCTAAAAGCATTTCATCCAAGTTTTGAACGCTCTGAACTACTAGCCGAAGGCTTACTGGCAGTCCCGATTGGTGACAGGAACAGTCTCAGGGACTACCTAGTGAAAGACGAAGTTTCCCGGGCTCTTGATTCCTATATGACTTATAAAAATCTATTCGCGGTCCGAGACGGGAAAATGAAACCCAGGAAAAGTGCTGAATTAAATAATGAAAAAAGAATAGGGCCAAAAGTCAGTGGGCTAGAAGAAACATTTGAACCGATGAGGCAAGAAGATTTATTTGATAGGGTAGACCGGCGCTACTGGAAAAGTAAGGATAAAGAGAAGTATCTACACCCCGAAGATACTCTAGAAGATATCGTCAATAAATCCACCGATCAGTCACTTATTAGATTATTGCTTCGCTTCGAGGATTATATAGAGAGACAAGAAGATGGTTCGCCTAGCCCAATAATCAAAGATAAAAGTCCAGGAAGATACTACGTTGGAGATGGTATAGTTTGGCAAATACTTACCACGAGTAGTATTCGCTCACAAATGGCAATCGCATGCCGGAACGATGTCACTGGGTTTGGTGGTCCAAATATTTTTGATTTTGACAGATTTAGAGATGAATATATAGCTGAATATACCGACCCTGATGCTCCGGGCGAAAAATTCAAAGATGACTTGGACTGGGCGATACGATCACGGCACTATAATCGAACCGGACAACATTAACGCTAACGCCAAAGTGGGGCAATAGTAATTCGCGTTAGTCCTTAGACTTCTATTGCCTAGCGAAGATCTACCAATTAACTTATAATCAATCTGATGAGACGTTATATACCGAAGGATATTGAGCCTAAATGGCAGGCTAAGTGGGCTAAGGATCAAATCTATCGGGCTATCGATTTTGACGACAAGCCCAAATTTGTGATGTTAACCGAGTTCCCTTATCCGTCAGGTGACGGCCTGCACATGGGCCATATCCGTGAATATAGCGCTGGAGATATCATGGCTCGCCATAGACGAATGCTTGGAATGAACGTCTTATTCCCAATGGCTTACGATGCTTTTGGCTTACCAGCCGAGAACTATGCAATTAAAAACAATATTGCCCCACAGATCTCAACTGACAAGAATATTAAAAGGTATCAGAAACAATATGATAGTTTGGGGATTAGCTTTGATTGGTCAAGAAGTTTTAAGACGACTGATACAGATTACTATAAGTGGACGCAGTGGATATTCTTACAGTTTTTTAAAGCTGGTTTAGCTTATCAAAAAGAAGTACTCATTAACTGGTGCCCTTTCTGTAAGACTGGCCTGTCAAACGAAGAAGTTATCAATGGTCGTCACGAAAGATGCGATACATTAGTTGAGAAAAAACTACTCAAACAATGGCTGCTGGAAATCACTAAATATGCCGATCGATTAATCGATGGCCTAGCTGATGTTGATTTCCCGAGTAAAATCGCTGATCAACAAATAAATTGGATTGGTCGTTCGGTTGGTGCCGAAATTAAATTTAAAGTAGACGGCAGCGATAAGACAATAGAAGTCTTTACAACTCGGACCGATACGCTTTATGGGGCAACCTTCATCGTTCTGGCGCCTGAAAACCCACTGGTTGAGGATATTACTACTGAAGACCAGAAAGCTGACGTTAACTCCTATGCCAAATCCTCTCAAGCTAAGTCTGAAATCGAACGTCAGGACGTCAATAGCGAAAAAACTGGGGTCTTCACTGGAGCCTATGCCCGAAATCCTATCAATAATCAGTCTATCCCAATTTGGGTAGGTGATTATGTGCTTTCCAATTATGGTACAGGGGCAATTATGGCTGTACCGGCCCATGATAAACGAGACTATACTTTTGCCAAAAAGTTTAACATCGAAATAGTCCGAGTCATTAGTGATCAACCCGGTGGAGATGATTGGAACGAAAATGAAGGCATAATTGTTAATTCCGGCAAGTACAATGGTTTACGCAGCGAGGATGCCCGGGAGACAATTCTAAAAGACTTAATCGCTAAGAATCTGGCTAGCGAAAAAGTTAATTATCGCTTACGTGATTGGGTCTTTAGCCGACAGCGCTATTGGGGCGAACCTATTCCAATTATCCATTGTCCCGAGCACGGTGCCGTACCGGTTCCTGATGACCAATTACCGGTGATTTTACCTGTAGTTGAAAATTATTTGCCTTCTGAAAATGGCCAGAGCCCGCTGGCATCTATCAAAGATTGGGTCAACACAACCTGCCCAATATGCGACCGACCAGCAACTCGTGAAACCGACACTATGCCTAACTGGGCAGGCAGTAGCTGGTATTATTTGCGCTACTATGACCCTAATAATAAAAAGGCCTTCGCCGATCGAAAAAAACTAGACTACTGGGGCGCTGTTGATTTGTATCTAGGCGGCATGGAACACACAACTTTGCACCTACTTTATTCACGTTTTTGGCATCAGTTCTTATTTGACCAAGGTTTGGTCCCTACTCCCGAACCGTATATGGCACGTCGAGGACAGGGTATAGTTTTGGCCGCCGATGGTACAAAAATGAGTAAAAGTAAAGGCAATATAGTTAACCCATCGGAAACTATCGATAATGGCTATGGCGCCGATGCTTTGCGTCTGGCTGTTGTTTTCTTAGCTCCCTACGACCAAACAACTCCTTGGAGCCCGGAAAGCGTCGCTGGCACCTTTCGTTTTTTGCAGCGCGTCTGGACAATTGTTCACGAATTCCAAGGCCATAAAACTAAGACTCATGAGCCCCAATCACTTGCCTTAAATACGGCGACCCACCAGGCCATAAAAAAAGTTTCCCAGGATTTAGACAATATGGGCTTTAACACGGCCATTGCCGCTTTAATGGAGTATGTTAATAGTCTTTACAAGCTAAAAGCCCAAGATGATTTTGCTAGTAAAAACTGGGGTGTAGCCCTTGAAACCCTAGTCCAATTACTGGCGCCTTTTGCACCACATATGAGCGAAGAATTGTGGTCTATTAGTGGTCATGCTGACTCTGTTCATTTAAGTAAGTGGCCCAAGTGGGATGATAAGTATTTGGTTAGTGATACCCTGACGATTGTCGTCCAAGTAAACGGTAAGGTCCGCGCCGAATTGATCCTCGATTCCAAGTGTAGCGAAGATGATGTCATGAAAGCGGCTATAGCAAACGACAAGATTAAAAAACTTCTAGAAGGTAAAAAGATTGCTAGAAGTATCTACGTTCCCAGCAAGCTACTGAACCTAGTAATTGTTTAAAAGGTCTAAAAAGTACCACCACATTAACTTGATAACCGGAGGCAATTAGGTTATACTTTTGCTCAAGTGTAGCCTAAAAGAAAAGGAGTCCTTGATAATATGGGCCAGCCTAAAAAACGAACTAGCCCCCGCCGTACAAGAAGCCGGAGAAGTCATTTGGTACTGAAGTTAGCCAGGCAGGTTAACGCCAAATCACCAATCAAGGCTTATACGACTAAGCGCGAAAGCGCCAAAACCTTGGTTAATAAAGTGGCTAAAACCAAAAAATCAAGCACAACCCCAGCTAAGTAAGCTACAGTAGATTAAGCAAAACAAGGAAATGACTTAACAATTATGGCTAGCAATCGTCATCTTGGCCGCATCATTGCACTACAGACACTTTATGAAGTTGAGTTTCGAGAGCAGTCGGGTGATAAGACCGTTGATCTTTCGGAAGTTTTGGCTCGTAATATATCGCGCTACCAGAAGGCTGTTGATGATAAGAGTTTTATCGAACGTTTAGTCAACGGCGTCACTAAAGAAGAAGCCAAATTAGATGACGTACTCCGTCCGGTTGCGCCGGAATGGCCAATCGAACAAATAGCCCGGATGGATAGAGTCGTGCTGCGAATTGGGCTCTACGAGCTACTCTACGAGAAAGACGTGCCACCCAAAGTCGTTATTAATGAGTCGGTTGAGTTAGCAAAATCTTTTGGCGGCGATAACTCATCAAAATTTATAAACGGGGTGCTAGGCACCGTACTAAGAGAACATGAAGGTAAGAGTAAGAAGAAAAATGGAACAAAAGCAAGCAAGAAAGGTAAGCCCGTTGAAAAGGCCTAAACCGATACAGGGGATTAAGCGATTCGTCTCTCGTCCACCAGCAATTACCGAGGCTGTCAGTGAAACCACATCAGGTGGCATCGTTTTTCGCCGTGATAAAAGTGGTAAAGCCGAAATCCTGCTTATCCAAGACGCCAAGAAACGTTGGACGATTCCTAAGGGTCATGTTGAACCGGGCGAAGAACCACGGGCAACTGCTGAGCGGGAAATACAAGAAGAAACCGGCCTTAAACAAATGCGCGTTCTCAACTGGTTAGGCAAGGTTGACTTCCGCTATCGTCGCAACAAGACCTTAGTCTTAATGGCCATGCACATCTATCTCGTCGAGGCCCTTGGCAACACTAATGAGCTGAAGCCGGAAGCCTGGTTAAATGATATAAAGTGGTTCCCATCTAATGAAGCGATAGATAAAATTGAATACGAAGATATTAGCAAGTTAATGTTACTAGGTCTTCGTAGCATAAGGGAGCGCGCACGCTAATGCCAAACGACAGTGTCTATCAAGATTTTACCGAATCAGCTCTAGGGATAAAGTTTAATAACATAGGTCTTTTGATAACGGCTTTTACGCATAGGTCCTATCTCAACGAACACAAGAAAACTGTCATGGAGCACAACGAGCGTCTAGAGTTTTTGGGCGATGCTGTACTGGAACTTGTGACCACGGAATACCTTTACAATAATTATAATGATCCTGAAGGAATTCTGACAAATTGGCGCAGTGCCCTAGTTAGAACTGAAAGTATTGGTGCAGCCGCCGCTCGACTAGGCTTTGAGGAACACTTAAGACTCAGCCGTGGCGAGAAACGTGGCACAGACCGAGCTCGGGCTCAAATCCTGGCCAATAGTTTTGAGGCAGTTGTTGGAGCTATATATATTGATCAAGGCTATGATATTGCTAAACAATTTATTACAGACAAATTATTGGTCACCTTCAAGGATATCTTAGCCAGCGGTTCTTGGATGGATGCTAAGTCACACCTGCAGGAAATGGCCCAAAGTAAAGAGTCTTTCACCCCAGTCTATAAGGTGCTCAATGAAGACGGTCCTGATCATGACAAGGTTTTTAGAGTCGGTGTCTACATAGATGGTGAGCTCAAGGGCGAGGGTAGTGGTCCTAGCAAGCAGGCTGGCCAGCAATGTGCTGCCGAAGCCGCTCTAAAATCTTACGGTATTAGCGACTAAGCGACTACGGGTTTTGTTTGACATATCTGTTAATCTTCTATAAAATACCTAGAACGTTTTATCAAATAACGTAATGAAAGCGAGTTAGAGAAATACATGTTAGCTATTCGTATGCAACGAACAGGACGTCACGGACACGCAATGTTCCGAATGATTGTTCAGGATGCTAGGCGAACCCCAACTAGCGGCAATATAGTCGCCTTGCTTGGCAGCTACGATCCACACACTAAGACCGCTGTTTTTGATAAAGAAAAAGCTAGTTATTATTTGGAACACGGCGCTCAGCCATCAGATAGAGTTATATTTTTAATGAAATCACAAGGTGTAAAACTACCGTCTTGGGTTAGTGTTGACACCAAGAAAACAGCATCTATTCGTAACCAGTCAAAACTGCGTCGTAACCGACCGGCAGGCGAAGCCACTCCCGTGCCTAAAGTTGAGGATGAGGTTTCTACTGAGGTTGAAACTGCCACTCCAGCTAGTACTGTTGATGAAGTAGATGAAACGCCAGTTGTTGAAGCAACTCCTGCCGAAGAAGCAGCGAGTGAGCCGGCTGCTGACGAGACAACTCCTGCCCCAGAGCCTACAGAACCCGAAGAGGCGCTGCCAGTAACAGACGAAACAGCTCCCGAAACCGCTACAACTGCTGAAGAGCCCCTAGAAAAATAGCCTTTAGCTTTGCTATAATACCTTCGTAGTACTTAAACGGAGGAGTCGGATATGAGTAGCATTGACCAACAATTCATAGAGTTTATTGTCAAATCTTTAGTCGGAAAGCCTGATGCAGTTAGCGTTGAGAGAAGTATTGACGAAAAAGGTGTTTTACTGGAACTAACCGTTGACCCAGAAGATCTAGGTCGGGTTATTGGTAAGCGCGGTGCAACAGCTCAGAGTCTTAGGACTCTACTTAGGGCTCTTGGTACCAAGAATGACGCTCGTTATAACTTGAAAATTATAGATAACGGCGTAGATTATCATCGCCAGGACAACTCATCTGCCCCACGTGACGATCAGCCCGCACCGGTTCAAGATGAACCAGCAGCGACTGACGATAAAACCGGCGAACCGGTTGCCGATATGCCTGCCAAAGAAGAAGAAACTCACGAGGAGCCAGCCGAAGAGGAAGTTAAAGACCAAGAAGAGATCGACCACGAAGACGTTGTTAGCAAGACTCGAAAAGAGCTTGAAGATCTCGATGATCTTGATGTATAGTATTTACGAGATAAAAACAGCCTTAACATCAAAATAAACGAAGCTCAGCGAGCCAATATGAAAAATCATAGTGGGAGCTTTATGTGACTAAAAGAACCTCATCCGAGGTTCTTTTAGTTTGATCTGTTAAAATGATCATTAATGAAGATCCAAATTATTAGTCTATTCCCGGCGATGTTCGATGGCGTACTAAGTACTAGCATGCTGCGTAAGGCCGAGGAAAAGAAAATAGCTCAGTTTATCCACATTAATCTCCGGGACTTTGGTAAGGGGCCCAGAAAGACCGTAGACGACACCCCTTATGGAGGTGGTGATGGTATGCTACTGCAACCCACTCCGCTAGTTGAGGCCATTGAGTCGGCTCTAAAAAACGATCCAGGGGCTCTAGTTATATTACCTACCCCCCGCGGTCAGACATATCAGCAGTCCGACGCCAAAAACCTAGCCTCTGACCCTAATCGGGGGTTAATAATAGTTTGCGCACGCTATGAAGGCTACGATGAACGAATTACCAAATGGATAGATAGGCAATACCGGATAGGTAACTATGTTCTAACTGGCGGCGAATTGCCAGCAATGGTTATCATCGATAGTGTGATTAGGCTTTTGCCGGGAGTGCTTGGAGGCGAGAATAGCGCAGCAATTGAATCTTTCCAAGACGATGATAAAACTACAGAATTTCCACAGTACACTCGTCCAGAGGACTTTCGGGGGATGAAAGTACCCAAGGTACTAATTAGTGGTAATCACGCCGAAATCGAAAAATGGCGCCAGCAACATAAAGGCCTATAATAAGATCAGTAGTTAACGCTAAAAGGAGGAAATATGCGATTATCATTTATTAAGCCAGTATATGCTCACTGTGATCTGCCCTGTGGAGTTTATGACCCCGCCCAAGCTCTAATTGAAGCCAAAAGTGTGCATGCGATCATGACAAAGTACAGCGGGCTCGATGAGGAAAATAAAACTCGGGCAATTTTCATTAAAGAGGAACGGGCCGAACTTGTTAAGCACCATCTAGCGGTACTTTGGACTGATTATTTTAAACCGGAGCATCTTGAAAAGTATCCTGATTTACATGATATGTTCTGGAAAGCTCTTAAAGCAGCCAGTGAGTGCAAGCATCATGTTGATGAAAAAATTAGCAAAGATTTGCTCGATAAGATTGAGGCCATCTCCAAGGTATTTTGGGAAACCAAAAAAGAAGCTTAAGTTTAAAAAATGCGTAGTCCTCTAGTAATTAGACGCGTGGTCGGTGATAGCATGTCCCCGACACTGTCTCCGGGTAACCTAATTTTTGCTACCGGTTTTTATAAAGACCTGCTAAAAGGTGATATTGTAATTTTTAAACACCGTGGGATTGATAAAATAAAGCGAGTTGAAGATGTCCACGATACGAAGTTCTATGTTTTAGGGGACAACCCTCCCAGCAGTTCCGACAGTCGTAGCTTTGGTTGGTTACCATTAAGTGATGTTAAAGCCAAAGCTATCTGGCCACGAACTAAATAAGTCTATTTATTATTCAGTTTATTAATTTGGTCGTGGTTGAGCCCGTAGTAATGAGCAACTTCATGCCAAACAGTTTTGGCGATCTGGGTTCGAATTTCCGCCAAACTATTACTCACTGATTCTATTGGGTTCTTAAAGAGGGTTATCTTATCTGGTAATAACTTAGTCGTGCCTTGACGCCGACTAAGCGGCACCCCCTCATATAAACCAAATAGTGTTTGATCATTACGAAGCTCAAGTTGACGGCGTTGCTCCTCCGAAGGGTAATCCTCAATAATAAAGGCAACATTCTCTAGCCTATCAACATAGGCCTTGGGTAGGGAGGTGATAGAGGTATTAATAATGTCCTGAAATTCGTCTTGGCTAATAGTAAACATGCTATCAATATAACAAAAACCCCACTTTGATGTGGGGTTTTTGAAGATTCTTAGATCTTTTTAGTAACGACGATCGTTGCCGCCGCCATTACCACCACCAAAGCCACCGGGTCGTGGACCACGGTTCTCTTGTGGACGTGCTTCATTGACAATGATTGCACGGCCTTCAACTTCTCGACCGTTCAGATTCTTGATAGCTGCTTGAGCTTCTTCCTCTGTTGACATTTCAACAAATCCAAAACCTTTGGATCTATTTGTCTCACGGTCGATGATGACCTTAGCTGATGTTACGGTGCCGGCTTCTGCGAACAGTTGAGCCAACTCGTCATCATTAGTTTTATATGGTAGTGAACCTACAAATAGTTTTGTAGCCATTACTTATCCTCTCTTATTTCTCTGAGGTAAGTTGGCTATAAGATCAACTTAGCTGCTCCTCAATCGAACGATGTTATTAAATATTCTAGAACCCCTATCGGTAAACTCAAGGACCTTTAAGCAGCATATTCTAGCGATAATACTGTAGCATAGCCCTAAAAAATATACAAATGAACTAAAAGCCCAATATAGCAAAAGGTTTGATCGCTCAGTAGAGATGAGGATATAATATTGATATGAAAAACACCGAGAAAGTAATATACCTGGCTGGTGGCTGTTTCTGGGGTCTAGAAGAGCTATTTAGAGAAGAGCCTGGGGTCATTGATAGCGAGGTTGGCTACTGCGGAGGTAAAAATAGTCACCCGAATTTTTATTTTCACCCAGGTCATGCTGAGACACTTGCTATCACCTATGATACAGATAAAACCACTTACGAAGCTATACTGGACTATTTCTTCCGAATTCACGATCCGACTACCCTAAACCAACAAGGTAATGACATCGGCTCATCCTATCGCTCAGCAATTTTTTATACCAATGACGACGAACTAAAAGCCGCTAAAGCTGTCATTGCTAAGGTAAATGCTTCGGGTCTTTATAAAAACCCTGTAATTACGTCATTAGAGAAATTTAAAAAATTCTACACCGGCGAACAGTATTTTCAGGATTATCTTCAAAACAACCCCGGTGGCTATACCTGTCACTATCTCCGAACCGATAAGAGTCTTATTTAAGCCAGATGACAAAACTCGTTTTTGCTACTAATAATCCAGGCAAGCTGGAAGAGATTAGGTCTTTCGCTAAGAGATTTAATATTGAAGTATTATCTCCATGTGATTTAGAACTAAGTTTCTCGGTTAATGAAGGCGGCAAGAGCTACGCCGAGAACGCTTTACTTAAAATGCAGGCCTTGCTGGCACAAATAACCGATGAACAACTATGGGTGGCTGGTGATGACAGCGGTATTGGTATCGATGCTCTGGGCGGTGCTCCCGGAATTCGTACCCGTCGTTGGGCGGGGTATGAGATGAGTGATCAGGAGATAATAGACTACACTCTCAGTAGTCTCAAGGGGTTGCCAAAAGCCAAAAGAACAGCGCATTTTGACTCAGTTGTAGCTCTCGGAAAACTCAATTCGGAGCCAAAAATATTTAAGGGTCAGGTTAGTGGTTATATTCTCGACAAACCTAACAAAAGAATATCGTTGCAGCCAGGTTTACCGTTTAGGAACCTATTTCATACCGACGAAGGTAGATACTTGGGTCACAACCTAAACTCTGCCAATCATCGCCAGCAAGCTTTCAAGCAGATCTTTGAATATATTAGCGCCTAGCAAGCCTATTTCTTAGGCTGTTTGGGCTTACGGATTTCGCGTTTTGGTCGATCCTTCGACATATATTCCCCCCTTATTAATATGGACAAATCTTAGTAATAGTCTTGGTTTGGACAGTTTGGGCATCTTGGACAAGGGCGTGGCTCAACCAATAGGGCTTACTCTTAGCTGTTTCAAGGGAATCACCAGGGAATGGTGGCATATATGGCCCAATCCAGGTGTCAATCAATTCAAAGTTACCCTCATGGTCAGCCTTAATGATAATGCTAAGTTTTTGGCTAGGCGAAGGTGAGCGGTTTTTTGCATAGCGTGAAAATACCTCTTTCTTAACCGGTTGGGCGTAGAAAATAGTATCCTTTTCAGTTGTCTCAATAATATCGGTGTTACCGATCACTCGGCCTAAATCAAACTCCAAAGACAGATCAGATTTTCTCATATCGATCGGTGCAAGGACTTCTTTAATCAGGTTGATAACGTAAGGTTGGCGGCTCAGATACTTACCGGCCGAGGAAAGAATTAAGTTAACATAAACTTGATAGCCATCGGTTGACTGGATAATAATGTATTTATACATAGCGACCCCTCTTGTAAGCCTTATTATACGCTGTTAGCCAGCTAATAGCCAGCTGCTTTAGCCCTTTAGAGTACTTGGTTAGGTGTGTTAATGTAGTAAATACTTAAATTTGCAAAAAATACCTAATATGTAATAGTATTACTTAAGAAAGAATAATTTATTGTTAGGTATATGGAAGCTCAACAAACCAATCGGGAGTATCTAAAGTATAGTCGATTAGCTCGAACAACAGCTTCATTGATACTATCTGCCGGAGTTTTTGTTCCAATTGAGTCAAGTGCGAGTAATTCCCAGGTAGAGTCGCTAAGTTCTATTACCCTTGTCTCTGAATCACTTCAAGCTAGAGAGCCGGTGACACCAATGGAAATCCGTTTACCAGATTCGGCAGGAGGTGTTCGACTGAGAAAATACCTACAACAGTTAGCCATCTCTACTACTTGGACTGGCTACGGCGTAAATGCTCGCTCAGGACAATTTTTCAATCAAGTATCTGCTTAATTTATGGTGCCGCGTTTATCTTGCCCCACCTCTCCACCTAAAGGCGATGGTTATCAATATGATTTGGGTGGCTCTTTTTGGGTCGGTATTAATGGTTTCCCCAACAACAACCCCAAGACTCCGGCAATTGAGCAAGACGGTCTTGATTTTTTTGTTCTGGCTATAATGAGGCTACCGGTCATCAAAATGCCAATTATTTCATGTTCTATGAACCTTGGCCTTCGAGTTCTACTCCTGTTCTAACCGATGAGCCAGTCTCAGTTGGCGACACTATCGAAGCTGAGGTTGATTACTCAGATGGGTCTTATTATTTTAATATAGAAGATTTAAATATCGGTGAAGGATTTAACAGTCCACCGACGGCCTGTCCGATACCGCCCGGAGACACCACTAGCCAACCCTGCACCAATACTTACGTGGAGTATATCGCAGAAAACCAGACTCCCGGCGAACTTGGGCTGGCAGATTTTCATAGGGTTCAGTTCACTGATGCTACAGCTTCAACGACCGAAGAAACTACAGTATCAACTAATGGACCGATACCACTTGGAGACTACATTATTACTAACCCCACTACGAAAATAGTGTTTGCACTTGAGCCTCAAGGCTTTATGCAGACTGGCCCCGTGGCACACCGCGGAGACTCGTTTGGAGTAAAGTGGGGCTCCTAATCGTTCCGGCAAGCGTTAGGGGTATATGTTGAAAAAAATAGTCAAAATATTATGAAATTGGTGGCCGCCATGCTATACTCTAGATGAGCAAGTGGTTAATCCAAATCTCTCCGTTTGAATATTTTTTCTTTAGCACTCTAAATTATCATCTCGGTCAGACTTTTTATTAAGCTCGTGTGATATTAAATCAATCGAAGGGAAAAATATTATGGCAATGAAATTATATGTAGGCGGTTTAGCTTACTCAGTAACAGAATCCGAGCTAGAGGCTTTATTTGCCGAACAGGGCAAAGTCGATAGTGCTGTCATTATCAAGGACCGAGACAGTGGTCAATCAAAAGGCTTTGGTTTCGTAGAAATGTCTGACCTAAAAGAAGGTCAGAATGCTATCAAGGAATTAAACGGCAAAGATGTATCTGGCCGTTCGATTACAGTTAACCAAGCTCGTCCTCAAGAAGATCGTCGCCCAAGCGGTGGTAGTAGCGGCGGTTTCCGTAAGTCTTACTAGATAATATCTAGCTTTTTGTTTTTGTTAGCCCTAGGTAAGTAGCGGGTAAAGATATCTTTACCCGCTAGGAGAATATTAGTTATGAAAAAAATTAATAAACATATTGTCGTCGTACGTTCATCGGATATTTGGCTGAGTTCACTGAGCCTAGTCTCTTGTGATGGTATTGTGGCATTACTTAAAAATTTCTATGAGTCCGTCGATGTAATTACGGTGAATAATCCGGACGATCTAGAAAAGATTATTCTGGCCAGTCCCGATCTAGTTTTTATGGGCATGAAATTCGTGCCCACCGACACTAAATTGGGCCTAAACGACCCTAACAAGATTTGGCTAAGTGATTATCTTGATGAACACCAAATTAGCTATACTGGTTCTGGGCAAATGGCCCATGAGCTTGAGCTCAATAAACATTTTGCTAAACAGCGGGTTAGAGATCGTGGTATCAATACCTCAAATTTTTATGTCAGGGGAAAACTAGGGACCTTTGCTTCCGATAGCGCGCTAAACTTCCCGCTTTTCATAAAGCCAACTAACAGGGGCGGTGGTTTGGGTATTGATAGTGACTCATTGGTTAATAATTATCAACAACTGGAAGCCAAAGTTTTATCAATTCGTCTTGCCCACGGCTCTGACTCACTGATTGAGGAATATTTGCCAGGTAGGGAATTCTCCGTCGCCATCTTAAAAGATGATGCTTCGAGTGGCTATTCCGTCATGCCCCTAGAACTGGTAGCTCCCAAAGATACTCAAGGCGCCCGAATTCTATCGCAAGAAGTAAAAGCCGCTGATGAGGAAGATTACTTAGAGATTACTGACCCAACGATTAAGAAGAACGTTAGCGAACTAGCCATGAAAGTTTTTGAGGCACTCGGTGCCCGAGATTATGGTCGAATAGATATTCGACTAGATGGCACTGGTGTGCCACAGTTTCTTGAAGCCAATCTGTTGCCCAGCTTACTGGCTGGTTACGGTAATTTCCCGAAAGCCTGTTTGCTAAACCTCAATCTCAGTTACGGCGACATGATCCTTGCAATCACCAAACTTGGTTTCGAGCATACTAAGACCCTAGCTCCTAAACACAGCTATTCCCCATCTAAGCTTCCTGTGATGAATGCTCTTGAATTAGTCAGCTAGTATTTAATTAATCCAAAAGTCGCCTACGGCTATATATAAAAATCTCTAGCTGGCATATAATTACCGGCAAGAGATGGCTGATAATGATATCCCTAATCCAAGCGTAGCACTACCCGGACCAGTGATGAGTGGTCTAAGCGGTAATGAAGTATATTGTATGGCGATGCTGGGCTTGACACCCGGAGATCTAATTATTGGCAACAGTGTCTACTCGATGGGTCTGCTTGGTGGATTAAAGACCGATATAAAGACAGCATTTGGTGGTGAGTTACATAGCTATTCTCAGATGGTAGCCGAAGGCCGACAACGTTCCTTTGACAGGCTGCGGGAGGAACAGGCGAAGTGTGGCTCAGCTGGTGTAACTGGTGTTAGTAATGATTTGATCTTCCATAATACCTCCAATAACATTGAATTTTTATCAATTGGATCAGGCGTTAAGATGGCTTCTAACTCTAACGCTCAATTTACAACCTCAGCCAATGGCCAAGAATTGTTCTGCATGGTTGATGCTGGATACTCACCGATATCTTTTGTATTTGGCAATGTCTCCTACTCTATAGGTCTAGCTACCCACGCCATTGGCGGTTTCAAACAAATGATAAAAGGTGAGGTTAAAGAATTTAGTGACATCTTCAACACTACTCGTAACTTAGCTTTGCAGCGAATTGCCAAAGACGCCGAAGCGGCCGGGGCTAACTCGGTAGTTGGTATAAAAACAACCGTTCTACCTTTCGGTAAAAACGAAGTTCATGAGATGGTAATGATTGGCACGGCTGCGAACCATCCTATGGCACCTGGGAACCTGCCCGCGACAACTGGTATTATGACCTCTGACCTTTCAGCCGTAGAGACTTGGAGCATAGCTAAGCTCGGTTATATGCCTCTTGAGTTGGTTATGGGTACTTCAATTTACTCACTAGGGGTTATGGGTGGGATAAAAGCTTCTTTAGAAGAACTGGTTCACGGTCAAGTTGATGCCCAAACCGAGATGCTCTACGGCGCCCGAGAATCCTCAATTAATAAGCTAAGAGCTCAGGCAACTATCTTAAAAGCCGATGATGTTTTTGGAATTAAAACCTATATCTATGACTTGGGAAGTGGTTTGCTAGAATTTCTGGCTATCGGAACGGCAGTTAGAAAAGTTAATGGGCTTACTACCAATTCTCAGCAGTTGCCACCTCAGGCTATAATTTACGACAGGGATACATATATTGATGTTTCCGATCTTCACACTAGAGTTAATCTGAATGCAGACAGCAATTAAGGCCCTTCATAGTCACACCCCTAAAGGTGTATAATTAGTATAGATTCAACAATAAAAAGGGAGTAAAGTTTGGAATTAACCATTAAGCGGACATTTTCGGCGTTGCATAT
>Ga0182016_10002938_pt1 | contig 19659 bp, 20 predicted proteins | sample 712S2MmetaG_FD_120491 | JGI IMG/M metagenome (GOLD analysis project Ga0182016, IMG submission 120491) | Permafrost microbial communities from Stordalen Mire, Sweden - 712S2M metaG | ecosystem: Environmental > Terrestrial > Soil > Wetlands > Permafrost | place: Sweden: Stordalen | collected... | reverse complement strand
TGGCCGCCAGGCGCTCCTGCAGCGATCCGGCCGTATCCAGCGGCCCGATGCGCACGGTCTCCGACAACAGCACGGGGCCCTCGTCCAGCCCCTCGGTCATGCGCATCACCTGCACCCCGGTGACCGCATCGCCGGCCATGATCGCCCGCTGGATCGGCGCCGCGCCGCGCCAGCGGGGCAACAACGAGGCGTGCAGGTTGAAGGCGCCCAGGCGCGGGGCGTCCAGCACAGCCGCGGGCAGGATCTGGCCGAAGGCCACCACGGCGGCGGCGTCCAGCTCCAGCGCCTGGAAGTCGGCGATGGCCCCAGGATCGCGCATGGAGGCGGGCGTGCGCACCTCGAGGCCCAGACTTTCGGCGAAGTCCTGCACCGGCGAGGGCTTGAGCGCCTGGCCCCGGCCGCGCGGCGCGGGAGGCTGGGCGTAGACGGCCGCGATCTCGAAGCCGGCCGCGGCCAGCTCGGCCAGGGCGGGAACGGCGAATTGGGGCGTGCCGAGGAAGGCGATGCGCATGCGCCGGGTTTAGCGGCGCGCGCGCCCAGGGGGAACCCCGCGCGCGACCTGACCGTTGTAGCGGGAAAGCTCCCGTGAGGATTCCATGCGCCTAGCCATCTTTGTCGCCGCCGCCGCCTTGGGCCTCATCGGGCTTTACGCCTGTTCCAAGTCCGACCAGACGTCCAATCCCCCCGCCGCCAACGCCGCCGCCGACTTCAAAGCCGCGGGATCGAACCTTGCCCAGGCGGCCAGCGACGCCGCCCCCGACGTGAAGGCCGCCGGCGCCGACCTTGCCCAAGGGGTCAAAAACGTAGCCGCCGCCGCCGCGCCCGCGGTGAAGAAGGCTGGGGAGGAGATCGGTCAGGCCACGGTGAAGGCCGGGGACGAGATCAAGTCCACCGCCGACAAGGCCGGGCAGAACAAGGGCGATAACAGCAACAGCAGCAACAACAACAGCTGAAGCTGGCGGATGACGGGCGGGCTAACTAGGCCGCCGCCGTCTGCTTCTTGACCTTGGCCACGGCGCGGTCGCGCTTCAGGCGCGATAGATGGTCGATGAACAGCACGCCGTTCAGATGGTCCATCTCATGCTGGATGCACACGGCGTAGAGGCCCTCGGCCTCCTCCTCGATCGTCTCGCCCTGGTAGTTCTGGTAGCGCAGGCGCACCTGGGCCGGGCGCTCCACCTCGTCGAAGATCTCGGGCACCGACAGGCAGCCCTCCTCGTAGGGCGCGGTCTCCTCGGAAACCCACAGGATCTCGGGATTGACGAAATGGCGGGGCGCCGGTTCTTCGCCCTCACGGGCGAGGTCCATCACGATCACCCGCACCGGCTCGCCGACCTGGATCGCGGCCAGGCCGATGCCAGGGGCCGCGTACATGGTCTCCAGCATATCGTCCATCAACACGCGCAAGGCGTCATCGACAGCCTCCACAGGCCTGGACACCTGTTTAAGCACGGCATTGGGAACAGTCAGGATAGGTCGGACGGCCATGGAATGCAGGTAGGTCAGCGCCCGCGGAGCGTCAAGACCGGGGCCTCGCCCAACCTGTCATCGGCCGGCCCCTCCTCGGCGGGCGCCAGCTTGGCCAGCGGTCGCGGCAAGGTCTCCACCGGCTGCAGTTCGGTCAGCTCGTGGCCCTGGTGGTCCACCGCCAGCTCCTCAAAGCGACGCGCCTGGGTCAGCACCTGGCTCTCCATGGAGCCGACGAAGGCGTTGTACTTGGTCACGGCGACCTCCAGGGCCTTGCCCACCCCGGCCACATGTCCGCCCATCACCGACAGACGCTTGTAGAGGTCGCGGCCCAGGGCGGCCACCTGCTCGGCGTTCTTGGCCTGGTCTTCCGCCCGCCAGCCATAGGCCACCGCCTTGCATAGGGCGAACAGGGTCGTGGGCGTGACGAGCACCACCTTCTGGGCCATGGCGTCGGACAACAGGTCCGGCAGGCGCTCCAGGGCCGCGGCCAAAAAGCCGTCGCCGGGCACGAACATGGCCACCAGGTCGGGCGAGCGTTCGAACTGCTGGGCGTAGGCGCGCGAGGCGAGCCCGCGCAGGTGCTCGCGCACGCTCTGGGCGTGGCGCACCAACGCCGCCTCGCGGCCAGCCTCGTCGGCGATCTCCTGCGCTTCGAGAAAGGCGTTCAGCGAACACTTGGCGTCCACCACCAGCACCCCGCCGCCGGGCAGGCGCACGGTGACGTCCGGACGGCGGCGGCCCTCGTCGGAATCCACCGAGACCTGCTCGTCGAAATCGAAGCGGTGCTGCAGGCCCGCGGCCTCCAGCACATTGCGCAGGGTCTGCTCGCCCCACCGTCCCTGCACGCCGGCGCCGCGGCGCAAGGCCGCCGACAGCTTGCGCGCCTCGAACTGGGTGTCGGCCGAGGCCTTGAGCAGTTCGGTGATCTGCTGCTTGAGCCCGCCCTGGTCCTCGGCGCGGGCCTTTTCCATGGCGGCGACCTGCAGCTCGCACTTGGCCAGGGTCTCCGACACCGGCTTGAGCTGGCCGGCCATGCGCTCCAGGGCCAGAGCTTCTTGTGAACGGAAAGTCTCGCTGGCGCGCTGCACCAGTTGATCGGCCACGACCTGGGCCGACTGAGCCGCCTGGGCCTTGAGGATTTCGCTATTCTCGCCCGACTGCCGCAGCCGCTCCTGGGCCACCGCCAGGCGCCGCGACAGGGACGCGCTGCGGGCAAAGGCGAAGATGGCCAGAACCAGGAACAGCGCGGCCAGGCCGGCGGCGGTCAGGAAGGCTGGATCGTTCATGATCCGTTCGCTAGCATGACTCGGTAGTGGGTGCATTTGAAATTAGGCGCCGTTGGCAAGCATGGCGGAGGCCCATGGCTCTCGATATCATGCGGATCATGTGGTGGAACAAAAAGCCCCAAGCAAAGACGCGTCTTGAGGAATTAATCGAGGCGAGAGCCGCATTGCACCGCCAACTCGAAATTTTACAAGGTCCTGGCGCCTATCACCGAGAGCAAACGCAAACCGATCTTCAGATCGCCGAACTTGCCGCGACCCTCCAAGAGATTGAGACTTTCATAGCCGACGAAGAGGCCGGTGACGCTTAAACGCGATCAGTCTTCACTTGGCGTACCACAACTTCGTCAAGGTCCATAAGACGCTACCCATGACTCGCGGGGTCGGAGAAGGGTCAACGGCGCTCGCCGGAACGCTCAGGCTTGAAATTATAGTCATCATGACCATAATGGTCACTTGCTATCGGAGTGGCCGCCATGGACGATCCCGCTTGGACAGTGGCCGAAGCCAAGGCGAAGTTCAGCCAGGTCATCGAACGCGCGCAGTCCGAAGGCCCACAGACGATCACCCGCAACGGACGCGTCGCCGCCGTGCTCGTCTCGGCCGAGGAGTGGTCGCGCAAGGTCCGGCGCATTGGCAGCTTGGCGGATTTCCTGGCCGCATCGCCCCTCAAGGACTCCGGGCTTGACGTCCGACGCGCCCTGGACACGCCGCGCAATATCGACCTGTGAGCTTCCTGTTGGACACCAATGTCCTGTCCGAATGGATCAAACCCTTGCCCGATCCTGGTCTGATCGCGTGGCTGGGGGACGTGGACGAGGATCGCGTGTTCATAAGCGCCATCACCCTGGCGGAGCTGAGCCACGGCGTGGAACGCCTGGCGCAAGGCCAGCGTCGGTCACGCCTGGAGGCCTGGCTGCGCGAGGACCTGCCGCTGCGCTTCGAAGGCCGCATCCTGCCGGTGGATGAGGCCGTCGCGCGGACTTGGGGAGCCATCACCGCCCGCCGCGCCGCGATCGGCCGCCCGATCGGCGCGATGGACGGCTTCATCGCCGCGACGGCCGAGATTCACGACCTGGCGCTCGTCACGCGCAACGTCCCGGATTTCGAGGCGTCAGCGCGGACGCTCCTGAACCCTTGGACCGGAAAATCGAAATGACCGGCTCAAGCGATCCGCGCGCTCTAGATTCAAAAATGTAGAGCCGGATTCAGACTTCGAGAGACGTCATCCGGCTCTAGTCTTCCCACAAATCCTGCACCGCGCCCTTGCGGTTGAGGACGCGCGTCACCCGCTTGATCACCGTGAGCAGACGTTGGGCGCGCTCGTCCGCCTCATAGGTGAGGCTGGCGCGAGCCAGGCCTTCCAGCATGAAGCGGGCGATATCGCGGCTGGTCTGGAAGCGAGCGTCGGCGCCGGCCTGGAGCATGCCCGACAGCTGTTCGCCTACCTGAGCCCGATCGAAGGCCGCCTGGGCGGAGGCGATCCGCGCGGCGAGCGCCGGATCGGTGCGCGCGGCGGTCTCCAGTTCGGTGAAGGCGCGAAAGGGCGACGTCTGCAACATGGTCCAGTAGGCGTCGATGGCCTGATCCGACAGGTCCTCGCCTGGCAAGGCGTCGCGGGCGGCCTCGGCCAGGGCCTGGTCGCGACAATCCTGGATGTGCTCGATCGAAGCCTCCACCAGATCGTCGCGGGTGCGGAAATGATAGAGCATGGCCCCGCGCGTCAGGCCGGCGGCCTGGGCCACGTCCGCATTGGAGCAGCCGTGATAGCCGCGCTCGGCGAACAGCTCCATGGCCGCATCCAGGATACGGCGGCGCGTACGGAGCGACTTGGGCGTGTCCTTGGCCGCTGACCGCGCGGGGTGGGGCGGAGCAGCCTTGGGCGGAACGTGAGCGACTGAAGGAGGCATCTGAAAGCACTGAGTTTGGCGCCCATACTTAGCGCCGGCCGCCGCCGCCCGCCACCTTCAAGGCCGATTTCACAAAAGCGACATGCAATCAGCCTAACGGCTGATCGTGCGACGGCCCTATCGCCTGCCCCGTCGGCAACCCATTTTCAGGACGGCCCGCCGCCCATGAGCACCGGATTCCCCACCCAAAACGTTCGCACCGCCTTCATTTCGGACGTGCACCTGGGCACCCGCGGCTGCCAGGCCGAACTTTTGCTGGATTTCATTCGGCATCTGGAATGCGACACCCTCTACCTTGTGGGTGACATCATCGACGGCTGGAAGCTGAAGGGCGGCTGGTACTGGCCCCAGGCGCACAACGACGTGATGCAGAAGGTCCTGCGCCTGGCGCGCAAAGGCGTGAACGTCATCTATGTGCCGGGCAATCACGACGAGGTGGCGCGCGACTACTGCGGGGTGCACTTCGGCGGCGTGGTGATCGTCCGTGACGCCATCCACGAAACCGCCGACGGCCGCCGCTTCCTGGTGACCCACGGGGACGAGTTCGACGGCGTCATCCAGCACGCCAAGTGGCTCGCGTTCCTCGGCGATTGGTCCTATAGAACCATCCTTATGCTGAATACCTTGTTCAATCTGGCCCGGCGCCGGATGGGGTTCGGCTATTGGAGCCTGTCGGCCTTTCTGAAGGTGAAAGTGAAGAACGCCCTGCAGTTCATCGAAGCCTATGAGTCCGCCGTCGCCGATGAAGCGCGTCGGCGCGGCGTGGACGGCGTGATCTGCGGGCATATCCACAAGGCCGAGATGCGTGAGATCGAAGGCGTCGAATACATCAACGACGGCGACTGGGTGGAAAGCTGCACGGCCATCGTCGAGCACCATGACGGCAGCCTGGAGCTCCTGGAATGGGCCAAGCTGCGGTCGTGGTCGATGATTGACCGCAAGGCCAGCCTTGACGCTGGCCCCCTGGGGGACAAGGCCGCGGCCTAGAGCGGGTTGGGAAAAAGTGGATTCGGTTTTTCGCCCGCAACCCGTTCTAAATATTGGATTTAGAGCACGATTCAACAGTCAGGCGATGTCGCCTGGCCGCGTCGTGTTCTGATGCGGATTCTTCTGGCCACCGACGCCTGGGAGCCCCAGGTCAATGGCGTCGTGCGCACCCTGACCCGGACCGTGGCCGAGATGCGCCAGATGGGCCACGAGGTCGAGGTGATCTCGCCGGACCAGTTCAAGACCTTCCCCCTGCCCACCTATCCCGAGATCAAGCTGGCCATGGGCGCCTACGAGCCTGTGCAGGAGAAGTTCAAGTCCTTCGAGCCGGAGGCGATCCACGTCGCCACCGAGGGCCCCATCGGCTTGGCCGCGCGGCGCATCTGCGTGGAATGGAAGCTGCCCTTCACCACCAGCTACCACACCAAGTTTCCCGAATATGTGTCCGCCCGCCTGCCCCTGCCTCTGTCGGCCGGCTATGCCTACATGCGCTGGTTCCACAAGCCGTCGGGCCGATTGATGGTGGCCACCCCCACCATGCGCGACGAACTGACCAAGCATGGCTTCCGCAACATCTCGCCCTGGACCCGCGGCGTGGACACCGAGCTGTTCCGCCCGAACATGGAGCCGGTCTACGAGGGCCTGGCCCGACCTATCTGGCTGTCTGTCGGCCGCGTGGCTGTGGAAAAGAACGTCGAGGCCTTCCTGGCGCTGGACCTGCCCGGAACCAAGGTCGTGGTGGGCGACGGTCCCCAGCGCGAGGAGCTGCGGGTCAAGTTTCCCGAAGTGGTGTTTCGCGGCGCGCGCTTCAACGAGGACCTGGCCCGACATTTCTCGGACGCGGACGTGTTCGTGTTCCCATCCCTGACAGACACCTTCGGCCTGGTGATCCTGGAGGCCATGGCCTGCGGCACGCCGGTGGCGGCCTTCCCCGCGCCGGGGCCGGTGGACATCATTCCCGGATCGGGCGCTGGCGTGCTGGCCAAGAGCCAGACCGAAGGCCTGAAGGAAGCCTGTATGGAGGCCTTGAAGGTGGACCGCGCCGCCGCCCGCGCCTACGCGGAGCGATTCTCATGGCGCGCCTCCGCCGAGGAGTTCGTGCGCAATCTGCAGCCCTATCCAGAGTTGGAGAAGATCCGCTTCTGGCGGCGCCTACGCCGTCTGGCCCGGCTGCGGCGCGGACCCAAGACGGCGCCTAGCGGTTAGCCAGCAGCGAATGCCTGTCGCTGCTTAGGTGTGGCTGGACGGCCTCAGCGCCCCGTGTGGCGGCCACGGATTTCGCGTCTTTCCTTGAGCCAGACCCTGATTTTCCGTGGGACCGGCCACAGAACCCAACCAAAAACGCCGATGGCAAGCAGCAGGACGAGGATCAGCACGCGATTCTCCCGGCGGTTGGTGTAGCCGTTTCCTCGCCCATCTGTTCCCGAAGGTCATACTAGCACGGCTGCGAACCACGCTGTGAATCAAAAAGATTATATAAAATATTAGGTTACCATGATGGCGGCGCGGCTAGATCAGCCGCTGCCTGATCGCCTGGGACAGCAGGTCGATGAGGGTCACGGCGACCACGATCACGACGCAGATGGCCGAGGTCTGGCGGTACTGAAAGCCATTGATGGAGTCGAACAGGGTTTGGCCGATGCCGCCCGCCCCGATCAGACCCAGCACCGTGGCCGAGCGAGCGTTGGATTCGAACCGGTACAGGGCGTAGGAGGTCCAATGCGGCCCGACCTGGGGCAGCACCCCCCAAACCACTTCCTGCAATCGCGTGGCGCCGGTGGCGCGCACCCCTTCCACCGGGCCGGGATCGATCGCCTCGACCGCCTCGGAGAACAGCTTGGCCAGCACGGCGCCGGTGTTGACCGCCAGGGCCATGACGCCCGCGAAGGGGCCCAGTCCCACCGCCACGATGAAGACTATGCCCAGAACGAGATCGGGAATGGAGCGGGCGAGGTCCATCAGCCGGCGCATGGGCTGCTGGATCCAGATCGGCGCGATATTGCGCGCGCACAGCAGGCCGAAGGGAATAGCCAGCAACACGGCCAAGGTCGTGCCCCACAGGGCGATCTGCACCGTCAGCCACATCTGGGCCACGTAGAGCGGCCAAAGGTTGAAATCCGGCCGCAGCAGATCGTGGGAAAACGCCTGGATATTGCTGGAGTTGGTGAACAACAGAGGCAGCTTGCCCATCTCGACCGGGCCAAAGGCCACCAGCAGCAGAACGATCAGGCCGCCCCACACGGCGAGGTCCAGGAGCCGGTCGATCAGCCGGCGGACAGGCGGCTTCAGGACGAGGGAATGCGGATCGCTCACCGGCGGATCACTGAGCCGCCACGGGGACCGATGCGGCGCGGGCGGCGATTTCCGCCTGCAAGGCGTCGAAGGCCTTTTGCGCGTCCGCGATCTTGGCCGGGTCGTGCGAATGGCGGGCCTCGCCCAGATCGTCCGCGGCCTCCATCTGCCGCACAGGGTCCAGATAGGTGTTGTCCGCAGGTTCGAAGCCAGAATAGGTCAGCATCTTGAGCACCTGCCTCTGGTGTTCGCCCTCGGCGCCCGGCGCCGCGCCATAGGACAGGAAGAAGGCGCGGATTTTCTCCTTGATCGCCGGGTCCAGATCCTTGCGGACGACGATCGAGGATTCGGGCAGATCGGGCGAAGTCCAGATCACCTGCACCTTGGCCGCGGCCTCGGGATTTTCGCGGGTGTAGAAAACCATGCCCACCGTATTGTTGGTGGCGACGTCGAGCAGGCCATTGGCTACCGACAGGAAATTGGCCTGATGGCTGGCCGAACGCACGGTCTTGAAACAATCGGCCGGCTCGATGTTGTTCGGGGTGAAGACATAGGCCATCGGCGCCAGGGTTCCGGACGTCGACTTGGGGTCGCCAATGCCGAAGTTGAGCCGTTTGCCGCATTTCAGGACGTCGGCGAGGGTGATTCTCGTTCCCTTTTTCACGATCAGCACCGACCTGTAGGTGCCCGACTGACCATTGGTCAGGATACGCCCGACCACCTGTCCGTCGGCGCGTCGGACCGCTTCCAGAGCCGTCAGGGCCGAAAACCAGCCTAGCTGGGTCTTGTTGAAGCGCATCGCCTCGATCAAGGACGCGTAGTTGGTCGAGTAGAACGGTTTGATGGTCAGGCCGGTGGCCTTGCTCATATCGTCGATGAGCGGCTGCCACACCTTGCTCATCGACTGCTGATCCTCGGCGGACAGGATGGAGAAGGTCACAGTCTGGCCGCTTGAAGGAGCCTGCGCCCTATCGCAGGACGCCAAGGCGAAACCGGCGGCGCAAGCCATGAACAGGCCAGCTAGACGGCGAGCAAGCGCAGCCCTCATGGTTGCTGGCCCTCCACCAGGACGTCCTCGAACTCCGGCCCATAGATTTGCACGAGACAATTGCGGTCAAGGCCCGATGGCGGGCCGTCGTACGCCAGCTTGCCCTCTTGCAGGGCCACGATGCGCGAACAGTAACGCAGGGCGAAATCGACCTGGTGCAGGGTGACCACCACGGTCAGGCCATCCTTGCGGTTCAGATCCTGCAACAATTCCATCACCCTCCGCGCGGAGGCCGGGTCGAGCGAAGCCACGGGCTCGTCGGCCAGCACCGCGTCGGCCTTCTGCACCAGGGCCCGCGCGATGGCGCCGCGCTGCTGCTGGCCGCCCGATAGGGTCGAGGCCCTCTGTCCGGCGTATTCGGCCACCCCCACCCTCTGCAAGGCCGCCATGACCCCCTGCGCCTCGGCCCTGGGCCATAGGCCCAGAACGCCGCGCCACGCCGGAACGCGGCCCAGCAGTCCCAGCGCCGCATTGCTATAAAGGCTCAGGCGGCCGACCAGATTGAACTGCTGGAAGATGAAGCCGATCCGCCCGCGCAGTTGGCGCACGCGGTCGCTGACCCGTTCCTCGCCTTGCACCGGCTCGCCGAAGGCTTCCACCCAGCCTTCGCCCCGGTCGATCCGCACAAGACCATTGAGGGCGCGCAGCAGGGTGGATTTCCCCGAGCCGGACGGTCCGATCAGGGCCAGCATCTCGCCGGCCGCGACGGTCAGGGTGACTCGATCCAGCGCCCGGTGGGCGCCGAACGTCTTGGAGACAGCGTGAAGCTCGAAGGCGGCGTCCGAAGGCATGGCGAAGCGGTTCCTGGCCGATCCTTAACACGACTGAGCGCGAGCTTTGAAAGGGCGCTGCAAACCTTTGATGACATGCGAAGCCCAGAAGGGGGAAATGCCCTTTACAACTCAGATGCTTTTGCCTATTTGCGCTATTCCCGGCGGACCCGAAGTCCACAAACGCTGCTAACGCCGGTCTGGGTCAACAATCAATCGGGGGTTACGTGAATTGCGCACGTACCATACGCCCCTGGACCTGGTCCGCGAGCGGTCCCCGGAACGTCCTGTCGCCCTTGTGCGGCCAGACGTCCTGGCCGTAGCGGCGCGCTGGTTCCAGGCCAACTTCAAGGGCGATATCTTTTACGCCGTGAAGGCCAACCCCTCGGGGTGGGCGATCCGGACTCTGTCTGAACAGGGCGTCCGTTCCTTCGACGTGGCCTCCGTCCCCGAGATCGAGCTGGTGTCCGAGTACGCGCCGGGCTCGCGCATGGCCTTCATGCATCCGGTCAAGAGCAGGCAGGCCATTACCGCAGCCTACTTCGACCATGGCGTGCGCACCTTCTCGCTGGATACCCATGAGGAGCTGGCCAAGATCATCGACGCCACCGGCGGCGCCAAGGACCTGAATCTGATCGTGCGCCTGGCCGCTCCGGCCCAAAGCGGCGCGGTCTACGCCCTGGGCGGCAAGTTCGGGATTGAGCCGCATGAGGCCCCCGCCCTGCTGCTGGCCGCGCGCCGTGCGACCCAAGACCTGATGGGCGTGTCCTTCCACGTGGGTTCGCAATGCATGCGGCCCACCGCCTACCAAGGCGCCATGGCCCAAGCGTCCCGCGCTCTGGTGCGCGCGGGCGTGTTCGCCGACGTGATCGACGTGGGCGGCGGTTTCCCATCGGTCTATCCGGGCATGGTCCCGCCGGCCCTGGGCGATTACATGGACTCTATTCATCGCGGCTTCTCCGAGATGATGGTGCATGAGACGACCGAACTGTGGTGCGAGCCGGGCCGCGCCCTGGTGGCCGAAAGCTCGTCCATCCTGGTCAAGGTCGAGCTGAAGAAGGGCGACGCCCTTTATCTGAACGATGGATCCTACGGCACCTTGTTCGACGCCACCCACTCCAAGTGGCCGTTCCCGGTCAAGCTGGTGCGCGACGGAGACGCGTCCCAGGAGCTCAAGCCTTTCCGCTTCTACGGTCCGACCTGCGATTCCATCGACCATATGCCCGGCCCCTACTGGCTGCCCGCCGACGTGGATGAAGGCGACTACATCGAGATCGGCATGCTGGGGGCCTACGGCGTGGCCATGAACACCCGCTTCAACGGTTTTGGCGACACCGACGCCGCCATCCTCGATGACGCGCCCATGGCCTCGATGTACGGCCTGGCCCCCAAGACCATCCCATCGCCCAAGGCCGAGGATGAGGAAGCCCGCAAGGTCGTCCGCTTCTCGCGTCCCCGCGGCAAGGCGGGACAACGCAAGCGCCGACGGTAAGCCGTAACATTCGCGTCGCAATTGGCGCGCACATACCAGCAGCCCTCCGTCGCTCCGTCCGGAGGGCTGCCTTTTCTTTCGACGGGCGCTCAACTTTCCGGGAAACCTGACCGATGAACGCTCCGACCAACACCAAGGCCGAACTGCTCTCCAAGACCGTCGAGCACGTGGACATCGCCGCCTTTGACGCGCGGCCGGTGATCGACGCCATGCGCAAGATGAGCTTCTCTTCGCGCGACACCGCCCGGGCCGCCGACATCCTGAACATGGCCTTGGAAGACAAGGCTTGCTCGCCCTGGCTGATCCTGGCCGGCTCCACCTCCGCCGGCGGCTGCATGCATGTGTACCGCGACATGGTGAAGTGCGGCATGATCGACGCAGTGGTGGCCACCGGCGCCTCCATCGTCGACATGGATTTCTTCGAGGCGCTCGGCTTCAAGCACTATCAGGCGGCGGGCCCGGTGGACGATAACGTCCTGCGCGGCCATTACATCGACCGCATCTACGACACCTATATCGACGAGGAAGAACTGCAGAACTGCGATCACACCATCTACGAGATCGCCGAAAGCCTGGAGCCGCGCGGCTATTCCTCGCGCGAATTCATCTGGGAAATGGGCAAGTGGCTGGCCAACGGCGGGGCCAAGAAGCCCGGCTCGCTGATCCAAACCGCCTATGAAGAAGGCGTGCCGATCTTCTGTCCCGCGTTCGTGGACTCCTCAGCCGGCTTTGGCCTGGTCAAGCACCAGAAGGAGCGGGCCAAGGCGGGCAAGCCCTACATGATGATCGATGCGGTGGCCGACTTCCGCGAACTGACCGACATCAAGATCGCCGCCGGGGTCACGGGCCTTTTCATGGTCGGCGGCGGGGTGCCCAAGAACTTCGCCCAGGATACCGTGGTGTGCGCAGAGATCCTCGGCGTGGAGGCGGAGATGCACCGCTACGCCGTGCAGATCACCGTGGCCGACGTGCGCGACGGCGCCTGCTCGTCCTCGACCCTGCAGGAGGCCGCGTCCTGGGGCAAGGTGCAGACCACCTATGAGCAGATGGTGTTCGCCGAGGCCACCACCGTGGTGCCCCTGATCGTGTCCGACGCGTATCACCGCGGCGCCTGGCGCGCTCGCGACAAGCGCCGCTGGGCCCAACTGTTCGCCGCGGACTGAGCGGACAACCGGCGGCTACGTCCATGGCCGCTTGCAGACGGACGCTATCGGCTCTACCTCGGGGTGATGGCGTCCCATCCCGCCCATGATCATGCGCTGGACCACCGGCACGAAGCGCTCGGCCTGCGCGGCCAGGCCCTCGTCGTGGAGTTGGACAACGCCCAAGCGCGTTGTCTGGCCGACGGCCAAAAACTCACGCCCGCCCGGCGGCGCGTGCTGCAGCTGCTGATGGAAGCGGGCCAACCGGTGAAGGCCTACGATCTGATCTCCACCTTCGGCCATGCGGGAGAGGGCCCGGCAAAACCACCCACCGTCTATCGCGCCCTGGAGTTCCTGGAGCGACAAGGCCTGGTGCATCGCATCGAGAGCCTGTCCGCCTATGTCGCATGCGGCAAAGGCCAAGGCGGTCACGCGGCGGCCTTCCTCATCTGCGATTGCTGCGGCAAAACCCATGAGATTGAAGCGGCCATAGGCGAGCCTTTGCAGCAGGCCGCCCGAGATACGGGTTTTGTTTTACAATCGGTCGCCATAGAGGCGCATGGCCGTTGCGCCGCTTGTCGCGCTTAGCGCCACCGGAAAGGACCGACATTGGCCACCCGAAGCGGACTGACCGGGAGCCCGGTAATCGGCCTGGAAACCTGGCGCGGGTCGGTGCGCCCCTGGCACATCGACGAAATGGGGCACATGAACGTGCGCTATTACCTGGCGGCCGCAGCGGAGAGCCTGACGGGCCTGGCCGGCGCCCTGGGCATGCCGCGCGCCTTCGCCAAGGACAGCCAGGCCACGCTTCGCCCCCGCGAGCACCATGTGCGTTTCCTGCACGAGGCCCGCCTGCGTGCAACTCTGCACATGGAATGCGCCATATTGGAAATGGGCGAGACCGAAGCGCATATCCTGCAGGTCATGCTTCATTCGGCGACCGGTCTGCCCGCCGCCGCGATCACCTCGCGCGTTGAGCATGTCACCACCCGGGAAATGCGGCCCTTTCCTTTTTCGACGGCCACCCGGCGGTTGGCCGCGGAACTGCAAGCCACTGCGCCTGACTACGCCCTGCCAAGGGGACTGACCGGCCCATCGCGCCTCGGTCCGCCCTCGCTGGCGCGGGCTGACCGGCTGGGCCTGACGCGGACGGCCATGGGCGCCCTGACGCCCGCAGACGCCGATGTGTTCGGCCTGATGCCTCCCGAGCACATGCTCGAACGAATTTCGCAGTCGATGGCCCAGCAACTCGACCGGTCCGATCTGCCGATTGCGGAGCATATGCCCGAGATGATCGATCGCCTTGGCGGGGCCACGGTGGAGCTACGCCAGACCTACCATCGCTGGCCGCGCATCGGAGACCGGCTGGAGCAGCGTTCGGGGATTTCAGCCGTGACGGCCAAGACGGCGCGCCTGTGCCATTGGCTGTTGGACCCGCACACGGGCCAAGCCTGGGCCGAGGCGGATATGCTGGCGGTGAACCTGGACCTTGTGGCGCGCAAGGCGGCGGCCTTGCCGGAACCCCTGCTCGAAATCCTGCGCCGACGGGTGATCCCGACGCTGCAGGACGACGCGACCCAGGCCTAGAGAACTACGGGTTTAAGCAGAATCAGCGGTCGGTGAAGGACTGGATCAGAGCCGCGATGCGGTCGGTCGACTCGGCGGCGACGGCCATCACCTCGCCCGTGGCGCCGGAGGGCGACTGAGACGCCGATAGGGCGGCCTGGGCTGCGGCGACGGCGACTTGTTGGGCGGCGGATTTGGCCGCGCCTTGCGCCTTTTGGTAGATAAAGCCGTAGGTCGGATAGACGGTCGAGCCGAGGTCACGGACCGGGTCGTACCACACCTTCACCTGGGACCAGTCGCCCTTGGGCGAAACATCGACCACGGTGACGTCCTTCTCCACCTTGCCCCGGTTGCCGGCGATAATGGACCAGTTGGCGTGGGTTACTTGAATCACTCGGTCGGTGAGGACCTGGCTGACCACCGCCACATGTCCGAGGCTCATCGCGCCATTTGGCTTGAACACCAGCACCGAACCGGCCTGGGGCGTGGCTCCACGCGAATAGGCCCCGGCGGCTTTGTTCCACCAGGTCCACGCGTCGCCAAAAATCTGGATGCCCGAAAACACCCGGGCGAAGGAGGCGCATTCCCAATAGGTATCGGCGCGCGCGGCGCCCCCGCTGGAGAAAGCCAGCACAAGTGCAACGGCCACGGAACTCAACACAGCTTTGGACCGTTCGCTCATACTCTAGGCAATCCCCGCGCCCCATCTGAGGCGGACCAAACCTGCTTTTAGGGCAAAAGGAAAGCGGAAAACAGTTAAGCCTGCCCACTTTTCCGTGTGTGGGGCCAGGGCGCGCCCAGGCCCCCAGGCTTGGTCATGCGAGGGCTTGTCGCCAATCGATCGGCCAATTCTGACATTATTTTTGGCGTGGCTGTGGGAAATATCCGTTCCAGATACGAAAATTCTAAATCGTTACCCGAGGTATACAGTAACATATATTTAGATAATATCTACACGATATATTATATACCACGTTTGTTCGAATTTATATTTTATATATGAATCATGTTCGGGTGTAATCTAAGCTTAGGCGCTCGCCCCATCGGGGCCGACAAGGTCAAAATCGGGGGTTCGAAAGGGCCTTTGGTAATCCTGTCGGCGGTCCGAAGCTGACCACGACGTGGCCCAAGGCGCCTGAAATTGCGGCGCCGCAACAGGGAGCAAAAGCTCTAGTGTGGCGATTCAGAAATTCGCCTGCGGCTTGTGGAGAGCGCGGAGCGAATTGCTGAATCTCAAGCCGCACTAGAAATGTATGATTCTAGTGTGCTTTTTGGATCTGAAGTTCGCACCTCGGTCATACCCAAAGTGGGGGCGAACTTCATATCCAGCACACTAGGCCGCGCTCGGGCGCTGCTCCTGCACCAGAAGCGCGCGGATGGCGTCAACGCTGCGGGCCTGGCGAAGCTGTTGGCGTAAGTCCGTCTGGCGCAGCGCGCGGGAGACCCGGGCCAGGGCGCGCAGTTGTTCGGAGACGTCGCTCAACGGCGCCAAAAGGGCGAAGATCAAATCCACCGGCTGTTCGTCCACAGCGCCGAAATCGATGGGGTTTTCCAGCCGCAGAAACACCCCGCGCACGCGCTCCAAGCCCCGAAGGCGGCAATGGGGTACGGCCACGCCATGGCCCACGCCCGTGGACCCGAGGCGCTCTCTTTGCAGAAGTTTGGTGAGAATATCCGCAGACTTGAGGTCAAAGGCGCGTGCGCCGATCTCGGAAACAACCGAAAGCGCCTGCCGCTTGGAGCTGGCGTTCACGCGGACGCCTATGGCGGTGCGATCCAGCAGATCACCGATATCCAAGGACTGCTGCTCCTGCCCTGATTCCGCGCCGCCGCGCATGCGGCCGCCTAACCAACCCATCTCCCCCGAAACCGCCGGCCAAGGCGCCTTGCGGGACGGCTTGATCGTCGAGGCGTCAGGCGCTCCCCACGAGGACTTGCGCCTTGGTCCTTTCAGGATCGACCCAACCGATATTCCCGTCGGGTCTGCGGTATACAACCGCCAAGCCGCCATGGGCCGCGTTCCTAAACACAATTGCCTGGGACTCAGTCAAGTCCATCTCCATCACAGCCATGGAAACGGTCATGGTTTTCAGCAGCGCCTGGGTCTCGGCGATAACCACGCCCTTGGGCGGCTCGTGCCGGTTGACCGACTCCTGCTCCGCCTCGTCCCAACCGTCGACCTCGTCCTCGCCCTCGGGCGCGCGCAGCACGGTAATCTGCGCGAACTCGTCGGCGCGGGCTGGATGGTGGTGGTTCTTGAGTCGTCGTTTGTAGCGTCGGATGCGGGCCTCGATCTTGGTCAAGGCGCCGTCGAAGGCGGTGTGGGCGTCCGCGCCCAGAGCGTGGCTCTCCAGCCCCTGCCCCGAGGCGAGCCGCACGGAGCAATCCACGCGGAAAGTATGGCCCGTTCGGCTGACGACCACGTCGGCGTCGCCGCCGCGCTCGAAATATTTGCCGATAGAAGCCACGAGTTCGTCGTTGATACGCGAGCGTAGCGCTTCGCCGAGATCAACGTGTTTGCCGGAAATCTGCACCTTCATGGATCAATGGCACACCCGGACGGACAGGGTGTCAAGCGCCGCGGCGCTCGTTCACAAGGCTATGTTCAGCAGGCCTCGCGCAGTAGCCGGCGACGCTCCACCGAAGAGGGGATGCGCATGGCCTCCCGATACTTGGCCACCGTGCGGCGGGCGATATCCACCCCGGCTTCATTGAGAATCTCGACGATCCGGTCGTCCGACAGCACGGCGTCGACCACCGCCTCCGTTTCGATCAGTTGCTTGATGCGGTGGCGCACGCTTTCGGCTGAATGGGCCTCGCCGCCCTCAGAGGAAGCAATGGCCGAGGTGAAAAAGAACTTCATCTCGAACACCCCGCGCGGGGTGGCCATATATTTGTTGCAGGTCACCCGGCTGACGGTGGATTCGTGCATGCCGATGGCGTCGGCCACGGTCTTCAGATTCAGCGGCCGCAGGTGCTCCACGCCGAAAGCCAGGAAGCCGTCCTGCTGACGCACAATCTCGCTGGCCACCTTGAGGATAGTCTTGGCCCTTTGGTCCAGACTGCGGATCAGCCAGGAGGCGGAGGCCATGCAGTCCGACAGGAAGGTCTTCTCCTGCTCGGTGCGCGCGCCGCCCGCCACCAGGGCGTGGTAACGCTGGTCCACCAGAAGCCTGGGCAGAGCGTCGCTGTTGAGTTCCACGCGCCAAAGCCCGCCCTGACCCTCGCGCACGAACACGTCCGGCGTGACAGGACTGACGGGCTCGGAGCCGAAAGCGGCGCCCGGGCGGGGCGTCAGGGCGCGCAACTCCGCCAGCATGTCGCGCAGGTCTTCATCGTCCACCGCGCAGGCCCGGCGCAGGCCGGCCATGTCCCGCTTGGCCAGCAGCTCCAGATTGTCGAGCAGGGCCGCCATGGCCGGGTCGAAGCGATCGCGCTCCTTGAGTTGCAGCATCAGGCATTCGCGCACGTCGCGGGCGAACACGCCGGTCGGCTCGAAGCCCTGCAGCTTGAAAAGCACCGCCTCGACCCGCTCGATCGGCACGCCCAGCCGATCGGCAAGATCGGCCAGGTCGGCCCTGAGATAGCCGCCCTCATCCACCGCGTCGATCAGCACGGCCGCCACCGCGCTGTCGGCATGGCTGAATCCGGCCAGGGCCGCTTGGTCCACGAGATGCTCGGTCAGGGTCTTGGCCCGGCTCAGCGAGCCTTCCAGATCGTCCGCGCCGTCGAACGAGCCTCCGGACCCGGCGCGCGACCAGTCCACCGTCCCGCCGGCGTCCGCCGCCTTGGCCTGCTCGCCGGATTCTCCGCTCAGCCGCTCGCCCGGCGAGGCGTCGCCGTACAGGTCGCCATCGGCCGCGTCCATTTCCGCCGTCTTATGTTGATCGGACGGCTCGCTATCGCCGGAGTCATCGAACGTCGCTTCAATGGGCCGCTCGTCGGGAGCGACGACTTCAGCCTCGCTCTCCTCGCGCTGAAGCAAGGGATTGCGTTCGAGCTCGGCGTCGACATAGGCCTCCAGTTCCACGCCGGACAGCTGCAGCAGCTTGATGGCCTGCTGCAGCTGAGGCGTGATGACCAGGCTCTGGCCTTGCCTGAGTTCAAGACGCGCCGAGAGCGCCATACGCGGTCAACCTCCGGGAATCACCGTTCATGAAAGGTGATTTTGGCGGCCATTCCTGAAGGGAACCTAAACTTGGAACGTTTTTTGCAGGACGCGCGGTCCCCTGCCTGAGGGCCTAGTCGAACGACCAGCGCCCATCGCGAAAGTCGAACGACCAGACATGGCCGCGCATCAGGTTGGAGCCCAAGATCAGGTCGGGGAAGTTCGGGGTCTCGGCCTTAGGCGCGGACATATCGACGGCGACCACCGGAAGGCTGTCAATGGCGCGGCCGCAAACCGCAAAGGCCTTCATCAGATACAGTCGAGCATGCAGGCCGGAGGAGGTGGAATCGTCGCCGGGCGGCATGTCTTTGATATAGGTGAACAGGCTCGGATGGGCGGCGACATAGGCCGCGTCGGCTACGGTGATGCTCGCTCCCGTGTCCCATCCGACCGTGATCGGCTGACCGGCGAGCGTGGCCGGCAAGCGGATCAGCTCGTCAGCGGCGAACCGGCCTGGGCAAGCTGGGCCCTCCGGCGGGCCACGCAACAGCTCGAACCTGCGGAAATCGAAGATCACCGTCTGAAGACCGCGGAAAAAGCCGAGGCCGAGCGTGGAATAGGCCTGGGGCCGCGAACTGCGCTGAACGTTTGAGACGTCCTTCAGCACGAGTTCGCCGGCGGACAGTGCGCTGACGCGCACCACATCGGATGTCACCACCACGCCCGCGACGCCCATGGCTCGTTTGGTCTGTATGACCGGCAATGCGGCGAAGACCGGCAGGGGCCTCAAGGTGGCCGTGGCGTTATCGCCGGAATCCAGCTGGCAAACCTCGTCCATCCCATCGATTTTGCAGGCGATGACGAAGGCGTTCTTGGAGTCGATCATGAAGGGAGCGGCAAGCGCCGGGACGCCAGTCGAAACAACGAGCGCCCCTGCGATGACCACGGCCCGGACCGTCACCGGTCAGCCGAACCTGTCGCCCAGATAGACCCGGCGCACTTCAGGGTCGGCCAGGATTTCTTCGGCCGAGCCTTCGAACAGGACCTCGCCGCCGTGGATAATCGAGGCGCGGTCGATGATCTCCAACGTCTCGCGCACATTGTGGTCGGTGATGAGGATGCCAATGCCGCGCGTTTTAAGATAGGCGATCACATCACGGATGTCGGTGATGGCCAAAGGATCGATACCGGCAAACGGTTCGTCCAACAGCATGAACGAAGGCTCCGACGCCAAGGCGCGGGCGATCTCCACCCGGCGCCGCTCACCGCCGGACAGAGCCACCGCCGGCGAAGCGCGCAGGTGGGCTATGTGGAGCTCCTCCAGTAGCTCGGTCACCGTTTGCTTGACCTTGGAGCGGTCGCGTTCGTGCAGCTCCACCACCGCGGTGACGTTCTGCTCCACCGTCATGCCGCGGAAGATCGAGGTTTCCTGCGGCAGATAGCCGATGCCCATGCGCGCGCGCTGGTACATGGGCTGGGCCGTCACATCCACGCCGTCCAGATAGATGGAGCCATAGTCGGCGGGGATCAGGCCGGTGATCATGTAGAAGCAGGTGGTCTTGCCCGCGCCGTTGGGACCCAGCAGGCCGGC
>Ga0182016_10002936_pt1 | contig 19681 bp, 15 predicted proteins | sample 712S2MmetaG_FD_120491 | JGI IMG/M metagenome (GOLD analysis project Ga0182016, IMG submission 120491) | Permafrost microbial communities from Stordalen Mire, Sweden - 712S2M metaG | ecosystem: Environmental > Terrestrial > Soil > Wetlands > Permafrost | place: Sweden: Stordalen | collected... | reverse complement strand
CTCACTGGAAACGAAGTCGGAGATTGTTGTGCCGGTGTTCGTTCACGGAAAAGTTGTGGGCGAGCTCGACATTGACAGCCACTTCCCAGCGGCCTTCGGCACCGACGACCGTCAACTGTGCGAGCATGCCTCGGTTATCGCCGGGCAGGCCTTGGGACGTCTGCGCCGCCGCTGAGACCCGCGCGGGAGTTGGCCGACTGATCGTTTGGCGGCGCTGCTGCCGGTTGCGCAACGCCGCGTCATAATGCGAACTCAAGATTCGAACAGAATTTCCAAACACAATCGCCGCCAGTCACCGCGGCGATGCACCCTTACGGCGAAGACCGTCATCCAACAGACATGAAACTATTTGATCCGCTCCAAATACGAGATATTACGTTCCGTAATCGTGTAGCCGTTTCCCCCATGTGCCAATACTCGGCGGAAGACGGCTTTACCAATGACTGGCACCTGGTTCACCTGGGCGCGCGCGCCGTGGGCGGAGCCGGAACCGTGCTGACCGAAGCTATCGCGGTGCTGCCCGAGGGGCGCATCAGCCCGGGCGACATCGGCATCTGGAAGGACGAGCAACTCGAGAACCTCTCGCGCATTGTGCGCTTTTTGAAGCAACACGGCGCGGTGCCAGGCACACAACTGGCGCACGCCGGCTTCAAGGCCAGCACCTCTCGCCCATGGGAGGGCCAGGGCAAACCGGTGAGCGTGGAGGATGGCGGATGGCGGCCGATCTACTCCTCGACGGACAGGGGCTTCACTCCGGAGAGCGCACAGCCCGAGGCCTTGACCGCTGACGGCATCGCCCGCATCGCGAAGGCCTTTGCCGAGGGCGCGCGGCGCTCGCTTGCGGCGGGCTTCGAGCTGGTGGAGATTCATGGCGCACACGGTTACCTGATCAGCCAGTTTCTGTCACCGCTCATCAACACGCGCACCGACCATTACGGCGGCAGCTTTGAAAACCGCACCCGCATTGTTCGTGAGGTGGTGGAGGCCGTACGCAAGGTGTGGCCGGAGCGGCTTCCCCTGTGGCTGCGCCTGAGTTGCAGCGACTGGACGGAGGGCGGATGGACGATCGAGGACAGCGTCGCACTGGCAAAGCAGATCAAGCCGATGGGCGTGGACCTGATGGACTGCTCCTCCGGCGGTGCGGCGGCCGGGGCAAAGGTTCCCGTGAGCCCGGGCTACCAGACGCAGTTTGCCGAGCGCATACGCCGCGAAGCCGGCATGTTGACCGGAGCCGTCGGCATGATCACCTCTCCCGAGCAGGCACAACACATTTTGACCACGGGGCAGGCCGACCTGGTGCTGCTGGCGCGCGAGCTTCTGCGCGATCCGTATTGGCCGCTGCGCGCGGCGCATGCGCTGAAGCAGGAGATTGCCTGGCCCAAACAGTACGAGCGGGCCAAGTGGTAACGTCCGACACGGTACAGCTGAAATTTGCGCAGCAAAAAGGCGGGCCAGTTGAGCCCGCCTTCCCTTTTGCCTGAAATGCTCGCGCTCTACCAGGTGTTGTAGGTAGAGCCGTCGGTGGATGGCCGGTCGCTGGGGCAATGCAGGTCCACGATGCCCGGCGATGTCTGGTCAATGGCCATCAGCGAATCCTCATTCTCGGTGACCCAGTCCACATCATTGGTGATGGGATCCTTGGGCACGCTCTTGATGTAGCCGGCGCTGACGAGGTCGTCTAGGGATTGCGGGGCGCGCTGCTTGTCCAAAGTGTACTGGTCAATGCTGGAGCGGATGATGAACAGGTCGTTGCGCAGCACGCTCTCCCGCGCCCGCAGGATGGAGTGCTGGTAGTACATCGCGGCGATGGAGGCCAGGATGGCAATGATCGCGATGACGATGATCAGCTCGATCAGGGTGAAGCCCCGTTCACGGCGCAGGCCGCCGCCGGAGATTCTTACCGGGCTGTTGCCGAATTGCTTCATGCCTTCCCCTCTACCAGTCGGAGTACTTTGTGCCATCCAGAGCCACGCCGGTGGACTTGCTGTACACATCAAAGACGCCCTGCCCGCCCCAGCTCTCTGAGTTGGGATCGTCCTGCATGGAGCGCATCCCCCACTCGGTGGAGTGGGTCATGGGGTCCACGGGAATGTGGCGCAGAAACTTCATCTTCTTACCGCCGACGTCCACGCCCTTCACCAGCTCTTCCATGCTGGGCGGATAGCCCTCGCTGCCGAGCTTGATCTGGAAGGCGCCGCGATCGGCGGCATCCTTGTAGCGGTCAATGGCGTCGCGCATCATCCATAGGTCACGGCGCAGTTCACGCTCGCGCTCACGCTTGACGATGGTGCGCGTGACGGGCAGCACCGCGGTGGCCAGAATCGCCATGATGGCAATGGCCACCACCAACTCCACCAGAGTCATGCCGCGCTGCCACTTCCTCTTCAACCGTCTGCTCCTGAAAATCAGCGAATGGTGACAATGGCCTGCGAGCCGACGGCCGGCACAGGTCCCTGGTTGGGATCCTTCAGCACGGTTGGGCCAATGGCCACGGTGGCTTGTCCGGCGGCCTTCGCCTGGAATGTGATGGAGAAGATCGCGCCCTGCGGCGTAATGCCCGGCGCACCCGGCGGACGCAGCATGGAAACCTGTATCAAGCCATGCTCGACGTCATTGCGCTGCACCAGGGAAACCGCGGCGCCATCGCGCGAGAGGCCTCCGGCGTTGCTGACGTTGATCACCTGCAGCAGCTTTGTGTCATAGCTGATCTGCACCGGCACGCTGTAGACGTTTTGGCCGCCGTTGATGATCACGTTGACCGTAAACGTTGCACCCGCCGGCTGGTTGACCACTGGAGGATCCAGGCTGAGCACGGCGGGCACACCCGGCTGGGGCGCCTGCGGAGCCGTCGCTGGCGTCACAGCAACGGCTGCCGGATACGCTTCAGGAGCACCGGCCGCGGGAACCGCGTGCGGCACCGTCACAGGCGCAGAGGTAACGGGCGAAGCGGCGGGCGCGGCGCTGGGAACGGGAGCGACTACGGCCGCAGGAGGACGGCTGAGATGGCGCACCTCGACGACATTCTGCGTGCCAACCTCAATCGAGCGGAGGTTGATGTCATTGACGTCCAGGCGGCGCACGACATGCGGCATCAGGGCGAAGACCGTCTCGGTATCCGTAATTTGTTTACTGCCCTGCCCAAACAGATACTTGAGGCCTGGAATCTGCGAGAACCACGGCATACCGGACATGTTCCTCACGTCCTGGTGCTCCATGATGCCGCCGATGAGGTTGACCTCACCGTCGCGCAGGCGGATTTCGTGATCCACCTTGCGCTGTCCGATGACCGGCTCGCTGATGGTGCCGATCGTCTCGTAGCTGTCAATGGCGCTGACTTCCAGCGTCACCTTGAGCGTGACCTCATTGTCGCCGTGGATGTGCGGCGTCATCTCGATGTTCACGCCCACGTCCTGGTACTGGAACTGGGTGGTGGAGAGCGCGGTCGAAGTCAGCGTGGAGCTGGAGGTTCCAGTCGCCACCGGAACGCGCTCGCCGATCTTCAGAGTGGCCTTCTGCCCGTCCACCGAACGCAGCTGCGGACGCTGCAGGATGGTGGTGTTGTTGTCGCTCAGCAGGAAGGCGGCGCTCATCGAGGGAATCGAGATCGAGAAGTCGGTGGCGTTCAGGTCAATGAAGTTGTTCAACGTCAGGTTCGAGCTGCTGGAGCTGGTGGTGGTCGTAGTGCTCGAGGAACTGGTGGTGGTCGGCAATTGCAGGCTGACCGTCGGATTGCTGCCGCTGCCCTGGAAGGGATACTGAAGGCCGAGCTGCCGCAATTTGTCCTTGCTGACCTGCATGACGACGACGTCCACCACCACTTCGGACTTGGCCTTGTCGAGGTTGTTGATGAGGAGTTCGGCGAGAGCCGCCTGGTCCGGCGTGCCGCGCATGACGATGGCATTCTGCGCCGGGAACTGCTGCACCTTGTCCACCTTGAGGATGGTGCGGATCAGGTTGGCCACGTCCTGCAGCTCGCTGACGGTGGAAAAGTTGTTCAGGTAGAAGGTGCGCAGCACCTGCTGCTCCAATTCGGTGCGCTTGGCCGCCGTGTCGTCACTGATGAAAATGGTGTTCGAGGTCACGGGACGCCAGAAGGTCTTGCTGAGCAGGGCGATCACCTGCAGCGACTGCTCGAGCGATACGCCGTTCAGCTCCACCTTGATGCGCTTGCCTGTGTAGGCGGGATCGAAAAGAACGTTGACGCCGGCCAGCTTGCCAACCGTCTCGTACACCACCTTGGAGTCCTCACTCAGCTTGAGAGTGATGGGCGTCTGTGAAATCGGGGCCAGTTCAACCGGCCCCGCCAGGTTCTGTGACGCCTCGGTTGCCTCATGGGGCGCGCGGCTCTGCGGGGTGCCCGTCTGCTGCGCCTTATCAATGAGCTGCTGGGTCCGTTGAATCTCCTGCCGCGCGATGGTGCTGGAAGGATCCACCATCACCCCAAGCTGGAACTCCTTGAGCGCCTCGCTCAGCTTGCCGGCCTCACGCAGCACCTGTCCCTTGTGGACGTGTGCGGCGCCGGCCAGGAACTTGGTGCGCTCGTAGGCCGAGCGGTACTCGGTGCGCTCCGGATGCTCGTCGTAGAGTTTCCTGTAGCAGCGGTAGGCTTCCTCGTAATCCTGGCGTGCCTCGGCCTTCTGGCCTTGCTGGTAGAGGTTCTTACCTTTGCTCTTATCGGCGCCCGCCGCGGGCAGCACTACCAGCAGAGCAAGCAACAGGACAGGAGAGAGCCAGAGGAAGCGTTTCATCTAAACCCTTCGGAAGCTACGGTATGGTCCGCCGGGTGGGCCGCTGAGGGCGCCCGCGTGCGGTTGAAGCTGTTGATTCTACGAGCCGAATTATAGCACTGCCATAGGGCCGGCAAAGAACGATGCGGCCGGGTGCTATGTTAGGATACTGAATTCGCAACCCCGCGCAAGCGGCTTCGCCGGCAGAGTCCGGCCCGACCCATAGGACGCCAGAAAAGATGGCCCGCAATACGACTCAACTGACACAGCCGAACAAGCCGAAGAACGTCAAGCGCAGCCCAGTGGCCAGCGGCGAGCGCGATGCCGCGGTCAACCGCGCCGCCAGCCACGATTACTACCTCGACGAGCGCTACGAGGCCGGTATCGCACTGCGCGGCACCGAGGTCAAAAGCATCCGCGAAGGCCAGTGCAACCTCAAGGACTCCTATGCGCTGCTCAAGGATGGCGAGCTGTTTCTGCTGAACGCGCACATCGGAATCTACGCTCCGGGAGCGCAGTTCAACCACGACACCAAGCGCACCCGCAAGCTGCTGGTGCACCAGGCCGAACTCCTGAAACTGAACGCCGCCATCCAGCAGCGCGGCCTCACGCTCATCCCCACCCGGATGTACTTCAAGAACGGCCGGGTCAAGGTGGAGATCGCCGTAGCCAAGGGCAAGCAACTGTGGGATAAGCGGGAAACCGAGCGCCGGCGCACTGCCGACAAAGAGGCTCGCGACGCCATTGCTCGCAGCCGCCGCTCCTGATTCGTTATCATCGTTGAGAGTGAGGTTCAGATGAAGATCTCCGTTAGCATTGCTGCGTATTCCACCATCAACACTCCCCTGCTGGTCGTGCCCGTGGCCGACCGCGGCAGTGAGACGACTCCGGCGCCCGAGCTGTTGACCGCCGACGCCACGCTGGCCGCGCTGGCCGCGCCGCTCATCGAGGGCAAGGACATTACCGGCAAGTTCGCCGAAGCCACCTGGCAGCTCTCGCCTGCCGGGGTCGAAGCCCAGCGCGTACTGTTTTTAGGCGCAGGCAAGGCCGCCAAGTTCGGCGCGACCGAGCTCCGCAACCTGGCTGGCACGGCGGCCCGCATCGCCAAGGGCAAGAACATCAAGAGCTTTACGCTGGTTCTGCCCAACGGCATTGAAGCCAACACTGCCGCGCGCACGGCCACTGAAGGCCTTGTGCTGGGCGACTTTGACGTGGACACCTATCGCAGCGACCGCAAGGATCAGTCGCTGGATGAGGTGACGCTGGCCGCGACGGCCGACGCCGAGGTGAACAAGCTCTACCTTGCCATCGCCGAAGGAGCCGTAGTCTCTGAGTCACAGAACCTGACCCGCGAGCTGGCGCTGGAGCCGAGCAACCTGATGACTCCCACGCTGCTGGCCGAGCGCGCCCGCAAGATGTGCGAGGAAGCCGGCATTCCGTGCGAGGTTCACGGGCCGGAGAAGATTAAGGAACTCAAGATGGGCGCCTTCTGGAGCGTGAGCCAGGGCAGCGAAGAAGAACCGCGGCTGGTGGTCATGCGCTATGAGCCCGAGGGCGCAAGCGATGGCCCGGTGATCGGACTGGTCGGCAAGGGCATCACCTTCGACAGCGGCGGCATCAGCATCAAGCCCAGCGACGGCATGGAGAAGATGAAGTACGACATGAGCGGCGCGGCCACCATGATCGGCGCCATGAGGGCCATCGCCTTCCTGAAGCCCAAGGTGCGCGTGCTGGCCATTCTGTGTTGCAGTGAGAACATGCCGGACGGTAAGGCGCAGAAGCCCGGCGACGTGCAGTTCGCCATGAACGGCAAATCCATTGAGGTGATCAACACGGACGCCGAAGGCCGCCTGGTACTGGCCGACGGACTCTGCTACGCGCGCCAGTTGGGGGCCACTCACCTGATTGACGCCGCCACCCTGACTGGAGCCGTGGTGGTCGCACTGGGATACCACAACGTGGGCGTCTTCGCCAACGACGACGACTTTGCCAAGGGCCTGCTGAAGTCCGCGGAAGTGGCTGGCGAAAAGATGTGGCGCATGCCCGTGGATCAGGATTACTTCGACATGATCCGCTCGGAGATTGCCGACATCAAGAACACCGGCGGACGCTGGGGCGGAGCCATCACGGCGGCGATGTTCCTGAAGGAGTTTGTGGATGACAAGCCGTGGATCCACCTGGACATTGCCGGCACGGCATGGCTGGAGGAGACGAAATCCTGGATGCCGAAGGGGCCAAGCGGCGTCACCGTGCGCACATTGGTGGAGTTCGTCCGCTCGCTGGCAATAAAGTAACTCTCTTAATGAGACAAGGGGCGCGGCGCAGGCCCGGCCCCTTGTTTCATCTTGCTGGAATATGGCTTAGGACAATCTTGCTAACATGCTCTTCGTGGCGCGTTTGCGTTTACATGCTCCATGGGCGCGGTTATAGTAGTTAAAACGGGATGTTGGGTAAGTCATTGCCTGGAAAACAAACGAACACGGAAATTTATACAGACCGTCCGGCGATGACTTGTCCTGTTTGCGGCAAGCCGACGGCCCGACGTTCCCATCGCAGACACTATTTTGAGTTTCTTCGCACCCGCTGGACCGGCAAGGTTCCCTTCCGCTGCGTCACCTGCCAGCGCCGCATGTGGCTGTTGATTGACCCGCGCGACATCTAGTCCGAACGACTCTTCCGCTTCTCAGCCTCCGCCCAACAAGACACTACCAGCACTGGCTAGTTGCGTTTCAGGAAGCGCGTGCGATGCCGTGCGCGAACCTCTTCCGGCAGTTCGTCCTTCTTCAAGAAGCTGAGCGAACCATCCACCTCCAGCACGCCCAGCGCCACCTCCTGCACGCTGCCAATGCCGTGCTCGCGCAGGGAGCGCAGCACCTCATCCACCGTGATGTGCTCGTGATCCATGTGATCCATCAGCAATTCACCGTCGTGAATGAGCAGCGAGGGCGAGCCCTGCACCACGCGCCGGAAGCCACGATTGCGGCTGCTGAAGGCCGCCACAATCCAGTTCATGGAAAGCAGCACGGTGGCCGCAACGGCACCGCCGGCCAGAGAGGTATCCGGGCCGGTCATGGCGTTCTGCACGGCGTTGCTCAGCAGCAGCAGCAGCACCAGGTCAAACGGGGTCATCTGCCCCACTTCACGCTTGCCCGTGATCCGGACTCCAACCAGCACCAGCAGGTAGACGGCACCGGTGCGCACCATAATCTGCAAAACCGTTGCCCAGCTTGTGAGCATCGTTCTCCCCTCATGCAGCAAGGCCCGGCCAAAATGCCGGGCCCGCCGCAAACAGTTTCCAACTACAGGTTATTTCGGCGTGGACAGGTATCCGCTGATCGTGTCCTTGCCGACGGTGAAGATGACCACTTCGTAGAGCTGGCGGTCCCGGCCGGTGTAGAACTGCAGCGGCTCGCCGAGCGTACGATCCTTCTTCTCAATGGTGTGGTCGTCGGCGAAGACGTCGAGCGTGAAGCGCGAGCGCTTCGGGTCGGTCTTTTTCAGGTCGAGGCTGATGGTGGAGACCGGCTGGCGGCCCTTCTTTTTCAGCGTGAACTCGGTGTAGTTGCGGTCCCCTTTGTGCTTCAGGAACTCCAACTCATCATGATTCTTGGCGATGAGACCGCTGTGCACGTTCAGGTCGCCCAGGGCGGACTGCAACTGCTTTTGAGTTGCGTCCAGGTCGGTGCGCGTGGTGGCAATGTCGGTCTTGGCGCCGCCCAGTTCGGTCTTCACGCCACTGACGTCGTTGCTGACGTTGGCAACCTGCTTGTTGGTGGCCTGCTGCTCAGCGGCCAGGCGTGCAGCACTGCGTTCCTGCTGTGCCTTCAGGTCGGAGGTGCGCTTGGCCAGTTCCTCCTGCGTCATGCCCACCTTGGAACCCAGGGCCTCCAATCCGGCCGCGACGTTGCGGTCGGTCGTAAGAACCCTGTTTTCGACGGACTTCGTGGCCTCGCCCTGTTTCTGCAGCGAAGCTTCCAGGTTGCTCACGCGGCCGCGCAGATCCACGACCAGCCACAGGGCCGCCACCAGCAGGGTGGCAAAGATCACGACGACCACAATGGCACCTATGTTGCTCTTTTGCACCGGCTGAATCTCCACATTGTCAGGCATCTTGCTGCTCCTTTTTGAACAATCAACCACTCGATTGTTCCAGCGCGCGCGGCGGGTGTCAATGCTGGTTGCATCGCATCTTGCGCAAAACTATCGCTAACTGGACAGGTCCTTGCCCCGTATTGCGCTTCGCGGAGGTGGGCCAGTGGTGTTTACAATGATGGGGTGCAACACTCGGACGACATCCTCATCATCGGCGCCGGAATCATCGGCCTTTCGCTCGGGTGGCAGCTCTCGCGGCGGGGCGCCAGGGTCAAAATCCTTGAGCGCGCCGAGCCCGGGCAGGAAGCATCCCACGCCGGCGGCGGCATGATTGCCGATTTGGACCCAGTACTGCCCTCCGAGCTCTTTTCCCTGGCACAGCGCAGCGCGCGGCTTTATCCGGAATTCGTAAACGCCCTGCGCGAGGAGAGCGGACTGACGGTTGATCTGCGGGAAGACGGCGTCGTCGCCTTTGAGCAACACCCCCTGGCCGAACGCGTTGGCATCCGACGGCTGACGGCCGAAGAGGCTCTGCGCATGGAACCGCGGCTGTCTCTGCCACCTGATGCCGCGTACTTCATGCAGGAGCGCGCGGTGGATCCGCGGCAAGTTGTGGCTGCTCTGCTGGCGGCTCTCTCCAAGCACGGCGTTGAGATTGTGCGCAACGAAGCGGCCGAGCGCGTGCTCGCGGAACATGGCCGCGCCGCAGGCGTTGTGACCGCAAAAGGTACGCATCGCGCGGGCAAGGTCGTCAACTGCGCCGGTGCCTGGGCCGCGCAGATCGCAGGCGCGGCGACGCCCACCCTACCGGTCAAAGGACACATGGTGGCCCTGGCTTTCCCCGATGAGCTGGCCATACCGGCCAATGAGCGTGAAGCCGGCCGGCGGTTGCGTCATGTGCTGCGCTCGCGCTGGTGCTACATCATTCCGCGCAATGGCGGACGCTACGTGGTGGGCAGCACGGTGGAACCCGCGGGCTTTGACCGGTCTCTCAACGCCTATCGCGTCAAACGATTGCAGGAGGCCGCGGCCCGCTTGCTGCCGGACTTTGCCGACGCGAAGATTGCCGAGGCATGGACCGGACTTCGTCCCGGAACCAGCGACAATCTTCCGCTGCTGGGCGAGACCGATCTCCCCGATTATTACGCCGCCTGCGGACACTATCGCGACGGCATTCTGCTGACTCCGGTGACCGCCGAGGTGATGACGGCGCTGCTGCTTGACGGCCGCGAGGACGCGGAGATCGCACGATTTACGCCGCGGAGATTTGAGTAAGTCGTCCGTAGCGGCACAGGGCTGCTGGCAGACGCTGCGATATACTCATGAGTTCTTCACCGCAGCATGCACGGCATATTATGTTCGAATGGGAAGTGAGTTCAGCATGTCGAGGATGAGCGTCGTCCGGAATTGTGCCTACGCCTTCGTTGCGCTGATTTTCGCCGATATCGCATACGGCGATTGGCAGGACGGCAAGCCTTGGCAAAAACCCGCTCTGGCGGCCCTGCTCTGGATTCTAGCAATACTCGTACACATCTACCGTAAGCGCCGCCGCGACATTGACTCGATCCACGCATAATTTGCAGCACTCAATAGGGAAAGGAATCGCCATGGCAACCCCCGCAATCGTCTTCGCTAAGTCCAATGAAAAACGCTTTCTGGATGAGCTAAAAGATCTGCTTCGCATCCCCAGTGTCAGCACCCTGCCGGAGAACCGTCCGGACATAGACAAGGCCGCTGGCTTCATCGCCAGCGAGCTGAAGCGCATCGGCATTGAGCACGTGGAGATCATCCAGACCGACGGCCATCCCCTCGTCTATGGCGACTGGCTGAAGGCTCCCGGTAAGCCAACCGTGCTGCTCTATGCGCACTATGATGTGCAGCCCGCCGAGCCCTTGGACGAGTGGAAGTCTCCGCCCTTTGAGCCCACCGAGCGCGATGGCAACCTGTACGCCCGCGGCGCGGTAGACGACAAAGGTCAGCTGTGGATGCAGGTGAAGGCCCTGGAATCGCTTCTGGCCGCCGACAAGAAGCTGCCCTGCAACGTGCGCATCCTGTTTGAAGGCGAAGAAGAAGTGGGCGGCGAGGCCGTGGAAAAGTTTGTGCAGGAGAATCCTGCGCGCCTCAAGAGCGACGTGGCCCTGGTCTGCGATACCGAGCTGTTTGCGCCGAATCTTCCCACGCTCTGCGTCGGGCTGCGCGGCCTGGTGTACACGGAGATTGAGGCCAAAGGCGCGGCCACCGATCTGCACAGCGGCGTGTACGGCGGCGCGGCTCCGAATCCTCTCTTCGCACTCTGCCAGATCATAGGCCGCCTCAAGGACGCCGATGGCCAAATCACCATCCCCGGCTTTTACGACGACTGGGCCTCGCCCACTGACGCCGAGTTGAAGGCCTGGAAGAGCCTTCCCTTTGACGAGGAACACTACCGCAAGACCGAAGTCGGCAGCACGGTACTGACCGGCGAGAAGGACTACCCGGTGCTGTACCGCACCTGGGCGCGGCCTACGTTGGAAGTTCATGGAATTCCCGGTGGCTTTACCGGAGTGGGCGCCAAGACGGTCATTCCCGCCAAGGCCTCGGCCAAGGTCAGCATGAGGCTGGTGCCCAACCAGAATCCGGATGACATTCTGGAGAAGTTCACCAAGTACGTTCTGTCGCTGGCGCCCAAGGGCATTCAGCTCTCCGTCAAGGTGCACTCCAAGGGCAAGGCCGTGGTGGTCAGCACGGATAACGACTACATCAAGGCGGCTAACAAGGCTCTGCATGACGTCTTCAACAAGGAGACGGTCTACATCCGCTCGGGCGGCTCCATCCCCATCGTCGGCCAGTTCCAGAACGATCTTGGCATCCCCTCGGTGCTGATGGGCCTGGGCCTTCCGGATGACAACATTCATGCGCCGAACGAGAAATTCCACATCGCCAACTACTTCTCGGGGATTGAGAGCGTGATCCGCTTCCTGTCGAACCTTGGGTAGAGGTTTCCGGCGAATTTGCATTTCGATGTGAAAAGCCCGGTCCTTGTGGCCGGGCTTTCTTCGTGTGGAATACCGGCTTGTTTGCACCAGTTATGGTGCAGTTTTCCACATCAAGCGATGCCTTCACTTTGCACTTTATATTGTGCATTCTGGAGGCGGTTAGCGCGATTTGCTACAAGCCATGTGCAACCGGTTGGGGTTTTGCACAGTCTACCCCTACAAATAGGGCTTTGTTACTTGACTCCCCTGCGTTGCCTCGATAGAGTGACAACAACTTGCGAGGCGGACCCTCCCGCCGGAATTCGTTGTGGAGGGGCCCGGGCAATAGACGGGTTTCCAGCCACCACTCGCGCAGCGGCAGCAGTCCGATTTTAGGGCAGCACCGCACAAAGGGCGGCCCACCAGCCAGGGCCACAAGAGCTTTACGAGCGCCGCAAGATTGGCGCCGGGCTTGCCCAATTTTTCTTATGTGACAGGCAGACCGCCGATTTTTGCAAGCAGAGGCTCCAATGTGGCCTCCCGGCGGCGAAAGCAAGAGAGCGCGTGCGCGATGGAAGCGCATGGGCTCGAGGAGCATGAGCGTTGCTGAAACTCAAAAAGCTTCAGGTCCTGGGATTCAAGTCCTTTTGCGACCGCACCGAGTTGAAGTTCCCCGGCGAGGGCATTGCGGCCGTTGTCGGCCCGAATGGCTGCGGCAAGTCCAACATTGCCGATGCCATCACCTGGGTACTGGGCGAGCAGAGCGCCAAGAGCCTGCGCGGCGCCCACATGACCGACGTCATCTTTGCCGGCACGCGTGAGCGCAAGCCCACCGGCATGGCCGAGGTGACGCTGCACCTGGTTGACCCCGAAGTGTACGAGGGCAACACCGGCGCGCCAGTCATTGAGATTCACAACGACATGCCCGAGGACGACTGGGATGAGGCCGCCCTGCGCAGCGAACGCGAGCGCGACGTGGAGGAGTACACCGAAGAGGTGCGCCCCGGCCAGACCAGCGAAGAAATTGCCGCCGCCAACGATCTTTCCGCCGCCACTCCGGCCGCAGTTGATGCGCCGGAGGGAAACCCGGAGTCCCTGGAGGCTTCGGCCTCCGGGGACGCGGGTACCGCCGCGGGCGGGCAGCAGGTGGTGCTCAAAATCCGCCGCCGCAAGTTCAAAACCACTCTGAAGAAGGGTGAGATCGCCGTCACCCGCCGCCTCTTCCGCAGCGGAGAGAGCGAGTACCTGCTGAACGGCAAGCTCTGTCGCCTGCGCGACATTCAGGACATCTTCATGGGCACCGGCCTCGGGCCGGAGAGCTACGCGATCATCGAGCAGGGTCGCATTGGGCAGATTCTGAGCAGCAAGCCCACCGACCGCCGCAGCATTATCGAAGAGGCCGCCGGCGTCACCAAGTTCAAGACGCGCAAGCGCCTGGCGGAAGCCCGCCTGGCCGACGCCAAGCAGAACCTGGCGCGCATCAACGACATTTTTGACGAAGTGACCAGACAGATGAACAGTCTGAAGCGCCAGGCCGCCAAGGCCGAACGTTACAGCAAGCTGCGCGATGAGATGCGGGCCCAGTTGCGCATTGTGCTGGCCAGCCGCTTTACCGAGCTGGAAGCGCAGAAGACGCAACTGGAGGCCGAGCTGGTCCGGTTGGCCGAAGAGCTGCACACGCGCGCAGAAGCCGTGCAGGCCATGGACGCCGAGCACGCCGAGCGCACCCAGCACGGCTATACCGTGGAGGCCGAAAGCAAGCACACGCGCGAACGCCTGAGCCAGATTCAACTGGAAATGGACAGGGCCACCACGCGCACGCGCACGAATGAGGAGCGTTGTGCCGAGCTGACCGCGCGCTCCGCGGCCGCCGAGGCCGAGTCCGCCAGCGCCAGCACGCAGCTTGCGCGGCTGGAAGAAGAGTTGGGCGGAGACCGCAAGGTGCTGGAGAGCGCCGCGGCCGACGTGGCCGGCGCACAGAGTGAGCACCATCAGCGCCAGCAGCAGGCGCAGCAGGCTGCCGAGCGGCTCAGCGAGACTGAGCGCCAGCAGGAGCAGCAGCGCCGCCGCATGTTGGAGCTGATGAACACCGAGGGCAGCATCCGCAACCGCATTACTCAGGCGGAAGAGCGCATTGCCGCCCTGGGGCGCGAAGCCGAACGGTTGCAGAGCGAGCTGGAGAGCAGCAACCGCCAGGTGGAGAGCTTTGGTGGGCAGCGCGGGCAGATCGGGTTGGAGTTTGAGACCGCACAAGAGGAGTCGAAGGCTATTGCCGCCAGGCTGGCTGAAGCTCGCGCCGAGTTGGGCGAAAAGCGCACGGCAGAGGGCGACGCCAAGCGTCAGCTCGACCAGATGCGCTCGGAGTCCGCTGCGCTGCAAGGCCGCCGCGCATCGCTCGAAGCGGTCATCAAGGAGCATGGCTTCAGCACGGAGAGCGTGCGCAAGTTGCTGCGCAGCGGTCAGCTGACGGGCGCGAATGCTCCGGTGGGCGTGCTGGCTGACTTCATCGAAGTGGAAGACAAGTACGAAGGCGTGGTGGACGAGTTCCTGCGCGACGAACTGAACTACCTGGTGGTGAAGAGCTGGGAGGCCGCCAACGCCGCGCTGCAACTGCTGCGCAGCGACGTGGAAGGCCGCGCGACATTCCTGGTGCACCCGGATGATTCACAGGCCAAGTTCAGCTTCGTCTTTGACGAGACGACCCGCACCCATCTGCGCGAGGATCGCGTCATTCCGCTGAAGGATTGCATCCGCGTGCCGGAGAACTTCGGCACGTCGCTCGAGGTGATCCTGCCCAAGCTCGGCAACGGCTACATTGTGCCGGACGCTGAAACCGGGCGCGCGCTGGCCCTTGAAAATCCCGACGCGTTTTACCTCTCGCTCAGCGGCGAATGCTATCACAACGTGACCGTCACCGGCGGCAAGAAGCTGGCTGAGGGTCCGTTGCAGATGAAGCGCGAGCTGCGCGAAGTGCAGCGGCAAATTGATGAGCTCTCGCTGCGCCTGAACGGCCAGGAGCAGACGGTGGCGCGGCTGGGTGGTGAGATTCAGGCGCTGACGGTGCTGCTGGACAAGCTGGAATCCGAGCGCCGCGACAGCGAACAGAAGGTGATGACCAGCGGCCACAGCCTGCGCCAGTTGGAAGGCGAAATGGCCCGGGTTCGCGAGCGCATGACCGGCTACGAGCGCGACCTGCAACGCGTCCAGAGCGAGCGCGGGGAGCGCGAAGGTTTCATCAGCGCCCGCCAGCAGGAGCTTGGCCAGCACGAGGAACAGCGCGTGCAACTGGAGGCGCAGATGGCCGCCGCGCAGGAGCATGTGGCTGAGCTGCGCACCGCTCGCGACACCGCCGCACAGGCTGCCAGCGAGGTGATGGCCAGGGTGGCCACGCTCGAAGAGCGCCGCCGTTCGGCCGCCACGTCACTGGCGCGTATTGAGAGCATGGTGCGGGAGGTGACGCAGCGTGTGGCCAGCCTGCGCGCGCAGCTGGAAGGCGCCGCCGCCGAGCAGGTTCAACGCCAGCGCGAGAACGAAGAGCTGGCCGCCAAGCTCATTGGCTGGCAGGGCGAACAACAGCAGGCGCAGCAGCGCGAGCAGGAGTTGCAGCTCGAAAGCGATCAGGTTCGTGCCCGCCTGGCCGAGCTGGAAGTGGAGTTGAAGAGTGCCCGCGAGGTTCTTGACCAGGTGCGCGACCGCCGCGGCGAGTTGAGCGCGTTGGCGGCCAAGGCCGAAAGCGACCTGAACCATTTGGCCGAAACCTGCTTGCAGGAGCTGAGCCAGACGCGCGAGGAACTGCTGGCCGATGAGGCTCTGCCCCGCCAGACGGGTGAGGAGCTGGCGGCCAGCGACGCCTCCTACAAGGAGATGCGCAGCAAGCTGGAAGGTATGGGCCCGGTGAACATGATGGCGCTCGAGGAGTACAAAGAGACGGCGCAGCGCCACGAATTCCTGGAGACGCAGCGCAAGGATCTGCTCGACTCCATTGAGAACACGCAGAACACCATCCGCGAGATTGAAGAAGTCAGCCGTACCAAGTTCAACGAGGCCTTTGAGGTCATCAACGCCAACTTCACGCGGACCTTCAAGAAGCTTTTTGGCGGCGGCGAGGCGTGGATGAAGCTCACAGACCTGGAGAACTCGTCGGAGAGCGGCATTGACATTGTGGCCTCGCCCCCGGGCAAGAAGCTGCAAAACGTCCTGCTGCTCAGCGGCGGAGAAAAGGCTCTGACGGCGCTCAGCCTGCTGGTGGGCATCTTCCAGTACGCGCCCGCGCCATTCTGCATCCTGGACGAGGTGGACGCGCCGCTGGACGAGACGAACGTGGGACGCTTCACCGAGCTGATCCGCGAGATGAGCCGGGAGACGCAGTTCATCGTCATCACGCACAGCAAAAAGACGATGAGCATGGCTCCGGTGATGTACGGCGTCACCATGCAGGAGCCCGGCGTTTCGCGCATTGTCAGCGTGCGCTTCGGCGCCGAACAACAGGGCCCGCAGGCGGTCTCAGCCTAGGCGAGTCCGCGGGAGCAAGCCGCGGGATGGTCGGAGCAACTGTTCCTCCATCCCCGCTTGCAGTAACTGACGGCGGTACCATGCGGGTAGTGCCCAAGGTTCATGTCTGCGTGATGTCCCAAAAGCTCCGCCAAGGCAGTTGCGGAGCCGCCGGAATTGTGATTAGCGCGAATGCGCAAAACGCCTGATATTTGGCGGCTCCGCGGCCCATTGTCCCGGAGCCGTTAACTATTTTGTTTTGTATCGTCTGCGGCTAAACGCGCGGAATTTTGCGGATTTCTCCCTCCGGTTGCTCACCGCGCTATAAACAGTTTTTTCGTCTGCGTTGACAAAACCAACCCACCGTTTAGAATTTTCATCGTTAGCCACATTGAGCCCAAGAGACCCGTGACGAATCCAAGCGACCCTATTCTCCTGCGAACTGATTTTCCAGATCTGGAACTCCACGCCAGCGGCAAGGTGCGTGACGTTTATAACGTGGGCTCGGACCGCCTGCTCTTCGTGGCCACCGACCGCATCTCGGCCTTTGACTACGTGCTGGCATCCGGCATTCCTGCCAAGGGCCGGGTCCTCACACAGATTTCGCTGTTCTGGTTCGACTTTCTCAAGGACATTGTGCCGAACCACCTGGTCACCGCCAATGTCGAGGAGTATCCTGAGGCGCTGCACAAGTACGCCGACCAGTTGCGTGGCCGCTCCATGCTGGTCACACGGGCGAACATGTATCCCGTGGAGTGCGTGGTGCGCGGCTATCTCTCCGGCTCCGGCTGGAAGGAATACCGGCAGACGGGCAAGGTGTGTGGCATCGAGCTGCCCAAGGGGCTGAAGGAAAGCGACAAGCTTCCGGAGCCGATCTTTACGCCTTCCACGAAGGCTGCCAGCGGTCACGACGAAAACATCAGCTTTGACGAGATGGTGAAGCACGTGGGCCGCGTGGACAGCGAAAAGCTGCGTGAACTGACCCTGGCCGTTTACAACAAGGCCGCCGACTACGCGCTGACCAAGGGCATCATCATCGCCGACACCAAGTTCGAGTTTGGACAGACGGCCAGCGGAGTCATCCTGGCCGACGAGGTGCTGACGCCGGATTCCTCGCGCTTCTGGCCGGCAGACACCTATGCTCCGGGCAAGTCGCAGCTCAGCTACGACAAGCAGTATGTACGCGATTACCTGGAGGAGATTCACTGGGAAAAGAAGCCGCCGGCGCCGGCGCTGCCCGAAGCGGTGCAGCAGAATACCAGCGCCAAGTACGTGGAAGCCTATCGCAAGCTGACCGGCAAGGAACTGCCACGCGGATAGCGGAATGAACTGGATGGACTGGCTGATTGCCGCGGTGCTGGTGCTCTCTGCGCTGCAGGCAGCCGCCCAGGGTTTTGTGTTTGAGCTGTTTTCGCTGGCGGGAACCGTGTTGGGTTACCTGATGGCGGCCTGGGGATATCACAGCGCCGCAGTTTACCTGGCACCGTACTTGAAGAACGATGTGCTGGCCTCCGGCGCGGGATTTTTGTTGATCTTTGTTGGTGTTGTGCTGCTGGCTGGCGTAGTGGGCAGGCTGGTGCGCTGGGCGGCACACAGCGTGGGTTTGAAGTTGGTGGACCGCCTTCTGGGAGCTGCGTTTGGATTTGTGCGCGGCGCGCTGGTGGTGACGGTGCTGGTGATGGCCATGGCCAGTTTCCTTCCCTCCTCGCAGGCGTTGGCCAACAGCAGTTTCGGACAGTACTTTTTGGCCGCGGGACGGGCGGCGGTATATGCCGGTCCCGGAGATTTGAAACAGAAGTATCGCGATGGCCTGAAGGCCATGCAGGGGCTGCAGCACAAGACGTAGCTCCGGGCAACACAGAAAGCGTTTTTATGGCGCGGCCATGCACGAGGACGCGCAAAGCAGCACTGCAGTCTGGCAGCACAAGCGTTATACGATAGAAAGCGAGGTCCCACGTTGAAGGACCAACTGGAAGCCTTAATCGCGCAGATGCATCAAAGCGGCATTCTCTATTCCGAAGCGGTTTGTGAGTTCCGCAAGCGCTTCATTCTTACCGTACTCGAAAGCAATCATGGAAATCAGTGTAAGGCCGCGCGCCAGCTTCACATGCACCGCAACACCCTGAGCCGGACCATGGCGGAGCTGAACATTGATCCGCGCGCCGTGCGGGCCGTCATGCGTCGCCGTCCGCCCAAGAGCGAGCGGGGACCGGCGCTGGAGAAGAAGATCGCGCGCTAGACTCGATACGCAAGGTTGGATGTGAGATGTAGATGCGGGCCGCCCGGTGCGGCCCGTTCCCTTTGCCACCGCTTCCCTCCCACTTGGCCTGCCTCTTCCCTTCCACCTGGCCGCCCGCCGGGCACACTTACCCTGCGTAGGATATCCAAACAAAAGAAGGACGGCCCGAAGGCCGTCCCAGTTGCCTGCGTTCAAGTTGGCTTACGACTTGTGCGGAGCGGCGTGTCCAGCTGCGGGCTTGTGCGCCGGCTCCGGAAGTCCGCTGAGCACCTCACCATCGCTGAAGGTCAGCACAAAGTCATCGCCGTTGGCGCTGTACTCGCTGGGCGTTCCCTGGATGGTAAGCTGCGTGCCCGGCTTGGGCAGGCGCGTGGCCGGAATGGCCGCCTTGAGGGTGATGACGATATCTGCCTTCTTGGCCTCGATGTCATCCTGGCTGCCGGCCAGCTTCAGAGTGGTGCGTGCGGCGTCCACCTCCACCACGCTGGCGATCAGACGGGTGGCGTGGCCCTTGATGGCCGTCCAGGTCTTGTCGCCTGCGTCCTTGTTGCCGCTGGTCAGGATGAACTGCCACTCGGCAAACGAGAGAGTCTCCGGCGCGCCCTTCTTCAGCATGTCGTTGGCCTGGTCGGCGGGCGAAGGAGCGGGCGTCACGGTGAAGCCCGCGGGGATGGTCGGCTCGGCCTTGGCCGCGGCCAGCAGAGCGTCAAAGCCGTCGGCTGCGCCGTGATAGCGCTGGTAGCGGTTCTGCGCGTAGCTGAGGTACTTGGGGTCGTTGCCGGCGGCCTTGGCAATCCAGAACAGTCCGTCCACCACGATGGGCTTGGGCGACAGGTAGCTGAGCGCCAGCAGGTAGATGCTCTGGTTGTCGGTCGGATTGGCGGCAACCACATCCTTCAACGCGGTCTGCGCCGTGGGGTAGTCCTTACCCTGCAGCGCGGCGTAGCCAAGGATGTTGTTGCAGACGTTGCGGAACTGTTTCCGGGTGGCGTCCCACTGGGCATCGGGCACGCCTTCGGGCTTTGCGGCCGTATCCAGAGCCTTGATGCAGCGCGCTCCGTACTGGCCGGCGGCCTGCAGACTGGCGGCGGCGTCAGGACCATTGTCCTGCGCGTTCAGCACGGTCAGCACCACCAGGGAGGTGACGTTGCTGGGGTTCACCTGCAGGCAGGCCACGG
>Ga0182016_10002935_pt1 | contig 19681 bp, 18 predicted proteins | sample 712S2MmetaG_FD_120491 | JGI IMG/M metagenome (GOLD analysis project Ga0182016, IMG submission 120491) | Permafrost microbial communities from Stordalen Mire, Sweden - 712S2M metaG | ecosystem: Environmental > Terrestrial > Soil > Wetlands > Permafrost | place: Sweden: Stordalen | collected... | reverse complement strand
GCGGGCCTGGTCGGCGGCCTCGGCCTGGTTCCGGGAGCTAATCTGGGCCTGGAGTGCGCGATCTTCGAGGCCGTTCACGGCTCCGCACCCGATATCGCGGGCAAGGATGTGGCCAATCCCACAGCGCTGTTGCAATCGGCGGTGCTGATGCTGCGCCATTTGGACGAGATGGACGCGGCAGACAAAGTGCAAAAGGCGCTGGAGACGGTCTACGCGGAGCGCAAGACGCTTACCCGCGACGTGGGCGGCACCGCCGGCACCACGCAGTTTGCCGATGCTGTGCTCGCTGCGATGGGGTAAGAACGGGAGGCGCTCTCCTGTCCCTGCCATAATGCCGCGGGCTCTAGTTCGCCAGCGAGATTGCCGGTTTGCCGGCCAGTCTCTGGCTGATGTGCTGGCCCAACCGATCGGCAAAACTCCCGTTCTTGCCGATGCTTGTATTGAGCAGTACGACTGCGGCGCAGTCCCTTTGGGGATTGAAGAAGGCGAAGGCGCTGTAGCCACCGGTCGCCCCATTGTGCCAGTAGTTTCCGGATTCGGCTTCGTAGAACCAGGCGAGGGCGATGCGGTTTCCCTGCATGGCGTCGGCGCGCAGTTGATGCTGCTGCGTGAGAGCGGCGGAGAGTGTGGATGCTGCCGGAGATTTGCCCGACGGCTTGACGGCCTCAGGATGAAGATTGGCTTCAAGGTAGGTGAGCATGTCGTCGGCTGTGGAGCGAATTGCGCCTGCTCCGGCGAGGCCATCGAAATCCCAGGCATGCGCCGGCCGATGATCGCCGCTGTGGCCGGGAATGAAGCGGGCCTGTTGCTCGGGTGTCATGGCAACGGTTGTGTCTTTGAGACACAAAGGATCGACGACTTCCTCTTTGAGCAGGGCGGGATACGGAACTCCGGCGCGAACCGAGAGAGCCTGACCGAGAAGGCCGAAGCCGAGGTTGCTGTAGACAAAGCCCGTCGTGGCAGGCTTGGCGACGCCTTGCTTAGCTAAAAACTCATAGAGATTGGCCGGGCGATAGTCGGCATAGGGATCGGATAAATCGGAAGGCTTGAAGTTGTCGGGCATGGGCGGCAGGCCGGAGTGCTGTGTGGCGAGATCGAGGAGGGTGATTTCATCGCCCGCGGGTTTGGCGACGGTTCCAGCGGGCAACAGTTCGCGCACAGGTTCGTCGAACCTGACCTTGCCCTGCTCGACCATCTGGGAAAGGATGAGGCCGGTGAACGTCTTGGTGATGGAACCGATCTCGAAGATCGAGTCAGGCTTGGCCGCGCCGTAGCTGAAGACGTGACGAACTCCATGCTCAACGATGCCGATGGAGACGCCCGCCCCGGTGCTTGGGGCGAGTTGGCCGCTCTTGAGGGCTTCGGCGAGATCCTTGTCGAGGACGGATTGCAGATCGGCAGCGGCGACGGGCGGCAGTGCCGGATCGTAGGTGGGCGATGGGGGCGGTGGCACCGGAGCGGCAGCAAGCGCGGCCGCCTGGCGTGTGAAGTTCAAAGCCATGGGGCTGCCCTGGCTCCATGTGCCCGAGAGAGAGTTGCCGTCGGCGGCGAGCTTGCCGGCCCAGCTTCCGTGAACAACCGGGATTTCAAAGGAAAAGTCCGGGGCAGCGAAGACGACTTTGCCGCATTCAAGGCCCATGGCGCCCTGATCGAGACTGTCGAGCGTGCAGAATTCCTTGCCGGTGGCGTCGCTTTTGACCTGGATCTGGATGCGAAGCGACTGGCCGCCTGCCTGGAGCGCGCCGAGCCAGATGCCGTCGACCGGAGATGGTTTGGCTGCGGGCCCAAAAGTGTCGCGGACAAAATTGAGAGGCTGAGGCGTGCCCTGATCCCAGGTGCCCGTGAGGCCGTCCGCGGTCACAGTGCCCTTCCATGTGCCGTGGACAGCGGGAACGGTGAATGTGAGGGATTGCCCATCGAAATGGAAGTCGGCACAGGGAATGCCGAGCGCGCCCTGATCGGTGCTGTCGAGTGCGCCGCTCAAAACGCCCGATGCATCTGCCTTCAGATGCAACTTGAGGTGCAGTTGGCCGAGAGTTCCGGCATATTCCCCTGCAACGGTAGGCTTTTGCTGCGCGGCGAGAGACACGGGCACAAGAACGAGCAACGCCAGGAGAACCGGCAATGCAATTTGCCTGGACCGGAGTACGAGCAATGAAAAGAAAATATGAAGAAGCTGCATTGGAATCCTTCACTTTCTGCCCGGTGAGCCGAGCACAGTTGCGCCAGCGCGCATTACGCCGCGCAGTTCAGATTTGTCGCAGATGATTGGCCGGCGAACGCGACTTAATCAATAGCCTGTGTGTGTTGATCGAGAGTGTCGATCTTCTTCTGGATTTCCTTCGCGGCTCTTCGATTGAGCCATTCCACCAACGCGAATGTGGCTGCGCACATTGCAAAAGTTGCACCGAACCACAAAGCGACCATGCCATAGTGGAGGTGCGAGGCTGGCTGCCTCAGAACCATCTGAAGCATCCCAAGAAGAAAGAGACCCAAGCCCGGAACAAATGGCATAAGATACCACTTCCAGACGCTTAGAAGCAGATCGCGTTGCCGCACGAGCTCCGTGCGGTAAAACTCCACGCAGCTCTTCGACTCCAGATCGGTTGTCATTACCGCGGTCGATCCTTTTCGGAAGAGATGGAAAGCCACGAACAGCGCGCCGGCGATTGTGAGGCCGGAACCGAGACGAAGCAGCACAGTCTGAAACTTGACCATGTAGAATCCGAACGCAATCGCGACGATTGCCGCGCCCATATATTCCCTTATGTTTCTCCAATACACACGCCTTTCCAGCTTGCTGGAGGCATCGCGCAGCTCCTTTGCGGACAAGGAGATAGACTGCGGCTTCTGACTTTTCCAGAGGTTCAGCAACTCGTCTGAAGAGTTATTGTTTGTCATGGTTTCCTCCTTTGCGGAAACGTTCGGCGAGAATCGCCTTGACGCGGTGAATTTTAGTTGCCGCGTAGCCGGAAGAGATGCCGGTCACTTCCCCGATCGAAGCGGCATCCATGCCTTCCAGGTAGAGAAGAATTACTTGCCTGTCGAGCGGGTTCAGGCATTGAATCAACGCGAAGAGCCGCTCGAGCACCTCGCTCTGCTCGATGGAGTGGCTGGTATCGTCTTTAGCCGCAATGCCGCCCTGTTCTTCGAGTTCTTCAAGGCTGATCATGGTCTTCGACTTCATTCTGCGGCTGCGCAGGATGTGCGAAGCCGCCGTATTGTGCGCCACGCGATATACCCAGGTGCGCAGCGAACAGCGCCCGTCGAAGCCCGCGAAGCTGCGCCACATGGCAAGATGAATCTCCTGGAGCAGATCCCGGCAATCTTCGGGGTCGAACTCATAGCCGCGGGCAAGACGGCTTAGCGCCGGACCATGCGCGGCCACCGCCTCGTTGTATAAGTCGTCGGATTTGTTTTGAGTGCCTGGCATCGCTCCGAATCTCTCCTGTATAAGGTAGTCATTGACGGCGGGAGTTTCTTACAGATTTGCGAAAAACTCTTGAAACCGCCGATGCAGCTGGCTAGAGGACCCAGGGCAACCTACCTCCCGCGCGATTTTCAGCGTTGAGCCCTTCCTCCTGTACACTGGAGTGTCTACGGCCATGAAAAACAAATACCCCATCGGAATCCTCGGCGCGACCGGTATGGTCGGCCAACGCTACATTCAACTGCTTGAAAACCACCCGTGGTTTGAGATCGCCTGGCTTGCGGCCAGCGACCGTTCCAGCGGCAAGCTCTATGGTGAGGCCGCCAAGTGGCGGCTGGATACGCCTCTGCCCGAGCGCATCGCGAATACGACCGTCGCCCCGGCCGACCCCGAGGGCGCGCCCAAGATTGTTTTTTCCTCGGTCGATGCGGCATTTGCCCACGAACTGGAGCCTAAATTTGCCGCTGCCGGCTGTGCCGTGATCTCCAACTCCAGCGCCTTCCGTATGACGCCCAACGTGCCCCTGGTGATCCCCGAGATCAACGCGGAGCACCTGCATCTCATCGATGCGCAGCCCTCTCGCGCCGAGTCGGGCGGCTACATGGTGACCAACCCCAATTGCTCCACTATTGGCCTGGTGATGGCGCTCAAACCCATCGAGGAGCGCTTCGGCATTGAGCAGATCTTCGTTTCGACCATGCAAGCCGTCAGCGGAGCAGGTTATCCCGGCGTGGCGTCGATGGACATTCTGGGCAACGTGGTGCCGTACATCGGCAGCGAAGAAGAGAAGATGGAGGCCGAAACTCTCAAGCTGCTGGGCAAACTGAAAGGCCAAGAGGTTACTCCGTTGGCTGCGCGCATCACCGCCCACTGCAACCGCGTCGCGGTCGAGGATGGTCACACGGAGTGCGTCTCGATCAAGCTGGCAAAGCCCGCCACGCGCGAAGAGATTCTGGCCGCCTGGGCGGATTTCCGTCCACTGGCCGGCAAAGACCTGCCGACTGCCCCGGATCAGCCTGTTCAGTGGACTCCGCAAAATGATCGCCCGCAGCCGCGCCTGGACCGCAATCGCGGCAACGGAATGGCGGTGACCGTGGGCCGTTTGCGCCCCTGCGGCCTGCTGGACTGGAAGTTTGTCGTTCTCTCGCATAACACGGTTCGCGGCGCAGCCGGGGCGACCATCCTGAACGCCGAACTGCTGGCGAGCCTGGGCAAGCTGGAGCCGGTCGAAGCCGCTCCGCCGGACCGCTCTGGCGCTCTACAGCGAAAGAAGGCTATTGAGGTTGGAGATGCCATCGCCGCCGGTGTGAGTGCGTTCCTGGGTTAGTCGGCACTTGAACAATAGGAAGACTCGCATGAGCCTGGTAGTGATGAAGTTTGGCGGCACGTCGGTGGAAGATCCGGCTGCCATCGGCCGCACAGCGGCCATTGTCTCCGGGCGCATGGCCCTCGGCAAACAACCGGTAGTCGTGGTAAGCGCGCTGGCCAAGGTTACCGACCAGTTGTTGCGCGCCGCGGCCGCCTCTTCTACAGGCGACCGTGTCGGCGCGCTGGCCATCAGTTCGCGCCTGCGCGCGCGCCATCGCGACACCGCCGCGGACTTGGTAAAGAATGCCGCCGACGCGGCCGAGTTGATCGATTTCATCGACCAGAAGTTCGACACGCTCGATGAAGTTCTCCGCGGACTGGCGGCGATTCTCGAGCTCACCCCGCGCATCTCCGACCTCATTGTCAGTTATGGCGAGCGCATTTCCAGCCGCATTGTCGCCGCAGCCTTTCGCGAGATTGGCATCGATGCCGCCCACGTGGATGCGCGAGAGATCGTCGTCACCGACTCGCAGTTCCAGAAGGCCGTTCCGCAGACCGACCTCATAGAGCGGCGCGCCCAAGAGAAACTGCTCCCGCTTACCGCGGTGGGCAAGGTGCCGGTGATGGGCGGATTCATTGCCTCGAACGAGGCGGGAATCACCACGACCTTGGGCCGCGGCGGGTCGGATTTCACAGGCGCTCTCATCGGTGGCGCGATCTCGGCAGAAACGATTGAAATCTGGACCGACGTGGATGGCATCATGACCGCCGATCCGCGCATATGCCCCGCCGCCTTGCGTGTCAAGATCGTCAGCTTTGAAGAGGCAGCGGAGCTGGCTTACTTCGGCGCCAAAGTGCTGCATCCGGCCACCATCCTGCCCGCCGTCAAAAAGAACATCCCGGTGCTGGTGCTCAACAGCCGCAACGCCGCCTGCGAGGGCACGCGGATCATCTCGCTTGCGCCGCATTGCAAGAGTCCCTTCAAGTCCATCGCCGTCAAGAAGAAGCTCAGCATCATCGACATGGTGGCCAGCCGCATGTTGATGACGCACGGTTACATGAAGGATATCTTCACTGTCTTCGACAGACATCAATGCGCCGTGGATATGGTTTCGACCAGCGAGGTCAGCGTCTCCCTGACGGTGGATTCGAACGACAATCTGCCCGCCATCGCCGCCGACCTGGGCAAGCTGGCCGACGTGAAATACGAGGGCAGGAAGGCGCTGATTTGCATGGTCGGCGAGGACATCCGCGGCAAGAACGGCATGGCCGCGCAGGTCTTCAACGCCATACGCCACATCAACGTGCGCATGATCTCGCAAGGTGCCAGCGAAATCAACATGAGCTTCATGATCGACGAAGACGACGCCGACGAAGCCGTCCGTTCGCTTCACGCTGCGTTTTTCCAGAATCCCGACCCCGCGATCTTCGACGTTGAGACGCGAAAAATAGGCTAAAGTGAACAGAAAAAGTGAAAAAGTGAAAAAGTGAAGGAGTGAAAAACAAAGGAGTGTGCTGTTCACTTATTCACTCTTTCACTTCTTCACTCACACACTGTTCCGAAGGAACTCTCCATGCTGATTCTTGTGCTTGGCAAAGGAAAGACCGGCAGCCTGGTAGCCGAGGTGGCCCGCGAACGCGGCCACGGCGTGCGCGCGCTCGACATTACCGAGAACCAGCACGCCTCGGCCCTCACCGCGCCCAGCCTGGCCGGGGTTGACGTGGTCGTCGACTTCACTGCTCCCGAGGCCGCCGTTGAAAACATGCGCGCCGTGCTGGCGCTGGGCGCGCGCATCGTGGTCGGCACCACCGGCTGGTACGCCCATCTCGACGAGATGAAGGCTCTGGCCAATAAACGCGACGGGGCGCTCCTTTACGGCACCAACTTCTCCATCGGCGTGCAAAAGCTCTTCCGCCTCACCGCCGAGCTGGCCAGGCTCGAAGGCTACCAGTTCTCGATCAGCGAGACCCATCACGTCTCCAAGCTCGACGCGCCTTCGGGGACCGCGATCACCCTCCAGCAGATCGTCGAGGCCGCCCAGCCTGGAGCCGATGTCGAAATCACCTCGCACCGCGTGGGCGACGCCAAGGGCGAGCACATTGTGACGGCTGCTGGCCCCGACGACATCCTCGAACTGCGCCACAACGCCCACAGCCGCAGAGGGTTTGCGCTGGGCGCCGTGCGCGCCGCCGAGTGGCTGGCCGGCAAATCCGGCGTATGGGACTTCCGCGAAATCTTCGACCAGTTGTAAGATACGACAGACCAGACACTATGTTCAAGGCTGTACGTCGTTATCGGCATCGCCTCGCAATACATCGCGCTGAATGCCCCGACCCACAGCAGCCAGGTTCTCGTCATTCAGCGGAATGATGCCACACTCGTAAATTTCAGGCGATGGATCTTGTCCCTGTCCCCTCACAATTTGGCTATCGATAGCAAGAATGAACGATTTCCCAGGGAGCAGTCCTTTCTCCCTGTCGCTATCGGTCCCGTAGACCATAGCGCTTTTCACCGGCGCTTCTACCGATTTGCCAGGGTCGCGGATTTCCTTACCCTTCAACTGCATTCTTAAGCGGAAGGTAGTCCACTGGGTCAGGTGATCCCAATCATGCGTGAAGCGATTAGAAACTACATCCGCAACAGCCACATAACGAGAATCCCGCCCCAGCAACTCCATGGGAAACCGGCACGACTCAATTAACCGTCTGTCGAAACGCTGGCTCCGCTCGGCCATGACTTGCTTCCATGTAGCGGGCATGGCGTCGGCTTCGTTGACACAGGGAAAAAAGCGGGTCAGGCAATCGAGATTGATATCCGTCATCAGCCCACGCACTATCCCAGCGTCGGCAAAGGGCGTAAACCGTGCATAGATTGCTTTGCAGACTTCGCAGGCATCTGGCATGCCAACGTAGTATTCCGGATGTCTGATTAACCGCAAATCGGGTTCATTCGAGAACCGTGAAACAGAAGTAGCACGCGCCATCAATGTGTAATAGTCGCCATGCAGGTTACGAACATCCAGTTCCATTTCGAAATCTTTGCCCCATACGATCCCATCCCTCACGAGAAAACCACCGACGACAGCCTCTCCGCGAGCGCCAAGCCACCCGTAATATTCTTCCAGCCATTGGTAGTGAATGAGGGACGCAGACAGGCTATCCCCAATCACGATCTGGTAGTCGCATCGCTTTGCTGTGCATGAGCCTTGCCAACCGCCCCAAGCTCCCCACCGCGTCATCAGCCTCTGCGCGTCGGCCCAAGTGCTCTTGCCCATCTGAATCTCGCGGATGTCGACCAGCAGCCGCTCGGCGCGCCAGCGCAGAATGTGCTGCTGGATCTGGACATAGACCGCAAGCCCGGCCACCAATACCAGCACCGCAAGGCCAACGACCCGCAGCGCTCTGCCCCAGCTTGTCCGGAAAGCCATACTTGGGTAGACACCGTGCCCGTCGGGTTTGTTCCAGCCGGGCAGCCCCAACATTCAATTCTGCCCACGCCCCCGTTCGTTATAAACTTCATTTGTGATGGAAACTACAGGTTGCGGCACAGCTATAGTTACGCCGTTCAAGGCGGATGGGGCGATCGACGAACCGGCGCTTGAGGCGCTGGTGAACTGGCAGATTGAGTCGGGCATTGACTTCCTGGTGGCCTGCGGGTCAACGGGCGAGGCGGCCACGCTTGACGAAGATGAGTGGCTGCACGCCGTTCATCTGGTGGTAGAGGCCGCGGAGGGACGCGTGCCGGTGTGGGCCGGCTGCACGCACAACTCTACCCGCACGCTGCTGCGCCAGGCCGGCAGGCTGCGCCGGATAGACGGCGTGGACGCCGTGCTCTCGGCCAATCCTTATTACAACAAGCCCACGCAGGAGGGCCAGTTCCAGCACTTTCTGGCCCTGGCGCAGTCGGTGGCCCCGCTGCCGGTAACCCTCTACAACGTCCCTGGCCGCACGGCGGTCAACCTGGAGCCGGAGACGGTTCTCCGCCTCGCCGAGGCCGCGCCCAACATCCAGGCCATAAAGGAGGCCAGCGGCAAGCTGCCACAGATCGCTCATCTGGTGCATATCCTGCCGGACGGCTTCAAGATCTTCTCCGGCGACGACAACATGGCGCTGGCTGCCATCGGGGTGGGCGCGCACGGACTCATCAGCGTAGCCTCCAACGAGATTCCAGCCGAAGCCAGCCGCATGATTCGCGCCGCCCTCAACAATAACTGGGCAGAGGCCCGCGCCATCGAGCGGAAGTACGCTCTGTTGCTTGACGCGAACTTCTGGGAGTCGAATCCGAGCCCGGTTAAGACGGTGCTGAACATGATGGGGCGCGCCGGCGAACACGTTCGCCTGCCGCTGGTGCCGCCCACAGCGGCCACCCGCGCCAAGCTTCAACGACTGGCCGGCGAACTTGGGCTGCTCAGTACCGCGGCTACGAACAATTGACCAGGAATCCCGGGCCACGCAGCACGCGCTCAGGGCCGGAGGTTCCGGATTTATCGATCTCGCTGCCCAGATGAGAATTACTCGATATTTCATTCCGGAACACGCGACTGAAGAAGATCGTTGAAGCGAAGACCCCCGCAATTGGCATATAATTCGGGGTTCCATGCAAATGGTTGCAGGCCGCGCTGTTCAGACGCCCGCAACCAGGGAGGCTACTATGTTGAAGCCCTGTTTGACCTTTGCGGCTGTGGTATTGTTTGCACTCACATTAGCGCCGGCCACGGGCGGCATGTCCCAGGCGCCTGGCGGCACGAACCCTGTGAAACCCACGGCGGCTTCGCAGGAAAAAGCGAAGGCTCTCTATACCCGAGACTGTGCGATGTGCCACGGGGACAACGGAAACGGAAAGACCGACATTGCCACGAGCATGGGGGTGACGATCGAGGACTGGACCGACCCCAAGACGCTGGCTTCCAAGCCGGACCAGGCGCTATTCGACGCCATCCACAAAGGCAAAGGCGAAAAGATGCCCGCCGAGGAAGGACGCGCAAAGACCGACGAGATGTGGAACCTCGTCATCTACATTCGCAGCCTGTCAAAGAATCAGCCAGCCGCCGCGCAACCGGCTCCGGAGCCAGCCGCGCAAGCACCCGCGGCGTCGCCGGCCCCCGAGCCATCTGCCCAACCGGCCCCGCAACCCGCAACGCCGCCGGCAGCGCAGCCGACAAACTAGGTCTCTGACCGTTTGATCATGTACTAGCTTGGGTGTCCCGACTGGACGCCGGGGTACCCTCTGGGTCGGGGCAATCCTTTACCGTGCACTCTTAATGAGAACGCCCGAGATAACTCGCACGATTCCCCGAGGGCGTAGCGAGCTGTTCAGGCCAGTCACTGCGCCACGGTCAGCTTCACGACCGTGCTCTGGTCCACTCGCCAGCCGGCGGGCGGTGTCTGTGCGATCACCGTTCCCGGCTTTGCTGGCGGCCTGGGCGGCGCGGCATCGGTGCCTGCCTGCGGCAAAGGCACTTCCTCAAAATTGGGCGGCAAGGCCTTGATGCCCACTCGGGTCAGAGCCTCTTGCGCGGTTACTACCGGCCATCCAACCATTTCGGGCATTACATGGCCGTCGGGCTCGTCGCCGCCTGGCGCGGCCACCAGCAGGTTGATGATGGGCCGGGCAATGCCCTGCGCGTGACCCGGAGGATCCTGCGCCAGCACCGTTCCTTCCGCCGCATTGCCATAGGGCAGGCGAGCGGTCGCGCCCACCTCCAGGCCCACGCGCCGCAAAGTGAGCGCGGCCACCCGTTCCGGCCGCCCCACCATATCCGGCACGTCCACTTTCTGCGGCCCCAGGCTCTCAGCCACTCGCACCAGCCACTCCCGCCGCACTACCGTGCCCGCCGCCGGGGACTGGGTAAGAATGTGTCCCGCCGCCACGTCGCCGGAGTAGTAGCGGTTGTCGACGCTCAAATTCAGCCCCAACCCGGAGGTCTCGCTGCGCGCCTCGGCCACCGTCATTCCCTTGAGCGCGGGCACCTGCACCTCAGCGCCATGAATGGCAAAATGCATGGTGGTGATGGCCGCCAGCAGCGCCACGGCCACCAGCAACACCAGCAGCGAGGCAATCTGAAAAAAATTGACCAGCGGACGGCTCGTCATGGCTCAGGCTCTCCTTTGGGCAGGCGATTCGTGGCTGACCGCCGCCGCTTTCTCGGTCTTACCGCAGGTTATCCGTCACCGGCTCGGGATGAATCGTTACCCGGTGAACCTCAGGGCACTCCAGCTTGAAGCGGTCTTCGAGCGCGGTAATCGCCTCGTGAACCTGCCGCATGGTCAGCTCATCCGGCAGGGTGCAATGGCAGGAGACAGAGATGTGCTCGCCGGCCCTGCCCACCTTGATCTCATGCACATCCACAATCTCCGGGAAGAGCTTTGCCGCGGCCCGCAGCGCCGACTCGATCCTGCGGTCCTCCTCCACCATCTCTTCCGGTTGCTCAATGGTGGCCGGTTCGCTCTCGATGTGTGTCAGCACCGAGTCTATCTCCGGCGCCTCGCGCAAAATCTCCGCTTCCATCGCGGTTACAAAGCCGTGCGCCGCAAGCAGCGGCATCTTCTCGTCCAGCTCGACATGCAACTCCACGCGCAGCCTTCCATGATGCGACTGCACACTGAGCTCATGCACGCTGACATTGTTGCGCGCGGCCACCGCCCGCACGCGGTCAAAGACGCTTTCCGCCCTGGCCACGCGCGGCACTGTATGGATGACCACGTCCGCCTCGGGCAGCGCGCGATGCGCCGCCGCAGTGGCCGCGCGCACCAGCTCTCCGGTGTGCTCAAAGGTGAACCGCCGAGGCAGCGCCAGCGTGAGGTCGGCAAAATAACCGGCCCCGGCGCGCCGCACGCGCGCCTGCTCCACTGCCAGCACGCCGTCCACCCGCTCGACCTCTTGCACCAGCCGCTGCCGAGTTTCCACAGGCACCTGGTCCATCAGCACGCCTACCGTCTCACGCCCCAGGTGCAGCGTCATGCGCAGAATCATGAGCGAAACCACCACCGCCGCAAACGGATCGGCATAGCGCATCCAGCCGATGCCAAACTCCGTTCCCACCCAACTGGCGCCGAGTCCGGCAAGCACCGCCAGCGTCGACCAGATGTCGCTGGCAAAGTGAAACGCGTCGGTGGCCAGCGCCGGCGATCCGGTCCGCACCGCCACCGCCCGCAGTTGCCGCGATCGCCAGTAGTCCACCGCGATCGACGTGAGCAGCACTAGCGCCGGCCACACAGAGTGGCGCAGCTCCACCGTGTGGTAGAAGATCCGCTCCATCGCTTCCCAGATGATCCACGCGCAAGAGACTGCCATCAAAATCGCTTCGCCCAGAGCGGAGAGGTTCTCAAACTTGCCGTGGCCGTAAGTGTGGTCCTCGTCGGCCGGTCTGTCGCTTACCTGGACTGAAAAAAAAGTCAGCCCCGCGCCCACCAGATCCAGCCCGGAGTGCGCCGCATCCGACAGCACGCCCAGCGATCCCGACAGCAGCCCCGCCGCCAGCTTCAGCAGCGTCATGGCGCCGGCCGCCAGCATCGAGTGCAGTGCCACGCGCCGCTTCTCAGCGGAAAACTGGGCAAGGTTGGCGGGGGCGGAAGTCATTGCTTCCTTAGGCTACAGCGGCGCGCTTGGCGGTGTACAACCCGGCAATGCCAAACGTGTAAGGCTGCCACGCGCATTCTTCATATCCTGTCGCCCGCATCAGCTCCACCATCTCGGCAGGCGGCGGAAAATTCCCCACCGAAGCGGGCAAATAATTGTAAGGTCCGTCTTTACCGCACACCAGCCGCCCAATTGCCGGCAGCACGCGCCGGAAGTAAACGGCATAAGCCTTGCCCACCAGGCCGCCCGGCTCGCTGAAATCCAGAATCCCCAGTTGCCCGCCCGGCTTCAGCACGCGGTTGAACTCCTTGAGGCCAGCCTCGTAGTTGGCCAGATTCCGAAAGCCGAAGGCCGTCACAATCAAGTCCAGCGAGCCGGAGCGCAGCGGCAGATGCAGCGCGTCAGCCTCGATCGGCAGAGCGTTTGGCGCGCCGGGTTTTCGAGCGTCAAATTTCTTCGCGGCGCGGCTCAGCATCCCCCGCGCAAAATCCGCCGCCAGAATTGGCCGCGCCCCCGCCGGCCTCTGCTTGAGCAGAGCCATGGTCATGTCGCCCGTGCCACAGCAGATGTCCAGCACCGCCGCATCGGGGTCGGCCAGCACCGCTCGGAACCGCCGAGCTGTCCGCCGCCACCAAAGCCGGTCCACATTGGCTGAGAGCACGTGGTTCAGCAAGTCGTAACGCGGCGCAATCGAGTCAAACATCTGCCGCACAGCCTGCGCCGCGCTAGCCTCGTCGCTTGCTCCTCGCGGCCTGGCTCCGGTAGTGGTCATTCAGCCTATTAGCTCCATATTTCCCTCAGTGCTCAGCTCTAAAGCAAGATATTTATTATTGGTGAGGAGTAGACGACGGAGTTCCAGAGTTTCCTGGCGAAATGGGAATCAGTGTAAGCCCCTTTTCCAGACCGATGTGAATTCCATCTGCATATGTGTATCTGAGCTCATCTGAACTTGCCCCGCGATTGCTTCCTTTTATTACGTATTTTCCTCGTTCCATATATACTTCACCATTTTCGTTGTAAACCGTGCAGTCATTTGGTTCTCCACCTTTGTTGGGCATGCAATCAATAAATGATCCACCATCTTCCCCGCCAGCCCAAACTGCAGAGGAAGGTAATCCAAGCGGTCTAGGAACTTCCTTTTTCTTACATCCGAGAAAAACTGCGGACCCCAGAAAGAGCGTGAAAAATACTATCGCAAGGTGGACTCTCATTTCGCTTTCTCCGATTCAACTGCTAGGTGCCGGTGCCAGATTTTGTGACCTGGGAGAGCACAAATTCCAACTCGGCAACCGCCGAATAGAGCATTTTCGGATTTACTGTAGACTTCCGTGCCCCATCCATTCCGCGTTTTTCCGCGGAATGGGTGGGATACCTACAAAATTCAGGTCTACACAACTACCGAAAATGCTTTAGCTGACCTGCTGACTCGCTCTTTCCCCCGCCTGCGCCAGCATATACCCCACCGCCGCCTCCAGCTCCGCTGGCGTCACATCTTCCACCACGCCGGCGTCGCCAATGCCTATCGGCAGCACAAACCGCCTCACTCCGCCAACGTTCTTTTTATCGCCGCCCGTGGCCGCAATCACCTTGGCCGCCCGCAGCTTCAGCGCCGGCAGCGGCCCATAGAGATGGATCAAACTCTCCAGCCGGTCAAACTGCTGCCCCGAAATCGTTCCCCGCTTCCGCGCCAGATGCAGCGTGGCCACCATCCCCCAGCCCACCGCCTCGCCATGCAGCAGAGTCTTATAGCCGGTTGCCTGCTCCAGCGCGTGGCCGACCGTATGCCCCAGGTTCAGAATCATGCGCAGCCCGTTCTCGCGCTCGTCCTTGTTCACCACCCCGGCCTTCATGCGGATCGACGCGGCAATCACCTTCTCCAGAGCCTTCGGGTCGCGCCCCAGCACGTCCTTCGCGTGCCCTTCCATAAACCGCACCAGCGCGCGGTCGCGGATAATTCCCGCCTTCACGCTCTCCATCAGCCCGGCCCGCAGCTCCTGGTCAGGCAGTGTGGCCAGCACGCCAATATCGGCAAAAACGGCTAGCGGATGATTGAAGCTGCCGACAAGATTCTTGCCCTCCGGCAGGTTCACACCCGTCTTGCCGCCCACGCTACTGTCCACCTGCGCCAGCAAGGTGGTCGGCGCCTGCACGTAGGGGATGCCCCGCATGTAAATCGCAGCCAGAAAGCCGCCCACATCGCCCACAATCCCGCCGCCAAAGGCAATTAGCAGGCTCCCGCGATCCCCGCCCGCCTGCGCCATCTGCCGCAGCAGGCGTTCCACGCTGGCCAGCGTCTTATGCTTCTCACCCGGCTCCAGGAACAGCACAATCGGGGCGTCCCCAAAGGACTGCTGCAAGGCGTGCCCCCACAGCGCCCAGATCGGTGCTGAAGTCAGCACAAAAACCCGTCGCGGCAGCCTGCCCGCAACCCGCTCGATCCGCGGCGCAAGCGTCTCAATCAAGCCGCTGCCCGCAATCACGTCGTACTTCGCCGAAGGTGTCTCTACTCGTATGGTTTGCACGCTGCTTCGATCTTAAATGCACTGCTCGGCGAAGGAGGGGCTTGAGATCAAAAGCAAATTTGCCGAGGACGTATGCCCGAATTGCGCCCATGCCGTTCCCTATCGATTAGCCGGCGGCGGTGGCCCTATTTGTGGTTGCGTGAGGCATAGGCATCCATACGCTTTTTGTATAGCAGGAGGACGCTCGGGCCGAAAGATAACAGCATGACAGCGATTCCCGTGACAATGCCGAAGCTAGTTGCAGCGGGCGCCGAACAATCACCGCGCCGCCTGACAATGACGTGGCAAGGAACCGCGACCAGAAGCTCCAGAACGCTGCCTTTCAGCAGCCATGAGACTGCGCTTGTGACGGCGTTGGTGGATTTCCGGGCATACAAGTAAAAGAGAATCCCCCACAGTACCCACAGGATTCCGCAGATGCACAATGCCTCAGTTGTGCTGGCCCAATAACGATCCAGAAACTTGTCGCTGTAAACCGCCGCTCCCACAGAACTCAAACAGGCGAAAGTAAGAAGAGCGAACAACATGGAAGCGACTATGGTGGAAACCGCAATGTGAGATCGGGGTTTGAGGCGCTTGAAAGAGGTATCGACAGACAAGAAAAGGAGGATTGCCTGGCCGGCCAGGACAACCGCAACCGGCATCCACATCCCCCACCAACTGCAAACCTCTCGCATCGTCTTGTAGAAATCCGGCGAAAAAGGGCTGGAGCCTTCCGCAAGGGACACTGCAATCGGCACAAATAAAACCAAAACAATCAGGGCGTAAACCAGTGTGACGATGAATCCCCACTTGCGCATATTGCTTCCTCTTCGAGGATCGTACAACAAATTGCCGGTTTGCAATCGGCGCCGGCGATTCTGATGGGACGGCTATGCTTTGCCGAGGACGCGGGCGATGGTTGCGCCGATTTCCGCGGGGGAGACGACGACGTGAATGCCGGCAGCGGTCATGGCTTTCATCTTGTCGGCGGCGGTACCCTGGCCTCCGCTGATGATTGCGCCGGCGTGGCCCATGCGGCGGCCGGGGGGCGCGGTCTGTCCGGCGATGAAGCCGACCACCGGCTTCTTCACATGCTGCCTGACGAACTCGGCCGCGGCCTCTTCGGCGGAGCCGCCGATTTCGCCGATCATGACGATGGCTTCGGTCTCGGGATCGTCGTTGAGCAGGCGCAGGGCATCGATGTGCGTGGTGCCGACGATGGGATCGCCGCCAATTCCAATTGCGGTGGATTGGCCGATGCCGCGCTGGGTCAACTGATGGACGGCCTCGTAGGTGAGCGTACCCGAGCGCGAAACGATCCCAATGGATCCCTCTTTGTGAATATTGCCGGGCATGATGCCTATCTTGGCCTGGCCGGGCGAGATGACGCCGGGGCAGTTGGGGCCGATGAGGCGCGAGGCTGAGTTTTTGAGCTTGGCCCACACCTTGATCATGTCGAGCGTGGGAATGCCTTCGGTGATGCAGACGATGAGCGGAATGCCCGCGTCCTCAGCTTCGAGAATGGCATCGGCGGCAAATGGCGGCGGCACAAAGATCATGGTCGCGTTGGCGCCAGTTGCGGCCACGGCGTCCGAAACAGTGTTGAAGACAGGCCAGCCTTCATGGGTGGTCCCGCCCTTGCCGGGAGTTACGCCTCCGACAACCTGCGTGCCATAGTCCGCGCATCCCTTCGCATGAAAAGTGCCTTCTTTGCCGGTTAGGCCTTGAACGATGAGACGAGTTTCTTTATTAACGAGTACTGCCATTGAAAACAACTCCTAGCTTTTAGCTATTAGCTCTTAGCTTTTGGCTTCGAGCTCAGTGTGTGGATGAACGACGTAAGCATCTTTGAAATCTCATCGCTTATCGCCGCTGCTTCGCTTATCGATTTTTCCGTTCCCATTTCCAATTTTCTGGCTACTAAGAGCTGCGTTTGAATTTCAAAAATAGAGCCCAAGGCAATTCCCAGAAACTGCCGAAACTCAGCCGGATTGAGCCTGCCTCGCCCCTCCGCAATATTACTCGCGACAGAAACGCTTGCGCGACGCAACTGTGAAACGAGTCCGTAAGTCTCCTCCTTAGGAAACTTTTGGGTCATCCTGTATATGCACACAGTCAAATCAATGGCTCGCTGCCAAACCGTCAAATCACGGAAGTCCTGCGACATTCCGGCTTCCTTTTCCAAACCAGCTGGATAAGGCATTCGCTAAAAGCTAAGAGCTAACAGCTAGGAGCTATTACTTTGCGGCCTTAACCACTAATTCCGCTGCTTCTTTCATTGTTGCTCCCACCTGGAAGTTGAGGCCGGAGTCTTTGAGAATCTTGCGGCCCTCTTCGACATTCGTTCCTTCGAGCCTTAACACGATGGGCACCTTCACATTCAGCTTGCGCGCCGCGGCGACGACGCCGGTGGCCAGGCGATCTACGCGGAGGATGCCGCCAAAGATGTTGATGAAGATGGCCTTCACGTGCGCGTCGGAGAGCAGAATCTCGAAGGCGTGCTCGATCTGCTCCTGGGTTGCGCCTCCGCCTACATCGAGAAAGTTTGCTGGGCTGCCGCCGGCGTATTGAATGATGTCCATGGTTGCCATCGCCAGACCAGCGCCGTTGACCATGCAGGCAATGGAGCCGTCGAGCTTGATGTAGTTGAGAGCGTATTTGCTGGCCTCCACTTCAAGCGGGTCTTCTTCGGCGGTGTCGCGCAGCGCCTTGATCTCGGCGTGGCGGAAGAGGGCGTTGTCGTCGAAGGTGATTTTGGCATCGAGGGCGAAGAGCTCGTCGTCTTTGGTGGTGATGAAGGGATTGATCTCGATGAGCGAGGCGTCGGTCTCAACGAAGGCCTTGTAAAGGCTTTGCAGGAAGGCGACGGCCTGGCTGAGCTGGGTGGGCTTGAGGCCCAGCGCAAAGGCCAGCTTGCGGGCCTGCCACGCGCCAAAGCCGATGGCTGGATCGATGGTTTCTTTGAAGATGGCCTCGGGGGTCTTGGCGGCTACTTCTTCAATCTCCATGCCGCCGGCCTGCGAGGCCATGAAGACCAGCTTGCCTGAGGCCCGGTCGAGCACGATGCCGAGGTATAGCTCGCGGTCGATGTCCGCGGTTTCTTCAATGAGCAGCCGCTGCACCTTTTGGCCGGCGGGGCCGGTTTGGTGGGTCACCAGCGTCATGCCGAGGATATTTTTGGCGTACTTCTCCGCATCCTCGCGGGTGCGGGCCACTTTCACGCCGCCGCCCTTGCCACGGCCTCCGGCATGAATCTGCGCTTTGACCACGACGCCCGAAGCGCCCTCGGCAAAGAGCTTGCGGGCCACAGTGTTAGCTTCTTCGAGGGTGTTGGCCACTTCGCCCCTGGGCACGGCAACACCGTACTTTGCCAGGATTTCTTTCGCCTGATACTCATGTATCTTCAATGTTTTCTGAGACCTTCCAAATCGGCTGTAGTTGGGAATTCGGGACTGGGCCCGGCTGGTTCCGAGCACGCGAGACCGTGCCAGCGGTAACCAAATAGTATCGTGCGCCACAAAGGAGGGGCAAACGGGCGGCGCGGAGCTTTCTCAGAATGCGGCGTTCCTGCGCCCCGCCGCTATCATGATAAGAATATGGCGACACTCAAAGAGCTTTTGAAACCACTGGCTGAGGATGGCGCGGCGCTCACGCGCGAGCAGGCGGCTGGCGTGCTGGAAGAGATTTTGGCCGGCGGCGTGCCGGAGGTGGAGACAGCCGCGCTGCTCACTGTGCTGGCCACGCGCGGCGAGCTTGCGCCGGAGCTGGCGGGGTTTGTCCAGGTGATGCGCGCGCGGGCCACGCCGCTGCCCTTTACGGACGCCGAGCGGGATGAGCTGGTGGATGTGGTGGGCACAGGCGGCGGGGGCCCATTGACTTTTAACATCTCATCGGGCGCGGCGCTGGTGGCCGCGGCTGCCGGCGCCAAAGTGGCCAAGCACGGCAACCGGGCTGTGACTTCGCAGTGCGGCGCGGCAGACGTGCTGGAGGCGCTCGGCGTGCCGATCACGCTGGGATCTGAGCTAGCCGTGGAGTGCCTGCGCGAGACCGGATTCATGTTCCTGTTTGCACCGCTCTATCACCCGGCGATGAAGGCCTTGGGGCCGCTGCGCAGGGCGCTGGGGTTCAGAACCATCTTTAACCTGTGCGGGCCGTTGACCAATCCCGCCGGGGCGCGTGTGCAGGTGATCGGCGTGCTCGCGCCCAGCCGCGTGCTGCTGGTGGGGCGGACGCTGGCGGCTTTGGGAGCGAAACGCGCCTTTGTGGTGCATGGAACCGATGGCATCGACGAGCTGACGACGACTGCCGAGTCGGTGGTGGCGCGGATCGAAGAGTCTGAGACAGGCGGCGAGCCGACTTTGAAGGCCGCACGCATCACTCCCGAGATGGCCGGGCTGCCGCGCGCCACGCTGGAGCAGTTTGTGGGCGGCGATGTGACGACCAACGCGCGGTTGCTCTACGACGTGCTGACCGGAATGCCCGGCGCGCGACGGGATATAGTGCTGCTGAACGCGGCGGCGGCGCTGGTGGCGGCGGGGCTGGCCGGCGATCTGAAACATGGCGTTCGGCTTGGGGCCGAGGCCATCGACTCCGGGCAGGCGGCGGCTACGCTGGAAAAGCTGCGACGGTTTGGCGCGAAGCGCGGGGAACGGATTTAGCGCGTACGCCGTGGACGATTGAAGAAATCGTCTCGGAAGTTTCTGGGTCTCGCAGCTTTACTGAGCCTATCTTGTATGCTGTCCGTCCAAGGGGTGAGTCGCGGTAGGGATACAGATTTCTCCGTACCCCCCGCACAGATCCGGACTGGCGGATTTCCCGCATCCGGCTCCTACCTCAAGTAATGACGCCCATGCGGCGCAG